>Ga0208543_1000001_pt1 | contig 158946 bp, 174 predicted proteins | sample DEB08_DNA_14_FD_185497 | JGI IMG/M metagenome (GOLD analysis project Ga0208543, IMG submission 185497) | Aqueous microbial communities from the Delaware River and Bay under freshwater to marine salinity gradient to study organic matter... | ecosystem: Environmental > Aquatic > Marine > Coastal...
AAATCTTCATGATATCCCACAGGTTCAGAGTCCAGATGGAATCTGTCCACGCCGCAGAGGATAAGGGATTCGTTCTGGACCGATGTTTCCACGAAGACAAAGTGTTTGCCGAGGTCAACCACGAAATGGGAAACATAAGCGACAGAGACTGGGACACGTACTTGCACCTATACGATAGTTTCTGTCGCATAGCGCCACCACCAGAAGTGATAGTGTACCTGAAAACAGAACCCAGCGTAGCTTTAGGGAGGATAAAATCCCGTGGCAGAAGCTCCGAGCAAGGTATAACCCAAGAGTACATGGAGAGACTTGATAGGGCCTACGACAGGTGGACTGCTTTTATGGCTCAAAGAACCAAAGTCTTGGTGTTCCCCTGGGACGACTACAGCACACCTGGGGCACCAGCAGTAGTGGAAACCTTGAAAGACTACACTCTCAAAAGAGAAGTCTTTTAGGGGAGCGTCTTTATGACTTTGAAAACTTCATAAACAGTCGTTTCCTCTATGAGGGAAACTTTGTTACAAATGGGGCATTCCACATCACTGGGGTAATCGTTCTCTTCAACGCAGAACTCAGGCCACACGTATCCGCAGAGTGTACATTTAGGGGCCCCCCACTCTTCAAGGTACCCCCTGTCGCACAGGGCATAAAGAGTGGAGTCCATTGACTTCTGGTCTACATTGTACAATTTGGAAATTTGTACAGAAGTAAAAAAGCCATTTCCAAGGATTCTTCCCAAATCCCTGGGGTATATGGGATTGCCTACCTCAGTCATTTTCCTTGGTTTCCAAGAAATATTCGCCATCTTCGTCTTCTTCGGTGTTATGATCGTGGTCTTCTCCGTCCCAATCAGGGCGGTTGGGGTCTCCCCCCAGGACGCTAATGGTTTCTTCCCAAGAGGGAGCTTCCTGCCCGTTCATAACCATGAGTCGGGTTTGTGGGTCGAGAGGACCTAGCTCTATACCGTACATGTGTGTCACACCTTGGGGGATGGGCGCTTGGTGAAAGCGATTGTGTACAGCTTCCAAGGCTTGGATTTGCCCTTTGAGGACATCAGCTTCAGATTGTAAAACCCTTTGGGCGTCCTCAAGTGATCTTTCTATGCTCTTCACTTCGTCTATAACGCCAGCTTCAGCCAAAACTTGGTCTGTCCTGGAACTGGCTTCACGTTTAAGATTTCTGAATTGCTGGGGTATCTCAGAGAGTCTGACCCTGGCTGACTCTATGGCTTTTTCTATGAATTTTGGTTCTTCCATTAGGACCACCCCCCTGGTTTGACAAATGAAGTTTTTATACCCGCGTTGGACCCAGGTTGGGACTCCGCTGCTGTGATCCTACCCTGTTCGTCCACAGTGATAGTGGCATTCTGGTAAGTGGCTGCGGTTACCCCAGTGTCGGTCATTTTGACCTCAACCGAGTTCCCAGCTCCGTTGTCCGTTATCTCTATACCTGTCCCTGCATTGAGAGTGCGAGCGTTAGGGAGGCTGGCATCTGCTGAAAGGGTTACGTACTCTGCGGTGTCTGGTGCACCTGCCCCATCCCCAGCGGTCTTTCCGACATACCGGAAGCCGGTTATATACGGAGTGAAAGTGGCGGGCGTTATCCCCGTGACCGTGAAGAAGTCAGCCGAGAACAGAAGCAGGCCATTGGCATAATTGAATGTCCACCCTACTGTTTTGTTTGACCCCGTGCCTGTAGTTCCCTCGGTGGTGGTTACCATGACCCCACCGGCACCAGGATCTCCGTTGTACAGGTAGATGGCGTAGCCGTTGCTTGGAGCCCCGCTGGCCTGCTGCACCAACTGTGGGAGAAGCCAGTTCTTGATCTGGTCCGAGGATGCGTCTCCCGGCGTGGTATAGGCGGCGTAGGTCGAGAAATTGGTTCCCGGCACCAGCGTCATCTGTACCGCGTCTGCATCAGCAGATAGGTCTTGAATCAAATCAGAATTTGATGCCGCGTTAGACTGGGCCTGACTCCGGTTGGCTGCTGTAAGACCACGGAGTCTGGACATCTCCGTCCAGACCTGTTCTGCTGACAAGATGAAGGTGAACGGAAAGAAGACCTCATACCAGACCGCATTCGGGTTGGCGTCTACCACCCCTGCTTGGAGTGCTTTAGCCGCGATGTTGATCCGTTCCAGTTGGCTGAAACCCATCATTCACCCCCTGTCTCAGCCATATACTGCCCAATGACAGGCATGACCTCTGATTCAGTGAGTCGGTACACGCTTCGGGTGTGCATCCCAGTTTGTACGGAGAGGGAGAAGAAGTTGTCCGAGGGACGAAATTTAGCCTTTACTGCCATACAGCCGTCATAGACGGTAGACTTCTCCCACATGGCTTTCGCGACGTACTTGAAGTCACGATCCAACAGTGTGATTTCGTCCACTCGACCTTCCGAGGTGGCGACAGAGATCTTAACCACTTGGGTTTCTGTGTCTCGGATGATGCGGAGGGTTTGGCTGAAAAGGGACATTTTAGACCTCAGATGAACGACACAACCATAGAGTCGAGTTTGATGCCGGGGTTTGCGATCTCAATCTCCACGTATACCCCGTTCTCGCAGGAGAACCCCCCGAAGGTGACGTTGATGGTGTTGCCACTGGACGTGGACTCTCGGATGTAAGACCCCACCACAGTTGCACCGTCATCGAAGGTTGCGAAGTTGTATAACCCCCCGTGAACCCGTAGAGGGTTCGCGGTTGGGCCCGCTCCTCCACCTGTGGCCGACGCTCTTCTTCTGATGTAGATGCGAAGGTCTTCAGCAGCGAGGTCGGCAACGGCGTTCCCAAGGAACGTCCCAGCGAGGTTCAGGGTCATGCTAGACCTGTTGGTTCCTGCTGTGTCCACGAACGTCCGGTAATAAGATACCGTGCCCCCGAGAGCCGTATAATCGGGCCCCCCAGTAGGGTTGTATACGCTCCAGTCTACTATAGGACCCTGGTTGGGGGTCTGGATGCGGCCTTCGCACACCAGGGCTTCACCCGGCACAAGAGTAGTGACGCTGTTCCAGTTCCCCGCCGTGGTGCCGCCGTTGTATCCAGAATCCTGTCTACGATCCTCGTCATTGAAGTACTCAGCGGTGTTCGTGCTGCTGACTCCATAAGTATCCACGACCATCGGGAAAGCGGGGCTGGCGACTGAATTTCCTGAGGCCCACGTGTCTCGTGCTTGTGCGGTGGCGACGAGACCAACACCCATGAGGCGGTAATTGCTCCCGGTCAACCCCCAGTCGTCCTTGGAGTAGGTGACCCCATCCACGGTGTTCACGTTCGTCCATCCCGAGAAATCAACAGACCCGGATCCGAATGGTGACTGGTTCAGCGTGGGGAGTCTGCTGCCCACGCCTGAAGGGATGATGCTCAGGTTGTTCGATGTCCGAGCCGTGTTCCGCATCAACTGGTCCACCCCAGTGACCCCAACGGTGAATTGGCTTCCGGTGTTGTAGTAGACCACGCCTGACAGATACCGGGTGGTTACTTGCCCTGCAGTCTCCGTGGTGCTCGTCGTCCCGCTTATGGACGGGGTGGTGGGATTGGAATCAACGAACACATCACCCTGGGTGTAAGTGTAGGGGCCAGAACCGTCTGTCACTGTGTCTGGGGTCATGGAGGCTTCGATGTGATAGCGGCCTCCTTGCAGGCCCAGCCCCGTGAGGATGTCGTTCGCGAACACGGTTATGGACATCCGGGCCTTCTGGCGAGCCGGATAGTTGGGATCGTCAACCCCGAAGTTAGAAATCGTGAAGACGATGAACCCTGATGGAGAGGTGTGGGTCGCATCGCCCGTCAGCACGGGGGTCGTGTAGGTGTCAATGACCGTGGTCCCGTCCGCGTCGTAGACCGTGGCGCTGGCTGTGGCATCCCCGCCGTAGCCTGTGGTGTCTCCTCCGGTCGATAGGAGAGCCGCAGCAGCCAGCGTGGTGCTCTGGTTGGTCCCTGCCCACCCGCCCGTCTTGAACGGGACACCTTCTCCCCCAGAGGGGGTTGAGATTCGAGTCGTAGAACGCGAGATGCCGTCGGACACCGACTGATTGCCAGTGTCTCCGTCGCTGGTGTTCCAATGGGAAGCATAAGTCGGCGGTGGTGGTGGGGGGAGTGGCGGAACGTAGACGGTTGCCACACCACCCACGTCGAGAACTTCAACTTCAGCTCCAACGAAGTTGACGACGGTGAAGGTGCCCAAGGACACCCCCTCGTCTTGGATTTCAACCGCGCCACTCCCCGACTCAAAAGGGTCCACCTCCTGCTCTACAACTATATCGTTCCCGGTAACAGGGTCTACCCCTGTCATGACACCGTAGACTTGGTCTGCGGGAGTCAAAGTTCCAGGGATGGTCACAGTGTGTGCATACCTGCCGGGGTCACCACCCACTGCAGACATGGCTGTTCCAGCCACTGTTATGGTCTGTTTGGATCCAAGGTTATCGAAGTAGAAAACCTCTATGGACACACTGGTTGGAGTTATTGGGTTATCGTCAGAGTCCAGGAACAGAACCGTAAAGGTGAAAGGCTGGCCTATTATACCTTTAGCCATTTCTTATCTCTCCTTCACGCGCTGTGATTCCCACTCTTTTTCAGTCACCCATTTTTCCCCGTCCCAAATCTTCCCGTCTTTCATATCCCCGACTTCAGGGGAAAGCAGAGATTGTGGCTCCAAGGATATGGGCTGGGTGACCCCCAAACTTCTTTTCATAAATGCCATAACTTTCTCCTAATTACACCATACTCTATAAATTGGTGAACGGGTGGGGGGTTTTGCGTTAGGACTTTAATAGGGCAAAACAAAATGTAGAAGTCCAGGTAACTGGAAAGTCTTCCCGCGCTTCGCCCGACTCCGCCCGACTTCGCCGTCTCACTACAAAATCCTCTTAGGAGAATTATCATGGCAGCTCAGACCAATAACCTCATGTTGCTCGATCTTACTTCGGGCATCCCCCGTACGATCGATAGCAGCAACGATAGCATCGAAATCGGTGTCCCCCTTGCTGTAAACGCAGACATGTCCGTTGGCGGCGACCTCACTGTCCAGGGCGACATCGTCTCCCGTGGCCAGGTTGATGTGGTCATCCAGGACAGCTTCCTGGACCTCGGCTTCGGCAACTCGACGGATGTCGCCTCTGCTGGTGGTTTCACCGTCAGCATGAACCGCAACTCCGGCTTCACCGCTGGTACCGTCACCGCGTTCACCGCGAACTCCGGTTCTGGCGCTTCTTTCACCTACACCGACGCAACCGGCTCCACGCTGCTTGTGGCTGGTGACGTGGTCGCAATCAAGGATGCTGGCGACGGCGAGAACGATGGTATCTACATCGTCGACTCGGTGGACCAGGCTTCCTTCCCGCAGGCTGTCATCGTCAAGGGTGCTGGCTCCGCTGGCGCAATCAGCGGCGACTGCCCCTGGGCCCAGAACGCATTCAAGACCGCTACCAGCCAGACCGCTTCGGCCTACAAGATCGACCTCGCTGTAGTCGCACTCGCTGACGGTGTGAACTTCGACCAGGGTAGCGGTAGCCCCTGGCCCAAGGGCACCTTCGTCACGGCCTACGAGGCGAACGCCACCATGGCGGCCTTCGAAGTCAACGGTGCCTACGCAAGCGTTGGTGAGGTTGACCTCCAGGAAGCATACGCCACCGGCAACGTGATCAACACTTCCGGTGCAAACGGCGTCGTGTCGATCACTGGCGACCAGAGCCTCAACGTCTCCGCCAACGGTGGTATCATCGCTGGCGGCGCTGGCCTCCAGGTCACTGGCACGCTCCTCAACGTCGACACTTCTGTTGACGTCGACCTGACGGGTGCCTTCACTGTCGATGGCAACCAGGCTGTCAGCTTCGGTTCGGCTGCTCAGGTTGCTTCTTACAGCGTCGACACCGTGGGTGCCTTCAGCGTTCTCGCTGACGCCGCTTCCTCGGTTCGCGTTGATGGTGCCAACCTGACGATGCAGACCGCTACCAGCGGCTCGATCATCGCCAACTCGGCTGGTGACTTCGACGTGATCGCCGGAATCATGGACGTCAACCTGACTGGCGCTCTTGAGATCGATGCAGCTGCTGCTTCCAACATCACTGTTGACGGTGCTGATCTCGCCATCGCTACCACCACCAGTGGTAGCCTGGTTCTCGACGCTGTTGCACTGATGGACATGAACGCTGGCGCGGGAATGGACATCGACGTGACCGGCGCGTTCGATATGCTCTCCAGCGGTGCGTTCAGCATCGACGGTTCGGGCAACTCGAACGTCTCGGCCACCAGCGGCAACCTGTCCCTGGAGACCATCACTGGCGGTAACGTCGACATCAACTCCGCTGGCGACATCACTGCTGACGGTGGTAAGGTCGACATCACTGCTACCGGCGCAATTGAGCTGGACAGTGCTGCGAACTCCTGGTTCAAGGCCACTGGTGCTGACCTGACCATGCAGACGGTCACTTCCGGAACCCTGCTGATCGATTCGGCTGGTATCCTGGACGTGAACGCTGCAAGCATGGACATGGACAGTGCTGGCGCTGTGCAGATCGACGCTGCTGCTGGTTCCCACTTTGAGGTGGCTGGTGCCGACCTCATCATGGGTACCAACACTTCCGGCAAGCTCCAGCTGAAGGCTGCGGGTCTGCTCGACATCGATGCTGGCGCAAACGCCGACATCGACGTCACCGGAAACGTGGAGCTGGATGCGACGGGCCTGATCAGCCTCGATGGTGTTGGTAACTCCAACCTCACCACCGACTCTGGCAACCTGACGCTCTCGACCTCGACCAGCGGCAACCTCGTCGCCAACTCGGCTGGAACCCTGGACTTCGACGCTGCGGCGGCGATCACCATCGACAGCGCCAACAACGGCGTCTCCATCGATGCGGCTCAGGCTTCCAACTTCAGCACGGCTGCTGGCGCTCTGACGCTGGACGGTGCTGGCGGTGTCAACATCGCCGGTAACGCTGCTGAGATCGACGTCACCACTTCTGGTGCCCTCGACCTCAACTCCGGCGCTGGTACTTGGAACGCTTCTACGCTGATTGTGGAAGGCTCGGACAACGTCACTATCGAGTCCTTCGCCAACGATGGAGCCGACAAGGCTCTGACCCTGCGTGCTCAGAACGCTGGCGGTGGTAAGGGTCTTCTGACGCTCCGTGCGGACAACGAAATCACGATTGGTGATGCTGGAGACACCGACAGCAACATCTTCGCTGAGCGTTTTGTTACGCTGAAGCGCTCGGCTGGTATGATCGGCGAAATCGCTGGTGAGTCCTTGGCCCAGGGTGATAGCATTGTGGCAAAGTGGGACGCTGGAAACAGCGAACTGCGGTGGTACAAGGCCGACGCCAATGCTGCTGACGACAACGACCGTGCCGTCCATGGTATCGCCGTTGCTGCTGCCGCTGCCGCTGGTAACTCCGTCGATGTGGCCTCTGTCCTTGGTACCCAGATGGTTACCAAGCTCAGTGGTCTGGCTGGAACCGATTCTGGAAAGCCGATCTACCTCAGCGCCACTGCTGGTGACCTGACGCTCACCCCGCCCACGGGCAACGGAAACACCGTGTTCCGCGTCGGGTACGTCTTGTCCCACAATGGTGGTCCCTCTGGTGTAGCTATGATGCTCTTCAGCCCGCAGTTCATCGCGAAGCGCCCCTAATCTGATGGGCTGGTCTTAGACCAGAACGTTCCCATGCTACCCCCCTTGATTCTTGCAATCAAGGGGGGTAGTTCGTATTTGGGGTCGGCGCGTTAACGGGTAAACTCTTTATAGGACGCGGGTTAAGGAGGTTTTCATGAATAAAGAAAAGAGAATTTTCATGGGGATTGGGGATGCCATTCTCCGCCTTATGCACGTCGAAAGAATGTACGCCGACGGTGTTGACCCCGGTGCAGAATTGGTGGCAGAAAGAAATTTAATAGTCCAAGCTTTGAACCAGCAGTACACTCTGGACCTGGGTATGGATTGTGACGAGGACGGCATACCGGATGCCGTGGACAAAGACTTCAAAGAGCCTGGAGGGGTAAACTTCCTGCAGGTAGCGGCTAAGACGTCTTGCTGTAGAATAAAGTACGACGAAGATCCAAAGGCCCCGTCTGAACAAACCGTTCCGTCTGAAATTGAACCCAAAATCCCCAAAAAAGTCAGAAAGAATTCCAGTAGGACCTCAAGAGGGTCCAGCAGGGCTCCAAAGAAGGACTCCAGTAAGAGTAAGGGATTCGTATCCAACCTTTTCGGCTCCAACAAAGAGGACTGACCCATGAACACTATGGTATTTCTGCTGGCAGCATATGGCCTGTGCTTCGCTATCATGAACGACAAGATCAAATGGTTCACTGACCCTTTGAAGAATCTCCGGCTGTTTCTTGATGACAACGATGCCACGTTTTTCCAACGGATGTTCGTGTGTGCCTACTGCACTGGGTTCCACTGTGGTTGGGTAATATGGTGTGTTGGGGCTCTACCCCACTTTCTAATGTCCTCAGAGTACGCAGTATGGGCTATGGTAGCTGACGCAATTCCATTCGCTTTCGCTTCCTCGGCATTCTGCTACGCGTTGGACACCATCGTACAATGGTTCGAAGAATGAAGTCCAAAAATGTTGAGTGTGGAGTAGACTCAGGAAGTAATTTGTACGGAGAGTACGCCAACGCTTTCAGAGTCATGGTGGACGGTACAGACGCTATCCTAGACTTCTGTGTTTATTCAGAGCAAGACAACAGTGCCGTGGTGGTGTCCAGGATAAGGGTTGCCCCAAACTTTCTGGAAGTGGTCCTGGAAAGATTGCAGCAGGCTCTCACGCTTCGTGAGGCCCCCAGCACCAGCAAAATATACGTCATGCCAGAATTGGAAGGAGATAACTGATGCCCATAGGACGCCGAAGGCTTATAACTGAGTCTTATGGGGCTCTGATTGTACCAGGAGCCACAGCCAATGGTGCTGTAAGGGCTGGGGCGGCGGTTGCTTTGGTGTCCATAACTGGGAATCAGAAGTTGGTTGAATGCAGTTCCTCTTCTTATTTCGAAGAATTTCTGGGGTTTGCGAAAATAGCCGTAGCTGACGGGGAACCCGTTCCGGTGGTAACCATCAGGGGGTCTATGATAGAGCCCATAATCGAAGGGGGAGGGGCTCTCACTCCCAATGACCCCGTTTTTCTATCCCCTACTTTGGGGGAAATAACACAGATTCCGCCAACGACGGGTATGGTTTTAAGACTCGGGGAGTCCATATCCCCTGCCCAAATCTTCTTCAACACAGATCAGAGAATACTCATACCTTAGAGGGAAACCGATGGGAACGTTCAGAACTTATGTGGTAAAGTCACCTGTCATCCACCTTGGAAATTCGGGGGTCTCCCTCAAGAAGGGTCAGACCGTAGAGAGCGACGGGCTGGTGGTGAAGGTTGACGACAGAGAGCTGAAAGTCCCTGCCTTCAACGGTGCGATCAAGGCTGGGTGGCTGGTCCCTGACGACGGGAAGCCCCTTGCCCCTGAACACACCCCTGCCCCTGTCGCAGAGAAGAAGTACAAGACCATCAAGGAAGAGGACTCAGAAGTCCGTCCCGTCCACAGAGAGGTGGCGACGGAGATAGGTCAGCAGGACGAAAGGGTCGTGGCGCGAATCAAGACGTCCGCAAAGGCCGACAGGGTAGAGGTCGGTGTGAACGACAAGGCAGTGGTGAAGGACATCGAGAAGTCTCCCCTCAAGGTTGAGAGGGTCGCCAAGGCCACCGGGGACGTGGAAGAGACAAAGGTGGGGGACTCGCTGGAAGAAGTGCTCCCCGCTGCCGAGGTGGCCGGGAAGTTCGAGGACCTCGTGGTGGAACCGGAAGTCCCGGAACCGAAGAAGAAGGAGACCTTCAAGGATTCCGAAATCCGTCGGTACAAGGCCGAAGTGCTGAAGGTCGTGTACCCAGAGGTGGGATACGACTACGCTGCTGCGTGGAGAACGCGGGTGAAGGTCATTTTGGCTTCGTGTAAGGATGACCCCACCATGATGAAGGCTTTCCTGAGCATAGAGCTTCCCACCGTGGTGAAGGAAGTCAAGAGACGCCTCTGAGGCGTTAGACTGCCTATAACTCGTGCAATCAAGGAGGAAATGACCTATGAAAATCCTTGTTTGCACAATCCTGCTTATATCCGGGCCTGTCTTTGCTCAGGACGGGGGAGAGCCCCCCGCTCAGGCTGAAGAGGCAGCTCAGGTCGAGGAAGCCGCTCCAGCAGAAGCTCCCGCCGAAGAGGCTGAGGCTCCCGCCGAAGAGGCTCCCCCGGAGGAAGAAGAGGTAAAGGCTGAAGAGGTGTCCGAGGACTCGGAAGCCGTGGCCGACTCTGCTTCTCTGATTGCTCAGGCTATTCAGGACAAGAATTGGGCGCTTCTCGCAGGCATCCTTCTCAGCCTTCTGGTGGCTTTCGCCAACAGGTTCGGACTGAAGGACAAGGTGGGTGGTAAGGCTGTCCCGTGGGTCACCTCCGGCGTGGCCGTGGCTGGAGCCATCAGCGCAGCGCTTCTGGTTGGGATCCCCATCCTTGAAGCTCTGTCGCAGGGTCTTCTGGCTGGTGTCGCCGCTATCGGGGGGTGGGAAATGCTGCTCAAGCATGTTCTGGCTCCCAAGAAGTCGGAAGAGCCAGCCGCTTAATTGAGGTAAGCTATGAATCGTGATCAGTTCAACAGTCTGGGCGACAAACCCAGCATGGGAATGCACCTTCCTCACTCCGCCAAGACGACGGAAGTGAAAGGAGAGGTGTTTCTAAAGATGGTCGACTCCAGAACTGGGGAAGTGATCCACGAAGAGCACCTGCGCAACGTCATAACCCTCGATGCAAGTATATTAGCTGCTTTGCTCCTGAGGGACCCGAGTTCCCGTTCCAACGGAGTCAACATGCTCTCCGTTGGAACGGGAGCCACTGGCGCTCTCCTGAGCCCCAACGCGCCCGACAACAGGCAGCGAAAGCTGAACGCGGAGATAGCCAGGAAGGGGTTCACCAGCACGACGTTCAGGGACGCGAGTGGGGCAGCGGTTGCCATACCCACCAACATAGTGGATTACACCTGCACCTTCGACGAAAGCGAGGCAGTGGGTCCACTCAACGAAATGGGGCTGTTGTCCACCATAAGCGACAACCCAGCCGTCACGAACCCCAACCCAGACACCTTCCCCACCAGGGACGTTACGGTTGACCTGACCCTCTACGACATCCTGTTCAATTATCTCACTTTCTCGGTGATCTCCAAACCCAACACGGCGAGGCTTTCTATTTGTTGGAGAATAAGTCACTGAGACTTCCTACACGGTAGCAACCTCCGTTACCCTCCTGGTCCCATAAGCGGGTCAGGAGGGTAATGTGTATTTGAGTGGAGTATGGAATGGACATCAATTCTCTTCAGCAAGCCATGGCCCCCCTTCTGGAAATCGGCAAGTCCGAGACCCAGTTCGAAGTGGAAGGGTACGTTATCTGCATGAGGCCCCTCCTTCCTGTGGAGGAGGTTTCCGTGCAGAGGTATGCCGCCTCTATACTCGACCAAGTGCAGCAGGCTGAGGGTCTCACCAACGACGACCAAATGTCCAGGGCTGCAGCTTTGGACTACTTTGATAGGTTCCGGATAGAAGTCATATCCCACGCTGTGGTGGAGGTGAACGGCCTCAGCCTCAGGGGGATAAAGACCATAGAAACCGGAGAGGTGCTGGACAACGGCACAAAGGTGAAGGTACCGAAGCCCATAGCCATGCGCCAGATGGTCGAGAATTGGTCCAGAGCCATGCTCACCGTGTGTTTCTCCAAGTACGGGGACATGGTGAAGGAGATAGCTGACCGGGCTGAGAAGATGGTGGAAAAGTCCAACTCCGACCTCGAAGCAGAGATAGAGAGGATGGAGTCCAGACTCGAAAACCTGAAGCGGGAGAGAGGAACCAGAGCTTCTGGAGACCCAGCCATAATCTCCAATCAGGTGCAGAACCTCGTACAGGCTGGTGAAATCATGAAGAAGCAGGTCGAGGCAGCTTCTGAGCAGGTCAGGAGGCAGTCTGTAATACCCGAATCCTCATCCCCACCAACTTCGGGTTCCCAGCCCGTGGGCTCCTTCTTCGACCCGACGGTTGAGGAGGTTGCGGACGCAGAGGTGCCCGACCTCGCTGCTGAGGCAGACAGGCTCAGCGAAGCCAGAAGGGCCGCGTTGAGCGGGAAGGACCTTATGTCTCAGGCGAAGAAGGTCGGTCAGATAGAGGGGGTAGACGCCTACAGGCTCCCCTCGGTGGACATGTCCCCCAGAGGAAAGAAGAGCAACCCCAAAAAGGACTCCAAGGTAGACAAGGCCGACCCCAGAAAAGGAACCGAAAACCCGAATTTCAAGCCGAGATAGACTATGGGGTCCGGTGAAGAAATAGACCGGGTTCAAGAGGAGCACAATTTAGCTGAGGCTGAACGAAGACGCTTTGTATACAAGGATCTCGAATCCGTGTTGTACAGGGGGTTCATAAGCTTCAGCACCCAATGGGAGGGCGTGAGCCTCAGCTTCAGAACTCCCGGAAGGGTGGCCCAGGACCTGCTCATAGACCGGGTGGAAGAAGGGTCCAAATCTTGGAAGATTTGGCTTGTCTCGACTTATCTGAGAAGCGTTGACGGCTTCTTGATAGACGAAGACCGCAACAGCCCTTGGTTGGTATCCAAAATCTGGGCAGACAAGCTGTTGAACGTCGAACTCGACGTCCTGTGTTCTGTGTGCTTTGGACTCAAGAAGCGCATGGATAGGTGTTACAAGCTCTTGGAGGCTTATTGCCACGAGCCCTATTCCAGATACAACTGGAGAATAGGAACGAGGCCCAAGGGGGACACCTATGTGGGTCAGGTCTGGACCTCAATCAACAAGATAGAAGACGACCTGGACGAGGATATGAGGAATTGGACCCACACGAGAGCTGTGGTGGGTGCTATGTCGGGGAAAGCCGCCAAGGCTCTGGCGAGATCCGAAGAAAAGTATGTCAAGTCCAGAAAGTTGAGCGCCCAGAGAACAATAGAGAAGGCCATAAACGAAGTCTTGTTCGGGGAAGTGACTCCCCCGGAACCGGAGTACATAGAGATAGGCGGGGAGAAGGTTCTCATGCCGACCATATCCCCCCAGAGTCTGGAAAGTCTCGAAGCAGAAATGGCGAGGGATATGCGGGGGGAGAAGGACCTCCACGACATTCTGGTGGAAGACTACAAGGCCAGAGCAAGAAAGCACATGGAAGACGCAAAAAGAGCGAGGGAAGAGGCAAGGGAGCGTTCCATCGAGCTTTCGCAAGAAGACAGTGGTACCATCAAAGCCTACACCCCGGAACAGATGGAACAGCTCGGAATACAAAAGGCGAACAAGCCCACCTCCGTACAGAGCACCTCAGAGGTGGACCACAGGTTCAGGGACTATCTGGACACCGAGGTCAGAATTGGGTGGATTGGACTCAAGGGTATACCAGAGGAGGCCAACAAGCCTGTGGAAAAGTCCTCCTCTTTGCAAGACAGGCTCAACAAAAGAAAACCAACCATGGAATAGAAGTCCTATAAGGGTCTAAAATTGGAGGCTATTGATGACGGTTAGAACCAACATAGCGTTTGACTTGTCTATCGGTGCCATAACCGGACAGACGGACCTCACCAACGTCATAGCCGGAAGCGTTTCGGCGGGTGTGAACAACGCACTCACGGGTTCTTCCCTCCAAAAGGTGCAGGGGTCCCTGAATTCGGCATTCGCCAAAGCCTACCTGAAGGGGGCCAACGCTGGGCTGGCGAGACAGACCAGAGCCTTCAAGAAGCAGTATCAACGTGACATGGCAGCTATAGAGAAGCAGGCCAAGCTGTATCAGTCTTACAAGAAGAAGATGAAGCTTGCTGGGGACGTGGCCACCAAGAAGCGACTGCAGCTGGAAAGAGACGCCGTAGAGAGGGAAATAGCCCAGAGACAAGCAGAGCTGGACAGGAGTATCCGCAAGCGTGAGAACGCCAACGCAGAATACTTCGCCATGCTCAAGGAGTACGAGGAGCGGGCAGGTAGGTCGTTCTCTCAGAGGGCGGGGGACGCAGGCGAAAACTTCGCTTCTGCAGTTTCCTCTGGCCTGACCCTCGACGAAATGGACCCGTCCGCCCTCGTCAAAGCCGTGGGGAGTGGTATACAAAGCGCCCTACCTCATATGGCAGCGTACGGCGGCAAACTGGCTGCTCAGGGCGGCATGATGGGGTCCATCGGTTCCGCCATGGTCGCGATAGCTGGCAGCGCCGCCGCTATAGCCGGGGCGGTAGCTGCAATTGCAGCCATTGTAGCCGTGTTTGCAGCGGCATATGGTCAGACCAAAGAATTCAACAAAGCCATCCTCGAAGGGTCCAGCGGACTGGATATGATGGGGGTAGCCAGTGAAGGACTGGCTTCTGAGTTGGGTGATATCCGAAAGGCCGCCACAAACGTCACCGGGTCTTTCCGGATAGCAGCCAGCGAAGTCATAGACGTCCTCAACGGACTGAACAAAGCTGGTGTGACGTTCAACCAGATGCGTGTTGCTTTCGGAACCGTCGGTGACGCCCAGGAGGCTTATAGCAACATAGCCGCCACCACTATAACTCAGATGCAGGTGTTCGGTCAGTCGGTGGAAGCGGTGGGTTCGTCCATAAACTTCATGATCAAGGATATGGGATACGGGATGCAGTCCATCAACGACGCATTCGTAACCATGTACTCTGGTGCCAAACTCAGCGGAATGGCAGCGTCCGACTTCTACAACGCCATCAACGAGATAACCTCCGGCATGGCGAGGATGAACTTCCGGTTGGAGGACTCCGTTGAGATGCTCCTCGCCATGACAGAGATCCTCGGTGAGGATATGGCGAAAGAGATGGCAACGGCTACAGGGAAGTTCAAGCAAATGGGCTTCTTAGACAGGATGAAGATCGCCATAACCTCCAGTGAGGCCGGGAGGGGAGTCCTGTCAAGGCAGGCAGGTACGCAGGGTGAGGAACTCGCAGAGTCTATACAAGACGCCGGGAAGGCGTTCGTCATGGTGAGCCGTGGTCTGGGATACATGAAGGATGGGAAGTTGGTGCTGGAAGCCGACGCCATGGGGAAGCTCACAGGAACGGCCCTCGGAGCCCTCCAGAACGAGCTTGGTGGGGCTCTGGGCACCAGAGCCGGGGCGTACGCCGAAACGGCAAGGGGAGCCCGTTCGGAGGCCACGCTTGGGCAGAGGGCTGCGGCCATGGCGAACCTTGACGCCCAGGGTGAAATGGCCATGAGCATGGCGAGTGCTTTCGCGGTCCTCGGAGACAAGGACATAGGGAGCATGGAAGGTCTGGACCGAGCAGCGTTTGAAGAGATCACCGGGATATCCGGAAACATGTTCGAGGCTTACCAGGAGATATCCAACAGACTCGGTGCCCAGATAGAGCAGGAGAGAGGGGACGGGAGCAAAGCCACACTCAAGGATATAGCCTACGCCATAGCTGAAGGGGATATGCTTACGGATGAAGACCGAAAGGCACTCATAGCGGCTCAGGAATCCGGCAGGTCCGAAATGGAGAAGCTGGCGAGACAGCAGTTGACAGAGACCACAAGCATATCAACCAGTCTGAAGGGAAGGATAACCGCCATCCTGGAATCCATGAACGGGTTCTTGGAGGCTGTGGCCCTACTCTTGGACGTCGGTGACAACAACGAAGAAACCAGACGAGCACAGAGGAAGGCCACAGCCGCCAGACAGATATCCGAACTTGCAATCGAGGGAGAGGGGGTGAACGAGCGGCTGGAAGCCATGCGAAAGTCTGGCGCAGATATGGAGGGCGACGAAGCTAGAGCCCTGAAACAGCGAAAAGCAGACATACAACTCGCCACAGAGGCTCTCCAGAGGTCCCAGTTGACCTTGGAGGGCAGGACGACCGAGGAGGGAGGACGAGCCCTGGAAAGGCTCTACGGGGCGGAGATAACAGGAGAAACACTGCTCCATGGACCGTCGGATCAGGTTATCCAGTACGCTGAACCCCAGTATCTATCACTTTCAGGTGAAGCACTGGGGCCAGGCCAGACGGCGGGTCAGGTGGAGTGGGGGGTTAGCCCTGAACTTTACACCGACAACAAGACTCTGTCGCTCATAGCGGAAGACCAGGGCCGTTCCCTCATTCAGCTTGGTGACCAGACCAGTTTGCAGGAAGAAGGTAACGAGAAGCTGAAGGACATAGAAACCGCCATAAAGAGGCTTGAGAGGTCTATGAAGGGCGAGGCTGGTAGAGAAGCTCTGGCTACCCTGTCCGGCGCTATGGGTATGTCAGAGGAGGCCATCTTCGATCAGATAAAGAAAGGAACCTTCACAGCTCCCACGGGTGAAGATGTGGACCCAAACGTCCGAATGGCGGCTCAGTATCTGGAGGCCAACAGGAAACGCTTCGGTCTGGAAGACTTCATGTACCACAAGGGTCAGATCATAGACATAGACCCCAACGACCGATTCGCCATGACAAAGCCGCTGGTCAACGACGGGATGGCAAGCTCAAGAGGGGGCAACACCATGGTGGTGAACGTAAACGGCGGAAACCCCGCCGAGCTTATGCGGGTCCTCAGACAGTTCGCTAGAGCCAGGGGTATGGCCTGATGCCTGTTTTCAACGGAGCATTCCCAGCTGGGGTCAACGACGAGTTCAGCGGTCGCGGGGTCCGTCCTGTGGTGTTCGACATAATAGACCCGTCCGGAGATTCCATACTCCCGGATGACCTGAAGCTCGTTCTGAAGGTCAACCCGGAGAGCATGAATATGAGCTACGCCAAGAACATAACCCGCATACAGACAAAGGGCGGGTTCGTGGAACAACACTGGGGCGAGGGGAACAGAAACATCAGTTTCTCCATGGCCACCGGGGGGTTCATGAGGCTGTACTCCGGCATGGCAAACAACACCTCACCTGAGCTTACGGGCGGCACCCGCAGAGAAACCCTGTCCTACGAGTCGTACCTTGATATTCTGGCTTTGTTTCATAATAATGGTAGTGTGTATAGCACGGATGGACAGGTGGCACTCACCGGGAAGATCAAAGTGTCTTTCGACGGAGGAGTGTACACGGGTTGGTTCACCAACTTCACGGTGTCGGAGTCCACCGACAAACCCTATCAGTTCACCCTTAGCGCTGGATTCGAGATAAGCGAGGAGATCCAGGTTTGGAGAACCTCACTGGACTCAGACTCCACAAGTTTCTTGGGGGTATAAGATGGCCGACATAGCAAGTCTGTACGATGGGCTTTTCTCTTCCCCAGGATACGAGTATTCCTACGAGCAGCAGACGGGAAAGCCTGTAGACGGAACCAGACAGCTTCCGAGACTTCTGTCTCCGTTCACCATAAGAATCGTGCTCCCGGAAATGCTGGGGGAGTCCACGGGGGTGGACGTAAACCTGATTGGTAGGGCTTCACAGTCTGCAGAAGAAAACAATTCCATGGCCAACCAGGCGAGAGCGGCGTTCGGGCTTCCGTCTGTGCAAAATGGGGGAAGCCAGCTTGTTCAGATCAGGGCCGCATATAGTGCTGGTCAGTATCTGACGGGCAACTCTTCATTGACCGAAAGAGCCGTGTTGGTGGACTCCACGACCCTGGCAGATATAAGATACCAGGTCGAAAGGGCGCTTACCGTACCTCCTCTGACTCTTCTCGTGAACCCCACCGAGATGGCGGTGACCTATGCCTCGGTGCAGAACTCCTCGGACCTGACGAGAAAGGGTTATGTGTTCCAGCGTTGGGGTGAAGAGCAGGTGTCCATATCCTTCAGCGGGACGACCGGGGCATTCGTGGCGGGTTCCAACACCGTCCAGAGCTTTTCCCCCCAGACCAACAGCCCCAACGGAGTGCAATTCGCCTCGAAGCGAGATTCGGCTGCGTTCCAGAATTTCGTCTCCTTGTACCAGATCTACAGGAACGCGGGGTACATATACGACTCTATAGGCGGGAGCGCAGCACAGTTGGCTGTGGGTGCAGTGGCCATAGACTACGACCAGATGACCTATGTGGGTCACATCGAGAGCTTCGGCTACGGATACGCGTCCGACAGCCCCCACAAGATCCAGTGGGACATGGAGTTCAAGGTGGGCAAGATGTACGACCATGCAAAGTCCCCGGTTGTGGTTCTGCCAGAGAGCAGTCCTTCTGCCTCTTTCGGATCCCTCACTCTGGAAGAAGCGGCCAGAGAGATATCGAGAACCCCTCAGCAAAGTTCGATAGGCGCGTCCGAGGGTCCCTTCAGCGTGAACGTCACCGGAACCCAGCAGTACGCCGAAACTCCTCTCCAGGCTCTTGTACCCACCGGGCTGGTAGGGTGACGCATGAGCATCAAGAACAGGCCATACGTCGGTAACTGGCAGATCAACAAGACTCTGGTCCGACATACCCCAGACGCCATAGTCTATATAAACGGGCATCCTGAATTCGTGACCTGTCCTTCTTGCAACAAGAAGTTCGACTTCAACAAGTATGTGACCTCAGTCACCTGCGACGCGGGGGTGGAACCAAGTGCCGGGGCAAGCGTCAGACTCAGCGTCCCCAAATCCGTGACTGAGGTTTTCTCCCACGACGGGAATTATGTCCTCAAGCCCGGTCTTGAGGTTACAATCTTCATGAGGGGTTACTTTCCCATGGAGGGGTATGCCCTCCTGGGGCAAGAAGAAGAGAGCGGGGACAAGACCCCCGTGTACCCCTATTATCAGACCTTCAGAGGAGTGGTCACCAATGTGAGTCACGAATTCTCTGGGGGCTTCTACGCCATTTCGCTCAGCTGCGCGAATATGCTGCATTTCTGGGCGAACCAGTATGTCTCGACCAACGGGGCGGTCTTCGGGCCTCGACCTGATGGTTCGGGGGTGGGACCCAACCTGACGGGGCACACCTTCACCGGAAACAGCCCGTACACCATCATTTACACTCTCATGAGGATAGGGTTCGGGGCTGCGTACAATGTGGGCTGGAGCATACAGCAACGCACCAACATAGACGCGGTAGCGGAAGGTTCAGACCAGTCGCTGTACGCCCACGCAGCCGAATGGTGGGAGAAAAGGTGGAGAAACTCCTCTCTGGGACTCAGGATGTACGGGTTCGACGGGAGTCTGTTCAATCAGTTGGAGCAGTCGTATCTGGGAATGTTCGGGTCAAGGTCCTCTGACCGGAAGTTCATCCTGTCCTACAACACCCTCCCCGACGGAACCAGCAACAACTTCAATATGACGGCGGGAAAGCAGGCCACGGAAAAAGCCTTGGGATACAGGGCGTCCGAGACGACGGCTGCTTTCATGGACGACGACGGTTACAAGCTCGACATTATCAAAATGCAGGCTTTCACCTTCGACATGGGGAATATAGCCAAAGTCAACTTCTTCGAATCTGAGTACATGTCGAAGCTGGAGATAGCGGAGGCGGTGACGGGGATAACCGGGTTCGAATTCTACCAAGACGTAGACGGGGACATCGTTTTCAAGCCCCCGTTCTACAATCTGGACACCAGCGACGACCCAGTCTACGTGATAGAGGACAGGGACCTTATCTCGATTTCCGAAGTAGAGGCTGAACCAGAAGCCACGTACGTGAAGGCAACCGGGGGTCTGTTCGGGAACACGACCGGGGTTCTCTCTGGGGAATTCGGCACCAAACAGTCAATGTATATCGACTGGAGACTGGTGGCAAAGTACGGTTGGAAGGAAACCTCCTTCGAGTCCCATTATCTCAACAACGCTTCACAGCTGTACGTGAGTTCTATGTCGAGGCTCGACATAGCCAATGCGCAGTCAAGGACCGCCACCATCACCATCCCCATAAGACCCGAAATGAGGCCGGGATACCCGGTTTACGTCAGGTCCATGGACTGCTATTTCTACGTTCGGAATATCTCCCACTCCTTTTCTCCTGGGTCAGAGTGCACCACCACCCTGACCTGCATAGCCAAGAGGTCGAAGTTCCTTCCTCCTGGGAAGAAGGAAACCGAGGGGAACCTCCCCAAGCTCAGTGACGTCAAATTCGCCGGGGGCGGCGAATACGCTCCTATGCCTCTGTACGTGTATCCCAAGAACGTGGAGGGCAACGACAGAGAAGACTCCGGACCACCCCGGATAATGGGATTCCCCAACTGTGTCATGGCTCTGGACCCCAACGCGGTGAATCTGTCCACGGTGGGTGGTGGGGAGCTGGTATTCTCCCAACCAGACAACGTGTTTGAGTTCGCTCTGTCTCAGGGAGTGCTCCGACAGGACATATACGACCCCAACGTGTACAAGCTGGCGATAGGAGAAGGCGTATACCTTGGGATTTCGAAGGACAATTTCTATTCCACCTGGGAAGGGGCATACACCTTCCTGCAAGAGTATTCCCGGAATCCCAGCGGTGAGAATTACGAAGCTCTGATAGGGCAAGTGGGGAGTCAGGACCTGTCGAACGTCCTGATACGGGTGCTGACCAGATTCCAGGGTGCCATAGGCGAGGACGCGACCAAGAATTGGCTCGCCATACAGCGTTCTCTCAAGACCATGTACGGGTTCCCTGCGGTGACCGGGAAGTACAGGTACTTCTCGTCTTCTGCACCCCAGGCTTCCGACCAGTCCCCATCTGAGATAACCTATAACCCAGGATCCGGATTGAGCTTCGAAACCATAGGACCACCCTCAGGCGGGGAAATAACCGTTCTGAGCGAAAATTCCAATGGGGAAGTGGAAGTAAAGAGCGGAACACCAGAAAGGGCATTCAGAGTCTACGGGTTTACCGGACAGGACACAGCAGACTACAGGGACTTGACGACCGACCAGATACGATTCGCGTCGTTCCAGGTGATACGGTACTCCGAGACCGTCATACTCACCCAGCCGGGTGATAGTCAAGAGGCAGCATTCCTGGTTGACAGGGACGCCTATGAAGACGCGGTGAAGAGGATACTGATCATATACGCAGAAAGCGTTCCCACAGACGAGACTGCCTCGAAAAGATTTGGTACCGGGGAGAACGGCTATGGAGGGGTGTACGCCTCCATACAGAAGTTCCAGACTGCTGTGGGCGCTACCGGCGTGACCGACGAACAAACAGATGCCTCTACCTTGGCCAACGCTCTGGCGAAGGCTTTCAACCGTGGATACTGGAAGAAGGAGACTGTAGAGAGAACAGGGGAATCAGACCTCGGAACTTCTGAGGGAGATATATCCACGGAGTCTGGGGACATCGATGACTCCCTCGGGTTTTCGGATCCGGACGACTTCGAAGAGATAAACGTCTACGTCGCCCCAACACCGAAGTACGGCGGCAGGAACCCGGATAACGGAACTGTTCTGGAGACGAGGTATTCCAACACCAACGACAAGTCTGATTCAAGGGCTCTCAACGACATAGCTGGCGACGCAGCGAGGGTTCTCACCAACTTCATGGACGCCTGCCAGACGGAACTCAGAGAAACGTTGGTGAGAGAAAACCGAGAAAACGACTTCGCAAACTACCTGGAAGCCCGGAACGAAATGCTCTCGATTCTCGACGCATACGAGGAGGAGAGTCCCGGTCTGATAGTCGCCAACTCTTCCGTGGTGAAAGAGGTGGGAGTACCGACGGCGGTGCTCCCGGTTTCGGACAACAGGGGGTATGAAGTCTACGGGTCTCTGGCCTATGGAAGAGGACTCACGGTGGACACTCAGTACGACCTCATAGCCCAATCCAATAGGGCGATAGACGCTCAGTCGGCTGATGCCATAGAGGCAGTCGTGAGTGGACTCATAGGCTCAGGTGCAGATTTGCCTGGGGTGCTTGGGGTGTTGAGACCCGACCGAAAGGCCAAGCTGGCTGCAAACCTCTCCCTACCTGCTGGTGCAGCTGACTCCGAGATAATCGAGGCCATAGAAACACTCTCCAGAGAGTCCCGGTCCGGTTCTGCCTTCATAAGGAACAACCCCATAACCTCCAAGTCCAGAGGTATGTCCTACTCCGAAGGTGTGGTGGTATCGGAGCTGTCGTTCATGGAGATAGACGGAGAAAACGCCTGCATTTGCAACGGCGTAGACGCCTCCTACTTCTTGCAGGCTTTCACTGGCGAGTACCAGACCATAAGCGAGGATTCCGTCGGAGAGTTCCTCAAGAACGAGGCTCTGGCGGCGGGGGAATCGTGGAAGGTGACGAGGGACGCAGTTTCTGGCACCAACACTTCTGCAGGCCAGAACATAATAAGCACGGTAGCGTCCTCGTACAAAGATAGAGTCAGTGACGTAATAGAACTGAGGCAGGACCTCACCGAAGCCGGTGGTCAGTTCTCCGAGTTAGAATCTGATGGGGAATAAAGATGGATAGGATCACAGACGCCCAAGTAAGAGCAGAATTCTCTGAGTCCAGCCTGGAGAAGGGAAACATAAGGAAGGTATCTGATTCCTACCCCCTGATATTGGCCAGAATCCTGAGGGTCGACTCCAAGAGACTGGTGGTGGATGTACTCCCCAAAGACGAGCAGATGCCAAGGAAGAACGTGGCCCTGTCGTTTCCTGGAGCAGGGGGTAGGCACTTCCTGGGAGCCATGCCGGAGGTTGGGGACGTGTGTGTGCTGGGGTCTCTCCCGGCAGAATCGGGCATGAACTCTTCCCCCGTCGTTCTGTGCTGGTACGCGCCGGGTGCCAAGGCCGGATACGAGTGGGTGCCAGTAAGTTCGCATGCTCCCGACGAAATAGGTGTAACCCCAGCCGAAAAGGTCATGTACGAGGGTTTCTTGAACCGGAGAAGGTACAAACTTCGGCAGATGGAGCCGGGTCACATAATAGCTTCCTCCTCTCAGGGTGCTGACCTGATACTGGACGAAAGTGTGTCCCTCGCCAACAGGAGGGGCAACGAGATCATCCTGAGAGACCAAGACCAGGCTATTCTCATGAGGTCGCTCCAGCAGTTCTCGGTTGGAGCCGGGTACAGGGTCTACGGGGGGATGGTGCAGAGAGACGCCACCCTGCTCCCGAGCCAACTCATAAAATCGAATGTGGCTTGGTCCAGCAGCAGACAGGTGGATGGGTCGGGGGTACCTCTTCCGAAGTCGGATATGGAGAGGAACACAGACCCAGGGAACGTCAAACTCTCGTATGTTTTCGACACCGCCGAAGATGGGTCGAACATAAACGGTCTGCAGTTCACCGATTCCACAAACCCCATGGACATCCTGCGGAGAGGGCTCTTCATAGGTGACGACGGCACCCTGTACGACGACAGAGTGACCAGAGGTTCCACCTATGGTGGAAAGCGCATCTACAGGGTCTCAACCGACCTGAATGACAGCACCACAACTCCAGGTGCGGAAACCTTCAGCGAATACCGGATAGAGGTGAACCACACTTCCGACGGTGTTCTCCCCGTGTCGGAGCAGTCAGACGGAATAGACATAGACAGGTTGCTCCCGAATACCCCCAACCCGGAGGACCCGGACCCCAACAATCTGTCGGATTCCCCTATGGTGGAATTCGTGCTGGGGACGGTGGTCGGGAACAACCCGACCGACGAGAGAGACTCTTACGGTGTTCCTCTCGTTGCCAAGGTCGTAAGCAAGGATGGTAGAAGACAGACCGAAATAAGACCGTACGGTCCGGGAGATTCCATAGACGACCAGATAGCATTTCTGCTCAGGGTCCGGAACCCCTCTGACCCACAGGTTTCCTCTTTCATCGGGATAACCAAGGGAGGAGCATACCTCAGCTCTTTCCAGGGCCACGGTTCCAAGGTCGTGCAGGAGGATTTCAGAACGGGAAAACAGTCGTTCTATGGGTCGGACCTCGACGGACAGAGCTGGGAGGTAAACGGCGACGGCACCATCGTCATCAACAACAGCGGAAACGCAAGATCCACAGACAACATAGGTCTGGACTTCACCTCTTCCACCGGAGCGGTGAGAATCTCCTCCGGAGGGTTCATAACCGAAGGAGCGGCAAGTACGGGTACCGGGGAGAACTCCAGTCCCGCGAAGCAGAGAATAGGGATGAAGCTGGACAGCTCCACCGGAACACAGATATCAGCTGTGGATAAGGTGGAAATCAAATCCTCTACAGTGGCCATAAAAGACGCCAAGAGCATATCGAACACTGCCTCGAACTCTTTCAGCATAAATTCCGGTGACACCGTATCGGTCACCTCCAAGACCTATTCCTCCAGCATAAACGGATATGCAGAATACGTGTACGGGGGACCAAAGGACAGCCTCCCCACCAACGGCGCTTCGAGGTTCACCAACTTCGTGGCCTCCCCAGCCACAGGAGCCACAGGAGGGGTTGTAGACCAGTATGAACTTTTGTTCGGGGCGAGAGACGAACTGTTCAGAACCGGAAGGCACAATACCACTATCAACGTGGGTTCCTTCAACGTCAACACCATGGGAAATACCCCTATCAGTGTGGGGCCCGGTGCTGGTTTCAACATCAAGACTGGTTTGCCTCTTCTCGACAACTCGGTTTCTGCGAATCCCTTCTCAGCCAAACTGGCTGCCAACGCCGGAAACGCCACAGTTTCCGCCTCCAAGGGTGCCGTGACCGTAACCGGAACGCTTGGGGTGACTGTAAGGTCAGCAGCTGGATCTATCAACATAATGTCCCCATTCGTGAGAGTGACAGCCGCTGGGCTTCCGGGAGGAGTCTTGACTGACGGGTGTATAGACTCTTTGACCGGAAAGCCCTTCTCTGAGTCCGGAACCGTCGGGGCAGCTGGATTCAGGTTGGGTTGATGGCAGTAACCCCCGCAAAAGTTTCAGCGGCTATAATGGCCGCAGGTCCCAGTCTACAGGGCCCCACCTTCAAGCAACTATGCGTGGGAGTGGGGCTGGGGGTCACGAATTGGTCCGTGGTACCAGCCAACCTCAAAGTACGGGGGGTAGTGACGGGTGGTCTCGGTGCCGGAACGGTGAAAGGGAAGTTGGTCATACCACCCAACGTGGCACCAGTCGTGGCTTCGGTGGCGGGAGTTACCCTGGTAGGGCCATCAGCGGCTCAGGTGGCTACAGCAGTTGGGCTGGGGGTGGCAAACGCCTATTCGGCCACGGGCCAGTATATCGGAGTTGCCACTGCGGTGGGGGTAGACATAAGCAAGGTGGTATTTGCCAATCCTGGGGCTTTGATAGCTGCTCTTACATCCGGGCTGGCTTCTCAGGGTATGGTAGGACCAACAGCCTCCCAGCTTTGCAATGGGTTGGGGGCAGGGTTGGCAACTATGTTCCTAACAGGAGCGGGGGTGGGGACCTCTGTGGGTCCATCCGGTTTCCCAGGCGCAGGCACAAGCGTTTCTTGGGTCATATGAGAGTCATAAATGAAAGAAAAGCACATAGGGGTGAGAATTAAGCAGTGCCTCGCTTTGGCTGAACTCAGCAATTGTTCTCGCAGAAAATTCGGTGCCATGCTGATTGACCCCAGCCGTAACGTCATACTTGCAGACGGATACAACGGTGGCCCCAGAGGAGGGGGGAAGCTGTGCAGGGGAACTTGGTGCGAAAGGGACGGGATTCAAGACGAAGACGTATCGATAGAAGTGGAAAACATACTTGAGTACCACGCTCCGAGGGTCCCTCCGTACAGGGCACAAGAGGTGAAAGTTCTCATTAAGGGGCAAAAGGAGTGGTCCAAGAAGGTAGTGAAAGCAGAGGGGAAATCCCAAGCCATCGAAGAGGCTACAGCGGAAAAACTGAGGCTTCTGAAGAAGTACACCCCCATAGAGTCTGGAACCAGAACCGAGAGGGGATGCCACCACGCAGAGGCAAACGTCATATGCAACGCCGCCGACAGTGGGGTTTCCACCAGAGGTGCGCTGCTCATAGTGACCGGGGAGCCCTGCCTTTCTTGCTCCAAATACATCCACCACTCTGGAATAACCAAAGTCATATGTGTCGAAAACGGCTACAAGGGTGGAAAAGACGGCCCTGAGTATTTGGAAAGGCACGGAATAGAAGTAGAATACACCAAGGGGCCTGGAGACCCAAGAGAATGCAAACAAACCACCTGAACTACATATTGGTCTCCAGCAACAACGGGTCTGAGGTGTTCCGCGAGAGCGTTCCCGTGTCTTCTACGACCGTGGAAGACGTGTTCATTCTGGCAGCTCGGAAAGCCAAATTCCTCGGCGCTTCAACCCTGCAGGCAGAAAACACCCCAAGGGGTCTGGTGATAAGAGACATATCCGGGCTTACCGAGGTGGAGGTTTCCGTCATAGGACTATTTCTGTATAACGGGGACAAGACCGAACCGGTGAATTTGAACGAGGCTTGAATGGAAGAACTGATAAGTTGGCTGAAGGACCTCCTTGCTCCAAAACAAGGAGAATTCCTGTATGCCGACTCTTCTCATGACTGGTCCTCCTACGAGGAGGGAACCTTCCACGGAATAGTGCTGGTTGGTGACAAAGACGACCATTCAGCTATATCAGAAGCCTACAGGGTGCTGAAGCCAGGGGGTCATCTGGCGCTGATATCTCCTGAAGAAGAACCGACAGGCCACAGTGGAGCTTGCCACGCAGAAGGGGTGGGATTCGAAGTCAGGGACAGCATTCTGGTGTTGTCCCAGCCCGAAGGGTTTGTGTACTCCGGGAAGACCACCACCAAGGAAAGAGAAGAAGGCTGCTATCTCGTAGAAGAGAAGAGATTCGCTATAAGCGGGGGAGCCAACAAGGTCATAGAGCGGGGGGAGGATTACGAAACCACCCAGTCCATAGGCATGAACAGGATCCCCAAGCGGCGGAACGTTCACCCCTGTCTTCACCCGGATGCACTGGTGATGACGCCCCACGGCTACCGTCCGATCTCGGAGGTCACCGTGGGGGATAAGGTATACTCGGCAGACGGAAGGTTCCATGCCGTCGAGCATGTTTCTAGGCACCCATACACCAGTACCGACCTCTTTGAGATCAAGGTCACTGGGACCAACTATTCAACTCTCGCTTCCGACAATCACCCCTTCCTGGTGTACCGTCCCACCCGCAAGCGGAACTCCATAACAGGTGGTCAGGTTCTGTGGCTCCGCGCCGACCAGATGCAAAAAGGGGACTATACAATGACTCCGGATCTGGAGGAGCCCCCTCCGAACGAACACCTTGACCCAGAATGGTGGTTCGTGTTCGGTTTGTGGGTAGCCGAGGGTGTTGCCCAACGTGCAGGGCATGGTAGCAACGTATACCCGTCCTTCACCCTCCACGAAAAGGAAACGGACCTGATTGAGCGTATCAGGTCGGTGTTCTCGTCGGCGAACACAAGTGTGCATCCTAAGAAGGGCACGAAAGCCGTGCAGGTAATATCCTTCGACAAGGTGGCGGGGTCGCGGTTCGTTGAGTTGGCAGGTCGCGGGGCGGCGACGAAATGCCTCCACCCTTCTATTTGGACCCTTCCAAAGAACATCCGTGCAGCCATCCTTGATGGCTATATGGCCGGGGATGGTGGCAAAGTGCGCACTTATCTACAGGCCAAAAGTGTATCGCCCGATCTCGCGTCACAGATACGATTGCTTGCCGCGTCCGTGGGGTACAAGGCCAACCTGTTCACCTACGCCCCTGTAGAGGGACAAAGTATCGGTGATCGCTTGTTCAAATCTGTTCGGCAGACCTATCAGATCCGGCTCTACTCGGAAAACACGCGGAACGTCGCAGCGGGGTTACGCAAGGCTTCCCGACCTTATGAGATCGTCCACGACGGAGTGCGTTTCGTCTTGTCATACGTCAAGGCTGTGTCCCGTGTTCCTTATGAGGGGGACGTGGTCAACCTCTCCGTGGAAGGATCACCGACCTTCCAGACGGCTGTGGGTATGAGCCACAACACTGTGAAGCCCAGGGTTGTAATGCAGCACCTCCTGTCTGATGTGGATAAAGATTCAGGCCCCGTGGTGGACCCCTTCATGGGTTCGGGAACCACGGGTCTGGCGTGTCTCAGGACGGGACACGACTTCGTAGGGATAGAGAGAGAGGAAGAGTACGCAAAGATAGCCGATTCCCGAATCCGGCACTGGACCAACGCCGAAGAGGCTTGGAACCCTGTGGTGTTGGAGTCAGAAGTCGGTCCGGAGGCAGAGAGCACAGAAGTGCAGGAAGTCTCCTTCGAGGATTTCTTGGGGATATGAAATGCAAAGGATAAGCATAAGAAGGGGAGACTCCTCCGAAGTCTTGGAGGGCATGGAACCGGAATCGGTATGGGCCGTGGTATGCGACCCTCCGTATGACCTCGTTGCCAACAAGAAGGGTGGTAGCGGAACTTCATCCATAGATTTATCCACACCCTACGGACGATCCAGAATAGGAGTGGGGAACGGTTCCGGTGGCTTCATGGGGAAGCAGTGGGACTCGACCGGGATAGCGTTTTCAGTTGAATTCTGGCAGAAGGTACACAGGGTGCTGAAGCCAGGAGGGGTGCTGAAGACGTTCGGGGGTAGCCGCACCTTTCACAAGATGGCAAGGGCCATAGAGGAAGCCGGGTTCTCCGATATAAAGCTGGAGGCTTGGTTGTACTCCTCCGGGTTCCCTAAGTCTCTCAGTATTCCAAAGAAGATAGAGGACAAAGCTCTGTCCAAGGTGTGGGAGGGGTGGGGCACTGCCTTGAAGCCCTCTTGGGAACCTGTAATAGTGGCCAAGAAGCCACTGTGAGAAGCATAAAGCTGACAGAATCCGAGGACAGGGTTCCGGTGGGCTCAGAACCAGAGTCCGTGTCCGTCATGGTCGAATTCGTACCAGAGGACTCCGACAACTGGGGAACACTCGAACCACTCCGGGGAACAACCTGGGAAGACGGGGTGAGTGAAGTAGACGCTGACTCGTTCAGTCACGCCCTGCACGGCAGACTGTCTCCCCTTCTGAAGAAGCTGGGTAGGAACCCCGTGTATAGTGCCCGTAGGGTTTCGGAACAAGAGGGGGTGTGCGACTTCAAGGGCAACTGCATAAAGTTCGACAAGAACCTGTGCAGGCCGGGAGGGGAGAAGGGAAACGGGTGGAGGAAGAAGTACGGCCCGTTCGACTGCTACCAGCCCCCTCTCCAAGGGGCCAGCATAGACGTCACCGAAACCTTTCTAAAAGTGGCTTTGGCATGGAAAGAGGGTATTTTTGTCATAGTGGTGAAGGGTGAAGGATTCAACCTGAGGTAAGTATGAGACAAGTGGCTTGCAATAACTGTGGACTGGTTACGGAATTCCTGACCAGCGTTTGGAACGCCCAAGGGTCCACCTGTAAGGGCTGCGGTCACGTCATACAGCCACTGCTTGGGAACAAGGTCGCCCCAGCCTCGTGTGGCAACCAGATAGAGCTATCCCACATAAAGGGAAAGGGGATGGGGGTGCTCGCCACCAAGGACATAAAGGATGGGGAATTGGTCGAGCGGTGCCCTGTTTTCGTCCTGAATAGCACGGACGAAACTCGAAATCACATAAAGGGTCTGACCCTATCTCCATACGAGGACGGAAGCAGAGAGATCAATATGTCTTTCATGCTTCTGCCATGGGTTGTGAATGGGAACAGGTGCATAGCTCTGGGATACGCGATGATATACAACCACGCCCCGGTCGAGAGGTCCAACGTGCTCTATTATCCCCACGTAGACCCGGACTCCAGCAGGAGATTCCTGGACTTCTACGCCAAGAGGGACATAAAAGCCGGGGAGGAGCTTACACAGACCTACGCCCCCAACAACAGCCTGTGGTTCACAGCCAAGGGATAGACGATGCTTGAGGTTATCACGGGCTGCATGTACAGCGGCAAGAGCGAAGAGTTGATCCGGCGTCTTCGGAGATGTCAGATCGCGGACCAGTTCACCCTTGTGATGAAGCCCGCGATTGACGACCGCTACTCTGCTGACTCCGTTGCGACCCACGTTGGGGGCTCGCTGAAAGCGGTAGCCGTCAAAGACGTGCAGGATGTCAAACGTCTGCTCTGTGCACAGCCCTTCTTTATGACCGGGCAGGTCGTTGGTCTGGACGAGGTTCAGTTCCTTGACGACGAGATCGTGGACGTGCTGGAGGCCGAAGCAAACCGAGGTCGCCGAGTCATCGTAGCGGGCCTCGATCTCGACTCGGACGGCAATCCGTTCGGCCCGATGGCAAGACTTCTCGCGGTGGCCGACAAAGTGACCAAGTTGACTGCTGTGTGCGTGGCTCGCCTCTTCATCACCCGTGGCCTCCCGTCCGCGAGAGGTCAGGGTGATGTTTGCGGTAAGCCCGCCACCCGGTCGTACCGGTTGCCCAATCAAGACACAGGAGAGCAGGTGCAGGTCGGCTCCGACGGTGTGTACGAAGCTCGGTGCCGCGTGTGCTGGGCAAGGATGCAAGGATGAAGGTAGTCTATCTGCTTAGGAAGCCTCTTTCTGAAGGAACTATAACCGCAAACGTGTTGAAGCATGGGACTGGTGCCATCAACATTGAAGTTTGTAGGACCCCAACTTCGGACAGCCTCAACGGGGGAGCCTACGCTGAGAACCCCACTCACCGCGCTGGTGAGGACATGTGGACCAATGGTCGCAAAGAGGACACCAAATGCTTCCGACGTGGAAAGGAATACGCTGGGGAGTACCAGCAGCCCACAGGTCGTTGGCCGTCCAATGTCATCCTTCAACACCTCGACGGGTGCGAGGATTCGTCCTGCGATACGGGGTGTCCCGTAGAAGCCATGGGGAGTAACTCTCGGTTCTACAGACACATAGGGGGCTCCAATGAGTAGAAGCCTCCCAGACCTTTGGGACAGTTGTTACGAGGGCGAACACAGGAGAATCAAGTCCCCAGAGCAGTTCAAGAACGAATTCTGCAGCGCCTGCATGAATGTCGGCTGCAGAAACAGCAGGGGTGCAGGGACCAAGTGGAACCAGCGCATAATCTCACAAGAAGACCGCCTGCTGAACAACCCCCAGTTTGCCCCGGAAGACGCCGCCATAACGCTTGGACTTCCGGACTTCAAGAACATGATCCAAGAAGCCCTGAGGGTGGAAATATCCACCCAGAGGAATGACTGGGAGCCAGTATCTGACGCAGACGTAGGACGCGCAGCTGCTGAGATGCTGGGGATAGTGCAGCCCTCGGTGGCGAAACCCAAGGGTTTCGAACCAGAAGTTCCCCCGGAAGAGCCCCCTGAGCCGGAGGAAACGAGAGAGAAGCTGGGGCAGTGGAAGGTTAAGGGTGACTCTGTGGACGAACGGGGAAACCGCAGAACCTATGTGGTGACCCAGTACCAAGACGGAGAGTGGTCTTGCACCTGCCCGTCGAGGGAAAACCCCTGCAAGCACTCGCGTGGGATACAGAACAGACTCTCCCCCCAGCCCAAAGAGCCCGACTCGCCAAGGCCCGATCCCGTGGTTCCGAAGCCCGCCCCCCGAAGCTCTTTCCCCACCTCTATGAACACCCCTGCACCAGACGGTGGGGTTATGATAGGGGGAGGCCCCCCACCTGCTCCGAAGCCGCCAGTGGACCCCTGGGAGCCCACAGCGCCCAAAGTAAAGAAGATAGAGGTCGGCGGGAGAGTAAAGTTCAAAGGGAAGTAGAAATGCAACTCGTCCTGGAACAGGAAGAAATCGTAGAATTGGTGCTGGAGGCTCTGAGGAACAGGGGTCTCAAGTTCTCCGAGAAGTGCGAAGCTCGAATCAGAAAGAACAACAAGAAGAGCACCATAAGGTTGGTTCTCGTACAGAACCAAAAGGGTGAGTCATGAGCCAACCCACAAACAAGTTCATATTTGAGGCCATGAAAACCGTCAGGTCCATGCCGGGTTCGGAACGAATACTGGAAGACTTGAAAGATGGGAAGATAGGGCCGCTGGAAGCGACCAGAAAGCTCGTGTCCATGGCGGTGAAGGAGGGCAAAGTGCAGAGTTTGGCCACCTCCTACAACAAAGTCAAGAAGTCCGTAGAATCAGAAGATTCGCGGGTGTGGATGAACCACGCCAACGGAAAGCGAATACTGAACCCACTGATTCGGGCTTCTCTGACCGAAAGGGCGTTTCTGGACGGTGACGTTCCGGAGTACAGAGTCGGACCTATACCTGAGGGTGGGAAGCCCGCAGTACCCGTAGCCACCACTTCGCTGAATTCCGTGGTTATAGGAATGCAGGTGGAAGAAGCCTCAAACGAGGTGGAGAAGCTGATCCAGATAAGCGAGAAGGCCCACTGGAAGATGCTGGAGGAGAAGTCCAACGAGGAGAGGTCCCTGCTCCCAGCAAAAGAGGTCGCCTCTCCCACGGGGATAGAAGGGTATGAGGCAGGAAAACTGCCAATTCTGCGGAAGACCAAAGACGTGAAGGTGTCGGAACTTGTGGGGCTGGATGAAGAGGCCAGGTCAGCCTACACGTTCACTGCCTTGGCAACCACCCAAGGCAGAGTATCGGGCTCCCACGCCCTAAAAAAGAACCTTGAGGAACATCTGAGGAAAAGAGGCTTCGAGGTATCTGAGTCCACCCTTCCAGAGGTCGCGGTTATAGACTGGAGCACCCAGTGCTTTGGGAAGGAATCGGTGGCACCGAATTGGGATCCAGTGGCCAACGCGTTCTCGAAAATGTGTGCGGAGTTGGAAAAGGTCTGTAAGAAAGAAGTTCCCACCTCTGTGGAAGTTGTCCCAATAAGCGGGATTGCAGACAGAGTATTCGGTTGGAAACTCGTAGTGGGAGCCGAGGAATGTTGACCATGACCTATGAAAATATCCGCAACAAGTTTCAGAATTCAGAAACCGACGTCGTGATTGTCGCACCCGATGCCAAGGTGCAAGAAGTCGCACTTGGTCTTTCCACCCTGTTCGAACCGGGAAGCTATTCTGCCTCCCGCAGGGAGTGGACGAACCACCGCAACGCCAAGGTGAAGGTGCGGGGTATCTGCAACCCCGAAGACCTCAGCCCGGATACAGAGGTCATCTTCTTCCCTGTGACCCGGCCCTACACCGACACGGAGCGGAGGTTCATCAAGTCCTGGAGGATCACTCCCACTCGATAGTGCCGGGGGGCTTGGTGCTTATATCGTAGGTCACCCTGTTTATGCCCCGCACTTCGTTGATGATGCGGGTAGAAATCCGGGTGAGCACCGACCAAGGTATCTCCGCCACGTCAGCCGTCATGCCATCAGTTGAGTGGACCGCACGTATGACGCACGTCTTCTCATACGTCCGCTGGTCCCCCATCACCCCCACGCTCTTCACTGGAAGCAAGACTGCGAGGCTCTGCCACAGACGTTCGTACCAACCGGACTGTCTGATTTCGTAGTCCAATATAGCTTCGGCTTCCTGCAGAACGGCGACAGCCTCAGCCGTCACCTCACCGGGGATGCGGATAGACAGTCCGGGACCTGGGAAGGGATGCCTGTTCACACGCTTGTCGCTCAGGCCCAGTTCCTTGCCCAGCAGTCTGACCTCGTCCTTGAAAAGCTCCCTGAGGGGCTCTATGAGTTCGAATTCAAGGTCTTCCGGCAAACCCCCCACATTGTGGTGGGACTTGATGGTAGCGGAGGGACCACGGAAGGAAACCGACTCGATAACGTCCGGATAGAGAGTTCCCTGTGCAAGGAACTTCGCGCCCTGAACAGACCTGGCATAATCGCTGAAGACGTCCACGAACGTCTTCCCCACCGCTTTGCGCTTCTGCTCGGGGTCGGTGAGACCCGACAAAGCAGAATAGAACTTGTCCTTGGCGTCGACCACAGTGAGGTTGAGTTCAGAGAATTCTCGCTCGACCTCCTCCCTCTCGCCCTTCCTCAGGAGCCCGTTGTCGACAAACACACAGTGCAACCTGTCGCCTATGACCCCGTGGAGGAGAGAAGCGACAACAGAAGAGTCAACCCCGCCAGACAGACCGCATATGACCTTGTCTTCAGGGGAAACCTGAGACTCTATCTGGGCATGGGCTATGTCTATGTATGATCCCACGCTCCAGTCTTGTGCTATGTCGCACTGGTCGACCCACTCTCTTATCAAGGTCGCACCATCTTGGGAGTGGGACACTTCCGGGTGAAATTGGAACCCGGTGAAACCAAGCTCTTCACTGCGTATCCCGGCGAACTGGCAGTCCACGGTGCTGTAGACGGTTTCCCAGTCTCCCATAGGGAGAGACATAACCTTGTCCCCGTGGGACATCCAGACTTTGGACCTGACACGGGGGTTCCCACCGGGTTCGCTGATGTAGGCGGGTCCATACTCTCTGGATTTGGTGGATACTACCTCACCACCCAGGTGGTGGACAACCACTTGCATCCCATAACATATACCAAGGACCGGAACCCCCATTTCCAACCATTCGCGGTCAAATGGGGGAGCGCCCTCCTCGTACACGGAGGAGGGCCCACCGGATAACACCACCCCCCTGACGTTCCAGGGGTCGGTTATGCCGAAGGGGTGGTCGGTGCAGGGTCGGATAGAGCAGAAAACACCCAATTCCCGAATCCTACGGGCTATGAGTTGGGTGTACTGACTGCCGAAATCTACTATTACGATCCGCTTCATGGCGTTGTCCTCCTGGTGTAGAGGACAGTACCCGCCGAGATACTTTTAGCTAATTAGCTGTTATTCTTCAGAAGCCTAAGACGCTCTCGGTTGTCAAGCTCCATGAAGTGCTCAAGGGCGGGGTCGTCAGACTCGAACCCCGCATCTTCAGCGGCCCTCCAGATGGCACCATCATCCTGGGCCAGGTACTTCAGACCCTTAATTCCGGGCTCGGGGCCGTCCCCGTCGTAGGAGTATCCGACAATCTCGCCCGCCAGGATGTCCAGGTCTCTGCGGTCGAACGACAGGAAAATCCTGGAAGCGGACTTTCCTCGTGCGTGCTGAATGTTCTCTGCGCGTACAACAGATTCCACCCCGCCGTTGCTCCACCGCACGGTCGGGTGACCCTTGAAGAAACCAGTCTCCGCAACGTCAACCACCTTGCCGTCAATAGGAGCACCAACCTGCATTCCCGTGTTCCGCAGGAACTTTCCAGTGTGTCGAACGATGTCCCCCACCTTGAAGTCTCCAGCCTTACCCCCAACCTTACCCAGTTGACTCACTATGGACTTCTTCATGGCCTTTCTGATCGTATCCTGAATGCGGGTCAGGTCCTTGGTGGTAGGGTTGCCGCTTATTGCTCCCCCGATCATAGTTCCATACTTAAAGAGTACGGATTCAATGGCTCTGTCTATAGCCCTGTCTTCCCTCATATCGCTGCCGCTGCCGCGCTTCTTCCACCTCCGGGTGGACTGCTCCTCGCGGAAGTCCTGCAACACCTGAGTTCGGAGGCTCTTGACGCGTTCCTTGATGTCTTCCTCTCTGGTATGCTTGTAGAGAAGGTCTATCTTTGCCTTCTCCTCTTCGTCCTTCAGCTCTTGCTGGACACTTGCAAACACCTCGTCGAAAGACTGAATCAGAGCCTTCTTGGCCCCCTTCCAAGCCTTGGCCACGCGGGGAGCAGAGGGGACGTTGCCGCTTTCTCCCACGATGCCGTTCTCTTCCATATACTCGCGCACGTTTTTGACCCTGAGGCCAACGTCAGCACTGGACCCACCCCTGAAGATGAAGGGGTCCCTTCCCTCTTCCTTCATCTTCATGGCAACCTCCACAACCTTCAGCTGGAAGGAATTGTTGCGGAGGTTCCAAAGCCAGTTGGGAACGGTCCGGTTGAACCACCCATCGAACTCAAGGAGATCTTCTGGTTCGAGGGGATCGGCGTCCTCAAAGATCTCGGCTATAACCTCAGGCCCAAGGAACTGAGCCTTGTAACCCTGGTCTATAGACTTCACCCACTTCCTGGCTATATTCTGGGCGGATTTACCGAGCTGTGAAACCAGCTTCTTGAGACCGGGCCGAGCCGGAGCGAGCTTCGTTATGATGCTCTCACCAACGGGGTAGAGAGGAGGACGGTCCTTGAACTTCTTCTGGGTGTTGTCCCAGATGTCTCCGGGAAGGGGAAGGCCACCCATGACCATGACGGCAGCTATGTCGTCAGGGGAAGCACCGCGTATGCCGGGAACGTGGTCGGCGTAGTGGGGCTTCCAGGAGTTGGCAAGCCCAGCAGACGCGCCGCCGTACAGGGCGTTGTACAATCCGGTTTCGTTCGGCATGAAGAAGGTGCCGATGAAGTCAAGGGCGTTGCCCTTCCGCATCTTGGACCAGAGTTCGGGGGCAGGATAACCCAACTCAGCCTCAGCGGCAGTTATGGCCTTCTTGTCCACCTTCTTGGGGTCGCCCCCCGCCAGTCGCATGACCACCTGGTTGAACTCCTTGGTCCTGTTTGCCTCGTCGGAGAGGGAGGCACCACTCAGGAACTGCCGCCTGAAGGACAGGGGGTTTTCGCCGAGTATGGCAGCAAGGTAATCGCTTCTCATGAGGCGGTCCATGCTGGCAGCAGTTGCCTTCTTCAGGATAGAGGCCACCAACACTCTGGCGTTCTTCCTCAGGGAGACGTCGAGGAATGGGGTGTTTGCGATTCTAACCAAAGGCGACAGGGTTGCGTACATGTTGGATCCTCATAGCCGATTCTTATTACGATGAAGTATATAAAAGAATGACCGAATTGAGTTTGATGCCCCTCTGGGGGTTGACAGGGGTATGGGAACGTGTTAGAGTTATTTCAGCTACCCGACCCAAAAACCTGTCTCCGTAGCTGCAACCCAAAATCCCCAGATTCCCGCATGGGAACAAGGCTTGAAGTGAAAAAGTACACCCGGCTGATATCTGTCATAGAGTTCGTATTCTCCGCAAACCCCTCGGTCGAGGCCCAGTCCGCCCTTCTCTTGCGAGAGGCACTGAAGCAGCTTCCCGAATCCCACAACGTGCGCCGTCCGTCCTTCCGCCGTGACGTGGTCATGGCCCACGGATACAAGAGCCAGACTGATCTCGCAAAGGACATCTTCGCGTTCTGGCAGGGCGACAACACGAGTCTGGTCGAGAAGATGCCCCAGAAGCATCGGGCCAGAGTCGAACACCTCCGGTCGAAGATGCGGAAGCCCAAGGTCAGGAGCTTCCGCGACTGGTTCAACTCCCAGAACCAGACGAAGCTCCTCAACAACATGGCGAGTGCACTGCAGCGCAGGTACCCCATGGAAGAATTCGACGACTGCCTCAGCATGGTGGGTATGTGCGTGAGTCGGTGGCTTGAAGAGGGCAACCTTGACGAGAAGATCGAAGAGCGCGGCGACATGTCCGTGACCCTCCTGAACAGCTGGGTGCGTCGCCGCCACCTCAACACCGTCAACGGCAGGGGGAAAGAGCCTCTGTTCCGGATGCGGGGAGCCCGTACCAAGGAAGAGAAGACCTCCATCTGGCGGGATGGTAACGAATCCGGAATGCACCCGGATTCGGTTCAAGCCTCCGAGTGGGAAACCGCCATCGCCGGGTGTGAAGACGACGCCATCTTCGAATTCGAAGTCGTGAGCAACAACGACTCCCCAGAGCAGGAAGTCTCCTTCACCTCCGAGCTTCGCATCCTCAAGAACGCGAACGCGGAAGCGGTCGAAGCGGCTTGGCCGGATGCCTCCGACCGATATCTCTCCGTCCTCAACACCCTGGAAGACGGTGGGGATAGGGTGGACATCGCCAGTTCGGAAAGATGCTCGGTGGCTCGTGCGGGCCACCTCGCCTGCAGGGTTCGGGGTGTTCTGCGGAAGACCAGTGAACTGGCCCCCTCCGTCATCGAAGCGATCCGTCAGGAGCCGTGGATCACCACGGAAGAACTGGCCGAAGACCTCGAACTGGAAGAGAAGCAGGTGCGCCACACGGTGGCATACCTTCGGAGCCTCAAGCAGGTCGTGAGTCAGGGAGACAGCCACCGGGTGCGGTGAGAAGACTATGGGCAGGGTGGTGGAGCAAGGAGACTCCCCCATGAGAATCGCAATCCCCGCCATAGCACTGTTCCTCGTAGGATGCCCAGGACCGAAGCCTCCCCCCACACCCACGGTGTGTGAGGCCAGCGCAGACTGGATAGATTCCCCCTCCCAGCCGGGTGAGGTCCCGGAGACGGAGACCTTCTGCGGTTTCTATCAGTTCAGCTGGCAGTGGTTCCTTGCTCAGGTTTCGCCCGACCCGGCAAACGGGTTGCCACGGTTCCTCGAAAACCGGGTGTATCAGCCCTCAGGTGGAACGGGCCAGTGCAATTCCCAGCCTTATACCGGGATTCTTGGGGTGCAGAGTGCACTTGCGCCACGCACAATCAAGTCGCAGGACTTCGAAGAAGTGCAGGCCGACACGAATGCACTGTACGACCAGAGAGTTGGAAGCTGTTCGCTGAAACCTGGGTGAACTTGGGCAACATCGGGCGAACCTGCCTCGGTAGATAGCCTATAAGACGCCGTAGAGTAGTAGGAGTACCGGCGCATGGCCCGACGAGAAGAAATCCGACTCACGGTTGATCCTGATATGCTCGTCTGGCTGAGGGCTGAAGCCAAACGCCGTCGGGTCTCTATGTCCCACATCGTGCGGGACCTTATCCTTCAGGCCATGCCCGAAGAGGCCAAGACCCAGTGAGGCTGGCCTACCGAGTGGAGATCAGGCCGACGCCTCGCCAGAGGCAGGCCCTCCTGCAACATGCAGGCAACGCTCGGTGGGCTTACAACTGGGGCCTCTCCCGCCACAAAGAAACCTACGACCAGTGGGTTGAAATCGGCAAGCCAAAGAAGTGGAAAGGCTGGCTCAACGCCGTCTCCCTTCACCGGGAGTTGAATCTTCTGAAGAAGGCTGCCCCAGAGGACGGCGGGGTCCCCTGGATGTACGAGGCCAGTAAAGCCGCTCCACAAGAGAGTCTGAGAGACCTTGACCGTGCGTTCAAGAACTTCCTCTCAGGGAGGGCCAAGTACCCCCGGTTCAAGTCCCGGAGCCGTGGGGTCGGCGGGTTCCGCCTGACCGGCACCATCAAGGTCGATCACCGGACGGTCCAACTCCCGAGGATCGGAAGGCTCCGGTTTCAGCCCGGCGAACAGGGCTACCTGCCCTGGGGTAAGCACACCCAGGTCTCCGTCTCTGAGAAGGCTGGCAGGTGGTTCGTCTCGATCGTTGGACCAGAGGTCTCGGAAGCAGAGCCGAACGGGAAAGATGCTGTAGGTCTGGATCTCGGCGTGACCCGGTTGGCTACGCTGTCGGACGGGACGGTCATCGAGAACCCTCGCGCTTTGAAGTCAGCCCAGCGGAAGATCAAGCGACTCCAGCAGGAGGTATCCAGAAAGAAGAAAGGCTCAGCGAACCGAGGCAAGGCCAGGGCGAAGCTCGCCCGTGCCCACGTCCGGGTCGCTAATGTAAGACGTGACACGCTTCACAAGGCCACGACCATGCTTGCCAAGAGCCACGGCAAGGTGATCATCGAGGACTTGAAGGTGCGGAACATGACTCGCTCGGGAGGCTCGCAGAAGCGGGGCCTCAACCGGGCCCTGCTCGATGCCGCCTTCGGGGAGTTCTGTCGCCTGTTGAAGTACAAGGGGAAGCTGTACGGCTGTGAAGTCGTGGCTGTCCCGCCGCAGTACACCTCGCAGCGATGTTCCGTTTGCGGTCACGTCGAGAAGGACAACCGGGTTTCTCAGTCGAGGTTCCTGTGTCTGTCCTGCGGCTTTGCGGTCAATGCTGATCTCAACGCCGCGATCAACATCTTGGAGGCCGCCAGTTCTACGGACTCCCTAAACGCCTGTGGAGAGGGCGTAAGACCTACTTCGACTTGTTCGGAGAGGCAGACCTCGTTGAAGCAGGAACCCGGCACCAACCTTCGGGTTGGGTCAGTCCGGGGGCCGTCCTCGCAAGAGGCGGCAGCCATGCCTGGGTTTACCTAAGTTTGGCTGAACGGCGTTTCTCTTGTGCTCCCAAGACGCCCACACCATTTCAGGGTGGTTGGGGGTCCAGATAGCCAGGTGAAGTCCCACGAGCCCAAGGTGGAGCTTCTCGCCCCCGTCCTCTTCGTCCACTGCTATGACGAAGAATTCACTGGCAGCGGACCGCCTTCCGAGGCTTGTTCTTCGTTTTCGTTCAACACCCCGGATTCGCTGCCGTCTGGGGCCGTTCCGGCCAAGGGAGAGCCAAACAACGTGTGTCGAGAGTATGCGCACGGCAACCAGCCGGGTGAGTCCATCAACGGGAACGACAACGCGGCAAACTTGGCAGCTATAGAGGAACTCAACAACGGGCTGGTGGGAGCAACGGGTCTCCTGACCATGCTCCCCGGCGAGAACCCTATGTCCGTGTGGGCAAACTACGAGATGGTGGGTGCCATCTGGACAAAGGACGGTGCCGCATCCGGAACGGCTCCGGTACCAAACACCCAGGGACCACCAAACGCAGACAGCCCACAGCGCGGGTCACTTGAACTGGCAAATATGTCCCTGGAGACGTTCCAGCAGGGCGACACGAGCGCGATCCCCAACTGCTTCGGGTGTCACGTTTACGACTCCTCGAAGCCGTTGGACGTGTCGCACATTCAGTCCCATCTTCTGGTGGATGGGATTGACTGAAGCTCAACAGCGTGGTAAAAATACCGCAGGAAGCTATACGCTCTCAGGTTTGTAGGGTGGCGGGTCCCAAGCCCATATGCCAGCAAAGCCCCTATGAGTGCTGAGATCAGAGAAATCTGAACGGCAAGGAACACCGTCGCTTCCAACCACACAGGGTGCTGGTAACACCCTGTGTGGGAAGAAACCCAATCGAAGAAGGCAGGAACTTATAAGGATTGACCTAAATCTCCAAAAGAGACATGGTCCTTGGGAATAATCGTCACAGATGATCGATTCCCTTCAAACTACGGGAATCCCCGACCCTCCAATTCCACACTTGGGAAAAGTAGAATTGGATCTTGAAAAAGAAAAGGGAAGGGGGAAACAGTTTAGTTTGAACCGAGCAAAAAAAACAAACACAACCACCCAGCTGAGCACGACGAACACTCTCACCTCCACTCCCACGGACACAGACACTCCCATCACTCCCACCCCCACTCCTACGAACACCAACACGTTTACCTTGAACGCCGACACCAAGTAAACAATAAAAGTTCAGAAACCCAAAGACAGTAGAAAAATGGTCGAGAATTTGCTTCTTCCCTTGTTTGGGAGGGGAAGATTGGACACGTGTATACGCGTTGGGTGTTGAATAAGTCACTCTTTGTGCAGATAGAAACAAAGAGGGTTGCTTTCAATGTCCAGATTCGACTATAGAGGTGGGGAAGCTCCCATACTGACTGCAGAACAGCTTGTCAGTCAACTCACTGTTCCTGTTTCTCTTCTGATTGCTGGGAAGGCAAACGTCTTCTTTCCCACCACGAATAGAAGCAAACCCTCTGTGTCTGTTGTCGTCAGATACGGTGGTGTGGAAGTTGTGAAGGTTCACTGGACTCAGTGGGGATCTGTTGTCGTCCCCGTGGTTGAAGACGATAGGTTGTCACACTGGCGTGGATTGCTTGTTCCGGGTGTTCCGGGTGTTCCGGGTGACTTTGAAACTCAAACTTCGAAGTTGAGGTCAGGGAAACTGTACAGTTGTGACTGGACCGAGTTGGTGAGACAGAATCCGTCCAGCAGATACAGTCAGTATCTGACACAGATCAGCGGTATTATCCTGCAGAAAGCTCAATCTGCGGGATTCTGATGAAGAACAACAAAGCCCTTGTGGGCAAAGAAGTGTGGGTCACCTGCAGGGCTGCTAGACCCTGTGAGGGTAATTCCGCAACCATACTGTTTGTAAAGAACATGAGTGGTGGTGGCAGGATTGTCAGGTACCAGTGCAAGAAGTGTAAACGGAAGTTCAACGTGAGAGTGTGAAGCTCGTGTCCAGTGGTACCCCCTTTCTGTTTTATGGTCCAGGTGCTTTTGAAGCAGCTGTTGATCTGGCCGCTTCTCAGGGTGACCCACTTGAACCCGTTGGTCGAGAAGGACTGAAGGTACAGGACTCAAGGGATCTGGTTCAGATTGCCCTTGAAGGCGTGATTGGTGACAGACCACCCTCCGTGGTGGTTGGTCCCATGGATGAAGCCTCACCCGCAGCTGCAGACGCTCTGTTGAAGACGCTTGAAGAGGTGAGCGGGGTCAGGAGCCTGTGCATCGTGTTGTGGTGCAGGGGTCTGCACTCCGTCATCCCCACCATCATTTCGAGGTGCAACACGGTCTGGTCCCCCGGACAGCACACCGTGGATGACGCCGAGGAGTCCCTGCACGTTGACGCCTTGGGATTCTTGGAATTTTACGCCGAGGGAAAGAACGCAGAGGCCATAGGTCTGCTGCTGACCCATTCCAAGGTATGGCCCAGGTTTCTGGACATCCTGGTGGGGGCCATGGCACAGGAAATCTCCAACCTCAGCGCAGACCCGACCGACGAAGCCAAGGAAAAAGCCTTGAAGGTACTTTCCTTGTGGGAACGGGCCAGACCCCTACTCTCACCCTCCGCTGCGAGGAGTGGTGTCTCTTTGGCCGTCTCTCAGCTTTTCGGACACACACTTCTATGAGCACCACCGTAGACTGGGAAGACCCACCCCCGTTCATAGTCGTGGGTGGGAGCGAGTGGCTTCGGATAAACAGGTTCAAGAACGACCTCGCTGAGTCGGCAAAGTCTGCCGGGATGTCCGTTGCTGCAGTCGACTCCGCATCCGACGTCGAGTCCTTGGTCTCCCCCAATCCTCTTTTCCAGACGGTCACCGACCAGAGGTATCTTGTCATTTTCAGGGGGTGGAGGGCCGAGTCACAGCTCCCTGCAAACTTCAGTTTCCGGGGCAAGCACTGCATCCTGTACGTTTTGGAAGGCCGGATAAACAAGACTTCTTGCCCTGTACTCCCCCAGGTCGACTCCTCCCTGGTGGTGAAATTCAACAAGTTCTCCGGCTCCTACACCAAGAGCGTGGCCCACGCTGTGGAGTTCTTGGAGTCTGAGTTCTCCCGCCACGGGGTTCCGGACGTTAACTCCCAGCTTCTCACCTCAATGGCCAAGACCGCTGGCACCGATTTGGGGGTTCTCTCCTTCGAGGTTCAGAAGGCGGTCATGGCTTCCAACGGAGGGGAGATAACCGTCGGTGTGCTGAGGGACACCATAAAGCCGACCAACCACTTCGACTTCACCCCACTCAGGACCTCTCTCTCCCAACTCAACCCCACCCAATTCCTGAAGTTCATGGACCGCGCCTATTCCCGGTCCGTGTCTGACCCCACCATGATCTTCCTCCGGGGAAGAGGGGGTGTGGGGGACCTCGCTATGGCTTGGCTCCAGACCAGCCTCCTGCTGAAGCAGGACGCCTCCCTCAAATACGTGGCGGAAGTCATAGGCGCTCCCGAATGGGCCGTGAAGCGGGATCACATACCCTCTGCTCGTAGGTGGGGTACAGTTAGACTGCTTAGGCTTGTTCGTGGGGTCGCCAGAGCAGACAGCTCGTTTGTGTCCGGTTGCCCAAACCCGAGAATCGCTCTTGAGTCAGAAGTCGTTTCTGCCATGAAGGACCCTCGGTAGTTTATTGATGCGGCTGAGTTAAAAGAGCGGTTTCTTAGAAAAAAACAAATCGAATGAGGGGTGTAGCGGTGGCTGATTCTGCTAATGGTCTTTCTGTCTTTCCCAATGAGTTGTCTCAGTTCGTAATCACCCGGTCTTACTCCAGGTGGAACCCCGATTTGGGCCGGAGGGAGACTTATCCGGAGACGGTAGAAAGATACTGCAGTTTCATTTCCAAGCACCGTGACATACCAGCCGAAATACTGGAAGAGATACGGTCTGGAATCCGGACCATGAACACACTCCCCTCCATGCGAGCGTTGTGGTCTGCGGGTACAGCGGCAGAGACCGACAACACCATGATCTACAACTGCTCTTTCCTCCCGCTCGACAATCTCAGAGCATTCTCCGAGATGCTCTACATCCTGATGATGGGGACTGGTGTGGGGTACTCCGTCGAAAGAACGTTCGTGGACAACCTTCCTAAGGTTTATCCCTCCAACGGACACACCCACCACATCACGGTGGAGGACAGCACGGCAGGATGGGCGGATTCCCTGTTTGAGGGATTGACCTACATGTGGAAGGGAAGCAAGGTCACATTCGACTATTCTCTCGTCCGTCCGGAAGGCTCAAGGTGCAAGACCAAGGGTGGCAGAGCTTCCGGACCCAAGCCGCTGAAGGACCTCCACGATTTCTGTCAGAACCTTCTGGACAACGCGAGGGGTCGCAAGCTCAGGTCCATAGAGGTCAGTGACATAGCTTGCATGATCGGGGAAATAGTCAAGGCAGGGGGAGTCCGGGGTGCTGCCCTTATTTGCTTCTCCGACCCTGACGACGAGGAAATGCGTCACGCCAAGGACTGGAGCCGGGGCGACTTTCCGAGTTACAGATACGTGGCGAACTTCAGCGGATTCTGGTCTGAGCGTCCAGACCGGAAGACCTTCGACAAGGAGTGGACTGCTCTCAGGAACTCCGGGTCTGGTGAGCGCGGCTTCTACATGTTCCCCCACCACAAGCGTTCTGAGCGCCGGGGTGACTGCCGCTCCAACCCGTGTGGGGAAATCCTGCTCCGTTTCAAGAGGGCCGAGTGCCCCTGGACCGGAAGAGGCGGCGGGGGTCAGTTTTGCAACCTCTCTGCAGCTGTCATGCGTTCTTGGGACACCAAGGAGACTTTCGCCGCCAAGATCCGGGTCGCCACCTGGATCGGTGCCATACAGTCCAGCTTCACCGAGTTCCCGTATCTTCGCCCTGCCTGGAAGCAGCACTGTGAAGAGGACAGGCTTCTCGGTGTGGATATAACGGGCCACTGTGACAACCCCGCCCTTTCTGGTGACAACGAGGCCATGGCCTACTTCAACACGGTCGCCAGGGATACTGCGTACGTCGCTGCGAAGCATCTGGACATAAACGTCCCAGCCATGATCACCTGTGGGAAGCCCAGCGGTAACTCCTCTCAGGCAGTGGACTGCGCAAGCGGTTTCCATACCCGTTGGAGCAAGTTCTACATCCGCAGAGTTCGCATCAACAACAGGGACCCCCTTTTCAGTCTTATCAAGGATGCCGGGGTCCCGGTCTTCAAGGACAACTCGTACAAGAACCTCCCCGACGAGGAGTGCCCTAGGTGGGTTGCGGAGTTCCCGGTCAAATCGCCTGAAGGCTGCATGACCAGAGACGACGAGACTGCCATCGAGCAGCTCAACCGCTACCTCAACATCATGGAGACTTGGCTTTCGGTCAAGGGACACAACCAGTCTGCCACCGTCTACGTTCGGGACCACGAGTGGGATGGAGTCGGTGACTGGCTTTACGAGAACTTCAACAAGGTCACCGGACTCTCCTTCCTCCCCTACGACGGCGGGAAGTACGAACTGGGACCCTACGAGACCATAACCGAAGAAGAGTACAACCGCCTCAGCGAGAGCTTCCCCCACATCGACTATTCCCTCCTTCCCTCCTACGAGGTTGAGGACATGGGTACGGGTGCACAGGAGCTTGCTTGCATGGGCGGTTCTTGTGAATTGGGTGATTGGCTCGACGCCAAGAGCGAAGAAGTCTCCGCTTCTTTGTAGGGCGGGTACTATTCCACGCAGGAGGAAATAAAGTGCCCACCTATGCCTACCACTGTGTGCAGTGCGCTCTCGACTTCGAGAAGATATTGCCTATATCTCGATACGACGAGCCACAAAATTGCCCCAACTGCGACGAGGGTCCCTGCAAGAAGATGGTGACCCTCCCCAACTTCATACTGAAGGGCAACGGGTGGTCAGGCAAGAACCTGAGGATCAAGCGCCAGATGGCAGAGAAGAACAGGCGTCTTACCATCAAGGAACAGGAACGGAAGAACGACGGTTCTGGTGGGGTCCGGCTCGCCCCCAACGTCGATGGTGAGCAGGTGGACTCTTGGTCTGAGGCGAGCAAGCTCGCAAATTCGAAGGGCAAAGACACCAGCGGATACGACAGACTCGCGGCGAAAGAGAAGAAGTAACGTCGGTTCGTTGGGGGATTTATCGGGGTTCTAAGGGAGGAGATAACAATGCCTTCCACACCGAATCTCATAGAAAGGCACAGAGGCATCATAGAGCTTTCTGTTCCTTCCAAGTCCAACGTCTCCTCCTACGTTGTGGGAGCTGCTACGAGTTTGACCACTGCCTTTGCTGGCACCACCCAGCTTTTCACTGTGTCGAGGGGCGGATACTTCCGTTCCATGACCCTCAAGCGCAACAAGGTCAATCGGACTGACGAATCCGTGAGGGGCCTCACCAGAGCCTCCTTCAATTTGGATGACTTCGCATCTGCGACTGTTCCGGGTGACGGGGCCATTTCCTTCCTGAGGGTCACCGAAGTGGACTCCACCGGGGCTTCTGGTCCAGAGGGGCCCATACTGGTGGTCCCACCCCCCGACTTCTACTCCTCTTCCAGGAAGGTCGTGTACCTCTCCGGTACCGCGCCAAACGTCGCCTCCACCACGAGCGGAGTTCCTCCTCAGGGGGCCATGGAGATCAAGTTCTCCAAGTTCGGGGACCGACTGGAGATAGTCAATTCCGGTGGTGCGGCTCTCTTTGTTGGCACTTCACCTGGTATGCCGGAGTTTTCTGTGGGTGCCGGAACCTCTCGCACCCTTGTTGAAGCTGGGGCTTCGCATCTGTTCCTTCACGGCGACGGGGCCACTCCGACCTTCGAGCTGTACCTTTCGGCCATAGACGGGATATCCCACTAACTCGTTAGGTCTTTGATTAACTTCCTAAAGTAGTGATCCCTTTCACTGGAGAAACTCACCATGGCACACACCGCATACGTTTGCAGAATCCGAACCGACATCCCCGCTGGAGCCCTCCAGTGGACTGACGTTCGTCCCAACACCTCCCAGCGCAGCCTCGTTTACGATTCTGCTGGTCAGTCTGGTTACCTCGGCAGCCGAGCAACCAACAGCACTCTGGCTGCTCTCGTCGCAAATGCTACCGTGGCTGAATACACGGGAGTGGCTGCTTACCTGATCGACCACGTCATTGACGAAGTTTCGGGTGTCACCATCACCGTTACTGTTGCTAACGCTGCAGCCCTGGCCTTCATCGCCCAGATGGATTCTGGCCTCAGCATCGACATCAACGCTGCCATGGTCACCAGTGGTGGTGCTGGCGCTGGTACCACCCTCACCAACGCTGCTGGTTCCAACGGCTCCCTCAAGGAGCTTCTCAAGATCCTCTCGGGCGCTGAGTACACCCTCCCCTCCGGTTCCACCGTTGGCGGCCTCGGTGCTGGTGCCGCCCTCGGGTCGTTCACCAACGACAGCGAGTACCGCCAGATGTACAGCTCCGGCTCCCTGCAGATGTCCTGCGGTGAGGGTCAGCTCGCCAGTTTCGCCCTGAGCACCTTCGAGTACGACGGAACCGCCAACCCCGCTCTGGTTGTCTACGACTACCAGGGTACGGCTCTCACCTCCCAGTGAAATAGTCTAAGGGATCATTTCGGCCCCCGTCCTTCCTGGGTGACCTGGAAGGGTGCGGGGGCCGATCTGTATCCGGGTATAATGGGCACATGCCCTTTAGAACTTCGGATACCTACTTCGCCGCCTATCTTCTATCCGCCAAGGTTCCCATGGTCGGTATAGAGGATTCGGGAAGCGTGTTCACATTTGTATTTGAAGAACAAGACTCAAGAGTAGTCAGGGAGCTGAAGACCGCTTACTTCTCGGGATACGCAAAGGTTTCGGCACTGGACTATTCCCAGAACCTGAAGTTCCTTAAATCCGGGATGAAGAGAAGGGAAAGGTGAAGCCGATTCTCGTGATTGTTGGCCTGTTCTGGAAAGACAAAGAGGGTCAACCCATGGTCCAGACCGAAGAAGGACACGTTGACCTTCTGAAGGAAATCAGCGCGTTCGAAGACTCTGTGGTCGACCTCAGTGTACACCACTATCCTCCAGGCCCCCCAGACCCAACCGCAGTTGGCGGTGGCTGTTGCAAATGGGGGGAGGGCTGTCCTTTTGGACACGCAGAGGACCCTGAGTACATGTTCAGCTTCCAGTCCGAAGGAAACCTCTCGTTGGACGAGGAGGGTGTGAACGTGGGTGATTTGGCTGTACCTTTCCAGTTCATGGAAGGCCACCACGGCAGACTTGTCATTTTGAGAGAGCTTGAAATTCCGAGTGGTGTCCCGGAAGACCTTGGGTCTATTGGTGACCTTGAGGCCGAGGCTCAACAACTCGAAGCCCTGCTTTCTGGGCTTAGGGAGATTCTATGAGTGTCAGTACCTTCAGCGGAAGAGTCCAGACCGTGCACTACAGCAGCGGTGACTTCCACATCGTGAAGGTTCGGTCCGACGACGGGACCATCATCACTGCCAAGGGCAACTTCCCCCTCCAGACCATCAGTATAGGGACTTGGGTTTCCTTTGAGGGGAAATGGTCCAAGCATGACACCTATGGCAAGCAGGTCTCTGTCACCAAGAGTCCTGTGGACAGCGGTGAATGGGATGACCCGAAGGTTCTCAGCGTCCTGAGTTCCAACGGGGTCGGTCCCGGAGTCCGCGCAAGTCTTCGGACCGTAGCCTCCATCAAGAACCAGAGTCTGTACGACCTGTTGAATGGGGGCGACCTGACTGAGAGCGACCTCGACGAGTTCACCCAAGAATTCGTCCTATCCCGCTGGAACAGCACCCGCACCCTGTTCGAAGCCGCCCACTTCCTCGCCAACTCTGGGGTCCCCTCCAAGGTCGCTGGTAGCGTCTGGAGGATTCTCGGAGACGAGCTTGAGAGCAAGATCACCGAAGACCCCTGGGTTCTCGTTCGGGTGCCGGGAATCACCTTCACTCAGGCAGACGAGGTGGCGGTCAGGCTTGGGGTCCCCTTGACCAACCCAGGCAGGATCAGAGGTGCCGTTCTTTCCTCCGTTTCCTCGATCTACAGGGACGGGCACTCCTTCGCCAGCCCCGGTCAGGTCGTGTACAAGGTCAACTCCATGGTGCCGGGTGGGAGCTGTTCCAACGCCGACATAGCCAACGCTATCAAGCAGTTGTGCGAACAGAAGAAACTCACTTTGGAAAGGAAGCTGGGGGAGTCCTCAGCGCTGTACGACCCTTGGGTTGAGGATATGGAGGTCTTCTGTGCCCAAGAGTTTGTGAGCAGGTGTAGCGCCGAGAGCGGTATAGACCGTGAAGTTGCTGAGGAAGAGGTCAGGAAGTGGTCTGCGGGCCGCAGTATGTCCCTGACTGATACTCAGGTCAAAGCGGCTGTTGACTCTGTGGTCGAGTCTGTTTCTATTCTCACCGGGCTCCCCGGAACCGGAAAGACAACTACCCTGCAAGCCGTGGTTTCGGTTCTGAAAGACCTCTCTGTCCCCTATCTTCTGGTCGCTCCCACTGGTATCGCTGCGAAGCGAATGGCCAATGTGACCGGGTCTGGGGCTTCCACCGTTCACCGGGCCTTCTCTGCCAAGGGTTTCAGCACCGAGGACAGGGACCACTCCTACGTTGGTATTACCAGCAGTTCCTCTTCCGAGGACACCTCAAGCACCAAGGACCAAGTTTGGGAATTCGGTCCTGAAAACCCCCACCCCGCAGACGTCATCATCGTTGACGAGAGTTCGATGGTGGACCTCCACATGCTCTACCGCATTCTCATGGGGACCAAGAAGGACTGTCGAATAGTCATGGTGGGCGACCCCTATCAGCTTCCCTCCGTTGGGGCTGGGGACGTTCTTCGAAGTCTGGTCAAATCCGGGCGATTTTGCCACACTCACCTGTCTGATATCTTCCGGCAGGAGAACACCTCCGATATTATCGCGGCGGCACACGACATCCACGTCGGCAAGACCCCCAAGATTTCCGGCAGCAAGGATTTCAAGCTCATACCCTGCAATTCTGAGTCTGAAGCTTGCGACATCATCAAGGCCGTCAGCTCGCGGCTTTTCGAAGCCAAGCGGAATTTTCAGGTTCTGTCCCCCAGACACATGGGCGACGCCGGGGTCACCAACCTCAACGAGGTTTTGAGGGTCGCCATCAACCCACCCTCCTTTGGCTCCAAAGAGTGTCGGGTCATGGGGTCTGTTATACGGGAAGGCGACCGGATCATGGTCACCAAGAACGACTACAACAAGGGTGTATACAACGGTGACGTGGGGAAAGTGTCGAGGATCGACAGGAGGGCAAAGGAGATAGAGCTGAGGATCTTCTCCGGTGGGGGAGTCAGGGATTTGCTTGTCAGATATCCGTACACCAAGGGGCCTATTCCTGTTCGCCTCGCCTATGCCCAGACGGTCCACAAAAGCCAGGGGCAGGAGTACGACACCATTGTTCTTCCCATCATGGGTTCGTTCGGGAGGCAGCTCCAGAGGAACCTTATCTACACCGCTGTGACCCGTGCCAAAAAGAAAGTCATCCTGGTCGGCGAAGAGTCCGCTCTCACCAAAGCCGTTCTGAACGATGTGCAGGACAGCCGAAACTCGTTGCTGGCTGAGAGGATAAGGAGGGTCTGATGTGCCTGTATAACTCTCCATCATTGGAGGTTTAGTCATGAACCGAAAGAAGCAGATTCAGGATGCGGTCAACCGCGTGAAGGGTGGTCTCACCATCACCAAGGTCACCAGCACCCGTGCGGTGAAGACGAAGAAATCGGGTGACTTCTTCGTTGGTATGAGCGCCGCCTGGAACAGCGTTCAGGACGACGCCGGGGGCATGGGGGCAGACGAGGATCTGACCCTCACCACTCAGGAGCAGTCTTCGGCTGGTATGTCGATCATCGACGCCCAGATTGCTCAGCAGATCCTCAACAAGGAAGCCTCCATCGCCGCTTGGCGGAGTGCCCTGACCGAGGGCGCTATCTCGGAGAACGCTTTCCACGCCAAGGTTCGAGAGATCCGGGCCAACACCATCGCCCACATCGACCGCATTCTGCCGGAAGGTGGAAATGACTGATTCCACCCTCCCCACTCTGGAACCCTCCTTCTTGGACTCTGTGTTCTCCAGATTGGCCACCATGGAGGTGGAACTGGACGGAGACCCTCTCCAGTTCGGCCCCAAGCGTCTGAACGGAAAGATCGCCACGGCAAGGGGTATGCTCACCGAGTGCGAGCGGATCTACTTGCACGTGTCCCAGCTTCTGCAGAATTTCAAGACCAGCCACAGGACTCTGGAACTTGAATTCGACATCGACAAGAAGCACCTGTACGCCAACGACCCGGAGGTCATGGCTGGTCGGAATGTTGCCGACCGTGACGCCATCGCGACCGGGAAGCTGCTGGAGCAGGCCAGAGAACTCAACAACCTTGCCAAGAGCCTGTCCAACCTCGAAGCTGTGCTTTCGGTTGTGAAGTCCAAACGGGCCGATTTGAAGGACTTGCAGGGACGGATTCGCGACCAGATCAAGCTGTGCCACGAGGAAATCGGGCTGGGGGCAAAGTGGGGAAGCAAACCCCCTCCCGGCACCGAAGTCCCTGACCTCGACAACACCCCGAAGGTTCCCAAGCAGACCATTCGGGATCTGCAGGACCTGTTCTCCGGTTCCAAGGCACCGGAGGTCACGGATTCAGAGGTCATAGCCCCGGACCCACAGGAATCGGCAGAGGAATCCACTCCCGCCCCCAACGACTCCGAAGAGGAGTTTGCTGGTGACAAATCGGATGAAGTCATGGACTCCTTCCTCGATGCCATCAAGGACCACTCCAACGGGACGAAGAGTGCTTCCCCCGATAGCATTGAGAGCATCCTCGAAAGCATGAACCTGTGATGGGGGGTATGTCCTCTCCACACAGGATGTAACAAAATCTCGGCGCAACTGCAGAAACAGCCAAGCGCTTAAACTCAAACCGGAGAATTCCACATCATGCCTGTCACCACTTTCACGTTCGGTCAGGACGACAACAACATCGGCAAGAAGGTCACTCGCTTCAAGGGTGAAACTGGCCGCACCTACCTCGTCTCCTTCGTGTCCTTCACGGACTACGGCGAAGACGGACTCCCCGCAGAGGGCGCGAACCCCGCCTTCGCCTCCGCCCACCGTATCTACAAGCAGGGCGTGGGCCACGTCATCGTGGACGACGCCAACAAGTCGGCCATGGAGGCCCTCTTGAAGAAGGAGGCCCGCCACTACGTCGGCACCGTTCTGTGTGTCTGGCCCACCGACCGTCAGGGCGAGCTGGACGTCGAGTCCTTCAAGAAGGGCAAGGGATACAAGATCATGCCTTGGATCCTCTCGGCCACCCGCTACCCCGACCTCGCTCGCTGCCACAAGAAGTTCCCGCTTCCGAAGCACGACCTGTCCATGACCTGCAGCGACGGGCAGTACCAGTCGTTCACCATGGTCTCCGACCCGAAGTGCTGCCTCCGCATGTACCTCGATTCGAAGAACGAGGGCTTCCAGAAGATCGGTGCCAACATCGTCGCAGAGGCTCGCAAGGTCTTCGACAAGATCGGTCGTGAGTTCGGTCGGGAGATGACCTTGGACGAGGTCCGCGAGGCGCTGGGAGAGGAGGTTTCCTCCCCCACCAACTCCACCTCTGCCGAGCAGATGGAGTCCATGCTGGACGACCTCGAAATCTGAGGCCCCAGATGAAAGTATTGGGGCTCGACCCATCCCTGACCAACTACGGATGGGCAGTACTCGATACTACCGCCCCCTCTGGCCACCGGGACAGGTGTGTCAGCAGGGGGCGTTTCCGTACCAAGTCCAGTATGGAATTCGTGGAGCGATACTGCTTCTTCCGCACCAGTCTTCAAAACCTGCTGGACGAACACAAACCGGACAGAGTCGGGATTGAGTTCCCCGTATTCGACAGCATGTTCTCTTCTGGAATGTACGGTCTTTTCCTGTACTCCTGTGAGGCTCTGAAATCCAGGGGTATGGACACGGTTTTCTGGTCCCCGCCTCAGGTCAAAGCCCACGCCAGGGATTCCATCGACCGACCACCAAAGTGGCCTATGGACAAGGCCGATATGGTGGAGGCAGCACAGAAGGACTGTGATGCCAGGATGAACCATAACGAAGCGGACGCTTATCTGATAGCCGTCCTCTCCGCGAGGTTTTGGGGGTTCTACGACGGGAACATCTTCGAAGGGGATTTGACGAAGACCGAGAATCGGTATTTCAACAGGGTCCACACATACGTGCGGGGCAAAAAAGCTGGCAAGACTGTCAAGCGGGGTGTTGTTCACCGCGAGAATGACAGGTTCTTTTTGTGGTCCAACACCTCAAAATAGGAAAACACCATGGCAACACCAAGCAAGAACAAGGGAACCAGATTCCGCGATATGCAGGACGACCCCATCACCAAGATGAGGGAACACCTCCGGAAGAAGCGGGGCAAGGAATACGAGAACATCCGGGTCGCACTCAACGACGACGTGCTGAAGCAGAGTCTCCCCCACATCAGCTCCGGTTCGATCACCATCGACTTTCTGATTGGTGGGGAACCCAACATGTTTGGGGTCGCACCCTGTCCGGGGTTCCCCCGTGGTCGTGTCGCTCAGGTCTGGGGTCACGAGTCCGCAGGAAAGACCACTCTTTGCTTGGAAGCCGTTGCTGAGGTTTGCCGCCAGGGAGGGACGGCAGTCTACATCGATTGGGAGAACGACATTGTCCCCGATTATGCCGCAGCCCTGGGTGTCCCCATCAACGACGAGTCCAAATTCGAGCTTCTTCAGCCGGAAACGTTGGAAGACGGAATCAAGTATGCCATGGCATTCGCAGCCGCTGGTGTGGACTTGGTCGTATTTGACTCCGTTGGTTCTGCTGTTCCGAGGCGCATCGCTGAGCGTGACGCCATGGAAGTGGCAGAGCAGGGGAAGATCGCGGAACTCCAGTCAATCTGGTCTCAGGAACTCCCCAACCTCAAGAATCTGATTGCCCAGACCGGAACCGCAATCGTTGGAATCTCCCAGGTCCGAGCTACCATGGCTCAGATGGGTAAGAAGACCAAGCCCCAGGGTGGTAACGCTTGGAAGTTCTATTCTTCTGTTCGTCTGGAATTGACTCGCATCAAGAACGAGAAGTCCAAGGAGCACAACTTCCTCACCCACCGCGCCGACGAGCGGGTCATCGGTGGCATCATCCGGGCTACTGCCATCAAGAACAAACTCTCCAAGTCGCAGGGTCGACAGGAACTGTTCTACATTCGTTGGGGGGAGGGTATCGACAACATCCGCACCCTGATTGAAATCGCCAAGGCACACGGAATCATCAAGGCTTCTGGTTCTTGGCTGAATTGGGAAGACGGACCTGACGGGCCCATTAAGGTTCTCGGGGTGGAAAAGTTCCGCAAGCACTTTGTGGATAACGAGGCCCATCGCGATGCCCTCCACCAGAGGGTAACTCCGCTGCTTGGGGCTGGTAAATCCCTGGAGGGCTTCGAAGAGGACTCCGAAGAGGAAGAATTCGGCGGGCTGGACATCTGAGGTGAGTGATGGCCGTTGAAGTCAGAATCAAAAATTTCCAGTCCATTGAAGACGCGACCTTGGTTGTGGACGGACTAACGGTCATAACTGGAATCAACAATAGTGGCAAGACAGCCGCTATCAGAGCCATCAAGGGGGTTTTCACCAACCCCCCTGCTGGTGCTCTCGTGCGTCACGGTTGTGCTTACCTCAGCGTAACCCTCGTATTTGATGATGGCACAACCGTGACTTGGGAGAAGGGCTGGGAGAAACCCAACCAGAAGGGCAAGACCATCAACAGGTATCTGTTGAATGGGAAAGAACTGGCTGGGGTCGGGAGTGGCGTCCCACCGGAGGTGGAAGACCTGGGGGTCAAAGAGGTCAGGGCGGCTTCCGACAGGATCTGGCCACAGATCGCGGATCAATTCGATGGCTCTTTGTTCTTGGTCAACAGGCCCGGTTCGGCTACCGCAGAGGCTCTGTCTGACGTGGAGCGAGTGGGTTCGCTGACGGCGGCGCTGAAAGCCTCGGAGAAGGACAAAAGGTCCGTGGACTCCGAGTTGAAGATTCGCAGGAAGGACGTCCAGGAACAGACCGAAGAGTTGTCGAAGTATGATGGTCTGGGAGAAGTGGGGGAATTGGTAGAGGACCTGTCCCTCATGGACACCACCATAAAGTCCAAGGAATCCGAGATCTCCAAGCTGGAGGGGCTGAAGTCCTCCTACGACGATTCCAGGACTTCTCACGATTTGTACTCTGATTTTGATACAGAGATCGTTCCTGACCCAACCAGGGTTCAGAGACTCGGTAAGGCTGTGAGGAAGGTCACCGGATTGTCTTCCAGACTGGAATCCTCCACCAAGGACCTGGATCGATTCGAAGGGTTCGTGTCCGTTTCCCTTCCAGATCCTTCGGGTCTGCAGACCCTATCGGACAGTATAGCCTCCGTACAAGGGTTCGCTTCGAAGCTGGGGGACACAGAAGCCCTGCTTTCGAGTCTTGTGGGTTGTGAAGTGGAAATCCCGGATTCTGGGGAGGTCGAACGACTCAGCGAATCTTTGACCATGGTGTCGGGGTTCGTGGAATCCCTGGGTGCTCTCCAGAGGGAGATCCAGACACTGGGAGAATCCCTCACTCTTTGCCTTTCTGAATTTGAAGACTCGGAATCCGAAGTGTCCTCCATCTTGGGGGAAATGGGTATGTGCCCTGTTTGCAACACGGTACACTCCAACACAGGAGCTTCAGTATGAAAGTTAGCGTAAAGAAACTCTCGGTGGAAATACCCATCAAGAACAAGGGCATCGAGATCGAAGTTCGGGAAACAGACGGTTCCCACCTTGGGGATCTGGTCATCACCAAGTCCGGTTTGACCTGGTGCAAAGGCCGCACCCGCCGAGAAAATGGCAAGTTCGTTTCTTGGGGGAAGTTCATCGACCTCCTGTCGGGTGGGTGACCCGTGAGCATCAACCTCGTTTGGCGCACCGACGTTCACCTGTCCGACCGAGCACCCTCGTCCCGCACGGACGATTGGACCGATGCCGTGTTCGACAAACTCGGGCAAGTTCGTGACCTCGCCCGTGAGGTCAATGCCGCCGCTATCATCGACGGCGGTGACTTCTTCCACATCAAGTCCCCCGGTCGGAACAGCCATGCGCTCGTCAACCGGACGGCAGAGCACCACAGCACCTATCCGTGCCCGGTCTACTGCACACCGGGGAACCACGACTCCGTATACGGCGATTATTCTTTCCTGCCGCAGCAGCCTTTGGGCGTCCTGTACTCGACGGGCGTGTTCAAGCGGCTGTATGACGAACATGAGGCTGTGTTCCGTCGGTCTGGTGGGGTCACCGTCCGCGTGGTCGGTGTCCCGTACCACGGCACGTCCTACGATATGGAGCGGTTCACCTCCATCGAGAAGGGCGACGAGGACATTCTGATCTGCGTGGCCCACGTGCTCGCCTCCCACAAGGGCGGCACCATGTTTGAGGGCGAGGACATCATCAAATACGCCGACCTCTTGGACACCGCTCCCGATGTGTACCTGTTCGGCCACTGGCACAAGAACCAAGGCGTCGAGACTCTGGGAGGCAAGCAGTTCGTGAACATCGGCTCACTGACCCGTGGGTCGCTCTCGCAGGACAACCTCGATAGGATTCCTTCTGCGGCTGTGCTCCGCTGCACCGAGAAGGGGGTCGAGGTCGAGGTTGCACCACTCAACGTCCGTCCCGCAGAGGAAGTGTTTGACGTGGAGGGTCGGGAGCGACAGGTCAGGAGACAGATGGAAATGGACTCGTTTGTGGACGCCATACGCGAGTCCCTGCAACCCCCCGAAGACGGCGAAACTCTCGCTGACGTGGTGGCTGGTATGGGCGACGTCCCCAACGAAGTGAAGGAGCGAGCCCTTTCCTATCTGGAGCACGTGGGTACAGTGTAGACACTGGAGGTACCCCGTGAACGAGTCATCCACCTTATACTGGTCCCACTTCAAGATGTACGAGGATTGTCCTCAGCTACTCTTGTGGACAAAGGGCTGGGACGGGATAGACTGTGGGGGAGGCGTGGGAAGACCCAAGCCAAACCCGTCAGAGGATTCCAAAGAGCATGCTGTGATGGGAATAGCCATCCAGTACGCTGTGGAGAGGATGTACAACGGGGAGCTTTACAAGAACCCAAAGAACCTCCTCGAAACCATGCAGAAAATAGCCAGGGACGAGTTCGAAAGGCAGGAATCCAAGCCTCGCAACAACATCAACTGGCAAAACTCCAGGATAACCCGCGCTGAAGCTCTTCAAGTGGTGGAAGACGGGGTTCACGGCTATCTGAAGACCATGAAGGCCCATAGGTTTCTGGGTCCCTATGCCAAGGCGGAAGTCAACATCTACGGCTGGATCAACAAGTGGACCTCCATCGGGGGGAGGGCCGACACCATAATCCGGCGTGACGACACTGGCATCACGATCATCGACGGCAAGAACACCAAATGGAAGATGAAGTACACCGACCCGGACCAGCTCCGGTGGTACGCCCTCTTGTTCAAGCTGTCGTACAACAAGATGCCAAACCGTCTTGCTTTCGTCTGGTATAGGTTCCCCCACGGAATGGTGACCCATGCCGAGGACGGGACCGAGGTGGTCGAGACTGGAGTGGAATGGGTCGACTTCGACGAAGAGGACCTGCAGGGTCTGGCGCAGCGCGTTCTGAAAGTGAAGAAGGCCATGAGGCAGGGGAAATTCGCCCCCAACCCCGTTCCTTCCAGGTGCAGACTGTGCGACTACGAATCTGTCTGCCCTGAACGTCAGTCCCAGAGAGCCGCCAACGCCGCCAAGCGCAAGAAGAAGGCCCCGGTTGAGCTGGAAATAGACCCGACCAGAGAAGAAGGCGGGGTCAAGTTCTTCACCCTTTAGGGGTGCGGAGGGTTATTTTCCGTTGTAATTTGGACAAAACGAGGTTAATTATGGAAGAGACCCTTGACGATGACACCAGACTCAAACTCGCCATCGAGAAGAGGGACAAGCTTCAGGCGAAGTCCCAGAAGATCGCTGGAAAGAAGGAAGCAGCAGCTTCGCGTCTGGAGGCCGTCAGGAAAGAGATCTCCGACAACAATCTCGACCCCGACACCCTCTCTGAAACCCTGCAGAAGTTGAAGTCCGCTCTGAGATCCTCGCTCGAAGAATTCGAGTCGAAGCTGGAGGACGCCGCCTCTGCCCTTGAAAAGTACGAGGCATAACCATGGAACTCAAGGTCGCTCCTGATTATCTTCTCTCCGCTCTCCGAATCGCCAACCTTTGTGTGGGCAAGGGGGGTATTTCTGCTCACTTCCTGTTCCGGGTCAGGGACGGGTCCGCAGAGATCCTCAGCAAGTCCACCAGGACGTTCTCCGTGTGCCCCGTGACGTGCACCACGGAGGTCGAGGAAGACGAGGACCCGCGATTCACCGTGGAGGCTTGGCGGCTTATCAAGTGGGTCAACACCATCAACAGCGGGAACAACGCCATCACCCTTTCCCACAAAGACGGTGAGGTCACCGCCAAGTGCGGCAGGAGCAAGGTCAAGTTCCGCAGCCTCGACCCAAACGGTTTCAGGGGGTGGGACTCCCTCTACCAGCAGGCAGAAGATTGCTGCGAGGTCGACCCCCCGGTTTTCTCCAGAGCCATCGCCGCAGGTCGGATCATGGTCTCACAGGAAGACACGCTGAAGCCCGAAAACTGCCAGTTGGTGGCTTGGGGCGAATCCCTGGCTGCTACGGACCAGAAGGGCGTGGTGAACGTCGGTTTGCCGTACGAGGGTCTGAACCTCCGGGTTCCCTTCAAGGACATTTCCACCATCCAGAAGTTCATCGAGGACAAGGACACGGTGGAAAACCCGATCTACATCAAGGAAGCCAAGAGGGTCAAGGAGGACGGGGGCTCGGAATTCGACTTCTTCGTCAGGCCCGATGGGACCTACATCGGGGTTGCGCGACTCGCCCTTCTTCCCGCGAAGGTCCTGACTCCTGGCAAGGACCAGAAGTGCCATGCCTACATCAACCTCCACAGTGAGGAATTCCAGACCGGGTTGGCTGTTCTGACTGCTTCGGCTCCCAAGGGGCACCACACCGCCCACTTCTCCATCAGCGGGGAATCGGTCACCCTTTCCATGCCTTCTGCGGCTGGGGGCAAGGACTCATATCCCATGATCCACACCCAGGCGGAAGAGGGTGGTGAGGACCTTGAATTCTTCATCGACTACCACTACTTCATCGACCTGTTCGGGCTCTTCAATGTGTCTGAGCTGAGGGTGGGGGTGTACAAGGCCGGGGACAAGGGGTATGTCTCTGTGTACCACGATGACTCCGACGACGATGCCAACTCCTATTCCTTCGCTATCGGGTGCCTCTTTGAGACTTGAGGAAATCAAGTCGAGGTATCTGCAGCTGGACACCCTCCGGAGTTCCTGTGCCAGCACCTTGGCTTCCACTGAGGCCAAGGTCATAAAGCTGGAAGGGGAGTCGGAGATTCTGGCGCGGGTTTCCGACCTGTTCCGGGTGCTGATAGACAAAGAGGTCATAAACAACGTCAGGGCGGTTGAAAGCCTCCTGACGGAGGGCCTGCAGGCTGTGTTTGACGACCTGGACCTGTCTGTGTCTTCCGAGATCTCTGTCAAACGGGGGAAGGTTTCAGTTGAACTCTCCACCGTTCAGAAGCTCCCAGATGGCACCGTGACCGAGGGGTCTTGCATCGACTCGTGTGGGGGCTCAATCGCGACTGTAGAATCCGTTCTGCTTCGGATAGTCGTGGTGAACCGCAGGAACATGCGCCCACTTCTCCTTCTGGACGAGTCGCTTGCTGCTGTGTCTGAACACTATGTGCCTCGTGTGGGTACTTTTCTATCACTGCTATGCGACCGATTGGGGATGGACATACTTAGTGTGACCCACAACCCCGCGTTGGTTGAGGCGGCAGACACGGCCTACAGGATCAAGAATTCCGGGGGTCGAGCTACCTTCAGGAAGTTGGGCAACGGATGAAGACAGAAGGCGAAATCAGACGCAAACTTCAGCAGGCGCAGTATCGCCATGTGAAGAAGATTCTGCGTACCAAATTTCGCCACCTCGGTGACGGCGAGTGGCCCTCCAACGAAGTGGAGAGCATCAAGTCGGACTACAAGGAGTTCTTTTCTGTCTCCCCCACCCACGTCATAGCTCAACAGTTCCCAGACGTGGCCGCTCTGATGTGGGTATTGGAGGCACAGCCCGACCAGCCCCTCATGCCCAACGGCTCCCTCGTGGGTCGTATGGGTGGGGTCATGCTTTGGGCAGACTCCGAAGAGGACGCGGACTTGGCCCGGTCCATGATCGACAAGATCGTGGAAGCCGCCACACGCGAGCCTGACCCCCCGGAACCCAAGACCACCGAGACCAACTGGGGTCGGGCACATACTGAGAGCGGCACCAGCGTGGTTCCTGTGAGTGAGACGGGTCTGGAGCCCGTGAAGAAGTCGTGGTGGCATAGGTTGTTCGGATGAATTCTAACCTCTTGGTGGTCGTTCCCCTCCACCACAAGAAGACCCCTATCATGCTCGACCGGGTTCCTGCTCCTGCTGGCCCCGATGCAGGGCCATTTCTGGTTTCCTCCAGTCGGTCCCTTATGTGGGTGTCCAGAGCTTTCGAAGGTGGCTTCCTCCGTCTCGCCATCAGAAACACCGACACCGACACCCTGTATAGAGAGATAGTGGAGTCGGTCGCTCAGGAGGGACTGGAAAAGGGCTGGGGGAACGTTCAGCCCCCCACCAAGGAAGGTGTGCTGGAGGGCATGAACCACCTCTCCTATTATGGATTTTCCGAGTTCACCCTCCTGTACGGGGAAGACTTTGATATAGGCTTGTGCCCCAACATGAACAGGTCCCCGGCCTCGTGGCTCCCAAGCTCCTGGGCGGTCATGGTACCAGACCGAGAATACGTCGGGGTGGTCTACAAGTTCGACGGGGGGAAGGTCGGGACCTTGGTCCACAACCCCTCACGAGGGATCGTGGTGATAAAGTGATCCCTCCTGTTGTTCTGTCGGTATTTTCTGATTTTCCCCACGTCCAGACTGTGGTTTGGGACGGAGAAGTTGAGGTCAACGGGTCCAAAGTGGGGAACCCAGAAATCTTTGAACCATTGTGGGACTTCTTTGTCGAAACTCCGCACGTTCGTTATGACCGTGCGGAGGTAAGCGCCGAATCCCCGACTGGTATACTCCCCAACCCCCTAACAACCTTAGGATCAGACTCATGAGTGGTAGAAAGAGAGAAGTGGTTGCTGTCATTGGCGCACAATTCGGCAGTGAGGGCAAGGGCAAGGTCGTTGACTGCCTTGTCAAGAACATGGACGGTGGAAACGGGTTCGACGTTGCCGTTCGGACTGGTGGTCCCAACGCTGGGCACACCTTCTACACCAAGGACGGCAAGGCGTGGGTCATGCAGTCCATCCCGTGTGCTTGGGAAGACCCCACCACCAAGCTCGTCATCGGTGCGGGTGCTCTGTTCGACCCGGAGCAGATCAACGCAGAGATCGACCGCATCGAGGCCGAATACGGTGAGGGCTACATCACCAACCGCCTCTACGTTGATCCCAACGCTGCCGTCATCGCTCAGGACCACCGCGACTTCGAGGGCGGCACCAAGGGTGACGCCCACGCCAAGATCGGCTCCACGGGCAAGGGGGTTGGTATCGCTCGCGCTGTCCATATCGCTCGTGGGCTCGGCTGGCACGGCGAACTCTCCACTGGCACCGTCGCTTCCCGTGGGCTGAAGGGTCGCTGGATCGAGGCCGACACCGTTGAGATCATCCAGCAGGGCGACCGCATCCTGCTGGAGGGCACCCAGGGTGCTGGTCTCTCGCTTCTCCACGGTCCTTGGCCGAAGACCACCAGCGCCGACATTGGTGTCGCCTCCATGATGTCCGAGGCCGGTGTCCCCCCCGGTGACCGCCCCGTGGTCGTCTGGTACGCCACCCGCACTATGCCGATCCGCGTCGCTGGTCCCTCCGGTCCTCTCCCCGGCGAAATGACCTGGGAAGAGGTGTCCAAGTCCGCAGGCCGCGTGGTCATCGAGCGCACCACCGTGACCAAGAAGGTCCGCCGCATCGGTCGCTTCGATATGAAGGAGTTCAAGCGCTCTGTGGCCCGCAATGGTGCGGGCAAGGTGCTTTTGACCTTCTGCGACTACCTCGACGGCGGCAAGCCCGTCAATGAGGACGGATCCCTCGCTCCCGAGACTCAGGCTCTCGTGGACGAGATCAATGGGGTGTCCGGGATCACTGTCGCCGGTATCAGCATTGGGCCGAAGGCCAGCGAAACCATCCTCTTTTAGAACGGAGAACAGACGAAATGTCTGATGAAAACACCCGCCAGTTCCTTGCAGGGGTCAAAGATCGAATTGACGAAGCCTTTGCGGTCATGACCGAGAAGGCAGAACTTCGTGGTACTTCCAATCTTGACGACCAGGGAGTCCACGGTGTCTTGGGTCGCATGATCCACGACAAGGGTGTTCGCATCAGACGCTGGCTGGAGACTGGTGAAGAGGACTTCGAAGCTGTCCGCGACGACGTTCTCGACACCATCAACTACGCCGCCATCGCGTTGTTCATGGGTGACACCAATCGAGGGGCTGGTCCCGGTCCCTCGATTGGCAATCCCCTCGTCACCCACGGCGAGTTCGAAAGAGCCCACGAAACCGACGCTGGCTGGGACGTGTACACCAGCGAAGACGTCGTGGTTCCTCCCCACACCCACTCCAACGTTCCCAGCGGCACCCGCATGGTCCCGCCCCCCGGAACGTGGCTGTTCCTCGTGGGGCGCAGCAGCACGTGGTCGAAGCACAAGCTGATGGTCATTCCCGGTGTCATCGACGCCGGGTACTCCGGTGAGCTGTTCGCCATGGTCCACAACCCCACCGACCAGCCCGTCACCCTCCCCAAGGGGTCGCGGGTCGTGCAGGCCATCCCCATCCCCATCCCGGCTCTCAAGGTCGTGGCTGGCTCGATGGAGGACGTTCATGCTGCCGCTGAGCGGTACGGAGACCGTGGCTCCAAGGGGTTTGGTTCCTCAGGAACCTGAATGACCTTTTCGTTAGGGTTTTTTATAGTCCCGGTTGGGTGTTCTTTCATCCAACCGGAGAAATAAGTATGAAGAATCTCACTGCTTCCGATCGCAAGGTCCTCATTCGACTCGCTTCTTCGCTCCCGAAGGGAGACAAGTCGCGCAGGACTATCTTGTCTGGTCTCAGCAAAGTCGCAGCCAAGAAGGTCGTTCTTGAGGGCCTGGACCCCCGCACCCACAAGGAAATACTGGATGCAATTGGCAAGGTGAAGCGGGTCCTTGGGGACTCTGAGTTCGTTGCCTACAACGACATCTGGTCCGGCAAGTTCCTTGATGAAGCTTCCCCAACCCGCTATGTGGAGAAGGAACAGGAAGAGTACAACCAGTCAGCCGGGTTCGGCTTGATAGGCTCTATCCTTCCCCTTCTCAGGGGTTCTGCCAGAAAAGAGGTTGAGGAGGCCCTTAGGTCACAGGGTGTTGCTGTTGTCAGCACCAAGAGTGCTCTGGAATTGGCCAAGAGCGGGCACGAAGGCGGAGGTGGCTGGAGGTGGGAAGACACCACAGCCACCTGGGGAGACTTGTGGAGACTCGTCAAAGGTAAAGCTGTAGACGCTGTGGCTGTGTCCAAGTTGGTCGGCAAGCTTGAGGACGAGTATGAGGACGAGGACGAAGACGAGGATTGGTAGAAGGGGTACGGTATCTCCAACACCCACTAGGAGGTACCCACAATGAAGCTCCGTTCCAACACCCCCGCCCTCACATACGACGACGTTCTTCTCGTCCCGGCTCATTCGAGGTGTCTGCCAAACGAGGTGGACACCTCGGTGCGTCTTGGGGGTCTGGACCTCAGAATCCCTATTCTTTCCTCCGCCATGGACACGGTCACTGAGTCCACGATGGCTATCGCCCTTGCTGAGGAAGGGGGACTGGGGGTCATCCACAAGAATCTGTCTGTCGAGGAGCAGGTTCGTCAGGTTTCCGAGGTCAAGTCCAAGGGGCTTCTGGTCGGTGCCGCAGTTGGGATCGGGGAATCTGGTCTGAGCCGTGCCCACGCCCTTGTGGAAGCTGGCGTCGACCTCCTCTGTGTGGACACAGCGCATGGGCACTCAGAAGGCGTTCTCCGTGCCGTTTCCTTGGCCAGAAAGGCTTTCCCCGGCATGAATATCCTGGCTGGGTCCGTGGCCACACGGGAGGGCGCGGAAGCGGTCGCGAAGGCGGGTGCTAATATCCTCAAAGTCGGGATAGGTCCGGGCTCCATATGTACCACCAGGGTTGTGTCTGGGGTGGGTTTCCCGCAGCTTTCCGCCATAGACGAAGCTTTTGATTTCTGCTTCAACAACGACGTCGATATAGTCGCAGATGGTGGTATCAAAGTTTCCGGCGACATAGCCAAGGCAATAGGCGTCGGAGCCACTGTGGTCATGGTGGGTTCTCTCCTGTCTGGTACCGACGAGTCACCCGGCGAGGTGTTTGAACACGGGGGTCGGAAGTACAAGACCTATCGGGGTATGGGCTCCATAGACGCCATGAAGGCTGGGTCCTCTGACAGGTATTTCCAGGACAACACCAAGAAGCTTGTGGCCGAAGGTATCAAGTCTCGTGTCCCCTACAAGGGCTCTGTTCGGGACATCGTGTACCAGCTCGTCGGTGGCTTGCGTTCCGCCATGGGTTACACCGGACACCCCAACCTCAGCACCATGATCGGCAACTGCGAGTTTGTCCGCATAACCAGCAGCGGGATCGTGGAGAGTCGCCCCCACAGCGTCGAGCAGGTTGACTGATTTCTCGTTGAAGATGGAGGTGTTCCCCGTGGAACGGGATCCCTACGAAATCAGCGTGACCATTTCCGCAAAGGTCCGCTGAACTGCTCCAGACTGTATAAGAGGATGCCCCCGTAACCCATTGGAGCACTCTCATGAGCGTGGTATTTCCTGAGTCATCGGACCCTATGTCTTGGGTCACCAAGGATGGTCGAGTCCACAACATCTCGAAGATGGAGGACCGCCACATCCACAAGGCATTGAAGCACCTGTACTCTCTTTCTGAGTCCGACGTCAGACAGGGTCTTCACCGTATGGTCAACGACCTCGAAAAGGAACACGGTGGTCCCACCGTGTTCTCCATGCGGCTCCATAAGGTTGCCTCCTTCGGCTCCCTTCGTGAGGCCAGAGTCTCCTACACCCCCCAGCTTCCCCACCTGGAAGCCGAAGCTGAACTGAGGAACATTGGTGGGTGGAGGTACCTCGTGTCCGACTCTCAGGTGCACAAGTCTCTGGGGGAGGTGCTTGGCGGCGCGGCCAACATCGTGAAGACCTACAAGTCCCTGGGCCACAACCCCAACGTTCCCATCAAGGCAGAGATCGAGAGCATCGTGAACGCAGTCGAACTCCTGGAGAAGGCTGGGTACCGATTTGAGTCCTACCCCCGTTAGGATTCACTCCTCGTCGGAAAAATCGATCACCCTTTTGGAAGCGTGTACCACGCACCGCTCCGGTCCATCGTGGTAGTATCGGCAGTTGTTCCCCAGACCACCTATGTACAGTCCGGTGGCTGGGTCGCAGCACAGACCGGGCCAACCCTCGTTGTGTTTTGTCGGCTTTCTTCTCATGGCTTCCGGAACTGGTTCGTAGAGCCCTCTGACCTTCCAATTCACGCCGAGGTGGGCTCGCCGCTTCCGGTTGACCATATTTGGGTTGAGCCTCCAAGCGTCCAGGGTGGCCTCCCTCAGGGCTTGGCAACAATATTCTTCGGCTCTGGCCTCCACCTGCAGTGGGCTGTCCTCGGTTATTCCGTGGTGCTTGTAATTGGTGTGTCCGCATTTGAACACGGTCGGGAGTCCGAAGTCGCAGTCCGGGGACAATTCCACCCCCTGGTCTTCAGAGATTTCGATGTCTTCCGATGTCCCCGATGAGATGGGAGATGTCATGACTTGGGCCGCCGGACGGCCTTTGGTGCTCTTGGGGCTTTTCTTGACCTTGGTAGACTTCTTCTTGACCTTGGTAGACTTCTTCTTGACCTTGGTAGACTTCTTCTTGACTTTCTTGTCGGTTCTACCACTCAGGTCTTCCGGTACCCTCAAGTCATTCGAATTCGGCGAATTCAGAACTTGAGAGAATTCCTTCGAGGTCATTTCCAATTCGGGACTGGGCTTGGCGGGCTTCTTCTTCACCCACCCTTCTATCAGAGAATTTACGTTCCTCATGTTCTTCCAGCGTTAGGTGAGTTATACGGCTCTTAGTTTAGAGGTGGAATTGAGTAAAGAAATACAAATAGGGTTTCCCTGCCCTCACCTTGTGGTTGAGGAACCAGTTTCCCTGGGGAGCGACCGTCGGTCACTCGATACCAGAGCCCCTGTGTCCAATTCCAACACAGTCAGGGTCTTGGTAAACGACTCTTTCTATGTCCCTCCTTCCGGTCTCTATAACCAAGCTACCCTGTACAGTCCGGAGGGGCCTTTCAGGATAAGACCCTGCCTGGGCCTCGCTGGTCCGGATGCCAACCTGTTCACGGTCACCACCAGCGCTGGCGAGGTCACGGTCAGGCTCCCCACCGGGGACCGGGTGTCTGTGACGAGGATAGTGGAATTCCTGAAGCTGAAGTTGGACGGGTTCTGCCTGGTCAGAGTATCCGACAACAAGTTCACCCTTTCCGACCCCTACGAAGCTGGCCGGGGGTCTTTTGTGAGGGTGGGGGGTGAGGCTTCCGACACACTCAGATTCTCCCAGAAGATGGCCAGAGGGAAGGAGCTGTACCCCGCTTGGAACCTGGAGTCGAGAGACGAGGTTTTCCCCGCTTCCACCATAGGCAGGGTGGTCATAGTCAAGGCTCGATACCCCAAATTCGTGTCTCCCATCAGGGGGAACCCCACGTTCAAGGTCACCTATTCTGCCATGCCGGAAAGGTGTCCGAGGTGCCAAGCCACATATGTGGAGAATGACTACAGGTTCAACCCGTCCGGGGAATTGCTGACCATAGTGAACGAGAATCTGCTCCAGCAGGTTTGTCTCAAGGCTATACTCACCGTTCGGGGGTCCAATCCCTTCCACCCTGGGTATGGTTCAAGGATAATGGAACGGGTGGGGTCAAAGTCCGTTCGGGCCGTGGCCGCAAGGATAAGAGAAGATGTGGTGAACGCCCTGAACACAGTCCAAGAGCTGCAGAGGAAGCAGGGGGCCTTCCAGCAGGTCACCAACAAGGAGCGGCTGTATAGGGTGGTGACTGTGGACGTCAAGCCGGGTCCGGACCCCACTGTCTTCAACATATCGGTAGTAGTTACCAACGGTTCCGGTTCCCCCGTCAGAACCACTGTGATCTATACAGCGCCTGGTGCCGTGGCCCTCGCAGGCTCCAACGGCCAGTCCCTGGGGAAACAGCCAACCCGTGTGATACTGGGTGAGTCATGAGCGTCGCTATCAAGGGACCCGACGGGGTTTCCTACCAGGAATTGTTCTATTCCACGAATCTACAGGCTGTCTTCCTGAGCGGGAGCATACCCTCCTCCGCCGTGGAAGTGCAGGTAGACTTCAACGACTCAGGGTACAACTCCTATCAAGGTCTTGTGCGGTGGGGGGACGGAACCTGGACCTTCCCGGACCCCTCCTACGAGCCCGATGGTATAGCGCTTTCTGTGGGAGTCAACTCCTTCAAGATCCGTGCTATCCTCCCCAATGGGTCGGTGACTCCCCCCGCCACGGCCAGTATAAGGTTCCTTGACAATTCCGGAGCAGTGGCCAACTCCCCCACCTCCGTGTCTGTGGAGCAGAACAACAACTCTGTCTCCATCAACGTGGAACCCCCCGATGACCCCAACGGGTACCTTCGGGGCATAAACTTCTACGCCTCCACTTTTCCTGGGGGTGGGAGTTCTGGGTACTTCCGAATAAACGTCAACACGGTTTCCACTTCCAGCACCATCCAGAAGACCTCCCAGTTCGCCAATTCCCAGTTTGACGTTACGGTCAAGGCGGATGCCAACGGCAATCACGTTGCCGACCCCATGTACTTCAGGGTGGCGGGGTCACAAGAGGACTCAGACGAGGTTCTCCTTCAATCTGACTTCTCCGAGAAGTACGAAATACCAGAGTCTGCTGTTTCCATAAGGTACGTTTCTCAGCTCGAAGAGATCCGCACGGTCGAGGTCTTCAGCTTTGACCACAACCGCAGTTTCGGCCCCACCTCTGTCGTCCCAACCGTTGGCGTATCCGAATTCCGGTCTCTCTCAAACACCGAGCCTCTGTACTACGTGGCGACTGCAGTCTTCTACGACCCCATCCAGAAGCTCGAATACGAGTCTGCCTTTTCGGCTGAGGTCGTTGCCCATCCCGCGACGGTCACCCGCCTCCTCGGTTCGATAGGCACCGCTTCCAGGCAGGATATACTCCAGCAGTTCGTCACTGCCATATTCCGGAGCAACCCTCAGGTCAAGGTGGAGGTGGGGTCAGTCCTTCGCGACACGGTCATAGACCCCTTCACCTCCGAGTCTGAGAAGCTCCGGTTCATATTGGACTTCTACAACCGGGCCAGAACCCCGGCCCTTCTCCTTCAGATAGACGACCCCGACGGTTCCGGAACCAGCGTCCCCGTTTCCCAGAGCACCTACAAATCGGGACTGAAGTCCGCGTTGTACTTCGACACCGATTCCCAGGTGCAGGACCTCATAGACTCGGCTTTCGAGTCTTACGCCTCAAACTTCGGTGTCACCCGCAAGGCTGGGGTCTCGGCCAGAGGTGAAGTCACCTTCTTCACCTCCACCAGACCCCAGACCACGGTTTCCATACCTATAGGAACTCAGGTTTCCGGTGGGGGCCAGACCTTTTCCGTCACCCAGAACGTTTCCATACCCGTGGGGCAGCTGGCTTCCTATTATGACCCGGTTTCTGGGTTCTACAAGGTGAACGCCCCCATCCGGTCTGTAGAAGTCGGAACTCAGACCAACCTGGGTGCTGGTCAGATAAACAAGATCCTGTCCAACGTGGGCTCCAAAATTCGCGTCACGAATTCCGCCTCTACCTTTGGGGGTCAGGAAGGGGAGAGCAACCTTTCCCTCACCACCAGAGTGCAGAACCGACTGTCCTCTGTGGACTCAGGCACCAAGCAAGGGTACCAGCAGTCTGCTGCGAACACCCCCGGTGTCATAAAGTCAGGTGTCGTGGCGGCTGGGGACCCACTCATGCAGCGGGACCTCGACCAGACGGGGACCCATAGGGGTGGGAAGGTGGACGTTTGGGTGCAGGGAACCAACCTCACCACGGTCACCGATTCCTTCGCCTTCACGTTTGAGATCAAGTCGGACGTTCAATTCGAGGTTCTGGATACCGCCTCTTTGACGTTCAGGGCCATAGACTCCGACCTGTCCGAGTTTGACCCCATCATTGAAATGCTGGACAACTCCGTTATAGGCTATGAGTTCGTAAACGCCTCCACCGGGCAGGCTTTCGATTTGCAGGGAGTCAAGATAGTCTCCTACAACACCATAGAGTTGGACACTAGTTTGGTCCAACCGTCTGTGGACCTCACGGACGTGGTGTTGGGTTCTTATCGGAAACGCACTGGCACGGATTTCGTCTTCGTCAGACAGCCCGTCTTTGGGGTCACCTCCCTTGAAGGAGCTGTAAGCGGCGACATTCCCAGCTCGGCGTACACTCTCGTTCATCCCAATGCCCCCTTGTCTTACGGCAGGTCTATCCTGGCTGGGGACTTCTTGTCGGTGGTCGGGTACACAGACGACAGCGGAAACTCCGTCCCCAGTGGTGACACGAATTCCGTGACGGACGAGCAGCACGTTCTGGTGGGTCAGTACCCGGAGTTTCTGGACAGCCTGGGGACCAACTTCCTCACCATAGTGGTGAAAAGCTCCGATGGCCTCACCACCTATGCTGGACCACTCGATCCGGGTGGCGCTCCCGACTACCAGATAACCCTCGGTACCCAGACCACTGCGGTGAGCATAACCAGAACGGATTCAAGTTCCATACCGAGTGGGGCGATAGTTCTCGTATCGTACGAACACGACGAGAATTTCACCGTGACCTACACCACCAACCTGATAGTCAAAACCACCCAGGACTCCATAGACCAGACCAAACACGCTACTGCAGATGTCCTTGTGAAGGAGGCAGTTCCCATTCCCATAGACGTGGAAGCCACCATACTTCTGTCTCCGGGCGTGGATACCGGGGTGGCTGACACCTCGCTCAGAACAAACCTCAACAACTTCTTCGGCCAGCTTCGGTTGGGGGACCCAGTAAGGCAGTCGGACATCATAAACGTCATCGAGGGAACCAGTGGCGTTTCATACGTGGTCGTTCCCCTCACAAAGATGGTCCGTCAGGAAGGCAGCACCGTCGTCAGGGAGCAACTGTCGACCGATACAGCTGCGGAAAGCACCCTTCTCACGGGGTTGGTGGCTTCGGCTTCTTCTGTGTTTATCCTCAACCAGGAGTTCTCCGCCGCAACCGTTGACGGCGGGGGTCAGGAAGGGGACTTCAAGGCGGTATTCCAAGACGATTTGGAGCTAGAACTTTTGCCCTCCTCCTCCACTCTTCAGTCCCTCGCTTTGGGTCCCGGTTACGCCTTCATTATTGGTGAAAAGGGTATGTCTATACCGGGATTTTCGGATGACGCCACCCTCGAAGCTGAGGGGTATACCACCGAGTCTGCCAAATCCTCCCGCAGAAAAGAAATAACTGCCAACAGGGCTGTGGTTTCCGTCGCGGTTGGGGACTCCCCCGTCAACCACGAGTATTCGGTCACCTACATCGTGGGGAACGACACTGGCTCAAAGAACATAGACCCAGGCGGGGCCGAATTCTGTCAGGTGGGAACCCTGACCCTGACCTACGACGAGGACTCCTGATTGTGGCTTCCTTTGATATGGCATGTTTGGTCTGCTACAACCTCATATCACATGGGCTCCGCAAGAGCGAGATCGCCGCTGCGATGAACGAACCCCCCGACTTCGTTTCCAAGGTGATGCGGGCCATCCGAAAGGTCGCCGCCGATTGGCGGGATCATGTCGGCATCTGACCAGAACCAGACACAAGCGAAGCCACCCGGCCACACCTGCCCCACCATCGACAAGGCCCAGCGGTCGATGCGCCGTCTCGCGTGGCGAGCACGGCAACCGGAGCGGACGGCGGACACCTCCGAAGTGCTGGCAGAGGGGCTGGCACTACTGGAGTCCGTCAGGGCCGAGAACGCTGCGATGCGGAAGGCGTACTACGAGATGCGTAGCAGACTGCGGGAGGTGGAAGATGGCAAGGCGTGAGGCTCACTGTCTGGTATGCGGTCGGAAGTACATCGACTATGACGCCGCACCCCGCTTCTTCTGCTCCGTGGGTTGTGCGGCGGACGCTGGCGACCTCTCCCACGAGCGGGTCCATCGAGATACTGGACGAACCCGCCCAGCCCGAGTCGTCCGGTCCATCAAGAAGGCGACGGTGAGTGATGACTGACCCCCACCGAGAACTCCGCGACAACCTGTCGAACATCGACCCCGCATGGCGAGGGGAGATCGAGTCCCTGCTGGCCGACCGGGACCACCTTCTCCGCGTTCTACGGGTGGAGAAGGTGGTCACATCGGCGGCACCCGAGGGGTGGACCTATCTGCCCAAGGAACCCACTGAGATGTGGGTGTGGAACGGACCCTTCACCCACAACGTCCGACCCGTCATCGTCCGCAAGAGTGCGCGGGTGTGGGAACTCCGACAGAAACCCGATGGGGGGATGGCGCTGTCCTTCCCGACTGCGCTGGAGGCCATGCTCGCTGAGCCTCCGTGGGCGTCCATCGAGGACGGGGACACGCAGGAGATCACGCTGTGGTGAGTGACTACGCCTTGGGCGGTCTCCACCCCACAGGGTCAGCCACCCACGGATGATCTACACCCTCGCCACGGCACAGGGGTGAGTCCTCTGGCGTCCAGTGACACCGTGCCTTCCCGCGTTTGGAGTGCTTGAGCCTATACTCTGCACGGAGGGCTTCGGAGCGGCTGTAGTACGGGCCGTAGCAGGCTCGGGCGACCCACGGACGGTGCTTGGAAGTCCACTTTCCTCCTCCCTTCTTGCCCATCTTGCCGTTGGCGTAGCGCCCGTTGTGCTCACGGAGCCGTCGAGCCGGATCTGTGGTCATCCCAACGTAAAAGTAGCCGGGGAGGACTCGACCCGTCTTGGGACTCACCCGCTTCTGCTCACTTTGCAAGACGTACACCCAGTAGAGGCGGGACCGCTTCTCCTTGACTTTCACATTTAGGCAGTTGGGGTCGTCCATGTGTTCCTCGATGATCTGGGACTCGACCTCAAGAGCCTCGTCGTCGGTGTCGCACTCCACCAGTACCCGCCATGTGGCGGTGCTCCAGTCCTGCTCGTTGAGGGCGGCTGTGTGACACCCCCTCGCAGATTTGCTCTTGTGGACATTGAACCGAAGGTCAGGACGGGTTGACTTGCCGTAGTAGTAGCAGCCATTGGCGAATGTAATGCAGTACACCCGTGGGCGCTTCGTGGCTTCCCTCTTGGCTCTCAGGGAATCCTTGTTCGCTTCCCGGTACTCGCGTTGGTACGCCGCCCTCATCTCCCGTCTGGCTCTCTCTGTGGCAACGATCCGCTCCTTGTTCGCTTCCCGGTACTCCCGCGCATGAGCCGCCTTCATCTCCCGTCTGGCTTTGCGGTACTCGCGTTGGTACGCCACATTCTTCGCCCGATTCGCCTCTCGGTAGGCTCTCTCTGTGGCAACGATCCGCTCCTTGTTCGCTTCCCGGTAGGCTGCAACCCGAACACTAATCTTCTCTTTGTTCGCTTCCCAGTACGCCTTCCCGCGAGCAGCGATTCGCTCCTTATTCGCTTCCCTGTAGGCTTTCAGACAAGCCTTGCAGTAGACCTGCAAGCCATCCTTCCGATTGCGGTCACGGTTGTACTCGGAGAGAGGCTTGTCCTCGCCGCACTTGCTACAGGTCTTCGTCGTCGGGGCGGCGGGATCCCGTTCAATCCCGAACAGGTCAAACACATCAAGGGTATCGTAGGGCAGCATCGCTTACCTCTGGTACAGGTTCGTGGTGTCAGAGACGGCGGGGTGTTGGCGCACCTCGTCGTCTCGCCCCTACCGGGCGCATAGGCTGGCTACCGAGCCGAGATCAACGCCTCTGTGATGGCTGAGATCACCGAGTAGAAGGGGATTAGAACCGCTTCTCAACCCAAGCATTCAGAGCGTCCAGTTGCCGCGACTGTCGCGGATCGTTCCTTGGTAACCCCAACTGCCGTCGTTGAGCACCGAGTAGACCTCGATACGCCTTGGGTCACCCGGAACGGTGTTCAATGCTGTGGTGCGAGGGCCATACCCCTTCAAGTCCCACTCAAACTTCGTGGCCCAGATGCGAGCCGCGTCCTTGTGCTCGTAGACGCTATCGACCTTGATCAGCTTCCCGCCCTGCTTTCGGAGGTACACCTCACGAGCCTCGGTAGCGCCAGAGACGTTCTCTGGTTTGCGGGTGGGGACGAACCCCGACAGGGGATTCCTACCTGCGTAGACCAAGCCAGCCAGAACCGCACGGCGTTCATCGGAGCCCTTCACCATGGTCGAAGCCAAGCGAATGAGAGCAGATCGGTCAGCGGCAGTAAGGGAACGGGACATGATGGGGTCACTCCAAGGTGTCTGCCCCACCGGGCGCATAGGCTGGCTACCGTGTAGTAGCCCCAGTCGCAGTCACAGGGGTCACAGCCGCAGCAGGGGGCGCATGAACAACTCCTATTTTCTGTTGAACCAGGACTTTATTCTAAGCAGGAGCCTGCCCAGAAAGGACATTCGCCAGAGCGTGTTATACAGTCTCATGACGTCCTCTGTATCCTTCAGGGCGGTGTGGGCGTCCTTCTTGTCCCATCCAAGGAAGTCCCTCACACTGTCCAGTGAAGCGCGTTTGAGACCTATGGGGGTCAGGTGCTCAAATACCAGAGTCACCGTGTCTATCTTGTGGTACGGGATCTTCCTGTTTATCCCGTGACGGAGGAACACAGCCTTTATTATGGACTCGTCAAAAGACACGTTGTGTCCCACGAGGGTACAATTCTCAAGTATGGTAACCACCCTTCCGGCGATTTCCTCTATAGTGGGGGCGTCCTCCCACTTTTCCGGGTCATACCCGTTTATGGCAAGGGATTTGGGGTTGGCATTGATCATTTCCTCCTTCGTGGGCTTCACGAAGGAGTGGAATCTGTCCACCTCCACACCTTCTTCCACCCTTATGATGGCTATTTCCAGTATGGCCGCTTTGTTTGGGTCAAGTTCTGTGGTTTCCGTGTCTATAAAGGCCAGTTTCATGGTTTGGTTCCTTCGGAGAGGTTCTTGTGTCTAAAGAAGGCGATGGAAACAGTAACGTGGTCAATATTGATGACCACAGAGTAAGATACCCTCTCGCATACTTCGAAGCTGTATGGGGGGAGTCAGAATTCGGCTGGAACGCCAAAATCGTTGATATCGAGAGCCTGAGGAGGAATGTACCCCTCCAGAACCTGACCATGCGACCCCCCGAAACTTCGTACGAGGTTGAACTTATAATCAGGCATCTGAGAGCCGCTGCCAACGACATAGCCAAAGGCCACAGGCTCAATCATCTGGTGAAGCCCGAAGACGACATCTAATAGCTCTTCTATGGGTAAAATAGGTATCGGGGTTATGAGCCCCGTCACCCCAAAGAGGTACGAAAATGGAAAACGAGTTCACTTTTGTCGAGGTCATCGACTCCATGATCGCAAAGCTCCAGGAGGCCAAGACGGACGCCGCCAAGTGCGACGGCGGTCAGGCCGGAAACCCCGGTACTCGCGTCCGGAAGGCCATGGCCGAGGTCCGGGAAACCGCTGGTCAGATCCGCAAAGACATCCTTGCTGCTCGCAAGGGCTGAGCTTCGCATCCTCCACGATACGGAGGACTAACGGGGGGAGCGGGAAGTCTACTTCTTGCTTCCCCCGCCCTGTATAAGGGCTTTGGCTTCAGCCAGTCTCTCTGCTGTGTTTGCCCTGGACTTGGCCTCTCCCTCTCGTATCTTTCTCAGGTCTCTTTTTTCCGAGCCTGAGAACCTGTTGTTGCCCGTGAGGGTCAACTGCTCGGTGTCCCTGTCTATCCACCGAGAGGTAAGACCAGTCGCCCCCGGCTTTATCGCCTTCACGACCTTTGGGTCCATGGCCAGAACAGCTATGTCCCACACCATATCGAAGAAAACACCGTCTGCCACCTGTATTGGCTTCCCATCGTAGACGGTCGGCTGTCTTTCCGAGAACAGCTTCATGCCTGCCCCGGTCTGCAGCTCCAGGTCTATGAAGTGGAGCGGGGTCGGGACTTCTGGTCTGTCGAACGACAAGCGGAAGGCTAAGGCTATCCTGAGGTCCCCGAACTTCACCTTCAGATTCTGGGCTTCCCCGTATCCCTTCACCACAACTTTGAGGTCTTGGGCGTTGACGAGTCGGCTTATGACTTCCTGCTCGTCTTCTGACATTGGGGTGTAGGCAGAACCCTTCCTGCCCCCGAATCTGTTCTTTTCCATTACACGTCCTCTTTTACGTAGCAAGCTCTTGGGCGGCCCTTTTTCCATCCCTTATAGAACTTTACCCTGCTCCCCTTTATCGGGATCCACCCTTCCGATATGTCCGAGACGTGCAGATAGACTTTCGTCTGGTCCCCATACTCGCGTATGAATCCCCACCCATTTGCTGGGTCAAAGGATTCCACCACACCCGAAGCTACCACCACGGGTGAAGAGCGCTTTATCTCCTTGGCGACAGGAGAACCCCCCTCCCTGTCTTCAGTGTGACCCACAGATACTATTTCCCCAGATACGGGCATGGGGAAGTCTGGTCCCCTTCTAAAGAAGTGCTCCCCTCTAAAGAAGTACCTCTTGCCCGATTCGTCTTCTACGAATCCGTACCCCTTCTCTTCCAGATAGAAGTCTACATAGTATGTCATGCACTTCACTCTGGCAGGTTGAAGGAATGGTACAGGTACCTTAGGAATTGATCTCTGCGAGAATGTCCGACTTGGTCATGCCGGACTTCACCTCTATGCCCATAGACTCGGCTGCTGCGACGAGTTCGGCCTTCGTGTTGTCCATGGACCAAGAGACCTCTTCTTCGGGCTCAGGGGTGGGCTCAGGGGCGGGGGCCGGAGCAGGCTCCGGTGCGGGTGCCGGGGCAGGGGTGGGTGCAGGCTCAGGAGCCGGGGCTGCAGCCAGAGCCGCGTTTGCAGCAAGACGGCGTTCCTCTTGCTTCCGCAACAGCATCTTCCGCTTGTTTACTTTTCCGCCTCTTCCGGCCAGTGCTTTGGATACCTTTGTCATTTCACTCTCCTCTACGGGGGTTTACCTGTTTGGCTTGGATGTAGTCGTAGTAATCTTGGTGGGAAATTATGGGCTTGAAAGCCCTGGGATGCTTCTTCATCAAGTTTCGAATTCTGGTCTGGCTCGCCTCGTCCAGTTGTGGCAATAACCTCAACAGGTCCTTCTGGGCGATCTTCGAAGTCTGTACCGAAAACAGTATGAACTCGTCTTCAAGGACTGCAGGGTTCTCCTTGTCCTTTATGGTTTGAATTCTACCATCCGGAAGTTCCACTTTCGAACTCTCGGATCCAACCAAACCGTTTTTTTGACCGAAAGTCCAGAATCCGAAATTAGGCATGATGCTTCCCCACACATCACACGTGATAAAAGACTCAACGCGTTAGGAGTTTCATAACTTTCCTTCCAATAGGAAGGTACCACAGTGCACAAACTTACCCCGTATGTTTACAACGCCGAGGTGGTTTCCGTCTATGATGGGGACTCCATCACAGTTTTGCTCGATCTCGGCATGAAGATGACCGTGAAGGCCAGCTGCAGGCTCTTCGGTCTGGACACTCCCGAAATCCGGTCCAAGGTCGCTGGCGAAAAGGAAGTGGCAAACAAAGCCAAAGACAGAGTCAAGTCCCTTGTGCTCGGCAAGAACGTAGTCGTTCAGTCTGTACAGAAACCGGACAAATACGGACGACTGCTTGTGAAGGTCTGGACCGAGGAAGGATTGTGCTTGAACGACTTGCTGATAGAAGAAAAGCTCGCCATAGCCTACGATGGCGGCCCCAAGATTTCTTGGGCCAACTGGCCCTGACTCGTTAGCCCCTCTATAAACTTCGTGGGATAACAAAAGGGAAAAGCGATGCCTACTAACAACGACCTAAACCCCGGTTCTCCTGGCGGCGTTCAGGGATCCTCCCAGATCTACAAGTTCGGTACTTCCCCGAATACTCGCGCTGTTGTTTCCCAGCGGGTCAGGATTCTGACCCCTGCCTACGGTGGCACTGGTCTCCTCCAGATGGGGGTTCTGAGTTCCTTTGGGATCACCGACGGTCGTGGCGTTGAGGCTATCTCTGGCATCGGTTTCGGTGACCAGGTTGCCGAGCTTGTCCCCGGAATGTCGGACCCCATGACCGCTTCCATCGAGCGAGCACTTCTCTACCTGTCCAACTTGTGGCAGGCCAGCGGATACGCTGCTGGCGTTTCCGGTCCCGTTCGCGCCCTGAAGCACCACCGCTGGCCTTTCGACATCGAGCAGCAGATCGTCTTTTCCCGCATCGCTGACGCTGAGCTGACTGGTGACGGAACCGGGTCGGAGACCGGGTTCAGTGCTTCCACCGGGTCGTACGGCTCTTTGAAGTACAACGGCGCAGTCGGTGGCGGCGGGGCATACGGAAGTGGGGGTTCCCTTTCCCACAACATTCTGATCTCGTACTACGAAGCCTGCTGGTGGACCTCCTGGAACGCCACCTTCGCCAAGGACTCCGTTGTGGTCATGGAATCCGGCGACGTTACCATCACCGACGTCCACGACTTCGGCACCACCCAGTACGGCGAGTTCCTCGCAACGGGCAACGACCCGACCATCGGTCAGACTGGCTCGCTTATCTACAACAACGACCTGACTCAGGGCGCTGGCTGATGGATAAGGAGGCCGCACTCAAGGAGTGGCTGAGCTGGATGGCGCAGCCACTCTCTGTGATTCTCAAGGAGCACAAGGACTTCATATACGGTCCTGTGAATGACCTTATGGACGAGGTCATCCGTAAGCTGGCTCCGAAGATAGTGGAATCGGTCGGTGAGCGCGAAATCGACGAGGACGTCGAAGAGTTCACCGACGGTGCCAGAGAGGGTCGATTTGAAGCCCTTCAGGGTTTCTTCAGGGACCCGGAGCGCGGCCAATCAGACGACTACTACGCTGGGTACGAGTGGGGCTTCAGCGCTGCCCACAGCTGGGACGGCAAAGAACTGCCTTCTCAGGTGAAGCGATGGGTGGTCAAGGAGCAGATCCAAGAATTCCAGAGTCAGGTCACCGAGAAGGTGGTGTCTGACCTCATGAAGAAGGCTTGGAGCGCTGTTTCCCCAGCCCACACTCTGAAGGTCATGGTTTCGGCTGTGAAGAAGCACGGCTGGAAGATAGGTCTTAGCTTCGCCCTGTTCGAGATAGTCGAACACACCATCCTCCCAGCGGTCATGATTAAGCTCACGGGCGACCCCGAATGGGCTGTACTCGGAACCCTCCCCATTGGGGAGATAATCTACGCTCTTGTTCTGAGGGCCATAGGCAGAGCCGACAACAAACTGGACGAGATCACGGAAGACGGACACCTCGATTGGTACGTCGAAAAGTACGGGCCAGTCCGGTTGGCCCACAGCCGTGGTTTGAACTGTGGTCGGGTTGCCCACAAGTGGGCTTCCCAAAATGTCTGAATACGCTCTGGGGTTGGTGAACCTCGGTAGAGCACCGAGAACGGCTGCTTAGCTTTGCCTAAGTTTCGGAGAACGGAGTTTATAGGTATGATACGGGTAGACCCATGAGGAGTCTTCCTTGTTTGCCAACCTAACAGAGTCCATAAAACGGAGAGTCATTCAAGAAGTCAGGTACTTCTGGTCCAAGGACCCTCAGTACAAGGATTCTCTGGCTCCCAACATACAAGGTCGGTTTTCGTTCCAGGAACGACCTCAACAGGCAATAGTCATAAAGGGTGGCTCCGCCAGCCCTTTCCAGTTCTCTGCGGATCACTTCCAGGGGACCGTGGTCTCGTACTGTCATCTGACCAAGGTTTACGGGCAGAACGGAACCAGCATAGAGTGGGTCAGGGAAAACGGGTTGGCCATCCGAAATAACGGGGGTGTTTTTCCTTCTCCTCCGGGGATTTACTACGTCGAAGTGAGGGAAGAAGTCGTAGAGGTCAGGGGTGTGCCCTCTGAACGGCTCGTGTTCTACGTGGACCCACTCCTTGAAGTCATAGACGAACGGGCCACGGTGCTTGAGCCTCTTTTGTACGAGGTTAGCTCTGGGTCCTTCCACCCCGGCAGTCTCAGGGTGTATGAGATGCCTGGAAACATATTGTACGAGGACGGTATAAACTACACAGCCGACCCCACCACCGGAAGGATAACGCTCGAAAGCCCGTTGTTGTCGGGCACCTACCTTTCCGTCGACTATCGATACGTCGGTACGACCGTGGGGCCCGTCCCCCTCCCTGAAAACGGTGCCGTGGACAACGTCATACCCGGTGTGGTGATGGCGTTCGGGAGAAGGGCATCCGACGGCGACATAATGGCCGTCGTGGTCGGGGACAGGAGAGAGGAAGTCGCCAACGAGTTCGGCGGCAAGTGGGAAATGAGCCTGGACCTCGACATAATGGCGAGGGACCTGTATGCACAGGGCGAAATAACCGACAGAACCCTCATGTTCCTGTACACCGAAGCCAGAGACAGGTTTTCCCAAGAAGGTATAGAACTGACCGAAGCCAGCGCTGGCGGGGAAGCCGAAGAAGTCTACGACGAGAACGGCGACGACTACTATTACACCTCTTCCCTCTCCATTTCCATAATGACCGATTGGTCCATACAGGTCCCCACCGGACGCAGGATCTCTCGTGTCAACACGAACACCCACCAGCAGCTTGAAGAGGTAGCTGGTATGACTGACGACGAGATTGCCGCCAGCGGCACCCCGTCGAATCTCAGGGTCTCGGACAATCTCGGTTTGTTGTCTATAAGGGACCCGTGGTACTCAGGCCGAAACAAGAACTTCGAACTTATCAAATAACAGGAGAACAATCATGCCCTCTACCATCCGAAAGGGATCTCGCGGCAGTGACGTCATACTCTGTCAGGACAGCCTCACCAAGAAGGGGTACCCCTGCGAGGCAGATGGTACCTTTGGTTCGGGAACCGAGTCGAAGGTCAAGCAGTTCCAGGCCGCAAATGGGCTCATAGCCGATGGTATCGTGGGCAACGCCACATGGGGCAAACTCCTCGCAGAGAACCCAGCTGACGTGACCATCGCTGCTCCGTCCCCCCTCCCCCCGGTCATCGCTCACGCTCAGAGCCTCGGCTACGAGACTTGGGGTGACCCGTGGCGTCTGTTCCTGTTCGGCGTCCGCTCTTCGGTGCGGAAGGCCGACGCCTTCGACGATATGTTGGGGTGCGCCTACGTCAACGACGAGGGGCTGTGGGAAGCCCACTATTGGCCCGGTACGACGGACCCCGGCGCGTACTACCTTGAGCACCCGATGAACAGCGCGGGCTGTGCCATCCTCGTGGCGGGGCAATACCTCGACACCTGGACCATCGACCTCCACGCTGGGAAGTACGAAGCTCTGTGCCAGAGGGCAGGGGAGGTAGAAGTCTACCGTGACCCCAGCATGGACGACAAACTGAACCTCGACCCCGGCACCATCTCCAAAGGCTTCTTCGGGATCAACCTCCACGCCGCAACCCGCACCGAGCACCAGACTTCCACTGTCGTCGGACGGTGGAGCGCAGGGTGCCAGGTCCACGCTTCGGCAGACGGGTTTGCCAAGATGATGGAGCTGGCTCACATGCAGAAGGACAAGACGGGTCTCAAGACGTTCAGCTACACCCTCATGGACAAGTGGTGGTAGAATGGAAGACCCCAAGAGACAGGCTATCAGAAGAGTCATGGCCTCCGGCAAGAAGCCGGAGAGGGCCATATACTCGGCTGTCTTCTTGGAGGACCCCAAGGAACTCATGAGGTGGTGGGAGAGCAACGTCGGCAGTCCCTTGCACCCCAAGGCGTTTTCCCACCATATGACTATAAAGTACAAGCCCGACCCGGACGAGGTCACGAGTCTCCCCATAGGCTCCCCCGTGAGGCTGAAGATAGTCGGTTGGGCCGAAGACGAGCGGGGTCAAGCCGTGGTCGTGGAGCCTCACGGCGTCAGGAGTACCAACGCTATACCCCACATAACAGTGGCCACGAATGGTGCTCCCCCCTCCTACTCCAACGAGCTGTTGGAAAGAGGGTGGGACCCAGCCCGTGGTTCTCTCAGTGGCCGAGTGGGGTACAAGGGAACGAAAGGAAGCGAGGTTTTTGACCTCACCGGCACTGTGTACGACCTTTAGGACCTCGTTAGAGTGTTTATTTCTCCGGTTGGGTGTTCTTTCATCCAACCGGAGAAATAAGTATGAAGAATCTCACTGCTTCCGATCGCAAGGTCCTCATTCGACTCGCTTCTTCGCTCCCGAAGGGAGACAAGTCGCGTCGCGCCATTCTGGCTGGGCTGAGGTCTACCACGGCGAGTGCCTCAGAACTCCGGAAATTCTGCAGAAAATAGAGGCTGACATAGACCGGGAAAACCCGGAGATCGACTACGATTACCCCAACAAGTGGTTCGACATACTTGAAGAGAACAAGAGGGCAATAGAGTCGGTTATATCGAAGTTGGGGCCTGCGGACGCCAAGAATGCCTTGAGGACCCTGAAGGAAGGGGAGAGGGACATAATCAACACTGGGTACAAGCACGCATGGAGCTTCTTGTACGCGTTGGATGCCGACGACGAAGTGGAAATGGAAATGACCCCGTTCGAAGATCAGAGGGACATCGATCGTGCCATGAAGGAAGTAGAAAATTACAAGTCCAAGGCCGAGAAGATGTTCAAGAGTTTCCAGTCTTCAATAAGTAAAAGGTAGACAGAAATACTCGTTAGGGTTTTTATGGTCCCGGTTGGATAACTTTCCCAACCGGGACCATAAATATGAAAAACCTCACCGCATCTGACCGAAAGAACCTCATTCGCCTGGCCTCGAAGATGGAGAAGGGTTCTCCCGAGCGTCGGGCTATCCTCGCTGGCCTCAAGAAGAATGCCGAGAGCCTCGCTGACCTTCCCGACGCTCCCATGGGATACAAGTGGGAGGACGTTTCTGACGAGTGGGGAGATACCGCTTTCACTCTGTACCGTCGCGGCCACGAGGTGGGTTCCGTCGTGGACAATGGCCGCAGCTGGTTGACCTATGTTGCCGGTGAGGAGTGGCCCATAGGTCGCGGACAGAGCGACATCTGGGACGCTGCTATCCAGCTTCTGGACTACCTCGGGCTTGCCTGAGCAAGTCCCGCCATCGGGTAGGAAATTCCTATCAAGGAGCAGTATATGGCTGGGAAAAAGGCCAAAGCAGACGTTGTTCCGGTTCGTCAGCAGAACCAGTACAACTGTATGACCACGAGCCTCTGCATGGCTCTCCGTGCCCTTGGTGTGCCCGAAGAGGAGTGCTCTATCCAGCAGGTGAACAAGGTCGTTGGGGCTATGCCCCTCCGAGGCGCGGCTTGGGAGCCCCTGCTTGCAGCGGCAAACCATTATGGGATGCGAGCCATCTTGACTTTGCCCTCTACGGTTCGGCAGCTGAAGAAGTGGACCGACGCTGGCAGTCCCATAGTCATCGCCTGGAACCCCGAGGGCCGCGAGTGGAGCCACGCTTCTCTGGTGTTTGACGTCACCGAAGACGACGAGCACGGGTTCTTGGTTCACGTCGCTGACCCGAATATACCGGACCCCGATGAAACCGTGCGGGTTGTACCGAAGGGCGAGTTCTACCAGAAGTGGTACGAAAAGTCACCTCAGGGTTTCTTGATCCGTAGACCAGCTTGCGCAATAGAGCGGGAGATCACTCCCGAAGGGAGACAAGTCATGGCAAGCATGAAGAAATCAGCGGCGCGTCGTGGCCCCCCGTCTCAGGTAGGATCTTCTGCCCTCCTGAAGCGGCAGGGCTACACCCCCGTCGATGTCATGTTCGGCGAGGCGCTGCCACACCGTCGCCCCATCGTCTCCAAGGGCGATGGGATCATGGACCGGCGCGGCGACGTGTATCTGTTTGCAGGCATCGCAGGCGACGGCTCACCGATCCTGGCGAAGGATGAACGGGAACTGGAACGGCTCTCGAAGAAGGTCATCGAAGACCGCTTGCACGTGGTCACCGCAGCAGGCAAAGATTACACCGTTGAGATGCGGGGGGAAGCTGACAACTTCCGTTCTGCTACCTCTGCCAAGAGGGTCCTCGCACGTTGGGCTCGTACCAGCAAGACCGCCGCTGAATTGAAGGACATCTGGGTCGTCACCGAGCCCGGTGAGGACGACGAAATTGTGGGGATAGTGTCCCAGATTTCTGACCCCCGGACGCTTGGGGACCTGATACGGGGCATGGGCAGGAGGTGGGATACCGACCTCCCGGCTCTCCACGACTCTCAGGATTCCGCTGAGAAGGACGCCATGCGCCGACTTGAAAAGGTTCACAAGGGTGACGTGCCCGATTGGGTTCTGCAGGACAAGGGTGACTACAAACTGGCTTCGGTCAGGCGTCTGATCCAGGCTTACACCAAGCAGTCCAACCGCTTCCAGAAGAGGATGGACAGAAAGCTGAAGTCCCTCATAAACCACAGCTTTGAGCGTATAGGGCTGGACGGGAACACCAGATTCAACACCCCACAGCAGGGTTATTCTCGTGCTGTGGACCTCATGGGTGAGTACGGTGTGGAGCTGGCGGAGGTGCCTAATTCGTTCGACTTCAAGCACCGACCGACTGGGACAGTGCGGGTTGACGTGGCCTTCACCAACCAAGAGGACATTTTCTCCCCGTACGAGATCACCAACTCCATGCTGGTTATCCAGTACACGGAACTGCGTGAAGATGTTTTCGAGGTCATAGCTTATATGTCTTGAGGAGCGGTTGTGAGTTCGATCAAGAGGATAGTGGCTCGCTTCTTGGAAGCAGACCTGAACCCCCCACTCGGGTATCCAGGTGGCTCTTGCTATTTCCAAGAGAGGGTTCGGGAGGAAGTCGGAAGCGACAAGCTGGTGAACCAGATAATGCTGAAGCACCTTCAGAACAAGAAGCTCACTCCCGTCGAAGAGAAGTCCATATACGACGATATGTACTGGGAGGGGAAGGTCAAAGGCACTTTCTTCGAACTCTTCTTGACTGCTCACGCCCAGTACCGCATGGACCTGCGCGGAGTCACAGTCAGTGACGTAAAGAACTCCCTGAGAGAATTCCAGAAGGAGTGGTCCAAAGCACAGAGTCGGGGTGGTCCCAACTATTACACCAACCTCCTCCTGAACAGGGACGTGAGGTGGAAGTCCACCAACCCACGGTTTGAGATGTTCTTCACTGTCCTTAAGTTCGTTCCCAAGGACAAGGAACGCGGTCAGAAGATGGAGGTGAGGATTCGTGTCGACTCGGTGTTCTTCTCTGGGGGTGTGCCGGAGGACCCCGTTCTTCCCAAGAATTGTGATACCTGGAAGAATTGGGAAGGGTGGTCCGGGGAGTACGAAGAGCACGGTCTGGACCGAATCCTCCCGGTTCTCCCGAATCGCAGGAACGCAGACTTGAACCCCCCACTCGGATATCCGGGAGGCTCTTGCCACACCATTCAGCGGGTGCACGAAGAGGTCAGGAACCCAAATCTTAGGGATAACCTGGTAGACAAACTGGAAGAGGGGAAAAGCCTCTCCAATTCAGAAGCTCGCAAGGTCTACAAGGCCCCCCAGGTTGAAAGCGGAACCCAGTCCAAGCTGCTGAAAGACATCGTCATAACCTCCCACGCCCAGTACCGCATGGACCAGAGGGGTATAACCGCTGTCGAGATACGTCTGGCACTGAAGCAATTCGTCAAGGCTTTCTACGACGGGAAGTCCCAGAAGTCGGTCGAGTTCATGGACTGGTCCACGGCCATGGCTTACGGCGAGCCTATCAGGTGGGTTGCCAAGGTCCCCAAGGGTTTGACTGTAATGTTCCAGATTTCTTCTGGGACCGCCACCGTAGTGACCGTGTACTGGGAGAAGGAACAGGACCCCCGCCCTCAGTCTGAAGAGAGCTGTGGCTTCCCTTCAGCGGGTCGCGTGGCTCGCAAGTACGCCATGCGTATAACCCCCACCCCCGGTGTCCAAACCTTCGTCACCGAGAAGTCCCAAGAGGGGCTCCCAACGAGTGTTGACCATGAAAAGCAGGTGGTCCTCCCTCCAGGCTCTGCGACTCCGGGAGGCGAAGGAAGGAACATCGGCCCTTTTTCCTATAATGGCCCCGACTCTGAGTCGGACATCTCACCTCGTACCCTTGGTACTCCGGGTGAGGAGCGGGGCCATCCCACGAATTTCGTAACTCCTGGCACTATGTCCCGCCGCACCATGACCTCCTCCAGAGCCACCATATTCTGGGAAGAAGAATACGAAGATTTGGAGGGAGACCCCTGGGAAGTAGCAGAGTCTGCTGGCATAAACATACTCAGGGGCAAGGAGTTCAGGGCTGGGTTCCAAGTTGACGGGGAAATAGTCGCGGTTCTGTTCGACGAGTCAGACAGAGACGGGTACTCATTCGACATAGCCGTTAGCCCTAACCACAGGAGACAGGGATTCGCCAAGAGGCTGCTGGACATAGCTCTTGACCTTTATGAGGACAACAGAGAAGCCTACGGCGAAGAGTACACTCTGAACCTTGACGTGGTTAGCCCAATCATGGAAAAGGTGCTGAAGGGAAAAGGCTTCGTGGAAGTCGGAAGGCAGGGTGGTCACACCATGATGACCAGGGTGGCCTCCTCCTCGATTCCGAATGCCAGGACTCTGCAGCAGGAATTGGTGGACCTGAAATCTTATACCGACCACTTTGAAAGGGACTCGGACGGATACCCACTGTGGTACTTCGTTTCTCAGGGAAGTCTGACTTCCACCCCTGACTATGGTGTTTCCAACGCGGCCCTGCCCCGTGGTGCCGAGGGCAACGAGATAATGAAGACCGAAGAGGAGGTCGAGGGCACGGGGAAAACAGCCTACAAGCGCAGGTGGAAGCCTGGTCAGAGGCAGCGCAAGTCCAGGGGTAGGACCAAGACCAAGCGCAAAGAGTACAACCGCAAGAACAGGGCAAAGCGCAGACGGTACTCTCAAAAGTGGCGGGACAAGAACAAGAATAAGGGGGCGTTTCGGTCCAGTGAGAAGAAGAGGAGAAGGTCCAACCGCAGAAGGAGAGGGTCTGTCCTCACCGTTCCGGACATAGCCTTCCTTATCGGCCCCGAAATGCTGATGGGGTATATACACTCTATTTCTCCCATCAGTGGCATGGTGACCATAGAGCTGGAGGGTTCCAACGTTTCTCAGCTCGATTCGCTCCCGGTCGAGGTGTTCCTGCGAATGGCGGTATTCCTGACCGAGCAAGACATAAACTCGTTCTTCGAGTTGGTCGACGTCGAGATAGGCCCACAAGCCTACGAGGATATGGACGAAAGCATGGTCAAGGACTGTGCTCGCAGATACGACCGTGACCCGGACTCCGACGATTTCAAGAACGATTGTTTCGAACTCACCGACGAGTACGAGCTTTCTTCCATGGGTGCAGACCAGCTCGAAGCGGTCACCACCAGCATAGTGCAAGGCAACATAGACGACGGCTTCTCCCGGTCCGTAGAAGACGCAGACGACCCAGAAATTGGCGACGAGTACGACCCCCACCTCTTTTATGGCGAGGTGGAAGTTGACCGATAGTTTGAGGACTCTCAGGTCCTACATAGGAGACTTGCACTCCCTTTTCGAGTCCGAGGACTACGACGTTCTCATTGAAAAGGCAGAATCTTCCAAAGAGGTGTCACGCCTTTCTCGTATGATAGGAGACGTTGACGAGTACCTGACGGGCAACAGGCGTCCGTCTGATTCCAGGTACAACAGAGACGCTTCTGAACTTCTGGAGGGGGGCCGACCTGTGGTACATCTGTCTGACGGTGGATACTCTCGTCTCACTCTCTCCATGGACAGGAAACCCCACATGTGGATAGACAAGGGTATCTCCACCAAAAGAGTGGTGGAAAAGTGGGAAAGTTCCAAGTCTGCTGGGGACATAATCCTGTACGACCAGGAAAACCCCTCAAACAACGAGATAAAGCAACCGGGTCCGGACGTTGGATACAGAGCTGAGGGCCCGACGACCTACGCCATTTCTCCGGACGAGAAGGAGGGGGTTCCTGCAGGAGGGGGAGTTGGCTTTGGTCTGTATGAAGACGCCCCACCCGCAAGCTCCAGAGTCATCCCCCAGCAGATGAAGCAGAATCTGGAGGAAAACTACTCCAAGTTCAGCGCTCGCAGGAGAAAGCCCACGAGGTTCAACAAGAACCTCGTCCTCAACGTCATATACGACCAGTCCAGGGACCCAGAGGGTATAGAGTGGGGGTCAGCCCACGTAATTTCTCCCCACGGGGAAACTGACTGGCTGGTTTCCTACCGCACCTACACCGGGAAGACGAGGAAGGTCATAGTCGGGGGGCACGAAACCGGACCGGGCAGGGTGTACCTGTCCATCCGACCCTACAATTCCAGGCAAGCCGCCCTCATATCCGAGGTTATGGCTAATTGTGGTCCGGAGATTGTGGAGAGGTCCAAAGGTATCTCCTTCAGAAGGACCCGGATCATACCCGCCAAGCAGATTCTCACCTACGAGGTGACCGGATCCACGGGGGACAAGTACAAGGTCTATCTGAAGGGCGTGAAGAAGGGGAACGTGAAGGCCATAGCCAAGATGCCCATAAGGGTGTCTTGTACCTGCAACTTCTTCCGCTGGTCTGGGCCAGAGCATTGGGCCAAGTCGAACGGGTTCCTGTATGGACGCCCGGTTGGAACTGCCTCTAAGCCAGTGGTAAGAGACCCCAAGGGCAAACATTGGGTTTGTAAGCACGTCTACGCTATTCTTGACGCCAAGAAAAACCTGAAATTCGCAAACTGGAACCCCGGTGCCGCCTCTGGAACTCCGGTACCAATGTCCAGAGAAGAAGTTCTGGAGCTGGTGACGCCGGAAATAATGCCGGACATCGTAACCCGCGTGGCGACCCGATACCTCCTGAAGGGCTGAACTTCAGAGGGTGTGAAACTTATCCGTTTCCTTGTCCAGAACGAGGTTGGGATAACCGTCCTGCTCCGAAGACTGCTGAGCGTAGGGTTCCACTGTCCCGTCGGAAGAAGGCTGTCTGAAGGCGCTGTCTATGATGTACACGAGATACTGCACACACAGTTTCTCCGAGTACAGAACCGGGTCGTAGGACGCCTTCATACCCTCTCCTCTCGTGGCTTGGACTATTTCGGACAGTTCTTCGTTGAGCTGTTCGTACAAGTCCGAGAGCTTTATTATCCTCTCCTCCAGTCTCACCCTCTTCTGGTACATCTCCTTCTTCGTCCAACCTCGAAGTTGCTTTATGGGTGTCCAGACCCTCTCCTCTCCGGTTTCCACTTCCCCACCCACCACGCTGGGTTTGAACCCAGACAGGTTGGAGTCTGAGTTCTCGTTCGCCGATGCGAACGAGTAGGAGAATCCCACCCTATAGGCAACACCCAGCCCCGGCTGTTGGTCGTCGACCAGTATTCCTTCGTCTGAGACCTTGGCCTGGTTTGGTACCAAGAACATCGAAATATCGAACGGGTTTCCACCGAGTGCCACATAAGCCTTCAGCAACTTTCCTATGGCGCAGTCCTGAACCCCTTCCACCAGGACTCCCACCCTTTCTTCGGTCTTGAGTCCGTTGGTTTCGTCCGTTCCGTACAGGATGATTATCCGGCCTATCCGGCGCTGCTCGGCCAGTATGATTTTCTCCCTGTTCCCACAGTCTTTTCTTTCCTGTGTGACGAACTCCCTGAATACCCTCCACTGCCCCTCTCTGAAGGTGGAGCCCCACTCAAAAGAAGGCATCAGTCTTCTCCTCCGCTCAAAGCGAGCACCAAGATTTCCAAGAGTATGTCTGAGAGCCCACCAAATATGAACAGCGCACCCGCCCCATACGTCAGTCTGGAGTCCTCTGGTTTGTTCTCCGAGGCAATCAGTCCGTTGATGACCCCGTTTGTTCCGTTTTCCACCAGAAGCAGACCGCTGAAGGAAGGAAGGTCGAAGAACTGAAGGGACTTCAGGAGGGCTCTGATCTTCTCTATCAGAGCCTGCAGCTGGAATATCCGGGCCTGTATGGCTTCTATGTACGCGACTATCTTATCTATCAGACCCTGCAGACCGTCCAATATCCCCAACAGGATCTTCTCCACGTTGACCAGAACGTCATCCAGAGGAGCCAGAGCTTCTTCGAAGAACCTCTTCGTTATCCACTGGCTGTCCCCTTCTGGTCTGCTGAGCCTTGCTCCCGCTATCTGCAGTACAGCCTTGGCGGCCAGAAGAACGCTCCCATCGTCGTACTCCAGGAGGGATTTCCTCACAAAGTCTATCTCCGAGAAGAGCGCGGGGCTCGTCTTGGAATAGACCACCGGACTCCAGTCTCCAGACCCCTGACCAAACATCCAAATGAACTCAGAAGACCCAGGAGTGGTGTCGTAAACTCCGTCCCTCGACGGACCCTGCATGAACAGACTGCCGCTTCTTATACCACACCCAGCTGGATTCGAGGCTATGCCCGAATTCGGGTCTTTCGAAGACAGCGACTCCAGTATGGTCTGCTCCGGGTATTCAGGTTTGACCTGGTTCCACTTGAAGTTCACCAGCTTGTCCGCAGACTCATACACCAAGTCCATAAGCTCGTTGGAGGGAGTCGTGTCGAGGAGTATCTGAGACACTCTCTGGACCACAACAAGCAGCTTTCTCCTGAACGAAACGGCGTCGTCTGTGCTGTAGAACTTCTTCGGGTTTATCCCGAATCTTGGGTACATGGCTCTGGAGCCCTCCAACCCGGTGGGCCTTCCCTTCAGGTGTGTGTTAAAGGCCCAATAAGCGTTGCCCTCGTCGTTCGTGGGTTGCTCAGCGAAGTCTATCCTGCATAGTATAGCCACTATAACCGCCGATTGTACTGCAGTTATGTAGTCCTTCATTGAGGCGGAAGGGAAGGCGACCTGTGCGGGGGAGCTTGGGCTCGTGAACTCCTCGAAAGATATCTCCAACCCAGGAGGGTCGGGGAAAATCGCTCTACCTGATTTCTGGGACAGGATGTTGTCGTAGTTGAAATTGTAGAGGTGCAGGTTGTTCTTCCCTATGGGGACCGGGGCTGCGGGGGGAGCGGAATCGATACCGATACCCTGCACGTATTCCTTGGAAAGGGCAGTAACCCGCACGAAATACTTGTTGGTGTCGAAGGTGGTGACCACAGAACTCCCGTCTGGGCTCGCGGTCACCTCTATCCCCATCGGAAGTTGGTCCTTGCTGAGGAAGGCGTTGAAGGACTGGTTGGCACCCATCTTTGCAAAGAATCCCGCCTTCACAAAGTAAGTGGCTCCACCAACGGGCTTTCCATCGTTTTCTTCTGCGGTGAGCAAAGAGGGTTTGAACGGTGGTGTGTTCTGCCCCACAGTCAGCAGCAACTTCACCCCGTGCTCGTCAGTGGTTTCCAGCCTTGAGAAATCCTGAGCCCTCTCCCCTGTTCCCAGGTCGCACACTCCTCCGTACAGCTTCAGCGGACCTCCGGTTGTTGGGTCTATCCCCACCAGGAAGTCACTGCTTATGTCTTCCACCTCGGAGGACTGTTCCGACTTCGGCCTCTTCACCAGAACGTTGAACCCGTCCGGAAGGGTGGAAACGTGTATGAGGAACCCCTTGGGGGCGGGGGTGAACAGCTTCCCGTTTGTGGGCTGTTGCCAATTTATAGAGATGCTGTCTGGCACTGTTTCGGCGCTCAGGGACTTGCTGAGATTTCTGAAGTTCAGAGTTCCCTGAGGCCCAAACAGTATGCTTGGGGTGGTGGGGGTGGGGTAAATTCGGGTGTTGGCGGGAGAGTTATCCCCGAAGAACGCTATAATCTTGAATATGAGCTTCAGCAGGAATACGGCGTCCTCTGCAGAACGGTAGGCGAACAGGGCAAGAACCGCTGAAGAGGTAGAAAAATTGGGTCGGTTGGGGTCGGTCGAATCAAGGAGTCTGGCGAGCATCCTCCGCTCGTAAGCGTCGTATCCCCCAACCAGGTCCTCGAAGGGTGCCTGGAACAGGTTCTTGTCTGACGTCATATAGACGCCCATCTGCCTCAGGTCGTTGACTATGTTCCGTATCAGAGTTATGATGGCTTCCACTATCGCTCGGATAGGGTCCAATAGGCCGACCAGGAACACTTTGATGATGGATAGAATGGCCTGAACTATGTTGAGCACAGCTATCAGGAAGGATAGAACAGAGTCTATCTGTTCTACGACTTCGTTGATGGGCTCAAGTATGGGGTCGAGGTTGGGTTGTATGGTAACCCATTCTTTGTCAGCCACTGGTGCCCCCTCCGTTCTTTATACGTTGCAGGGCTATATGCAGGTCAGCTGCTGTCTGCTTATCCTTCTCCAGTTGGCTTTGGAGAATTCCTTCGATCTTCTTTAGGGCGTCTGCCTGTTCCTTGACTATCTTGGGCATGACTCCCTTCTTGCTCTCGGTCTGCTTCCAAGAGCCGTCCACAGGTACTCCTGCTTCCCTGAGTCGTCTTTTTATTTCCTCTGCATCCATACTTCTTCCCGACTATAGTTCATCTAATGAGGGCTTTGGGTACCATTCCTCATGGCTTTCGAACTGTACAGGATCAAGATAGAGGGTGCCCATACCTTCCAACTATACCTGGAAGGGAACCCTGTTGTTTCTCACCCAGGAGGGACCTCGGTCCACTCCGTCATGGTGGACGAGGAGGAACTGGGGCAACTCAGGGACCAGATTTCCCAGCTGGGAAACTCTGTGGAAGTGTTAGACCCCGTTCTTCAGGACCCCGACCAAGAGCGAGAGCGACTCGCTTTGTTGGGGGCGGGGAGAGAGAACGAGGTGTGGCCAAGTGCTTCTTGCCCCAATTGTTCTTGGTTTGACCCCACCCTCTCAAGGGTATTCTGTGGTAGGTCGGCTTGGCCTACCGAGATGGTCTCCTCGTTTGAATCCCATGACTTCTCCACAAAAGACCTGGAGAATTGCCCCGTACCGCACGTGTGGTCCCAATAGGTGAAAGTATGCCCGTGTACGAATACCGCTGTCCCAAGTGCGGTGCTGAATTCGAAAAGCTGCTCCGAGTCAGCGAGCGAGATGAACCGCAGCCCTGCCCCAACGAGAAGTGTGACGAGAAACACACCAAGAAGCTGATTTCTCGTTCCTCCTTCTCTCTCAAGGGAGGGGGATGGGCCAGCGACGGGTACTCGGGGTAAGCCATGGTTATCCCCTTGGTATACCAGCTCGCAATCGTGATCTTGATATGCCTTTTCATCCTTTGGATGATGGGAAAGGACAAGCCATGAGCAAGCGCTTGATGAACCACCTGTCGCGGAAGATGGGTCGCAACACCACGGCCACCCCCGCTGATAGGGAGACACGCACGGTCACCCTCACACGGTCGGATTTGGGCTTAATCGTGAAGTGGTTTGAGGGCACCCTGAGCGACCACGAACGTCACATGGACCCCAACGAAGCCGCTCACATGCGAGAGGTCGTCCACAAGGTCAAGGCAGCAGGGTGATCCACTTCCTTCTCGGCATGGCTACGGGTGTGTTCGTGTGCACCGCCGTATTCGGGTACGTCGTCTATCACCTCTACAAGTTATTCAAATACGGAGCCTGACCAATGAGCACCGAAGCATACGACTACCTGTACGCCACCTACATCTGGATCGACGGCGGCTCCCCTACCCAGACCCTCCGGTCGAAGACCCGCGTGATCATCGACGTGGTGCAAGGCCGGATGCTGGGGTCCGCGACCGCGAACGCGAACTGGGTTCTGGACCTGGGCGGCGAGTGGGACTGGTCCTTCGACGGGAGCAGCACCATGCAGGCGGACGGGGACTCCTCCGACTGCGTGCTCAAGCCCATCCGGTTCTTCCGTGACCCCCTTCGCCCCCGGACCCCGTGTCCCGAGACGGGAGAGCCCCGCCATCACCTGCTGGTGCTCTGCGAGGTCTTCGGTGCCGATGGCGAGCCACACCCGTCCAACTACCGGGCTCGCCTCCGTGACGTGGAGCACGCCATCGAGGAGGAGGCCGAAGACCCGACCGGGTGTTGGTTCGGCTACGAGCAGGAGTACACGCTGTTCAAGGGCTCCCGTCCGCTGGGCTTCGGTGAGGATCGGAGGTTCCCCGCAGCGCAGGGTCCCTACTACTGCGGCGTGGGGGCCGACGAGGTGAAGGGGCGTGATCTGGTCGAGGAGCACATGGAGATGTGCGCCCGTGCGGGCATCCACCTGACCGGAATCAACGCCGAGGTCATGCCCGGCCAGTGGGAGTTCCAAGTCGGTGGTCCTGGTGCTTATGGGACGCTGGCGGGGGATCATCTGTGGATGGCCCGCTGGCTCCTGTACCGCTTGGGCGAGAAGTACGGCATCCACGCCACGCTCGATCCCAAGCCCGTCCCCGGTGACTGGAACGGAGCCGGGATGCACACCAACTTCTCGACCCCCGCGATGCGCGAGAATCCCGTCTCTGATGACGGCAGCGAATCCGACAGCAGCAAGGGCATCCACGCCATCCACGCGTGGTGCCGAGAAGCCCGGTTCCGAGTCAGTGACCACCTGTCCGAGTACGGGGACGGCATCGAGATGCGCCTCACCGGGAAGCATGAGACGTGCTCCTACCGTGAGTTCAAGTGGGGGGTCAGCGACCGCACCGCTTCGATTCGCATTCCCATCGCCACCGCGAAGGCGGGCAAGGGGTACCTGGAGGACCGCAGGCCGAACGCGAACGCCTGCCCCTACCGGGTGGCCGTCGCCATGCTCAAGACCGCCTACGGGCTCTGGGGGCTCTCCCACGAGCGTCCTGAACCTCTGGAGGACAACCCGTTCGGAGACACCTACGAGGTGGTCTACACCGAGTACGGCGGAGGGTCGATCGGAAACGTGAGCGACCAGTTGTGGCTGTTCAACCTCAACGACTACACGATCACCACGGAAGGTGACAAGTGAGCCGCGTGAAGACCATCCGTAGTCGCGGAGGCCACGAGGTCGAGGTCGTGGCCCGACCCCCGTCGAGGAAGCGGCAGGCGCGGGAGTCCCAGCGTCCGATGTTCGGCGGTCCCGAGTCCGTCATCGGTGAGCGGGTCCAGAAGGATCTGGACAACGAGGTGGTCTACGCCGCCCTCGGTGACATCTTGAACCGGGGTGAGTGATGTCTGAGTGGCGAGAAGACGACCCCCGCGAGTCCGTGATGAAGCGTGCCACCATCGCGATCTGCGTCGATAGACTCATCTTCGGGGGGCTGGTAGAAACCAAACACGCATGGACGATACACCTCCAAAGCACCGACTACCCTGCGGGGGTCGTATCGGCAGACGACCCTTGGCCGAAGGGTTGGCGCTGGGTCTTCCTACCCGACACTCGGAGGTGAGTGATGTCTGACGATAAGCCCCGCATCCGATGGTCTGCCACCGAGAAGTACGGCATCGGCATCGACAACCCAGAGAGGACCCGCAAGACGAAGGACGGCAAGACCGTCTTCATGCCGACCACGCTCACGATCAAGTCATCGTTCAAGGTCACCGAGGAAGACCTGCTCAACGACGACCCGATCTTCCCGTTCACGACCCGTCCCAGCGATGTCGCAGCGGAGATCACGGAGATCGAAGACGAGCGGATTCTGGCGACCCTACTGGGGGAGGACTGATGGCTGAACGACTCAATGAGTGCCCGAAGTGCGGCAAGTACCAGTATACGGACATCGTGGTGAAGGCACACAACCCCGACACCACCGACATGAACATGCGGGCCACCCTCCGGTGTGGTGGGACGGTCCTCGTGATGAAGGACCACCCGACATGGGAGGGCCGGAAGGTCGAGAGTCCGCACGAGGTCGAGGGCTGCGGCCACGAGTGGGAGGGCATGGTCACATCGCCTCACCACGAACGCCAACGCCGACGAGGATGGGTGATCTGATGAAGAACACGACGGGTATTCCTTCTCCGAAGGAACCATAGCACCGTTCTCCGATGTTATTGGCACAAAAGCCTTCAGTATCTCCTTTCTATGTCCCCTTTCACAGGGTGGGATCCTGGGAGTAGAAGGCGGGACCCATGGTGTGGGGCGACCCGGAGGTCGTCTGTACCACCACCTTGGTGGACCCTGCCAATAGGGCGGAGACCTTTTCACAGGCTTGGCCTATGCTCCCAGCTTTGACGTGAACGTGGGTTTCGTCAAAGTGGTCTTCAGTATGGTACCAGGGGGTCATGGGGCCTTCCGTTGCCGGGTTGGCGTCCTCTGGTCTTGGGGGGATGTTGTCGCCTTCTTTCATGAGCACCACTCTGTCTGCTTCTCTATGAAAGTAGTACCACCGCATTTTCTACTTGCTCCGTATTTCTTCTTCACAGTTGTAGCGAGGTGTACAACAATATACCGACAAGAACCATTATAATTACTCCCAGAAATTCCAAGACTGGGAGTTTGTCTTCTTTTTCTTCTATAGGTGCCAGTCCCCTCAACAGGACTTTCCAGAATTCTTCCACACCAATTCCCCTTGTGGGGAAACTCCTCTATGGGGGGATTACTTCACTATGTAGGTCCTGCTGTTCTCCAGGTTCTTGGTCCCCCTCATATACGGCATGACCCACCTCCGCTTGGAGTTGAGCTTTTCCTCCAGTTCCAGCAGTTCATCCCTGAACTTTTCCACCTTCCACTGGAGATACTCTTTTCTGGTATCGGACGCAGATTCGATTTCCAGAGTCAGGGACTTTATATCCTGCTCTTTGCGGTTGAGCTTGTTCTTGATGGTGGCCTTCTTCGGCCACCAGTGTCCCCTAACCCAGTGCCTTCTTGGGGAACCCTTATCCCCCGGCTGACCCTCGGTCGGCCCTCCCCAGGACATACCCCCAACCCAGGTCACCACGTCTCTGGGGATTTTGTCCAGTTTCCTCTGGAGCTTCTTCCCTTTCCCCCTCTTGGGGTCCTTTGTCCTGTTCAGGGAGTCTTCCAGAGCCTTAATCTTGGTTGCGTTGTCTTCCGTGGCTGGGTCCAGCTCCAGCACCGGGTCTGAGCTGTCCATGTAGAGGAAGGTTCCAAACACGATCCGAAGCGTGTCTATGATGTGCTTTCGAGCTTCCTGGCCTTCTGGCAGTTCGGTCACCAGACCCAGCTTGCTCATTACCTCTGGATTCTCTATATCCTCCAGAGTGGAATCCCTCTTGGGGTCGTCCAACATGACCCTCAGGTATGTTTCGAGGTCGTACCTATCTTCTTCCATTTCGTGGAGGTCCAACACCATCCACATTGAAGCGTCATCGCCCACGTGGGTGGACCTCTCGTTCTCAGGCCCCCAGAGGTACAGGTAAACGCACCCCGGATCGTTTGGCGGGGCAGGCTTGGGTTCTGTGGTTTCCCCCGCGTAGTGCCTGTCCACCCCCCTCCTGAACCTCACGTACACACCTTCAATTTGGTGCCATTGAGTTTCGTTTCCTCCCCATATCTTGGTCTTCCCCTCAGGAAGGGCGATATACTGGTTCGGGTACGGGGTTCTGATCTCAGAGGGTGATACACCTTCCAAGGAGGTGTTGGCCAAGGCTGTCTGCATGGCGGGGGGTACGACGAAGTTCTGCCTCCCCGCCATCACGTACTCTGCCTGGTGCAGGGTGAGAGTGTACAGAGCCCTGTGGAACCCTATTCCAGGTATGTGGAAGTACCCAGCTATCTCCTTGGGCCCCGCCTTGCCACTGATTATCAGGTCCAACATGTGGGAGTGTACCTTCTCCCTTGGAAGCTCTTGGGTCAGCATTCTGAATTCTGGGGTCATACAACCTTATACAGACCTTCGAGCCTGTGCTTATCTTTATATAGAAAGGATGCTGTCCAGCACCCCTTTCACCCGTCTGACGTACCACTTCATCTGGTCTTCTGGTACTTCTTCCTGTTTATCGTTTATAGCGAATGCCTCTTTTTGAGCCAGCTCATGGGTTCTCCTTTGGTTCACTTTACCAGCTGGTCCGGGTCCGTTGACCTATCTATAAGTTCGGTGAATTGTGACCATGAAGATCTCCAACCTACATAAGCTGGTAGCCACACTTCCGGCACCCCACCAAGGGATGTTCTGGCTGTGCTTTGTTGTGCTTTGCTGGCAGGGTCTATACTTGGCCGAATTCTTTGGCGAGTCACTTTACTCCTTCGTAGAGCGACCAGTTCAGCCCCCTGACAAGTGTGAATTCACCCCTGACCTCGGACAAGAAGCTGAGGGGATGGACCCAGGGGAGGTCCACTTTGTGGTGGATATGCGGTGCTCCGTGTCGAATTTCAGCACGGTGTTCGTCACCACCCCGCTCTGTGGGGACTGCGACGATGAAGGCTGGAACGAACTCCAAGACGAGGATGGGGACGGGACATACGAGGGCAACATCCAGTTCGTGGATACCACGACCGACTCACCTCTGGTGGGGGCTGGGCTGATGTACAGATACGGTGTCACCATAGAATCCGGAAGCGGGTTCATGGCCACCTATCCAGAAAACCTCCTGCCCTCCAATTCGAATGACGTCTCCTGTGCCCCGTCCTCAGACGGTATGACCTATGCCTACAGGACCCTCGTGACCGACGGTGACGGAACCGAAGTGAAGGACATATTCGGTTCTTGCACGAGTGTCCCCATCCCATCTGAAGAATGGGACAAAATCCGGGACGAGGAGTGGCGTTCTGCCAACTCGTTCCTGTATGAACACGTGGACCCATGGTGGAAACCCACCTCCGAGTTCCTGACGAAATTCCAGGTCGTTCCCCCCATCCTGTTTTTGACCTTCTGTTCTCTCTTGTACGTTTACGCCACCTTCTTCATAGGCAGCAAATACGTCGGCAGGAAAGAAGCGGCCCTCCACAAAGCACTGGAAGAGACGAAGCACAAGAACACCTACTTGGAGCACGCGGCCAAGATCCTACGCCATGACATGCACTCGGGGATCAACACCTACATCCCCCGTGGCATCAAGTCGCTGGAGCGGCGCTTGGAGCAGGCCCAGAAGAACCAGACCATTCGCGTCTTCAACGACAAGGGCGAGGTGTCCCCACAAACGCTGGTCGGGGCGTTGCGCCTGGACGCCCCGCTACGGATGCTCAAGGAAGGGCTGGCACACACCCAGAAGGTCTACGCTGGCGTGTGCGAGTTCACCAACCTCGTGAAGGCTGGGTCCAAGATAAACACCAAGCCCCACGACGTGGGAGAGATCCTGAGGGACTATCTGGACACGGTGGAATACAAGAGCGAAGTCATAATAGACGACAACCTCCCAACCCTCGAAGTCAATGCGCCTCTTTTTTGCACCGCTCTGGACAACCTCATAAGAAACGGTCTGAAGTACAACGATTCTGCATCCAGAATGGTGACGGTCACCAAATTTGACGAGCATCACATAGCCGTTCTGGACAACGGCAGGGGGATGTCCCAAGAGGAATTCCTCGAATTTTCCAAGCCCTACACCCGCAAGGCCGGACAACAAGAAAGTGGCATGGGTCTGGGGCTCAATATTTGCATAGCCATACTCAACGAACACGGGTTCTCTGTTTCTTCCTCGGTTAGACCAGAGGGCGGCACAGAAATAAAAGTGAGGATTTCTTGATGATCCGGAGCATACTTCTGGTGGACGACGAGAACCTGTTCCATCTGGTTTTCGAAGACGCTTGTTCTCTACTGGACATAGTCCTGAATCTGCAGGCCATAAACTCGGCCAACAAAGCTGAGGATTTGTTCAAGGACTGGCACCAGGACCCAACCGGACGCCCAGAGTGCGTGTTCGTGGATCTGAATCTTGTGGGTTCGAGCTTCGACGGCATAGAACTCGTCAGGCGTATCAACGAACTCTACGGCAACGGAGTCGTGATAGGTATTATATCCTCTTCCTCCGACCAGATGGAGATAGAGAAGGCAAAGTCAGTCGGTGCACAATTCTGGATTGTGAAGTCTGACGACATAGAGCCCCGGCTTGAGGCTTTCAGGGAGGACTACCAGGGGTACATGGACCGCTCCGCCTCTTTTGAGGTCTACTCCTGATGCCTCCCTCGGTTTCCTTCCCCGACGAAGCTTGGACCAGCCTCATACTTCTGGCCCAGAAGGACTCCGTCTGGTTGGAAGGAAATATACTGAAGGTGCTGGACCCAGGGGACAGCGCTTCTTACAGGTCCTACCTGGAGTCTGCTACCAAAGCGGATAAAGAAACCAGGGAAAGAAGGCTGGCTGTTACAAAGCAGGTACAAGCTCAAAACAAAGAACTGATAGCAGCCCAACAGGACTTAGACCAATCCAAAGTTCAGCTGGAAGACGCACTGGCCAAAGCCGAGGAAGAAGCAAGAAAGGCCAAAGAAGCTCAGAGGGCTGAAAAGGAGGCCAAAGAGGAAATAGACTCGGCCTACCAGAAAGCACAGCAGGACCTCGACTACATGCAGAAGAGGACCCAATTCGAGCTTATGGGGAACATAGTGAGGGTAGCCCTGGCGACCATAATAGGGGTGGGGGCGGTCACCACCATTCTTTACGCTGTCGCTTTGTTCGGAACTGGGGCGGAACCTGCCGACACCGCGCTCCTTGCAAACACTTGGTCCAGCATGTTCGGAATACTTCTCACCAACTCCTTTTCCATTATAGGAACCATAATGGGAGTGAAGTACGCCACCGATAGAAGAGAAGGCGAGGATTAGCCCAACAGGCGTTACTTCGCGATATGAAGAACTACTGAGTGTGAGCACGGGCTCTGGAGTGAGTCTCATACACGCCCACCCATTCCCCGTTTTTATCCCAAACGTGGAACCCATTCAGATACAGCCCACCTTTTGACTCCCAAGTTCCCAACCAAACTATGTAAGAACGGTACATTACTTTTGTCTCCAGTTTCCACGTTCAGTGTTCCCTATAGAGAGGATATCGTTATCCTCTCTATAAAGACCGGGGTTTATACTCCTCAGGGGAGACTGAAGTATGGCACAACCACCGTTCCTTATAGACGAACTCCAGATCGAGCCGGGAAGCGGCGACACACTCACCGTGTCTCGCGATTCGACCGACGGAGCTATGAAGTTCGTCGATGCAGTCGTGACATCTGGAGTGCTGCTTCCGAACCTTGTAGGATTGAGGAATGTCACCGGAGTCTACATGGTGGGTCGAGCTGGTGATGGTGCCCCGTATACGAGCGTCCAAGACGCTCTCGACGCGGTTCCCGACTCTTCCAGCGCTGCTCTCCCCTCCCTGGTTGTAATTCTGCCTGGTGTGTACACCGAGAACGTTTCCATCCAGAAGGACGGGGTGTATCTGGTCGGTCTGGGTGGAGCGACCATAACCAACGATGGGGCATCGGACACTGTTGAGATCAGCGCTGCCATAGCCACGACTCCTCAGGACGTTCTGCTCCGAGGTGTGATCATACAGAACACCTCTGCAGGTCAGTCCTGTGTCCGGATCATAGGTGCGGATTCCTTCGCCTCCGGTACGGTCACCGTGAACGCCGCGCCTCTGGCCACCGGAGACTCCATCACCATCAACGGCACTGCCCTCACCGGGACAGCAGGCACCCGCACTTCGGGGAGCAACGACTTCTCCGTCTCCGGCATGACCGACGCTGCCATAGCAGCCGAGATCGTAGACGCCATCAACGATTCGGCCAACGCTTTCTCCTCTCTGGTAAGTGCAGAGGCAACCGGGGTCGGACTGAACGTGGTCACCCTCACGGCTATCACCGCCGGATCAGGTGGAAACGCTATAACCCTCGCAGCGAGCACCACGCCTCCGGGCAACATGACCCCATCGGGTGCGAACCTCACCGGGGGCGGGTCTTCGGGCTCCCTCGTGGGCAACGGAGTCATAACCGTCGAGGACTGCGACCTCGTGGCGGCTGGGGCAGCTGGGTACCAGGTTCGAGCCGATGCCTCTGGACACATCAGAATTCGTGGCGGCACCTGGCGTGGGTCAGACAGTGCCAGCCTCTCGACTGTCTCCAACTGCGCTCTGTTCTCGGTCGCCGGGGTCGAGTGGACCAACGACTTCGAAACCGCCTACGACACCACCTCAGACCGCCCCAATGACACCACCTGCGAGTACCTGCTCTCCGGTATAAGCCGCGCAGGTGGAATTCTGTCGAATCTCGTCGGTGCCGGGTCACTCACCATAAGTAGTTGCCCAAGTGTGGGAACACTGGCGCAGGCGGGGGACCAGACCCTCGCCGTGCAGCACTCGTCTGTGGGTGCGGTCACGCTGAGCGATACCGTGGCTGCCACACTGACCGCCAGCACACGCACGACTGCTACGGTGGGTGGCGGAACCCCCACACTGTCTGAGCCTCGTATCCGGGGCGAGGTGGCTTTTGCGGCCTCGGCTTCCGAATCGTACTCGTTCGATGTGACCCAGCCAGACACCGACTACACCGTGTTGCTGGAGAGCCCTACCACGGCTTCCGTCCTCGCGGTGACAAACAAGACAACCTCCGGGTTCGACATCGAGGCCAGTGTAGCTTTGACAGGCACCGTTGGTCTGTCTATCGTGCGCGGCCAGTAGGAGACCATGAACAACGACGACTTCTGGACGAACTTCGCTACGGGCCACACCAACACGGTGCTGGCTGGGTCGATGGACTCCCACTTGTCGGGCAAGAGTCTTGACGATTCGTTCGGCTCCGTTCGCAATCTCAAGACTGCTGCACGACCCATCCGGCTTCCCACACGCGAGATCAAGACCCTCGCCAAGAGGTTGGCACAGCGGCTCTACCAGTACGGACTGCCGAAGCCCGGTCGAGTGACGGCGCAGGAGTACCTGCCCCTCACCAACGTCATGGGTGATGAGGTGGTGGTCGAGATCCTGTTGACGGGCACGCCGGGTCGGAACCGCGACCCGTTCAGCAACGAACTGCTCAACGGCGGCTTCCTCAAGCGTCGTCCCGAAGGTCCGGTGATGCGGGTGTTCGTGAACCCGCACCTCGACCCCCGGTCGTTTGAGATGCGTCCTCGCAAGATTGTCGAGGACGAGTTGTACCGTCTTCTCGCCCACGAGTTGACCCATGCGGCAGATGTCTGGTCAGGCAAGGGGTCGGTGGGTGACCTGTCGGGGTCGATGGATGATCTCAAGAAGCATCACCACAACCATCCGGCAGAGGTTCGGTCGCTGATGCGGGACGTGGTGACGCACCTCGATGACGGGGACACCGTGCGTGAGTTCATGGGCTACGGCATGGACTTCAACACGGCGCTCCGCGAAGCTCTGAAGGACACCAAGTGGCCGGACATCGAGCCGTACCTGAACCCGAAGAACAAGAAGACCCTCTTGAAGGGGATCTACACCTTCCTTCAAGATCAAGGTCTGGACGAGGCGGGGAGGTAGTCGATGGCAAGGTGTGGACGATGTGGGCTCTGGAATAAGTATCCGGACAACCACCACGAGCAGAAATATGCCGGGGTGTGTCTGTGGTACCAGCATCGTCTCATGGGCGACGACGTGTTCGAAGACCGGGAGTGCAGTGACTTCTTCGAACGCGTCCCCGGCCTGACCCCCCTCGACCATTTCGAATACAAGACCAAGCGGGACAATCTGGGGGATGCCTACAAAATGGCCAAAAGGTCCAAGTACCTCGCCTACATAGGCATAACGGTTTCTTTGATCTCTTTGGTGGCCTCCTTGTACAGGACCTTCTTCGTCTGAGGATCATACGTTGGACTGCCTATAACCTCCTTTAGTTGGAGGCAACTATGGCAAACAAACTTATAGCTGGCCAGAAGCCGTTCACCGTTATAGCCCCCATCAAGAAGGGCGGAAGCGACCCCTCCAAGGGCAGAAACGGCGTCATATCCCGCACTTCCTACAGGTCCCAGACCTTCATCGAAGTGGCTCCCCGTCGGGGCACCAATAGTGTGACCAACAACCCCGGTGGAACCCCCGGCATGGGGGCGAGGCAGGGTCTGGCCACAGCCACGGCTGCTCCTGTCCGAGCCACCGGAACGGTGACTTTGACTCCCGGTGACGTGGACGGAACCACCACTTTGCAGCTGGGTCCCCACATCCTCACGTTTGGTGTGGAGTTCAACTCTGCCGCCACCCTGGCGACAGCTGTGGAAGCCTTGATTGGCTTCTCCGCCACCGAAGCGGCGGGTACAGTTACGATATCCGGTCCCTATGGTCCGGAAGGAAACGAGACTGTGTTCAAGGTTTCTGGGTACTCCCCAGGAGCTTTCACCCTCACCCCCAATGATGGTTCTTTGCAGGGTGCAGAACCCTATATAGGACCCGCCGAAATAGTGTAGGTGTCGAATGTCCTTACAGACCAAATCTGACAGATTGGGGATACTGAAGAATCTCCCTCCTGGCACCAGGAGGGTCAAGGTGAAAGACATAACTGGCAAGGAGATGTACAAGAAGCCAGAAGAGGTGGACGTAGAAAACGACCTCATACAGTTCTCCAAATCCGGCGACGTCATAGTCATGAAGGGCAAGCCCGGAGGCCAGAACAAACTGCCCCCGGTCAACGCCAACGCCGCAGCCGTCTCCCAGGCTAGGGACTTGCACATAAGCTACAACAAGGTCGTGCACTCGGCTCGCAAAAACCCAGAGGGCGATGCGGTATACGAAGCCATAATGAAGTCCATGGCCGCAGACGTGGCCTCTCTCGAATTCGAGATAGAGGAACAGGTTCGGAAGGGACTCAACCCCACCCAGACCGTGGCCAAGAAGTCCAGAGTCCTCAAGTCTATGGCAGACGCCTGGTTGGCCCGCAAGAAGATCTCTCGGGACTCGACTGTCGATATGGAGTCCGATCAGTTCGGCGCTTTGTTCTCCCTTATCCTTTCCACCATGAAGGACTGCATGGTGGACGCCGGGACCCGCAAGGAGCACATAGAGACGATCTTCAACAAGTTCTCGGACACCATCTCCAAGCCAGCTTGGCAGTCAGAGGCAAAGAAACTCTCCGAGGGTAGCTGAATATGCGGCTGTCCGATATAGCGGCGAATGTGGGTCGAACTGTCTCGGACTCTGACGACGTTGTAGACCCCATCACCTATATCGAGGCTCCTTGGGGTCTGAGTCTCCGCCTTTTCCCTGTGCAGAGGGTCATAATCAAGGCCCATTATGGGATGGAGCTGGACGACAACCCCCACGATTACCCCCTCGACCAGCCCGTCCCCCCCAACCATCCCGAATACGACCCCGTTCTCATGGACGAAGACGGGTTCTACAAGTTCAGGATAGTGGTGACAAACTTCAGGAGGAAAAACCCTCAGTTCATGACTGAAGCTGGGTACCTGAAGTTCCTCCACAGCGAGGGCAGGTGCAACATAGACAAAGTCGTTCCCGGAAAGCAACGTCGGGAAATGGTACTGAGTGTCGGAAGGCGTAGTGGCAAGACCCTGATCACGTCCTGTATCGTAGCCTACGAGACCTACAAGCTGCTACTCAAGGGCAACCCACAGAAATACTACGGGTCCTCTCAGTCCAACGTGATCCAGCTGATCTCCGTCGCAACCGACCGGGACCAAGCGGGTCTGCTGTACCGCGAAGCCTCCGGGCACTTCCAGAAGTGCGACTTCTTCAAGCCCTATGCGGCCAACGCAACCCAGAGCTTCGCCACCTTCCAGACCCCGTTCGACATCGAGAACTACGGGTCCTACAGGGACAACCCCAAGGCCCGGTACTCGATAAACGTGACGTTCCGTTCCTGCGTTGCAAAGGGACTCCGTGGTGGTGCCAACATTCTGGTCGCTCTGGACGAGGTTGCCCACTTCGGGGAGAAGGGGCAGGCGTCAGCCGACGAGGTGTACCAAGCTGTTGAGCCGAGTACTCGTACCTTCTCCCCCAAGGACCCCAACAACCAAACCCGCCCCATAGGGGAAAACGAAGGCCGGATCATCATGATCTCGTCACCGTTGGGGCGTCAGGGCCTTTTCTACAAGCAGTACCAACTCGGATTTGGGGACAACGAGGCAGCGGACAACCTTATCTGCATTCAGGCCCCGACCTGGGAGGTCAACCCCACCGTTCCAGCCAACACCTTCGTCGCTTCCTACCTGAAAGACCCCAACGTCTTCTTCACCGAGTTCGGTGCCGTATTCAGTGACAGAACGAGGGGCTGGATAACCAGCGAGAAGGACCTCACCGACTGCATCGACCCGGATTTGCGTCCGAGGCACAGGGCACCAGCTCTTGCGCCCCACTTCATGGGAATCGACGTCGCTCTTGCGGGTGACTATTCTGCCATAGCAATAGGTCACAACACACCTGACGGCAAGATAGTCCTGGACCTCGTTGAGAGGATAAAAGCCGGGGAGGGCGACTACGAGGGGTACGACAGGCTGGAATTCGACGACGTTGCTGACTGGATCTTCAATTTCACGAAACGGTTCTACATAGTCCACGGGGTGTTCGACCAATGGCTCGGAATCCCCATGGAGCAGGCGCTGAAGAAGCGGGGGCTCACCAACCTCGAATCCCTGTACCACTCTCGTCAGGTCAGCAGCAACATATACCAGAATTTCAAGTCCCTCATGATGGACCAGAGGCTGGTGATGTACAACTGGCCCCTGACTGACGGCGAAGACTTCGCACCCCACATACAGGAATTGCTGGAACTGGAGCAGGAAGTCGTCAGCAAATACATCGTTAAGGTCCAGGCCCCCAACATCGAAGGCAAGCACGACGATATGTCTGATGCTATAGCCCGTATGGTGTGGTGTGCCTCTCAGGATTCTACGCAGGTCAAGAAGGTCACCGGGTCCCGCAACAGCAAAGGCAAACCTGTGCGTTCAGGTGTGGGGAACAAAACCCCGACGTTCGGCAGGAGCGCCAAGAAGTCGGGGAGGAGCGGATTCGGGAGCCACTCCTCGCGCCAGAAACGTTAGCGTTATTATAAACCCCAGCGTTATTATAAACCCCGTTAACGGAGGAACTGCCGTGGCGTACACCCAAAATTCGAGTATGGACGACGCTGGTGACGTGGAACTTATGTTCCCCGGTGACAGATTTCCGGTCGTCGTAGGACCCAACCTCAGGACCAGCGGTTGGAGGGGTGGCACATTCGTCCAATACGTCACGGGCGATCAGGACTTCACCGTTGAAGTGAGTGACGGCAACCAGGCAGCTGGTTTCCTCCTCTTCCAGAGTGAAAACTATGAGCTTATCCCCCCGTATGGGAACGGTCCCGGCTCTCCCCAGAATTTCTTGGGCCAGCAGAACCGCAGCCCCGTGGGAGGCAACAACGTTATGACCGTGGTGGAAGGAGGGGTCCGTGCCTTCTTCAAGGTCTTTGAGACGGTCGCTCTGGACGGGGCCGGGGACAGGGTCGGGGGGTCCATAACCTACACCCTCAACGAAGACCTGAAAATCAGCGAGAACGGACTCCTCTGCAACGACTCGGACGCCAACCTCGCCGCAGCTGGGGTTTCGAGTCCACAGGTTGTAGGTATAGTGTCCGCGATACCCTCTTCTTCCAACAACAACCGACTCTGCATAGACCTCAAGTATTAGGACCGGGAATTGGACAAAAAGGCGCGAGAGATAGAGAACCTCAACTCCCGGATAAAAGAACTGGCTCGTACGGCTTCTTCCAATCTGGAGGAAGCTCTGCGTATTGTCCGAAATTCCCCGGCTTCCAGGTTGGAAAAGAGGATAGCCCAGAGAAGGCTGGCAGAGGCTCTCGATGCGCTCCAGGGAGTGAAGGGCATAGTGACCACACCCGAAAGGGAGACACACGAGGAGTGGAAGGAGAGGCGTGAAGAGCGAAAGAAGAGACGTTCTGAGCGGCTCAAAGGCATGAAGGAGCAGGCTGATGTCTGACAACAACGAGGGCAAGTCCGTCAAGAAGGTCAGAAACGGCGACGGCAAGAAGAAGGCCAAGACCGGGAAGCCCCGCAAAGTCACCGCTTCCATGATGCGAACCAGGACCGCCTCGTACGGTGGTATGAGCGCCGGGAACGGCGGGTCAGTAGAGGGGGCGGGGGGCAACTTCTACTCCCCGGAACTCAGCACGGACTTTCTGGAGCTTCCTCAGTCTCTCCACGAGCAGTGGAATTACTACAGGTTCTTCTACAACTCCGAGCCGTTCGTCGGTCAGGCTGTGGACCTCCACACGGAGTTGCCAATCAGCAAGGTCCGGATCGGTATGGCCCACGCCAAGAACCGGGACATAGCTGTTGCCGCAACCAAGTTCTGTGAGAGGTGGGCGAAGAATATCAAGCTCCTCGACAGGCTGATCTCCATCACACACGACCGGAACCTCATAGGTGAGGTCAACATATGGTGTGAAGACGCCAACCCGGATATGCCCAGGGACATACGCCAGCAGCTCCAGCGCACTCTGCTCGAATCCGGAGAAGCGGAAGAAAAGTGGGTGGACAGAGAGGACGCCGACGAGAGGGCCGTTGCTTGGCTCAAGAAGAACTACAAGGGGTGGACCAGCATCCGGGTTCTTCCTCCAGAGCAGGTCAAGATGGAGTCGTTCAACTTCACGGACGAACGCATATTCGAGCTTATCCCCGACTCCAAGACTCGGGACATCATAGACAAATACCAGCAGGGGGACCCCAACGCGAAGCGTATCGTGGAGTCCATGCCACCTGAGGTGGTCAAAGCCGTCGTTGAGGGCGGGAACATCCCGCTCAACACGGACCCGATGGCTGGGTCTTTCATCTACTATCTGGCAAACAAGAAGTCAGACTATGAGCCCCGTGGCCGTTCCATCCTTGAGAGGTGTATGAGGGCGCTCGTATACCGGGACAAGCTGCGTCAGGCACAGACCAGCATCGCCTCCCGCCACATGACCCCGATCCGTGTCGTGTTCGGTGAGGATATGGACGTGGCAGACGTGGAGGCTCTGCGAGAGCAGGTGGACAACGCGCTGCAGGACCCGGATTACAGCATCATCGCGAACTTCCAGATCAACTGGGAGGAAATGGGTGCAGACCAGAGACTGTTGGACCTGAGTGGTGAATACGACCTCACCGACCGGCAGTTGTACTCTGGTCTGGGAGTCACAGAAGGGTTGCTGTCTGGGGAGTCCAGCTATTCGGGCGACCGGATCAATCTGGAAGTTATCAACACTCGGTATATGCTCCTCCGGGAGCAGCTTCAGGACTTGGTGGAGACCCAGTTCTTCAAGCCCATGTGCGCACGTATGGGCTTCGTAGAGGAGGACGACGACGGTGAAGAATACGTCGTCGTACCGACCCTGTCGTTCACCCGGCTTGCACTCCGTGACAATCGAGACACCTTCGACGCTCTATACAATCTGTATACAAAGGGTTCACTGGATGTGGACACCATTCTGGAGCTTCTCAACCTCGACCCCATAGCTGTCAGAGAGAGAATCGAGCGTGACCTGTTCACGGTCAATGACCCGACCTTCAACGAGGTTCTGCGAGGAGTCTACGGAGATACTGGCCGAGCGATTGCGGAGAACTCGAACGCAGCCGAGAAGATCGCGGAAGTGCTGGGGCTGAAGATGAACCCACCGGAAGAAGATGGCGGCAGATACTAAACGCAGCCACGGGTCCGGATTCTGTGCCCGATGTGGTGGTATGGGAAAAGCCCAGATCTACAGGGGCGGTAGGATTATGTCTGTGTACTGCGACTGTCCCGCAGGGGACAGATTCGTGGCGCGTGTGTCCGAGGGGCGCGTGACAAAGCACAAGTTCCTTCGGGTTTCAGATTTCCCCACAAAATCGCGGTATTACGGTTTGGTTCCCAAGGATTAGTTTCCCTCCCCCTGTCGGTATTATACGGCTTCCACTCAGGAGAAAAAATGGCAGTTGAAATCTGGAAAGCCAACGAAGATATCCACAAGCAGATGATGGCTCTGGTTGCCACCAATCATCCCGACTTAGCTCTATGCGTGGACGAGATCGTGATCGTCTTCCGCGAGAAGGCGGGAAAGGCTGGTGGTCAGGTCGTCCTCGGCAACTCCAAGAAGGTTGCGGCCATCGCCAATGCCATCGGGAACACCGACTATAAGTTCGTGCTCGAAATTGCCGCAGACCAGTGGGAGAACGAACTGACCTCCCGACAGAAGGAAGCCCTTCTGGACCACCTCCTCTGTGCCTGCAGGGTGGACGAGGACCCCAAGTCTGGGAACATCAAGTACACCGTGGCGAAGCCCGACATCGCCGCGTACTCCGACAACGTGGAGCGGTACGGAATGTGGTTCCCGCGAGAGGAATCGGAAGCTGGGGAAGATGTGGCAGATTTGCTGCCTTCCGCGCAGTAGGCCCCCATGGCATTCGACACGAAGTACAGGCCCAAGACCTACAAAGAGGTCTTGGGTCAGGACACCACTGTGTCCATACTCAAGAAATACGTTTCAGAAGGCAAGGGGTTCCACCAATCTTATGTCTTCTGCGGCCAGCACGGTTCGGGCAAGACCACTCTTGCCCGAATTCTGGCCCGTGCCCTTCTGTGTCACCAGCCCGTAGAAGGTGCTCCCTGTGACGAGTGCAACTCCTGCCTGTCCTTGCTGAATGGACAGGGGCATGAGTGCTTCGAAGAACTGGACGCCGCCACGAAGTCTGGGAAGGACGACCTCGCTCGGATTATCGAGGACGCCAACTACAGCACGTTGAGCGGTTCCCGGCGCGTCTACGTTATAGACGAGTGTTTCACTGAGGACACCGTTCTACTGACCCGTGACGGGTTCCGGTCCATTCGAGACATAGTGGATTCCAAATTCGTTGGGGAGGTTCTGTCTTTCGATCCTGACACCGGTAGGGAAATTTGGAAGCCCATAACGGATTGGTTTGACCTCGGTGAACGCGAGGTCATTACTCTGGAATTCGATAACGGGGTCGAGATCACTGTCACCCTCGGTCAGGAGCTTTACACCTCCAACCGTGGCTGGGTGAAAGTAGAAGATCTGACAGACCAGGACGACGTGGTGGAATCTTCGTGGGGTCAATAAGTCTTTAGCTCTTGCTTATTGGTTCATGGATGACGGATCAATTGGTAGGAGGACCAAAAGTGGTGCACTGTTGAGTGCCTGTATACACACTTGTGGATTCGGGATTCCAGAGAACGAATTATTGGTAACATTCCTGAAAGAGAGATTCGGGTTGGAACCGATTTTAGCATTTTCCAAAGGTTATCCTTACCTAAGGTTCAATGTAAAAAGCGCGCGAGCATTGGGGGAAATAATTACCCCATATTTGCACCCTTCTATGGCTTACAAAGGAAACTGCTTTGGCTCGACTGACGAACAAATCTGAACCTTTTCGCGCTCCAGTATATGATGTGACCGTGGAGGGGACACATTCTTTTTTTGCTGGTTCAGGCCCCACCCCCAACAGAGGTGTGCTGGTCCACAACTGCCACCGACTCTCCAAGAACGCACTGGACGTCCTGCTCAAGCCCATGGAGGACAATGTTCCTGGGTCTGAGAACAAGAGGCTCGTCATTCTGTTCTGCACCACGGAACCAGACAAGATGGTCGGGACCGTGTTCTCCAGATGCGCACCTGCTTTCACCATCAGACCCACATCGTTTGAGGAGATCTCGGATAGGTTGGCCTCCATCTGTGTGCTGGAGGGTATCAAATACGAGCCGACTGCCCTTCTGACCTTGGCTGAGATCAGCAAGAGTCACATCCGCGATGCCTTGAAGACCCTGGAGGGGGTCTCGGTCGTCAGCAACAGGGTCGTGGACGACAAGGCAGTCAGCTCGTATTTCAAATTCGATACCAACGAAGTCATCCTGAGTCTGTTGAAGGAGATACTCCTGGACAACAAACCAGAATGCTTCGAGTTGGCCGAGTCCGTGTCCCGTGACCTTGGCCCAAAGGTTTCGTACGAGAGGCTTTCGGAAGCCTCGATGCTGGCCTATAGGTCGAGTCTGGGAATTCCGCCGAAGCGGACGTCTTGGGATCTCCAGAAACTCAGGGAGATCGGCGTGAACCACCAACAGGCTCTGTTGGAGGTCGCCAAGCACTTCGCCGCACCTCCAAACAGGTCTTCTGGTTCTTCCTTTGTATTGGACTGCGTGGGTTTCACCCCCCACGTCAATACTGCCCCGACACCTCGAAGAGACACCAGCGAAAATAAGGGAGAAAAGGGGGAAGACAAGACCCCCGAAAAACTGGTAGACTACGAGAAGAGCAAGCAGGTGTCCCACCCTTCTGTTAATTCAGGTGGGGTGTATATCGAGCCCAAAGCAGTCAAGAAAATCGAAGATGGGGCAGGCGGGTATGATACCCTGACTGTTCCGGTCGTCAAGACTAAGTCTTTAGACAGAGCTACGTTTATTAAGCTGCTGCAGGTGCACCTCGGAGGGGTCAACATAAATGCCAAAAGGGGAGTCTTGGATAGTTCTTGAACTTTCTTTCCAAGGGGAAAGATTAGCCTCTTACGGCTCGCTTCTGGAATTTCTGTGCTCCATAGCTCACCTTGAAGACGAAGAAGAAGACCTCATATTCATACCCTATGCGGTGTTGAATTCCAAGAATTCCAAACACGTCCTGAACGTCATGGAAGGGTACTGCTTCGTCCACGAGTCCATCCCCGAAGACGCTCTGGCAACCCTCATAAATAGCGAGTACATATCCGGAACAGTTTCCCAGGGCAGAAACACCTATGGCACCGTTGACGGCCAAGCCATAGCCGGAATAAAGAACAAACTGGGGGAAATGGTATCCTCCAAACTTGAGAAGGGACAGCCAGTCAGAGTCATTGGAGGTCCCTTCAAAGGTATAGTCGGGGTAATACAGATAAAGGGCTCCACCAGCTCTTGTGTGCACTTCTCTTTCAGGTCCATGGAGACCATGAGGGTCGTGTTCAACTACCTATTGGAGCCCTACGATGCCTAGCAACTGGTATTCCCACGTCTTCATGGACCCCTCCGACATAGAGAAATTCTTCTCCTCCGACAGGGGGCTGCACGAGATATATGGGGAGACCCCGGAAGACAAAGAAGAAGTCAACAACGAGCAGCTATCCCAAATCAGAAAAGTGCTGCACAGAATCCCCCCGAGGGAAGCCGACTTCGTGGAGTTGTACTACTTCCACGAGGTGAAGCAGGCAGCGATAGCTGAGCTGTTTGGTGTCAGCCAGCCCACCATCTGCTACAGACTCCAGAGGGCTTCCAAGAGAATCAAGTACCTCATAGAGCTTCCAGAATACGAAGAAAAGAAACTGGCCAAATTCCTGAACATGGTCCTGTCCGACCCAGTGGACATAGAGATCATGAGGCTGATGCTATTGACCACCTGCCAGAGCGAAGTCGCAAGGTCCCTCAATGCCTCGCAGGGCTTCGTCAGGCACAGATTCTACAGGTCCCTGAAGAAGATCAAGGACTATCCGGGTGCAGAATCCAAACTGTACCAGAAGGTGTTCACGCACCTATCCCAGAACCTGAACGTTCTGAAGAGTGACGACAAGCTCAAGAAGACCGAGCCCATGGTGTTCGTCCTGGGGTGACGTTTGGTCTTTTATACGGACTGTCCGGTATAGGATAAACGAGGTATGTCCGAAACCAAAACCACTTTTATGGCCAAGAAGTTAGCGAGTCGCTGGCTCGCTGAGAACATGGTCCCTGAGTACAAAATGGTTGTCTATATGCACGGGGGAGGCAGTCATATAAACCTCCCTTCGATCATAAGGACTGCCAGAAAACGTCAGTTCAAGTGGGCTCAGGACAAGTATCCTGACCTGAGGCTGAAGGTTGGGTTCGACTTTGTGTCCGTCAGGTCCAAAGACCCCCGAGCCATAAAAGACCTCAAAGCCTACTTCACCAAGCTGGGGTTTGAAACATTCGGGATGGAAGGGGAATGACCGCCTCTCTCATACAGTCCGAGTTCGTGTACAGGTCTGGGGTTTCCCCCAATCTGTACACGTTCACCATATCCTCCAACTCAACTGGTGTCATATCGGTCAGGGACATACAGGACCCCTACGGTTTTGTCATTTCCCCGTACACCCAGATACCCCAGTCTGTGACGGCGGACATCAGCTCCGCTATGTCGCAAGTGGAGACCATCTTGTCACTCACCTCAGCCGTCAACGGCACCCTCACCTTCACCGCTGAAACCGAAAAGACCGTGACCTTCGCGGAAGCCTTTTCTGACACCTCTTACAGGGTGCAGGTCACTTCGGACGTTTTCGCTCCTTTCCGAATCACCAACAAGACCGTGCTTGGATTCACGGTCCAAGCCGGGTCGACCATAACGGGCAGCGTCGGATACGACGTGTTTGTTTGAGTCGATAACTCTCCTATAACTGTTATTATTCCGAACACGGAGATCCGAAAATGCTACTCCCCATCGAAACCCACAAGTCGGCTTCTGACACCATTGGCTCGGGCGACAACACTTATATAGCCCGTTACAAGCGACAGCAGGTCGTGGTGATGGCTGACACCTCGTACGAGGCACAGCAGATTGCAGCCAAGCACTTCCGGGCTCGCAAGCCCTACGAAGTGAGTGTCATGCTCGCGGAGAAGGGCGGCAAGCAGGTCACCCACATGCCCCTCATGGCTTCTGAGCAGGAGGCCGAGAAGTTGGAGGCCGAGGCCGAAGCCAACGAGGCACAGGCTGATGCTGACCGCCAGAAGGCCGACGCCGCTCGCATGAAGGAAGGCTGGGCTGAGGGTGCACAGGGCCGCAAGGACTGGCAGGCTTGGTTCGACCAGCAGTCTCAGGAGTTCCAGGACAAGTGGAACGAGATGAACGAGCAGTATGGGGAAGTGGTCAAGGACCAGTACAAGACCGCTGCTGGTGGTCTTTACGGCTACACCAAGGGCACCCAGCGCGACGTGGAAGCCACGATCCGCAAGTCCACCAAATATGCCACCAAGCTCGCAAAGGGCATCTACGCCAAGGACGAGCGCAGCGTGGACTTCCTGAAGACCCACGCGAAGCGCGGCAGCAAGACCGCCAAGTTGCTCCTGGTTGCTATGTCCAGTGTCGGTCCCCGAGTGGCTTCCGAAAAGTCTGCAAATGTCTTTGAGCTTCCCATAGAGAACAAGACCGCCGCGAAGCGCAAGAGCCCCTCCAACGGCATGTACGGGTTCCCTTCCAAGGTCGCTCGTCTTTCTCTCACGGCTTGCTCGGACCTGAAGTCCTACATCGGTGAGATCACCTACGATCTCCACAGCCGTCGCGCAGCGAAGCACGAGCGCATCACCGGGTTCCTCAAGGAGCACAGCAAGACCGCCAAGTGCGGTTATTCCCGCATGATTCTGTCCTGCTACCCGGACGCCCCCAAAGTCGCCAAGCAGAAGCTCCCCAAGGAACTGGAAGAGCACCAGTTCACCTCCAAGGACGGGGACAACCCTCCCCCTGCAGACGCCGACGGCGACGGCAAGACCAACGAGCCGAAGCCCGAGGGTCTCAAAAACAAAAAGTCTTCCATGAAGAAGAAGATTGACCGCCACATGTACGTGATCCACAAGGCGGGTGACCGCTACGTGGTCACCCTGGGCGACCCGAGGAAGCCCGGTGTGGATATTAAATTCCAGTCACCGCATATGAGCGATGTAACGGAGTACCTGGAAGACAAGGGTATCAGCAACGACCACGTATTTGATACGACTCGTAAATTCGGTATCCCCGATACCTACAGCGAGTTCTACATAAGTATGAACCGTCTTGCATCCCGAGGTGGCCACCACTATACCTCCCCCGACGGGACCGTGCTCGTGGATACCGCTTTCCTGAATTCCCTCGGCGGAATACGGGGGGTCTCCCTGCAGCACATGGGATTCGGTGAGTTTTTTGCCGACACCCCAAAGGGCCGGGTTGACTTCATAAGGGGAGGGGCGGATTTCCCCGGAAAGTCTGGCCGTTCCCACAAGGTCAGGGGCCCAGGTGCAGAGTGGCTCGTGGCCGAGATGACCTCCAAGGGCAAGTCTGAGGAAATGTCCTCCCACAAGAGCGCAGCTGAGGAGACGCTGAAGAAGGCGTTCGTCCCCGACTCGGTGGACGGCTGGCTGGAGTGGGCGGAAGGTTCCCGTACCGCTGCCCCCATTGACGACTTGTTTGAGATGCGTGATGTCCGGTATCCACCAGAGGTGGGTTTCATCGTTGACCTGTTGGTCAATCTGGGATTCGGGAAGGGTTACGGCTCTCCCGATGCAATCCTTCGGTGGGTGGAGGCTGGCAAGTCTGTCCCCGAAACCATCGCAGACATCACGAAGCATTGGCGTAAGCAGTTCAAGAGCACCAACCCGAAGGTGCAGGCTGCGTTTCTGAAAGCGATGGCGTCTATTGAGGACAACGCGGCTCCCGCGAAGGAGTACCCGCCGCCTCGCCGACGCCGTGCCTGACAGGAGGGTGAGAAGCGGTCGCTTCCACACTCCCATCCCCACCCCGAAGACATTGACGAATGGAACCCGGTCATAGAGGACGATGAGAAATGAGCCAGCACCAGCGCGACAAGCAGGCGTACTTGAACGCCACCCCGATGCAGCGTGAGGTCGTGCGTCGGCTCCTGTGCGATGTGCTGGCGTGCCTCCGAGCACAGGCACTCTCATACCAGACGAGCCACTGGCAGGTCGTCGGGCAGTCCTTCTACGGCAACCACCTCCTGTTCGCCCGCCTCTACGAGTCGGTGAAGGAACAGGTAGACGGACTCGCCGAGAAGATCGTAGGCTACCTGGGTAGGGACGCCGTTGACCTCACCTACCAGATGGAAGACATCCGGGACTTCACCTCGGCCTGGTCTCAGATAGGGTGTCACCACCGGAGGGGATTGCAGTCCGAAACTGACCTCCAGGCCACCCTGAAATTGGCATATAACGCCATAACTTCCACCGGGCTTATGACTCTTGGGTTGGATGACTGGATCATGGCGACTGCCAACGCCCATGAGGAGAACGAGTACCTGCTCCAGCAGGCATTGACTCCGGTTCCGGGGCAGAAGCAGGCGTCCAAGCAGGCCAGCACCAACACCGAGCGGTACTTCTACAAGGCCACGGACGGCAAGTGGTACGTCGAGAACGAGGAGTACGAGGAGGACTGGGGCACAGGCGAGCAGATCGAAGGTGAGATGACCCATTATGGGCCGTTCCCATCGTTTGATGCCGCCGAGAAGTACATGCGCCGCAATTTCGCCAACTCCGGTTCCTACTCCGATGACCATTCCGGTCGCATGAAGCCCCCGCGCAACCCGGTGAAGCCCGGTCGTGGACGTAGGCTCTGGGGATCTGACGCCCCTTCCGAGGAGCACCGCTTCTTCGACAACCCGGAGAAGCGTGAGGTGCGGGAGTTCGCTCAGGCAGGTGCCATCAGCAACAGCCCCGAGATCGCCGCCGAAGCCTCCGAAGAAGACCAGCTGGACGTTTCCGAGGCCAAGGCCGTAGCGGAAGCCGAAGCGGCCCCTCCCACCCCCGAAGAGATCAAGGAAGAGCCGGGTGGAAAGACCCTGAGCACCCTGAATAGGCTGGTGGTGGAGTCCGAAGACCCCGACGCGGCAAAGGCTGCTGAAGACAACAAAGCAAGAATGGCGGCATGGCTCCGCGAACTCGGTTGACTCCCTATCTCCCCGTCTCAGGTATCAAGACCAACTCTCACGGAGAACATCACCATGGCACGCACCCTTACCGCATCGGATCGCAAGGCTCTGACTCGTTTGGCTTCGACCCTTGAGAAGGGTTCTGATGAACGTCGGGCGATCCTCTCCTTCCTCAAGAAGGAGGGGATGGACTTCAAGAGAATCGACCGATACATGATCAACGCGGCGGAGGAGATGGGATCTCTTCTGTACGGGAATCCCGATGTCGCATTGAAGATCCGGGATGCTCTCGGAGGCCCCTACAAGAAATCAGCGCGGGCGCTCTTCGATGCGTACGAGAAAGCCCAGGCTAAGTTTGACTTTGCGAACGACTACGACTACGACTTCGACTACTAGCTTCCCATAACATATTCCTTGGAGTGGTCCAATCATGTCCCGTTCCCTTACTGCTTCCGATCGCAAGAACCTCATTCGCTTGGCTTCGACGCTTCCCGCTGGGAGTGCGGAGCGCCGTGCGATTCTGGCGGGGTTGAGCAAGCAGGCGTGGTCCCCGGCGCGAACGGATGCTGAAGTCTTTGCGAACGGGAACATGAACGCACGGCTCCTTGTTCGCAAGGTGGACAAGATGGTCGATGGTTTGGGGTCGTTGATGGGATTTCCAGACCAGATCGGTGTGAAGGCCGCTAAGGCTCGCCTTGCTCTGATTGAACTGGCTCGTGAGATCGGTCAATACGACTGACCCAAGAACCCCTCCAGCCGTGACCTCACGGAGTCCGGGTCTGACTCGGTAGGCTGTCTATGACCCCGATACGGGTATCAACAGACATCCTCGTTGGAGTGACCCCATCATGTCCCGCACTCTCACTGCTTCCGATCGCAAGGTCCTCATTCGACTCGCTTCTTCGCTCCCGAAGGGAGATAAGTCGCGTCGTGCGATCCTCGCTGGTCTGGCGAAGACCAGCCGATATGAGGATTTTGATGACTCCGTCATGAAAGACGCTGAGTATTACTTTGACAAAGTAGACTCCAGTCTTTTCAGCGGTTTGAAGAGGATGGATATAAAGATCCGGAAAAACGGTCGCTCCGACCACGAGTTCTTTGAAGAGGACTCACTCGGTGCGGTGGGGGAATGGACGAAGGGCTACACTTTCACTTCTCCCAGGGGTCACATAGACATATCAGTGTCCATGTATCATAACTCCGCTGGTGATCCCATATGGTATCACTACGCGGTGCGCGGGGGGGCGGACTGGATTCCGTCTTCGGGTTGGGGCAAGATCGGGGAGGTTGAGGAGGAAGACCCCAGAAAGTTCGTAGAAAAGGTCTTGAAGGACATACAAGCCGTTCTGGCCTACTGAAACATAGGGGACAGGAATTCTGCGTAGTTCTTCCCCCTGCCTATGGACTTGGTGTTTATCGGCCTCTTCACCTGCGAATAAGAAGCCGTGGCCACGTGTCTGTCTGATTTGTGGGGGCACAAGCACCCCTCGTGGAAGCTGAGACCCAAACTCTCCAGTAGACTTGGTATCTCCGTCTCTGGGCTGGAAACCAGCTCTTCGTATCGTACCACCACGTCGGCGTCAACTTCGGTGTTCTTCCACTCCTCGTAATAGTGCTTCAGTCCCTCCACCGAGTTGGACCAAGAAGTGCCTATGGTGTGGAACATCTGCATGTAGCAGCTCGCCAGACAGTCCTCAGGGTTCCTGACGCAGTGGACTATCTTTGCGCCCGGAAACATCTGTCTTATTAGTCCGGTGTGTCTCCAGTTGCCTGGAAGTTTGTCTGTCACGTATCCCTGCTCTGGCACCGGACCGTCGTGTTTCCCCTTCGTGTAGATGGTCGCTATCTGGTCTATCTGGTCGACCGACAAATCGGGCCACCAGGCAGCTCCAAGGTCGTTGGCTATCTTGTCCAGGTCCTTCCTCTCACCCATGGCGGTGACCTCTGGGTGCATGGAAAGGATCTGCTCCGTCAAACTGGTGCCTGACCTTGGGATTCCGACTATGAAGATGAACCGGGAGCAGTCGAGGGTGCTTGTGTTGGACCGGACCGCCTTCTTCTCAAGCTCGCGTTTGATCTTGAACTTGTCCCGGTCGTACACCAGTCCCTGCTTGTTCACCTCAGAAAAGTGGCTCCATGCTTCCGCGTAATTCCCCAATTTGTCGTGCAGCATCCCGAGTTCGTGTGCAAGCTCAGGACTCCAGACCAGCCCCTGCAGGGTGTCCACCCCCTCCTGGTGTCTGCCCATCCTTCTGAGGCACTTCGCTTTTATCACCTTGGCCTTTCTGTCGAAGTAGGCTGGTGGTAGCTTCCTGCCGTCGAGAATCACCTCCTCGACCTCGGAAGCCTGCTCCACGGCCTTCTCGCAGAAAGCTATGGCTTCCTCCAGAAGCCCCGCGACCTCCCTCACCTGCGCTCGCACCACGTTCGACCCGATGGTGTTTATCCCCTCAAGGATCTTCTCCACCTCCTCGAATTTCCCCAGCCCCACCAGCGAGAACGCATACTGTTCTCTCCATATGTCGGATTTGGGGTCGAGCAGGACCGAATTCTTGTAGCATTCTCTGGCTTCGTCTATCCTGCCCACGGAGGAAGCCACCATCCCCATGATGCCCCACAGGTACCCGTTGTCTTGGTACCTTTTCAGCATAGCCTGGAAATACTGATAGGCCCCATCCCGGTTTCCGGACTGGAACAGGTTCATCCCGAATTCGAATTCTTCGTCTATCTTTCGCATTTGGCTAAACTCCAAATACAGGTTACCCGGAAGTTATGCCTCCGGGTAAAACACACCGCTCTTTCCCCGCCCCCCGAACAAGAATGACCAAAAAAAGAGGGGAGGGAAAGAGCGGTGTGTCAGGAATGGGGGGCTGAGTGCTGGCCGACGACCCATAGCGAAAGCGGGACCACAATTCGAGCCCCAGCCACTCCCGCGCGAAGGGCTCCAGCGACGGGTGCAGGGACAGGGGGATGGGGTCATCGTGGTCTTTGAGGGAATCAGACACCCGGCACTCCCCTGCGAAGCTCCAGACCGTGCGGCGTGTCGACGGCGGCCAACTGGCCGGGCTTGGTGCCCAGCGCCTCGTGCGCCAGCCGGATGGCCAGCAGGCGCTGCTCGGCGGTCAGGGCAGGCGGTGCGCTGCGGCGCTCCTCACCAGGGGGCCACGTGGTGCTGGCCCGCACCACGCTGGTCTCGGTGTCGATGGTCAGGGTCAGGGTCGTCTTGGACATCGTGTTCTCCGGTGGTTGTCTGCTGTCTCTTGGCATCAGGACGGGGAAGTGAGATCAGTCACGCCTTCATCTCCAAGAAGCACAACGGCAGTCCGTCGTGCGCGGGGAAGCGGTTGATGAGGTTGGCGCAGGACTCGCAGTAGAGCAGCGGCGTCCCTCGGTTGGACCACGCGGGGTCAGCCTTGTTGGTGCAGGCTCCGCGCCCACACTCAGGCTTCTCGCCACGAGCACGAGCCTCGTCCTGCCACTTGCGGCGGTCGTGGTAGTCGTCGGGCTTGGGGCGGCTCACAGCGCCTCCAGCAGCCCCGCCACGCTGTTCAGCGCCACGGCGGCCATGGTGAGGATGGAAAGGCACCACAGCGCCAGCAGGGACAGCGTGGTGCGGTGCTCGTCCGCGTCGGGCGTCCAGCGAGGACGGCGCAGACCGATGTGGGGGTCGCGGGGGGTGTGGCGGAGAGAGTGGGATTCGAACCCACGGTACGTTGCCGCACACTCGCGTTCCAGGCGAGCACCTTCGTCCACTCGGTCATCTCTCCAAAATTCTACGGTAGGGACGGTGGGATTCGAACCCACAAGACCGTAAGGCCAGCAGATTTTAAATCTGCCATGTCTACCATTCCATCACATCCCCGAAAAAATGGACCCGGTGGGAGTCGAACCCCTGACCCCCTGCGTGCAGGCAGGTGCTCTCCCAACTGAGCTACAGCCCCATTATGTCGTCAAAGTTGGCACACTTTAACCGGTGTGCCAGCGGGTTTGTAAGCCACGTTTTGCAAGCTCTTGAACTTTAATTCCAGAACACGTTTTCCTACCTCTTGGCTCTTAGTTGGCTTGTTGTCACCAACTACAAGGCACACTTTAACCGGTGTGCCAGCGGTATAGGTTTAGATTTTCACTTACGTTTCGGGCTTCGCCACGATGCGCTGGATGCCTTCTCAGACTTTAGCCTCCGATAACCTAAAACGGAGGTCGCACTCTTGTTCCGCCTTCTGCCGTGAGGCTCCAACGGGGGTGCAAAGTTATCAGATTTTCAATGAACTATTCGGGTTTTACCGAGCAGGGCTCGCAAACCGGAAGCCAACCACTTTTCCATCTTCTGGACTTGGTAGCTTTTGATGAACATTGCCCCCAATCACACGTAGGATTGGGGCGAAGTTGGGGACCACACAAAGTGATGTGACCTACTTCAGAACCAGGGGGTTTCCCCCCAGAAATCTCGGTATACAAGGTATTGTTCTGTAGCATACCTTTGGGCGGCAGGTCCTGATCCATTATACCGACGGAGAGCGTCTTTGGGGTCGCCTTTTGCATATCTGAGAGCTTCCGAAAGAACGAATCCCACAGCGTGTAGGTTTACCTCCGGGTCGTATAGGTCATCGACCGAATTGATGATACCCTCCCTTTTGAGGGTCGTCTCCCAAACGACCGGGTGAATCTGGCCCAGACCTATTTCTCCTGCTGCCCCGAGCGCGTCGGTCTTGCATCGGCTCTCCCTGTACACGGTCAGTGCTATGACTCTGGGGTTGACTTTGTGGGCTTCTGCCGCTTTTCCGATGAAGGCGTTGAACTCTTCTGGGGGGTTGATCCTACAGTGCTGGGCGAAGTCTTCGGTCGGAAGTCCCTCAGGAACTTCGCTGTCGGCTCCCCCATTTCCTGCAATACTGTCTCCCTGTCCCCCTTCTCCCACAAGGTCACCAGTCTCTCGCACTCCTGTATGGTCCGTGTCTTCACAGTATTCCTTTCCGACCTTCACGAAGGCCAGCAGGGCGAATGTGAAGGCTGCCCCGCACGCAAAGAACCCCAACGCCTCGTAGAAGCGATGGTTGCCCTCAGTATACAGAGGCGGTCTCACGATGCACTCTCACGGTCCTTCCGCGACTGGATGGCCGACCGAATGTGCCTCTGGTCCACGTTTGGGAACTGGCGCTTGACCTGCTTCCGGCTGGGGCACTCAGGCTGGGCGTCTACCCATGCCTGCACCCTGTTGCGCTGTTCACGGCTTTCGTACACTCTCGCGTCTCCGAAGTTGGTCTATACCTACAGTTTACAATACCACCGTCTTGTGGTTTATCGTTCTTCTCCGGTCCGTGTTTTATAGGTAAAGTAACCACAGAAGCAAGAAGCACGGGACCCAATGTCTATACTAGACTCTTCCTCATACGTGTTGAGACCATCACGCAGCGCGGGTGGTAACTCCAGTACGACCGACGAGGCCACCACTGGGGTGGATCGTGACCATCTGTATCCGGAGGAGTTCCCTGCGGCGTACGTGGTCAAGCCCACAGATGGTCCGGTGGAGCCATACGGCGATATGTACCGTGCCGCTGTGCTGCTTCAGCCTTCTGACAGGGCCGGGAAGCAGGAATACTGTCTGTTTGCTGCCACCACGGGCTCCCTGAGCACTATCGAGGATGCTTCCTTCGTTGTGACTGGTGGGTCCGACTCCGTGCAGGTTATTCCGGGTTCGCTTTCCGTTGGGGGGTTCGAAGACGGAACCACCTCCTTCTACATCCGAGACGAGGGTGCCAGAGACGTTTCCAGTGTGGTCTCCATATCCATAGTGGTGGGGGGAACCTCCGTGACCAATGCGGTCACCTGTACCGTGACATCCTATGATGCTCTCACCGGGCGGGTTGAGATAGACGCTTCTGGGATAGGGGGAGGATATTCCGAGGAGAGAGGAGACACTATACTTGCGGCCTATTATGTCCTTGCCGGGGTGTCCTTCTGGTGGACCCGCAACGACACGGTAGACGGTGTTTCCCGATTTGGGTGGAACGGAAAGGTCCAGAAGTGGCTCCCCCTTCCCGGAACCCCCGCCAGGTCTTTGGGTGCGGTTGACCCGGACGAGGCTTACACCCTGAACCCGGCCCCCACCAGATTCGAAATTGGGGACACCCTTCCAGGCGACCCCTCAGAGGGAGACCAATACGCGTTGCTGCGTGTGGGTCTGTACTCAGACAAGGATTCCACCCCCCTCGAAGTGAGGGTGGTGTCCGACGAAGTCGCAGACGCAGGATGGGATGGAGGCGGCGGGGACGCCATAGTCGGAGTGAACAGTGGATTCCTTGTTCTCAGCGACGCCTTCATTGAAGTCAACGCGGGACGCACACTTTGGTACAACGCAGAAACCTTCGTTCCCGATGCCGACGGGGATATGGGAGTTGTTGCAGACTTCCCCATCGTGGACAACCAGGGGTTCCCTTCTCTTTCCCCGGCACCCGGCCCCACCGAGCGCCCCTTCCTGAGAATAGGGAACAGGCAGTACCTGACCCCCATACCCAAGGAGGATGACACCTCCTTGAACAGCCCAAGCGGGGTCCCCAGCGGCTCCTTTGAATGGAGCAAGACCACAGGCAAGATAGTCCTGTCCGCTGTCGACATAGCGAAGTGCACCCCCGGCTTTTCTACGGCAGAAGGCGACCCAGCCGACTACGAGATACCCTATCTGGGTGCGCGTCTGTTCTTCGACGGGGTGGCGCTCAGCACCCAGCCCATCCCTGTCAGGGGTCCCTCTTATTGCATAGACGCTGAAGGAGACGGCGGAAACGGCTCCCCTATAACTGGCGACCCGGATGGGGTTCCAACCTTCGGTGACCTCTTCGTTGACAGGGCCAAGCCACTGCCCCCTCCTGGGGTCAGTGGGGTGTCTTGGGTGCCAGACAACAGCGGCGTTGTGCCTGATGGTGCCGCTGTCCCTGTCCCCGACCCCCCTCAGACCCGCCCCAACGGAACGGGGCTCGTGAGACAGGTCAAGGCAGAAGCTGGAGACATGTTCTTCTTCAATGGCAACACCGGGGGGTCCGGATACGCCTACGAAAACGTCGACATCATCGAGTACGACGAAGATGTAACCAAGCTCGAATTCAGAATCCCCAAGACTGACGTGGAAGTCGCTCGTCAGTCCAAGAACGCCCCCAGCAACTATCCTTATTCTTCTCAGATAAACATGAGAAGGAGGCCAGTGAAGGGTGACGGCCTGCTCTTCAGGCAGGCCATGGTCATACCCTCAGTGTACTCTGATACCGCTCGGGTCTATTCGAGGTTCATGGGTCCGTACCAGCTGGACGGGACGGAAACTCTCCGCTATGCGCTGGGCGGTACAGAGTATCTTTGGACTGCTCCGGGGTCTGGTTCTTACACCGCTTCTGACATAGCGGCCAGTTTCCCTGTCGGACACGCAGGCCACCAGCGGGGAATCCTGTACCTGGAGGACCCAAGCGGGACCGACATAGAGATAGGGTGGCACCTCCCTGAGTCCTCAGGTGGTCCTCCACGCGGGAGATTTGAACTGTCCGCACACGCGGCACTTGGTCTCCTTCCCGGCTGGAAGATTGTCGCCGGGGACAGCGAATACAGGTGGCTACCAGACAACGGGGTTGCGCTCGGAGTCTTCCGTAGCCCCACGAACCTTGACCGGAGTGACCCCACCCCGGATATAAGGGCCAGGTCGGTCTTGAAGAACGAGGTTCTGACCGACAACATCCCCGCCGTTCCCTTCATAACCATAAACCAGCCTCCGCTGGAGGATATTCCTGGGTACGAGGAGGACTCCCACTTCAGGGTCCGGTCCGGTCTCCTCAGGTTGAACCTCAAGAATTACCAGACCATCCGGGACATTGGGCTGAAGTATGACTGGCCCAACGACAGGATGCAGTGGATAAGGGAAGGCAAGACCAACTCCACGGAAATAGCCTTCCCTTCTTCCGTTCTGCAGTTGGCTGACACCGGGGTACTTCCGGAAACGGTGTCGTCGGATGCCATGCTGGACGGCGCTTTCGGTCTGGACCTGAAGTCCGCTAAGGACGACTCCTTCAGTGAGCTGACTCAGGGAACAGAATTCCTGATGCCGGGTGGAGGAAACCCAGGTCAGGCGTTTCTCGTTGAGGTAGCCGGGGAGACGAAGTACCAGGGGGGCAACGGTACCTTCGTTGCGGGTGACACGCTCTTCTCCGACCCCAACACCACCATAGGGTCCGTGCCAGCGGGATACCTCCTGCACATCATAAACGGGGACGCCGAGGGGGTCTACACCTTCACGGACAGCTTCCTGAATGTGTCCCCGGCCTTCCCCGCCAGCGCTGGTTTCCCCCTGGGCCCACCCGCACAGTGGAAGATATACGAGGCCAAGACCAGAGGGGAAGTGGACAACACGCTCTTGGCTGACGTTCAGCAGACCGTGCAGAACCACCTCTCAGAGGAGCCATTCAAGATCCGGCTCTTGACCTATGCAGGAGACGTTGGGAGCACTCTGACGGTCAACCCGTCTGATGCCATCAGAAGTGGCCGAATAGTCAGGGTGAGGTTTGGACTGGAATCCGGGTCCCCGGAAGCCGTACCCTCTTATCTGGTCAGAGGCACGGATCTCGGTCCGATTGCAACAGACGGTCTTTTTGTGGACCCCACAGACCCCCACGTTTCCAATTCTGGGGCGACCGTATACTTCCAGATCCGCGTGGGGGCAGAGATTTACGTCCCCACCGTGAACGGAGGCGGCGGGCTCGTTGACGTGGACACCACCACCGGAGAGGTCTTCATAGACCCCAACGTCGTGTCGGACCAGACCGGGAGTTCTGTTTTCTACGATCAGATCTTCCTGTCCCCCAGCGATCTGAGTGCGGGTGAATGCGAGATAGACTCCTCGGATGGGTCGGTCAACCTTTCTGGGGCCGATACAAGCAGCTATTCCGGTGCGAAGGCTTATTTTGTTGAGCAGATGGTCACCGAGAACAACCTCGACGTCACCACTTCTCCCCTGAACGGAAGTCTGCTGTTCAACAAGCCGCTCCGCGCTATGCAGATAGTGGAGGTCAACTACTTCCAGGCGGATACCAACGGCGACAAAGCCCTGGATTCAGACGGGAACGAGATAGAGGTGACCGAATTCTTACCCCTCGTGGTGAGACTGGAGACTGCCACCAGAATCGACGGGTACACCTATTCCTACAATCCCACCGGAAGAACCGAGTCCTCGACTGTGGAACCCTTCATGTGGGTTGGGGTGGAGTTGCAGAATTTTGCGGGTGTCACGAACGCCGTCGCCAACGAGGGGACCATAACCTTCACCAACGAAGTGTCCGAAACCGACACCGTTCAGATCAATTACGGTGTTCTCGAAGCATTCGGAGGGGAACAGGCTTACACCGTGAGCACTCCCCCGGTGTACAGGAAGCCATTCTGGATAGACGCCGAGTCCAGCAGCTTCCCCCTACAGTCGGACAAGACCTCTGTGTTTGAGGCTGGTGATCTCGTTCTGGTGGGAGAAACTCCGCTGTACGTGACTGGTTCGTCTTATGACGCCTCCACCGAGGCGACCACTGTTTCCTTCTTCCCCACCACCCAAGGCGAAGTGGGTAGCAGAGCAGTGGGGAGGGACGTCAGTCTGACCGTTTCTGACTTCAAAGTGGCGGTGGATTACGGGGGCGACGAGGGTTTCATGCCCACCCTCAACACCGACGCCATAACTGGTACCCCTCTGCAGCCAGCAGACAGGGGACAGCTGGAAGTTTCCTTCTATGGTGACGTCAGGGCCTTCACGAGGGCAAGCCACATACTGGAGATAGACGGGTACCCGTACCTCATAATCAGCTCTTCTCAGTCCGCTGACGGCAGAAACACGGTCGTCACAGTCGGTACCCCCCTCTACAAGGACCACGACAACTCGCAGAAGGTCAGAGTCAGTGTGCGCCCGGTTCACACCCCCGGACCCACCGAATTCGTTGGGCTCGGACCCTTGGTTCCGACCGAAGAGTTCGACCTTTTCTTGATGGGCCGAACCGAATCCTCAGGGAACCCGATTCCCGGTAAGAACCTCATAGAAGGCGTCCACTACACCCTCGATCCCACCACGGGTTCTGTGGTGTTCCAGTCTCCGACCCAGGGACCCCTTCAGGCGGGGGAATACCTCCACTTCAGGTACATGAAGCTGGTGGAGGTCACTCCAGAGATTGTGGACGGGGCCTTGTTGTATCCTCTCTACAAGTCCAAGTACCTGGCTGTGTCTACCCCCAGCTCAAAGAACGGGATACTGGGGAAGGTCCTCAAGGCGAAGTACACCTATAGAAACCAAGACTCCTTCTTCTTCGAAGTTCTGCCTCTTCTGGACTATCTGCCGGAAGTGGAGAGTGCTTCTTCCTCTCAGGGCATAACCCCAATAGGCGGAGGAGCGGTCCCAAGCACCCCAGGTGAAACCCCCCTCAACAAGCAGGGAAGATTTGGGCTCAGGGGAGAAACCCAAGATTATCTGGACCAGGACAGAGCTGCCAGAGCATACGTTGAATTCTTCAATGGGGTCATACTGGCGTTCGAGCAGGTGTTGGAAGCCATCGACGGTCGGATCATCGGTGACCGGGACGGCAAGTTCCGATTCTTCGTGGGTCGTGGTGCCCGGTACGCTCGACCTGGGTGGGAAGACGAGATCACGGGAGACCTCGTGGCACGTCTCGTCTGGCGTGAGGTCGTCAACGAGTGGGCACCGGATGGGTTCGACGGTTGGTATCGAACCACTGACCCCGTGTTTGACCCCACGACCGCTGAAGTGCCTGACGCGAGCAACCGTCCTGGCGAGACAAATGGGGTGACACCCAACCCGGACACGCTGAGATTCTTCGCTAACCTCCAGCGGAACCGCATTAAGAATGATATGGATGACCGCCTGCTGGTTGGCTTCGGTCGTCCGCGTGGGTTCGCCACATTGTTCCCGAGCATCGACGTACCCGGTCTCTTCAAAGCGATGTGGATGGCACACCGGTATTCACGCCTCTTCCCTGAAGCGACCAAGCACTTCTCCCGGCTGTTCCCTGGCATCGAATACGTTCCTGGGTCGAGTGCTGGGTTCTACACGTCTGGACGCAAAGTCGCGGTTCCCGGTCCCGAACCGGGTGAAGAGACCGAGCAGGTCGTCAAGACTCAGAAGTCTGCCATCGGACAGATCGCAAACCCGGCTCTGGGCAACGTCGAGAACGTGGTGGATATCACGAGTGCCGATCGGCTGCCTCGGGCACGAGTCTGGGCCTACTACCCAGACGGAAATGCAGATCTCGGCACGGCTGGTCAGGCGACCATCGTGGCGACTCCTCTCCCTCTCGGGGAGTTTCCCATCGACCCGACCACCGGGTACCCGGACCCTGCCCAGCTTCTCTCGGGTGGTGGTGACCTGTACGACCTTGTGTCGGGCGACGTGGACTTGGCGACCCCAGCTTTCACGGCGGGTCAGCGGGTCAACTACGGAAAGCCAACGGGCGCGGTGTACGACCTCACCGACTCCAGCGGGAACGGGATCTTCGTTGACCAGGTGACCAACGGGTACATCATCACCCTGGCCGACCAGAGCGGGTCAGGTGTGACGGGATCAAGCATTCTGTACAACGGCACTGACCCCCTGGAAGACATCATCAGCGTCGATGACGGCTACGGCGACACGGTGTTCTGCGGCCCGGTAGTACCTGACATCACGACGTTGGTGTACCCACCAACTTCGGAAAACGAGATTCAAGAACTTATCGAGGTTCTTCCAGACTACCGCATTCAGTTCGACCTCAAAGTCGGCAAGCGCACGGGTGAATTCATCGACGCGTCATTACCCACGAATGACGACGTGTTCCCTCTACCCTTGCAGAACTGGAACGGTCAGAGACCACCTCAACCGCTGACCTGCATCGAGGGTGAGGTCGAGTTCGTGAACACGGACTCCGAGCCCGTGCAGCTTCCCTGTCTTCTGGGTCAGGACAAGGACGACTCGGGAGACTACCAGATCCCCTACATTCGGGGAGCCGACACCGAGCTTTCGGTTCTCGGTCGAGTGGCGGCAGACTTCCGGTACCTGTTTGAGGACACGACGGGTGCGCCTTCCCACACGTGGAAGGCCATCTACCCCGACGAGATCATCGCGAGCGATGGGACCATCCTCCTGAGCTACGACGTTGGAACGTCCCGTGACCCGGCGACGTTGTACACGGCAACGGACCTGACTCCCGTGGCAACGGCTGGGTCGTACACCCCGAACTCGGGCATCGGTGACGCTCGACCGTATGACCTTCTCCTCGTGCAGACAGAGCAGTCTCCTGCGGGGATTACGGGCATTCTTTCCATCGGTGATGCGGCATCCTCAAAGGTAGAAGTACCTCGGTTCGTCACCAAGGTGAACGCGGACGCCACCAGCACGGATCTGGTTCGCCACACCATCCGGAACGCAGCGGTTGCTGTTGGCGGGGGTGGCACCACAGGTGTCATCGTTACCGAGACCAATCCATTCCCTGGTCTGTATAACACCACGTTCAACTGCGATTCCGTCGGGTTCGTGCTGGATGATGGGTTTGGTGGTGGTGTGGGGGCTACAGGTGGATTCAACCAGTTCCTCGGAGCCGGTCGTGTCGCCATCCTCCGCGTCTACAGTCCCTCGACGGGGGCTCTGATCGAAGAGATCGCGGTGTCTGGCCTCACCGTGTGGTCCACGTTGGTCCCGGCTGGGACAGCCATGATCGGCGCACCTTACTTCTCCGATGGACAACTGTTCGTTGAGACGAGTGTTGCCATCTCGACGGTGGCGAACGATGGCAACTACTACGACGTGACGGTCTCGGTGGACTGCTACATCGACGCCGTGACCTCTGCGTTGACCGGTCTCGCCGTGGGTTCGGGCGTCGGCACTACCACGGCCTCCGTTCAGTCTGACCGCCTGACCTTCACGGAGACGACCAGTCTTGCGAAGGCTGCCGACCGCACCACGACGACCGCGACGGGAGCGGTGAACGTCGGCACTTCCCTCGCGGTGTGGGAGCTTGAGCTTGCCGGTGGTGTCACCGGCTGCACGGTCAACGCACCCGCTTCGGTGAATGGTGGTGACCCCTTCACCTTCCTTGAGCGGCTGAACGGGGTGACCCCTTACGTCGGAACATTCGCTTCGGCTTCCGCTGCGGGTGCCGGTGACGAGGTGGGAACCATCCGAGTCATGTCCTGGGAAGGACACAACAACACTCCGGTGAGCACCACGGGTCTGACTTTCGGTGCAGTGCCATCTTCCGACTACGGCGCGGTTGCTGAGATCTTGCGTGGAACCGGAACCATCCTCGACTCCCTCTATGCGGGGGCGAACCTCCGATACCGCGCGTGGATTCAGAACGTCACCGTGCTTGCTGGCGGGCTTAACGAGGTTCAATCGGGCGACATCCTGACCGTGTCCGGGAGCGGCGCGATCCCCAACAATGCAGCGGTCAAGAGCGGGACGTACCTCGTCCGCCACAAGGTCACGACCAATGGAACGGACTCGGGTGTGGACATTCTCCGCGTGTCGGCCACGGCGAACGCTGGGAACAGCAACGTCATCGACCTTCGGTTCCCGAAGGTGCTGTCGAGCGATGAGGCGGGTACGACACTCACGACCTCACTTCCGGCTCTGATCACGTCGTCCGTCTCTGGACCCACCCATGCGTTCCCGGCGAGTGGTCGTGTCTATCTGATCTTGAAGGACCAGTACGCGACCTTTGATGGGGTCGCGAACTGGGTGGTCGATGCTTCTGCGGTCTACTCTGCCGCGTATACATCCGTTGTGGAGAACTCGACCAATGAGACACTGACGTTCTCTGGCCTTACGGATTTCAAGAACGCCCACGGTTCGGGATTACTCTCAAGCTCATTCTTCGCCGCTGCTCAGAGAAACGTGAAGGTGTCGGGGATGACCTACTTCCCCAACCGCCTTCTGGCCTCGACGCTGCCCGAAAACAACGTCCTCGGGTTCAACGCAGACGGAGCTTTGAATGCCTTTGGTGGCGTTGCGATGGTCTACTTCGCCAGCACACTGGCGGGTGGGGGTTCCAAGCCCTTCAACAGCACGTTCGCCAATCTGAAGCGGAACAACGCAGGCGTCATCGTCAACGACGACCTCCTGGTCCGCGTGCCGTTCGGTCGGAACAGCACGGCCTTCTACGAGGCGCGTGACGTCACCATCTACCCACCGGACAGTATAACAGGCGGCAACCCCATCGGAGTCGCCACCTACCTGGAGACGACGCAGTTCACGAACACGTCCTGGGATCAGATTCACTTCGACTCGGTGACTGGACCTAACAACGTCATTCCGGCCACCCCGGAACTTAACTGCCTCCTCCCTGGAGATCGGGTTCGATATGCCGACCAGCCTCTTACCGGGGGTGCCGGAAAGTTCATCGCGGTTTCCGGTGTGTTCCTGGAGCCCTCGATGCCTCGACCCGTCGGGGATCTGAGCCAAGCCCTTCCGCATGTGGTCGCAAACTCGTACACCAACAACTTCGACAACATCGGCCTCCGGGACTACGACGACTTCAATGCGGTCGCTGTGGGCAGCGAGGACGTGTACTTCGAGGTGCGTCGGATTCGGAGGTTCCATGAGCAGCCGGGTGAGGTCGCAGCCGGTCTGGAGCCGCTTCGGTATGTCTATGAGATCCGACGTGGTGAGGTTTCCAGCTACACCGCGTCCTCCCGTCAGTTTGTTGCTCTCACCGGGGGCATTTACACGGAGGCGACCAATCTTGGAGCGTTCAACAACCCGGACGTGAACATCCACTCGGGCGACGTGCTCCGGATCATTGATCCCAGCACCGGAGCGGTCACGGATACGGCAGAGGTCCAGCGCGTCGTCGATCCGGTGACACTGAAGCTCCGCAAGCCTGGTCTGGCGAATACGCCCCCAGCGGGAGCTTTGTTTGAGATCTATCTGGAGCAGGCCATCGTTCCGCACGAGCAGTCCAACGAGCAGCTGCTTGAACTCATAACGGACAAGGTGGTCTTCGAGCGGCGTGTCGACTACCCCGGTGGGGACACCGATGGCGGTTTCGTCTCCACCGTCAACGATATGCAGGACACCACGGTCACTTCATGGCAGGCCGAGGGTGTGGTGTCGGGAGACTACGTGGTGGTCGACCCGGCTGGGAGGCTCTACCTCGACACGGAGTTTGGGGCGCGACCCACGGGAGACCGATCCGTCATTGAGCGCGGCGCGGTCTACACTGCCGGTGTTCCGAGCGTCTTCGATGACAACCGGGGCTTCTACAGGGTCACCGATGCACCCGCCACGGGAGTCCTGACCGTAGATGGTACTTCCAGATTCTCGGACGGTACGAAGTTCGGAGATGCCGGTGCCGAGTACGTCGTGCTGCCGACCATCAACAACGGCACGACCGAGAACCAGCAGGACCTCCGCGTCACGGCAGCCGCATCCGGGGGGTCCTTCGCGGGGTCCCCAGCCTCGATTCAGCCCTTCGCTTACCGGATCATTCGGCCCAATGGAGTGTTCTCACAGGATGCGGTGGAACTTGTCCTCTTCATGCGGGAACGGATGCTCTCGTGGATTGGCGCGTTGAACGACGCCTACGTTCGGGGTGGTGACTACTACGTCTTCCAGCGGGACGACCACATCAAGAACCTCCGAGAGTTTGGCGTGCTGCACAACTCTGTGGTGGAGAACCTTGAGGGCCTGGTGGACACGACGCCGTTCGCCAACACGGCGGATTGCCTGTCGATTCTGGATCGCCGGTTCTGGACCCTGGACTTCCGGCTCGACAGCCTTCCCATAGGTGCTGGTACCACGTACACTCAGTTTGCCGACGACGGATTCGCCCAGAGACCCGTGTTGCCAGACCTGATAGAAGAAGTCCTGAACCTTGACGACAAGTTCAGGGACCAGAGGTACTCTTGGATCTCGTTCAGGGCCAACAGGACGGATGGCTCGATAAGAACGGCGAAGAGGGCGGAAAACAGCCTCGAATCCAGGCTCAGGAAGCAACGTGAGGCCATCAACCGCAGCAAGGGACTGAAGAAGTCATAGTCAGTCCACAACAAGGGAAGCTGTACAAACCATCATGAAGTACGAGATACCAGACGAACTGACGGTTGAACACATCCTCAGCTTGAACTACACCAGAGCCATGGCGAGGGTTATGGAGAGCCCCTCCCTCTCTGCCTTCTCCAAGATGGGCATGAGGGAGGAATTCCTTGCAGCCGCCAGAAAGTCTATCATTGAAGGTCAGGACTTTTTGGTGGAAATGCTGAGGATGACCCCCAGGGACCGACTCATGGGTGTCTGCGAGGTGTACCACACGGTGGATACGTTTGCACCCACCATCAATAGGGTGGTCACCCTTCTTGTGGCTGGGAGAGACGAACAGGCTTGGGAGGTCTTCAAGAGTCTAAAGGAAAACTTCGGTGACAGCCTTCCCCGGATGCTGAACCACGAGAGTCCGGAGTGGCTCGACGTCAGGACCTGAGCAGCTCAAACATACGCCCCAGAACTTTGTCAGACCCCGGTGGGCTCAGCCTCAGAATTCCCAGCTGGTAAGCCTTCTCAAGGTCCCCAAGGAATATCTGCGTCCCTTCTCCTGAGCTGCAGTCCTCTCCGTATATCGATCTGCACAGGGCCTCTATCTTTGGTTCTGCCTTCTTGGCAGAGGCCACGAGTTCGATTCGGAGCTTTGGAAACAGTTCTTTTTTGGTCTGCCCCACCAATTTCTTCAGGGCCATTTTCACGTCGTCCTTGTCGAACTCTATACGCTTTCTGGGTTCGTTTTCGTAGTCTCCCAGTGCTCTGACACTCTTCAGCAGGTCCAGGTACTCCCAGTCCCTTCGGGACAGACCCATGGACTCTTGACCGTATAGGAAGTCCTGAATTATCCCGGAAGTTATAAGGGGGTCTTCGGCGTCGAATAGGGACAGCCAGCCCCTCTTCTTCCCCTGAACTATCCGGTCCGCGAGTTCGGCGTGAGTCCCCCATTTGCTCGTCATCTGGTCGGCTATCTTGAACACGATTTCGGCTATTTCGTCTGGATTTACCAGACGTTCTACGCTACCCGGAATCCCCTGTTCAAACAGCAGTTGTGTTCTAGCCATCTTTCAATCCACTATGACGTTGAGCACTCCCGGACCCCAGGAGGTGAGAACGTATCCGTTTCTCGTCTTCTGCGAAGTCACAGATCCAGAAGTGAACACCCTCATATTTGACTCTTCTATAAACAACCGACCGAAGCGTCTCCTGTTGGACTTCTTCTTGGGTGTTGTCTGAAGTTGGTTCAGGCTTTTTAGGGACTCTTCGAAGGTTTGACCCAATATACCAAGGGCCTTCAGGGCTCCTATCGTTCTGTCGCCCACTATCCCGTCTATGGGTCCGCAGGGAATTCCGAGTTTATGGAGACCAGCCTGTATACTCCTCTCTGTCACTCTCCCTCCTTCCCACTTGTCGACTTCCAACTGGCTGGCGACGCACATCGAGTACCAAGAGTGCTCCCCTCTGCCTTCTCCCTGGAGAGAATCCCCCACGTTGATCCAATCGCCGAAATAGTGGAAAACGTGGCTTGTAGGTGAGGGGAGGGGGTATCGGTCCCAGGGTACGAAGCCATTGGGCACGAGGACAGACCACAGAACGCTAAGGAGGGCCTCTCCTCGGTCTTCCCTTGAGCTTTTGAGTTCTATGCAGACTTCCCGCCCCGTCTGCAGCATAGAAGCAAAGGGAGACATTTTCGTTGGACCGGGAGCGCGTTCCACGTCCCCCCAGTCCTTTATAGAGGTCGGGCAACCTCTGTAGGAGAGGCTGAACCTGTCCCCGTAGTTTTCGACCAGCTGGGAACCAGCCCTGTTGAGGGCCTCTATCGTATCCGGGGTGAGTAACGTGTTCTTGTGCTGGACGAGTTTTGGCATCGTTGAATCGCCTATTAGGAAAGTTGATAAAGTTCAACACATTTAAGGATACCCATGGCTGCGAACATAAGAAGCGAGGTACCAGCCAAACCGACCGTGGACGGGGCAAGCCGTGACGATTTGTCCGCTGGCGACGTTGTAACCCTCACCAGCATTGACGCTGCCACCACCTACACCTGGGACCTGGTTTTCATACCGGAGGGGAGCGCAGTAACCATAGTCGGGTCAGGGGTTTCTGTCAGTTTCACTGCAGACCTCGTTGGTCCTTATCTTGTGCGGCTGGTGGTAGATATAGGGCTGGCGACCGAGGACGTCCAATACGTCCGACTCCGGGCACTGACCACTTCACTCGGGCTGAAGCTGGTAGCAGCCGGAGAGCGCCGTGACTCCACAGGCGTGATCCCGGTCGACGTGGACACCGGGGGCTGGGCGAACGAGCAGAATTACAACCTCCAGCGGCTTGAGTCTATCATCACGGCTGGTGGTGTGTGGGCAGTCACAAGCGTGGGCGGACCCTCGTTCACCCCCGCGAACTTTGACTTCGTGGTCATCACCGCAGCAACGACCGAGATCACCCTCCCAGCCCCGTCCGCCAACGCCCGCATCGCGTTCAAGTTGGCCGTGGTTCCCGTAGATGTGCAGGTCAAGACGGACGCCGCTGGTGTGACCATCGACGGAACGGACTACTCAGGGGTTGGGCTCTCTATTGCCGCACAGTGGGAGCAGTTCAACGTGATCTCGGACGGCTCAAACTGGTTCATTTTCTGATTCTGAGGTTGGCATGGCTTATTCCCCCGCAGTTCGCAGCACCGTAGACACAGGCAATAGCACCACCGCTGCTCTTGGAGCGGCTGGTGTTTTTACAGGGTCTTGGACCGATGTCGAGGTCTGGAACGGCATCAGTGTCATTCTCAAGGGCACGGCGGTGGCTACGGCTCCCGGCACACTGGTCATGCAGTTCAGCCAGGACGGGGTCACGGTCACAAAGCCGATCACGGTTCCCGTGGAAGATATCGGTGGCGTAATCTCCCCGCGAACGCTGGGCACCATCGCCAAGTATTTCCGGGTGGTGTACACCAACGGCGCACAAGCGCAGACCACGTTCAGCCTTCAGACGATGTTGCACACTTCGCAGGTCAACCCCGTATCCCGGCTGGATGACGGGTTCGATAACGAGGATGTTATCAACGTGCGGGCTGCTCCGACAGGGGCGCAGCCTGACGGCGACTATGTGAATGGCAAGGCAGACGGCACTGCGTTCTCTTCGGTTGCGCCGCTGGTAGCGGGTGCCACGTACAACTCAGGTTGGATCGACACGGACGGGTGGGTCTCCATCGAGTTGTTCGTCTCCACCGACGAGTTGTCCGCATCGGGAGGCATCGTCGTTGAGTTCACCGACGACGTGCAGGGTGGTGCCGTGGTCCGGTCGTCTACAGTCTATTCCTACACGCAAACGGACATCGACCGAGGGTACTTGGAACTCGACCTCCCCGTTCGACTTGACGGGTTCCGGGTGCGGTACACCAACGGGGCATCGAATCAGGGCTCCTTCTTCCTTCAAGCCGACCTTCGTGTCAACGCCACCCCCCTCCGCACGAACGCTGCGGGTGCCTTGATCACCAACGACTTTGAGATCGAGGTCGCGCTGGGGAACATCCCTAACCACACCAATGGCACCAAGTTCGGGTCGGTTCTGGACATCGACAACGCGGATCCTACCCCCGTCACGGTTTGGCGTGCGGGAGATAGCGGCTCTGCTTTTCGCCGCAAGACCTTCGCCACGGTAGCCGCGAACCTGTGGGTCGCCAGTACAGACAATGCTGACACCGCTGACATCACTCTGATCATCAACGACGCGAGCAACGCCCTCGTCACGGCCACCGTGACCCTGACGGGTCAGACCCCGGTAGACACAGGGGTGAGCGCCCTCGACTGCAACACAGCCTATATCAGCGGCAACGACCAGACGCTCGCCGGGGATGTGTGGGTCACCAACGCGAACAACTTCGTCGCACCCGGAGTTGGTGGCGGTGTTCCGGTTGATCCCACCGAGGTTCAAGCCTACATCCCGGCAGCGGACGGGCGAACCCAGCAGGCTGTGTACCGAGTCCCCTTTGACACCACCATGGTCATCCGGGAGTTCCACGCTTCGATGCAAGCGGGCACGGGACAAGCGGCGGCTAAGGTCAAAGTGCTGGTCTGCAAGCCCAACGAGTCGTGGTACACGCTTCGCCCCTACGCGCTGACCAACTACATCGCGCTGGAGCGGCCAGAAATCATCACCCTTCCAGCGGGAACCTTCGTTGAGGTTGTGCTTGACGACGTGGCCTCAAACAACACCGACACCGTGGTCATCTTCAACTACGACCTCATTGTGGGGGCATAGAGATGCACCCGGAGGTTCGCAGCGAGAAGCACCGAAGTCTGGGCCCCAGGATCCTCTGTTCCGTAGGAGCTTGAGTGCCTGTATACCTTCCAGGACTAACCCTCGGCGGCCTCGGCTACGGCGGGGCTTCCTACGGCTACTCGCCTTATGGGTCGGGTGTTCATCCACGCCTTCCAGTTCCTACGACTGGGGGCTACGGCGGAGCGTCATATGGCCTCGCTTCGTATGGCTCCGTTGACATAACCCCTCCGAGAGTCACCGGGGCCGTGTCTCTGGATGGCTACAGGGTCGAGGTGTTCTTCAGCGAAGATATGGCTGGTGACTCTGCCCTTGTTGACCCAGCCAACTATTCGTTCTCTGACGTTTACGGGGTTCCTGTATCGACTGTGCAGGTTCAGCTCGGGATGAGTTCTGGGCTAGGTTTCTCTTCAGTCATAGTGGTCCACTCCGGCACTACGCTGGGCGGTCAGTATCTGGTAGAGGTTACCGGACCCACCGACATAGCTGGTAACCCGGTAGGACCCCCACCAACGAATTCGACTTCCTTCTACTCTCTGGGTGATCAGGCTTCAGCCCTGGTCTCAATACCACCTCCCCCGGAAGACGACGGCAGAACCGTCCGGGTGGACTTCAAAAACAGCCTGGGAGATTCCCAGGCCATGCTGACTGAGGCTGAATTCTCGCCTGGGGTGGAAAGCACCTCTTCTTATGGTACCGAAACCAGCTATCCCGTAGCGCCAACCATAGGCTCCGCAACACAGAACCCAACCCTCCTCAGTCAGGTGGACCTGGACGTCCACCCCATGACCAGCGCCACGTACGACCTCACACTTGGTCCCAGCCTTTCCATGGACTACGAGGGTGGTCTTCTGCCAGACGACGACCCGAATTTCGCAGGAACCGAGATAGGAACCGGGTCCAGCTCTTTGGGGACCTCGGTTCTTGTACTCTCCAAGGGCCCCGCCGTGCAGTACGGTTGGTCGTTTGGGGACACCACGGGAAGGATGGTTGCAGGAACCTCCTACAGGCTCGACTTCGAGTTCAGCACTTCTGGCACGACCATAACCCCGGCAGTAACCAACTCCACTCTCGGTGTGCTGTCTGCCTCTGACGGGGTTATCCAGATAGACGTTGGTCTGGCCTCCCAGCTGGGCACCGAGGTGTTGGAAATAACCTCCGGTGCCTTCTCAGCTCAGGTCCCCGCCGTTTGGAACGACTCAAACACGCACACCGTGTCGGTCATAAGGAACCAGAAGGGGGACTTCTATTCGGTCCTGTTCGACGGGGTTCCTCTTTCCACGTTCTCCATAGCCTCCGCCACCGGAGCGGCTGTATACGCGGCTGGGTCTGCATTCGTTCTTGGAACCGCCCACGAGGTGAGTCTGTTCAAGCTGAACAGGGTGAAACTCACCTCCTCCTCCACCCTGTTCACGAGTGCCTGGAACTTCATCCACGGACTGGAAGAATCGTTCACCGGGTCGAGCGTCCTGACTCGTGACCGCATTCTCACCAAGTATGGGCCTCTCGTTCGCGGTTGGGGGGACAACACACCCGCCACAAAGCAGGACGTGGAAGTCAGGGTGGACGGGGTGGCTGTTTCCTTGGCGGGTGTGAACCCGTATGTGGGAGAGGTTTACCCTGAGATCCCCATACCTCTGGCGGCAGCTGGAACCCTCAGCGTTGAGGTGGACTACATCTGGTTCAGAACCCCAGCCATGGAGATGGCTGGGCTGAACACGCGTGGTCTCACTTTGAACACCTGGGATAGGAGTTCTGGGCACACCTCTCCCCCTGAGCCGGGTCCCACACCCATAAGCGCCACGGGAACGGTGAAGACCAACAGGTTCTCGCTCGGTGTGGCTCTCGCCCCGTATGCCAGAAAGAGCCCGGAGCAAATAGGTCACAAGTACATCGGGTACCAGAAGGAGTATTCGGCCCTTCTGAACACGGAGTCGACGCTCAAACTCAACCAGAACCCCCACGCCATTTCTGTGGGAGACATAACCGTTGAGGCTCTGGTGGAATCCGGGGTGTTCGACGGAACCACGACTCCGGCTGCGGCCCCAACGCCTTGGGACTTTGATGGGGAGGACGATGGGTCTGTAGTAGGGGACGGGACCTACAAGGTCGTGGATTCCTCCACCGGACCTTACGGGATAGGAACCGCTGCGATATACCACAGGGAGCTGGACCTATCGCTGGAGACGTTTGCGAGTATAACCTCCAGATTCTTGGTCGACAGCTACGTTCTTGACGGGGTTTTCACGGGGGTCGGATTCGGAATCCACGATGGTGCCAACCTGATAATGGTCGGTGCCCTCGTCGTGGATGGAGTGAAACACGTCGGTATTCTCCTCGACGGTTCGAACCCGCACCTTGAGGAAAGTTGGCAGGTTGGACCTGCTTCCGACGCAGAGGCGAAGTCCAGCACTGAGATTCTCATACCCTTCGGGGAGGCCCCCGTAGGTCTGTATCCGGGGCAGAAGTTCAGGGTTCCCAGTGGACCCCAGAAGGGGGTGTACACCATCGGGGAGTGCGGACTGGACACAGAGTCGGACAGTGTGGGGAACACGTTCGTTGAGATAACGTTCTCCCCGGCTCTTCCCTATTCGATAGACCTGTACGAGGGCAGGGATTTCCCGGTTGTCTTCGAGGTTCCTTGGGACACCAATCTGGTTTCGTTCAGGCTGAATTCCGAGTTCCCGGAAGGGGGAATGACGATAAGGCTGGGCGGGGTCTTGTCGGCGGTTCTGGCCGACACATCGGTGGAATATCCGGCCACCCTCCCAGCTCCGGTTGAAACCTCGCTGTTGATACCCGCTTCCGACAAGGGAGAGGTATTCTGGGGCTCCATATCCAGACGGGCCGAATCAGAAAGCCTCTGGGATTTCGTCCAATACGAGTCCAGCCCCACCATAATACACCAGACGGTTCAGGGTGTTCAGGTCACGAATAACACCGACGCTGTTCTGACCGACCCGTGGTATGAAGTCGGTGGGCTTGGGGAAGCAAAGGTAGATCCAAACACGGGCACCAAGCTTCTGGTGAGGTCCACCAGCGCGAGTCCTCCCTCCCAGAACGTCCCGACGGAGTTCTGCTATGAGAGGGTGGAACCGTTCCTGGCTATAAGGAAGTCCTCGCTCGACGCAAACTTCGAGTTCCAGGTCACGACCGGAGTGGAAGGGGTGGGGAACGCCTCTTTCAGAGCGCTGGACACTCGCAAGAAGTCGCTTCTGACCACCATCCTGTACGTGGACACCCCCTCCAGTTCGGGGGCGATAAAGAGGCGGGTCATAACGGGCAGACCCAAGGTTTCCCTGAGCGGCCTCCAGTCCCCAACCGACGCCGGGTATACCCGGTCCGCATTTTCGACGGCGAGTGACCCATTTGTCAGGGGGCAGGTTCTCGAATTCACCAAGAGCACTTCCCAGGTTGCCGAATGGACCTTGTCTTCAACCGGAGACTCCCTGGTAGAAGACGAGGGGATGGTCCTTGAGTGCAGACTGGCGATAGGTACTGGCACCACCGTAGGGGATACGGGGATAGGCTTCGTCATAGGCGGGAACGTCGCGATAAGCACCACGGAAAGCAGGACCGTGCAACTCTCCTTCTCCGGTGGGGGGAAGGACACGATAGACCTGTTGGACGCGAACGAAGCGGTGGTTGTCTCCTTCGCCTTCCCTGGAACGACCTGGGAGGACGGAGCATTTCACAGCTACAAACTGTCTTGCGACCCGGTAGCAGACATAGTGGTGCTCTCCATAGACGACGTGGTTATAGGGAACGAGCCTCTATCTTCGTTCTCTGGAGGGACGGGGGCAGTATCCCACACGATAGAGAACCAGATTTCCACAGTGGGGACCGGAGAATTCAGCGAGGTGGTGCTGGATTCTGTATACGCAATACCGCTTCGGGTGAAAGCTACGGGTACAGACACGATAGGCAGAACTCTGGGGTTCTTGGCACACAGGAACAAGAGAACAGGAGCACCTTCCTATACGGAATTGGAAGACATAGACTCGTACGTAGTGCCGAGGTCGGACCTCGCACCGCACAGTCTGAACTCCAGCGCAGCGGCGACGATAGTACAGATGGACTACACGGCTTCTTCGGTGAACGCACGTGTGTTCCTGGACCCAGGCTGGGGGGTGTCACTGTACAGGCCGGACCTACCGTTGCCGCCGACCTCACCCGGAACGCCGGGAATAACGCCTGCAAACAGCACGGACCCACGTGACGCCTGGTGCACTCTGGAATACGCAGAGATGCCGCTGGATACAAGGTCCGGAGGAAATACTGCGAGGCAGCGCGGGGTAATAACCTTAGGGACTGGAATAGAGGAGTTCGCAGGCAAGAAGATAGGGACTACACTGTGGGGACCGACACCCATTTCGTACAGAGTGCGAGAGTTCCCACATGCAGGGTACGGGCTGGCACCACAGAACATGGTGCTGAACCGACACACGACGCTGACCAGCGGCGAATACAACATAGACTCTGTACCGGAAACCAGAGAGATAGTATCCAGAAGCGCGGTTCTGGTGGTCATAACCGACTCCGTAGGGGCCTATAAGGCAGACAGGATATTCGTAGTCGTAGTGGACGGGGGTGTAGTACCAGCCGCAGACTACACATTCGACAAGATCACACAGGAACTGCGATTCGTATCAACGGCGGCGCTGCCTACATCGCACCACAAGGTGGCGGTGACGTTCGCGATAGGCAAGCCAGTAACCAAGCAATACCTGTGCGACCAGGAGATCGAAGAAACCGTAACGGTGCTGAACACAGGCACACCTGTACTGGTGCAGAGTGCGGATTATGCCGACGACAAATACGCTTCAGTAGAGATCTGCACGAACTCCTCCGGAGGAGACGAAGACGTACCCGCATTTGCGCCAGCATGCGACGTGGCGGGACTGACCGACATTGAAATACCAGTCACGATAAACAGCTCTTTCACCACAGAGACCGTACACGCAGCCAGCACACAGCTGCAGGGAACGGGAATAGTGGGTACCGGAACCTCGCTCGTCTCAGGGACTGCAGGGCTGTTCACGGCAAACGCACTGCCATATGCGAGACAGCAGCAGTCCACACTCAACTCGCTCGTATACACGACCGCACACAACATACCGTTCACCAACGCGGCTGCTCCACAACGTGCACAGCAGCAGATGTCTGCACACTCACAGGGTGTGGCCATAATACTGGAGGATCGTTCCCCGAGAGAGGAAGACGCAAGCAGTCTGTTCTCAGGAGGAGAGGGGGACAACACACCACCTTCCATGGTGGACGTCCCTACAATAAACGCTGCATACGAAAACGTGCCGTCAGGAACACCGACCACAAACGGAAACGGAGCAGCCGCGTACGCACTGGAAGACTTCGCAACCACAGGCACGGTTTCGGTTGCAGGACCGGCGTTATTTTACACGGGAAGAACCACGATACAGGGTGGAAACCAGCTCCCTGCTTCGAGTACTGCGCAGCAGTATCTGGTGTTGTCAGGTGGTTCGGCTATAAACAAGACCCCGACCATAACCACAGGCATAGTCAGAGCAGCTAACTGATACTGAGTATCACTCACTGTCAGTCAATATCACTGACCCAACCTACAATCCCTCCACCCCACCAGTGGACTTTGCTGTTCATCTTGTCCCTGTATGCAACTCCAAAGAAGTGTTCGTTGTCGAACAGGGGACACGGGGGACCCAAACTGCGCCAACCAATCCTTGGGTCCTTCTCGTACAGAAGTGGGGCGATTCGACGAGATATCGAGGTCAGACTCTCCCTGCTGTTTCGACCCATTGAGGAAGCGATGGGTTTGTAGATACCTGTGCTTTGCAATTCGAGGACTCTGATACCCCAAACCTTTTCGTTGTGGATCGAGTTTTCGCTCCCCGTGACGGAAGAGTGTTCCCTCCTCAGAACAAAGTTCTTGAGTATCCCAATCCTCAAACCTGAACGTTCAACCGCGTGGTAGGTAAGACCATGGCCTATGATTTCCTTGACCATGTGTCGGAACTTCTTTCCGTCTATCTGCTCCTCGATATAATCGATGGTATTCGATTGTATCGAGGCTATCGAATTGAGAGGTCGTTCTTCTTTGTTTGGTGGCACATCTGACTCCCGTCCGTGGAAGATTGCTCGATAGTAGGGAAATACCAGTATTTTGGGGGGTACGATACCCCTCTCCGGGTAGAGAAGGGCAAATGGAATCAGGCCAGTATTCCAAGAGGTCCCGAAGCCCAAATACAAGTCAAGGCCCCTCCCGTGTTTCTGCATCGGTCGGTCGGTGACACCGAACCGAGCAGAACAGCAGGAGGGGCCAGTAGAGTGCTTCGGTTATCGATAATATCGAGATACAAATGAAGGCCCCCCAGCCGGATTGCCCCTTGCTCAAAGGCATCCGGCTGGGGGGAATTCACATGAAAAGAAGCGGGAGGGAGGATTCGAACCTCCGAAAACCACCCCACAAGGGCCTTCGCCAGAGCAGAGTGGCGCAGCCACCATGGCTGTCTTCGGTACGTCTGCCAACGCACCTTGCCTATCCCCTCGCCCAGTGGCAGCTGGACACACAGTCACTCAGTATCACTGAGAACTGAAAGGGCTCCCGCGCAAAATTTGGTCTGTGGAGGGAGTCGAACCCACTTTATCCAACGTCGGAATCGAACCGACCTGCCAGCTGCCGCCGACTGCCATTCCAGGCTCACAGATTTCCGAGGGAGGAGAGGAAAAACCTCCCCCCTTCACCCCTTTATCCTCATTTGGGGCTTCAATTAATATACTTTATTTCGAACTTGTATTTCGAATTTAACCAAATTGTGCTTTAAGACACCAAAAACGCCACTAAGCGGCGGCATCGCGCTCTGCGTTCAGCGACTCGGCGTAGGCCACGAGGTCAGCTCCGAGCTTGGTGTCCAGAGCCTTCCACTGGTCGAAGACCCCCAGAACGTGGCAGCAATCCGGACCGTAACCGATCTCGATGCTGGCCGGGACGGAGAGCTTGTGGCCACAACGGCAGCAGGCACCCTCGTGCCAGACCTCGACCACCTTGGGGAGGTCGGTGCCGAACCGGACCTGGTCCCAGATCCATGCGAACGCTTTGTGGCGCACGGTGTCGCTGGCCGGAACCTCACCGGGCTTGGCAACTCCGTACTTGTTGCACGCGCCACGGAGGCGGTACTCCTGGTTCGCGGTGGGGCGACCGTACTTCTTGACGTTCTCAACCAGCTTCTGGTGGTTGTCGATCCAGTGACCCTTCAGCCCCTCAGCCATCTTGGCTTCGAGGGCAGCAGCCGCGTCACGCCACCCGTAGGCGCGGTACTGCCCGTTGGGCTCCACGACCCCGATGCACTTGTAGTGCGACTTGCGGAGGTTGTTGTCTCCGGTGAAGACCCACACCTCAAACAGGGCACCCGCGAGGTCGGGTTTGATCGCCTTGTAGGTGGCGCGGTTTCCGGTCTTGATGTTCTTGACGGTGAACATCGCGTTTCCGCCAGTGATGAACTCCATGATCGCCATGGGATTTTCCAGCAGACGCTGGTGGCGAGAGTTGTTGGCGGTGACTACGGGCTGGGATGCGTTGGCCATTGTGATGACTCCTGCTTGGGTTGTACAGTTTTCTCTCTCACCCCTTTATCCTCGTTTAGGGGGCTCGATTAATACCTATTATTTTAGGCGAATGTCAGACGAGACCTTCGAGGACAGCCTCGTCGACCTCCACCTCGTCAGTCTGTGCCTTACAAGCAGCGACGCCACCAGCGTTGAGGAGCCAGTTGACGGTCCCCTCTTCGTCGGCGGGTGCCAGCTTGAAGCTGGTGTAGCGGCCAATCTTCAGCTGGGCACGAATTACCCGCTTGGCCACCTGCAGGGGTGCGCTCTTGGAGCGCGGGATCGGACCGTTCTCGGCTGCGGTGAGAACCTTCTGCCCGATCAGCAGTCCCTGGAGGTAGACCGTTCCGACGGGAGCAGCCAGCTTCGCGTCGGGGTCGGTGGAACCCTTGTAGACGCGAGCACCACGGACCTTGTTGCCGTCCTTGTCGAGCAGAGGCTCGAAGACGTCAGCCGTGGTCGGCTTGGTGTCTCCGTCGATGGTGCGCTGGAGGTCAGCAACCACCGCGTCCACGGCAGCATCCACGATCTCGCGGGTGACGGGCACCTGACGCATCCCACCGGGGATCTCGGCGTCGAGACGGGCCACGAGGTCGGCCTTCTTCCCGGAGTCGTCCAGTCCGTTCTCGCGGCACCACTCCTGCAGCTGAGCCAGCTTCGCGGACTTCTTCCAGACGCGCTCCCATCCCATCAGGCCACGGTCAGCGATCGCCTGCTTGTCGTCGGCGGTCATGGCCTCGGCCTCCGCCTTGGAGACGGTGACCAGCCGCATGTACTTGAACCCGGTGACCACGAGTGCATGCACGAGGTCGTCCCCGTATCGCTTCCCTCCGACGACGCGTCCGACCTTGGGGTAAATGAGTCCGGTGAAGCCCTTGTGGGCAGCGGCGAGGGTCTCAACGAGGTGGGGGAGGTTGGCGGAAACGGTCATGGAAAACTCCGGTGTGTGGGAATAACGGATGCAAACGCGTCGAAGGTGGAACCCCTCGGGTTTTTATCTTTATTATAGACTTTGATTAATATATATATATATATATATACGCACGGTATGTCCAAGAAGGACATACCGTGCGCTGTTGGGGGATCTAATCGTTTATCGGCCCCAGATTTCGTCCTCGGTGGGCGACTCACCGCATTCCGCGTACAGAGCCTTCAAAACCTCTTCGGCCTCTTCAACTCCGTAGCCGTCCTCGTTCATTTCCACACCCCGGATTTCTGCCAAGATGTGTTCACGTGGACGCTGTGCAGCCCCCAATTTCGCGACCTGAACCACCTGCGTCCGACCCTGGCCGAACACCAGCATGGCTGGTGGGTTGGAATTGATGGCTTCGCGGATTACGACGCCCGTGACGCTGGTCACCTTCTTTTCCTTCCAGGACCAACCCTTGTAGGAAACCCCGGTGCCCATGCCCAACGACAGTTCCTGCTCGCAGTCGCTCTCTTCGGTCAGGTTCTGTGCTTCAAGCTCCACCACGATTTGGATGTTCACCCGCCCTTGGAGAGGGGAGGCACCAACCACCCTTGCGGTTTCATCCAACTCGATTCCCTGCAGCACCGCTTCCATCAAAGCACTGGACTTCTTGATGAAGTGCGAGACGCCGTGGCGACCCGGTTCCCTCCGTTCCACCAATCCATCGGCAACAACGTCCGGGTCAGCAAGGGCGTGGTATACGTGAACCTCCACGCCCTTGCTTGGTTCTTCCCAGAAAGTGTGGGAGATTACAGCGAACATCAGTACCCCCGACGGGCATGGCCCGTGGTGCCGTCCAACTGGGCACGGCCACCACCAGTGGGAGGGAAGACCAGCGACTCAACCTTGTCGACCAAGGCGCGAGGCAGATCCTCGACATTTTCAACGACCACGTGGTCGGGGAAAAGACCCTCAACTCCGCGACAGCCCCAGCCGATGCCGACGCCCACGACCTTGATCCCAGCCTCTTCGGCCAGCCGGATCTGACGCTGCACCACCTTGGGGGAGTTGGGGACACCGTCCGTCACTACCAGAATCAGACGGTGCTTCTCTTCCCGCGTGTTGATCTGTTCAAGGGCGAACTGAACCCCATCGCTGAGCGGAGTACCACCAGTGGCGCTGTACTTCCAGAAGCGGTCCGCAACGTCCTTGGTCTTCTCCTGCCAGTCCTTGAAGATGATGTAGTCCACGCCACTGGTCCGGTGGAAGTCTCCTTCTTTCACCAGAGCCCTGGCCCCGTAGGGGTTGGCCGCGTATTCCCAGTTGTCTCTGACGCCACAGCACAGGATGGGGGAGCCAAGGTCGCAGAAGGCACTGGCGACAGCGTACATGCCCTTTGCTGCCATCTTGTAGAGTTTTCTGTCTCCACGACCTCCGTCCATCGAACCCGACATATCACCAACAACGGCGATCGCCAGACTCTCGGCAGGCTGCTTCTTGATCCGAGCCCACGGACGGCTGGGGGTCTTGCCTCCCTTCATTTCGATGAAGGAAGCGACCAGACGCCGATCCGAGAGGTGCGAACCACGACGGAGACCGTGGCGAACCTCGGGCTGGCGGCTCGAAAGGAACTTGTTCCGGAAGTAACTGCGGAGAGCAGCCACGGTCGTCAGAAGCTCCTTGTCTGCCTTCCTGGTCTTCCGCTTGAAGGAGTCCCGCTGGTGATCAGCAATCTCCGGGGTTACCACCCGGTCACAGCCCGTGTCCCAAGGACGCCAGATCTGCTCGTCGGTGCGAACGTCCTCAGCTTCCTTGTCGAAGCCCTGAGTCAGAGCCTCCAGAGGGTCGAGAAGTCCGGTGTCTCCCTCGAAGTCTTCGAGTTCCATGCCCGGACCTTCGTCCTCGGCGTTCCCACCAGCCTTGTTGCCGCCTTCTTCGCCAGCACCCTCACCGTCGGCGTCGTCACCGTCATCGGCGTCGTCACCCTCGGCACTCTCTCCCTCACCCTCACCCTCGGCACCCTCACCGTCTTGGGGCTCACCGTCATCGGCGTCACCCTCGGCTTCTTCGCCGTCAGCGTCACCGTCGGTATCCTCACCACCCTCACCTTCGGTGGGGTCGTCAGCGCCCTCTTCCTCGGTGTCGTCGGCTTCGTCGCCAGCACCGTCGGCACCCTCGGTGTCGCCGTCTGCGGGCTCACCCTCGGCACCATCAGTGTCGTCAGCAGGTCGGGCCACCGGACGGAGCTGATCGGACGTTCCATCGAACAGACCGACCAGTCGCATCATCATGGTTTTCATAACTTTTGCCTCCACCCCTTTATCCCTCTTTCGGAGTTTGATTAATACCCACCCTTCACTCCTCAACCAGCGACCACTGGAGGTCCTGGACCCCGGTTTCGGGGTGGGGGACTCCAGCAACCACGACCTCGACCATCTGCCCGGTGGCCTTGATCTCGGCACGGTCACCGACCTTCCACATGTGACCCTTGGGAGGTGGGTTCGACTTCTTGTCGTCGTTGGCGTCTTCCTCGGTGGGCTCGCCTTCACCCTCACCCGGCTCACCCTCACCTTCGGTGGGAGGGGGAGGCTGCTGGGACTTGACCAGACCGAACAGGTAAGCCACGACTTCCATCGCAAGCCACCAGTGTCCCAAGTCGTCTTCGCGAGTCATGTTGATCGCACGGTCCAGAAAGGGACGGAGTTCACCACCCGCAACCAGCTGGAAATGTTCGGGGGACGAAGCCGCGTAGCGGATCACCGCGTTCCGCTGGGTCGGGGTCTCGTACCCCAAACCAAGGTCGCGGAAGGTTCCCGCAATCACCTGCATGGGTCCAATCATGCTGGCCCGGTGTTCGTTGACAATCAGCCCCATCCCCTCCTGCTCCAGGATGAAGTCCTGGAGGTCGGGCATGACCGAACCAGCACCGGGGTGATCCTCGCACCCACGACGCTCAATCCGAATGTCCTCAATCAGGTTCCCCCAGTGGAGGACCATTCCGACCAGCCGAGGCCAGTTCTTGTCCGGGTCGGGAATCAGGTTCCACCGATCCTTCAGCGGACCCCAGACCTCTTCGAAGGTGAGGTCACGAGTGCAGCTGTACTTGTCGTGCCAGCTCTCGTGGTAGACCCCAGCGATGCGGACACGCTGTGGCTTCCGGGTCTTGGCCTCCGAATCGGCAGGACCCCAAGCGGCAACGTTCAGCTGCTTATGAGGTTCCGGAACACGGGTTGCGTTGGCGGCTGCGATCGCAGTGCGGACCATCCACTCGTCCAGTCCGTTTCCGAGCTTGATCCCGTTGGCGATCTTGTCGAAGAGGATTCGAGCGGTCCAGCGGTTGACGTTGTAGAACATCTTCCCGGTGGCTCGGACGGGAGGGCAAGCCTCTCCGAGGATGGACTCACCAGCAGCCTGCTGGGCCTCGCGCATGGCGTTGATCACTTCGCTTCTCCTTGTCTCTGTGAGAGATCCAGATTTGGTGTGTTTTTCCCTTTCACCCCTTTATCCTCATTCGGGGTTTCAATTAATACCTCCCCTGACGAGGTCTTGGAACTTGGGTCCAAGGAACTGCAGGGAGTAGACCCCCTTCTGGTCGAACACCTCGACCTTTGCGGACACAAGCACAGCCCATTCGTTTTCGATGGCCACCACGAAGTCTCTCCCCACGTAGGACACAGGGGTTACGCGCCCAGGCAGCGAGCGAGGGTCTTCCTTTAGCTTCCCTTGGTCCCAGAGAGCTTTCACGGCCCCAAGGTCCATACCGGACTCCCAAAGCCAAAGGAAGCCCTCGGAGAGGTCTTCGATGGCCACCAGCGTTCCAGTACCTGCGGGGGTGTAATCCTGGAACTCTCGCTCTTCGATCGTGTATTCGTCTCCTACCACCAAACCACGGTCCAAATACGACAAAAGCACCTCCCCCAACTCAGCGTCGGAGGAGGTCCAGTCCATGGGTCCCATGCTGGGGTCGGAGACCGGGTGGTTGCCCACCACAATCCGACGCAGTTTCATTCGTCTTCTCCCTGGTCCCAGCGGAACCCGATACGTGCCTTGTATTCCTTGCGTTCGATGTAAGCCATCAGGATTGATACCTGACGTGGCTCCAGGAGTTCAAGAACGGTGGATGTGTCGCGGATTTCCGCGTTGGTGGTGACGCGGATGGTCTCCAGGAATCGGTCTCCCAATTCCTGGGCCAGACGGTCGAGGTCGACCCCCTTGCGCAGCACCCACTTCGGGTCCTGGTGGGTCACCAGGATTCTCCCGGAGTCACAGGTCAGAACGCCCGTGCTCCGGTTTTCTTCGCGAATCTTCTCCTTGATGGATTCCAGTTCCTTGGTCATGGAGTCGATGGCCTTGGCCAGGGCAATTGCCCGATCGAGGTCAGCCACATCAACCTCGCTCAGCGTGGCAGCCCACGTGGTAGGCACCCTCGGCCTCGACCCGAACGAACTGGTCACCGGGCTCGATGAAGCCCCGGCACTCCCGGCAGAACAGCGGGAATTCAGCCCAATGGAGCTGCACATCACCACGCTCAGCAGCCGCAAGGAGGGCAACCTCGTCGGCCTCCTGCTCGGCAACAACCGGAGCTTCGACCTCGACTGCGACCCATGCCGCGAGCCGTGCAGCAGCCTCGGCGTAGCGGACTGCCTTTGCCTCACCGCAGAACCCAGCCAGAGGGCAACCACGGCAGGTGCGCGAACGCAGGTTCTGGGCACCAAAGCATTTGGTCTGCTCGATGACCCGGAGCCGGAGGTTCTCGTCGGCTTCCATGATGGGGTGGTTGGAGAGGGCAGCGTGTCGCACTGCCTTGACCGCCTTGGAGACCTCAACCGCTCCAGCCGCCTCAGCGACCGTCTGAGTGGCGACTGCCTGCTCAGGCACCTTCAAGGTGAAGGAACCCCGCTTGGGGCTGAAGACCTTTCCCTCGTCGCGGAGCTTGGAGAGGGCGAACGACATATCCCGTCGCGCCTTGGGGTAGTCCTTGCCGCGAGCCTTGATGTGGCCCCAGTGGTCCCAGCCGGGGAATCCCTCGGTGGCGACGATTGCGGCATCGACGTCCGGGGTTCGGACCATTCCGTCCGCAGCGATGTTCTGGAGAACAGCGAGGACGACAGGCTTCCAAGCGGTGACGTCGGAGTTGGCGGGGAAGTTCATTGTTGTTTGTCTCCTTGTCTCCCTGTGGGAGATCGGGTGATTTGGGGCTCTCACCCCTTTATCCTTCTTTGGGGCTCTGATTAATGGGTCAGTGTTCGACCGATCAGAACCCGACCTCTGCGTCGGCGTCGTTGAGGACACCGCACTTGATGGCCTCGTTGATCGCTGCCTCGGCAATCAGGATCTGGTCGCCGTCCAGACGCTCCGTCCAAGCCTCCATGGCCTCGGCCAGAATCTTGTCGGCAGTCCGATTCGGGAAGTCCTCACGGACGTTGCGAGCGCACTTCATGATTGCCTGAACGCCACGCATCGACAGACCGCTGCTGCAGTAGAGCTTGCGCTCGACCAGCATGGCGCGGATCCGCTCAACGCACTTGCCCAGAGTGTCGAAGATCTCCGGCATGGCCTCGTTCATTCCGGGGAACATGGCCCGGTAGATGACCACCTCTTCCTCCCACGCCATGTGGTGGAAGCGGATGAACTCACCCATCCGGTCGAGCAGCGAACCGTCGATCGGACGGCTGCTCATACCGTCAGCACCGTTGCCGTTGGAGTTGGCGGTGAAGACGAACTGCGTTCCCGGCAAGATCTTGTGGGCCTTGCCGTAGGGGTCGATGACCCGCTTCGAGGTCGTGTCGAGGACGAGCCGGAACTCTTCCAACTGGTCTTCGTCGCCACGGTCGACGTCGGAGAACAGAATCAGGAAGGGACGACGGATTCCATCGGCTCCCACGTAGCCCTCGGTGAGAGCCTTCCAGAGGGCACCGAACTCCCAGCCCGTCCCCTCGCTGTCCAGCTTCTGCTTGTAGAACCAACCCTTGACGTCGGTTCCACGGGTGAAGCAGAACGCCAAGGACGGCTTGCGCTGGGCGTAGCAGAACTGGTGAGGAAGAGCGTCCTTGCCGGTACCGGGACCGCCGTAGAGGAAGACGGGCTCACCACCCTTCAGCGCACGGTTGGCGCGTTCGTGGGCACGAGCCGCCTTGCCCTTCTTGGGCAGGAAGTAGTGGGGAATGCCGGGCAGGCACTCTTCCTCGGGGACGTGAGCGTCGATCTTGTAGGTGTACCGACCAAACTGGAACGTCAGGTTGTTGAGGTCGGGAGCCTTTCGCTTCACCTTGACCTCAGCCTCCAGTTCAGGGGAGACGAGTTCCGCCTCTTTGAAGTCGGCTGGGTCGAGTCCGTGCACCTCCTCGATGTGAGGGGTGAGGAAGTGGCCAACGTGGTTGCAGCCTTCGACGGGGCAGGTGATTGCCATGTGTGTTGTCTCCTTGTCTCTCTGTGAGAGATCCGGTGAGTGTGAATTTACAGGGTTAGAGAGTCGCACTGACTCCCCCTCCACCCCTTTATCCCTCTTTCGGAGTTTGATTAATATATCCCTCAGTTCTACCGATTAGAAGGGCATATCGTCATCATCCCAGGTTTCTTCCTGGAGGGTGGGGGGCTGCTGGTACCTGACGTCGGCGTCCACGATGGCCTTCAGCAGTGCGAGGTAGTTGCGGTCGTTTTCCCAGAATTCGTCGGGGACGAGGATACCCATAGCATCCCGCAGCTGGATCTCCTCGACCTCTGGTTCCTCAGGTGGGTCCCAATACGAGCCGGGGTAGCCGTCGTGGTACTCGACGGTTCCGGTCAGGAGCCCCAACCCCTCAACAACGAGACCAGACTCAGCCGTGACTTCGATCTTCACTGCGCACCTCCAGTTTGATAAATGCCGATAAACGGAATTGCTTTTTCGGCAGTTGTTTCGAACTTGTATTCGAATTCTAATTCGAACGCCCCAGAAGGGCATCATGCGACTGACAACGTTTATCGTTTATCAGCCGACCCGGCGAGGGACCACACGACCTTGTGGTCCTGGTCGCGGTCGGTGACCTCGGTGCAGTAGCCAGCCTCAGTCCACCAGCGGCACTTGCGACACCGGATGGCGGCGTCGATGCTCCAGTAGCTCTCGCCACAAGAGCACTCGTAGCGGTACTCGGCGTAGAGAGCCTCCCAGCGCGCGTTGTCGGCGGCGATGGCGGCATCCTCGGCCTCCTGGCTGTACTCGGTGACCGTGCCGTCGCGGAGGTCCACGCAGCTCACCTTGCAGCACCGGGCGGCGTAGCGGGCGGCCCGGTACTCGGCCCCACAGGCGTTGCAGCGGTGGGGATGGTCGTTCTGGATGGACACGGTAAGGACTCCTTCCTCGCACCTTGCGAGGAATCGGGGTACGAGAAGAAAAAACAAGAACACGAATGTGTCCCCTCTCACTCCTTTATCCCCTTTTAAAAGTCCGATTAATACCCCTCGATACCATCGAATAAAACTGACTTCACACACCCCGAAACCGCATTAACACCTGTTGGACTATATGCCCATATGTCTGTGAGGCCCATCAGACCGTCGCACCCCAAAAGAGCCAGCGATGCCAGATGTCCTCGGATTGCCTTCCGTGCGCTGTCAGTATTACTCGATATTATCGAAAGGTGGTTTTCTCCCACGAGGGGGTATTTCTCGGAGGTATACCCCCTTCTTTCAGCACCGCTGGATGACTCCCCGAATCGGTGACACCGACGATGTTCGGTGTTACCGACGATCGACCCGGCGTCCGACGATTGCGGGGATGCTACGGGCGGAGCCAACCACCAACCCGGCAGACCTGTGCCACCCATCCCAGATGCCCTCTACAGCACCCTTAGAGTCTTCAATGACGACTATGGGGTCTATGGTCCCTTTTTTAGTTTCTCCATGTATCCGGACCTTCCCAATTCTTCGTCGAATTCAACCTCTTGGGCGTACCACTTTTCCCAGCTACGCCGCCCTCCCGGCATAGCGCCAATCAGCTTCCGCTCTGGGTACGCAGGCTCATATCTCCAACGAAGTTTACGGGGGTCAACGTCAGGGTCATTGACCCCCGTAAACTTCGGCTTCGTCCCACATCCAACGATGCGGCAGATCGTCACCTCCCCAGATGCTCGGCCCCTTGACACCCTCGTTGGAATAGCGTTCGGCAACTCGTGCAGCTGAGGGTGGAAGTTCTGGTCTGTAAGGCATGTGTGTTCTCCCTCGATGCTATCGAGTTCTACTCGGTATCACCGATAAAGGAGTTACCCGGAGTCGTGGATGCTGCCCCGTGGACTGATACGGCTTCTGTCACGACCGTGTTTCCCTCGCGGGCAACAAAGACGCGGACTTCCTCGGTCTCAATGTTCTGGAGCAAGTCTCCTCGGACGACGACCACACGGTCAGGGCGTGGACGGACAATTCCGAAGAACACGTCCACCGACCGAAAGCCGAACCGCTCAGGACTTGTCACACTGGCCATTCGAGAAGTACGAATCATCATGTCCTCTTCACTACTATATTTATGACCTAAAAAGTACCTAACTAAAGCAGAGGCCCCAACACACGAGCCACGCGGGAGAACCCCTCCTTCGCGGCGTCCGGGGGTCGCTCCGTGATGTAGCGGTGCATCTTGTCGATTGCCTCGTCCGGAACTCGACGGTCAGCGGGACGCGTAGCGTTGCGCTCCTTGCAGACGTGCTTCGGGGTGTCGAGCCAGACACACTCAACCGGACACCCGGTGTAGGCTGCCCACACCATACGGGAAACTCGTGCCCGCTTCCAATCCGTGTCGAAACAGGCGTCGAAGTAGAGCACACCGTGCTCCCGGTTCTGGCGCAACCAAGTGCTCTTGCCAGAACCGGGAGCACCCATGAGGATGACCACCTTCTTGGGCTCGGGACACCAGCGGAGGTAGTCCTCCAGGGCAGCCCACGTGCGCTGCCACGCGGCCTTTGCCCGGCGCGGGGTCCAGTGGTACCGACCCTGGAGGTCGTAGAGGTGATTGTCGGGAGAGAAGATCATTGTGTTCCTCGTGTTTCCAATCCCTTGTGTATCCACTCCATCAGAACCTCCTCCAGGGTTGGGGGGCACCCTTACGGACACCTTCACGTCGAGCGTCGTCTTGGACGTTCTGGATAAGCCGCCAAAGAGCCCGCCTCTCCTGCTCGTTGAGTTTGTCGAGCATCGGGATCAGCGTTGCTCGGTCGCAGCGCTCTCGATGCAGCAAGGCGGTCAAGTGTTGCTTGATCACGTCCGTCTCCTTAGTTGTTGGTCCAGCAGGCTTCTGCGCAGACTTCGTTGCCCCCGCCGATGATCTTCCCTCGCTTCTCGCGAAGTTTGCTCTTGAACTTGGGTGCCCCGCACTTGTTGCAGGAGACTGGTCGGTTGCTCGCAACCCACACCTCCCGCATCCGGGTCACCATGCGCTCAGGGATCTCTTCGGTCTGACCGACCCGGAAGACGCGAGCCTGGGCCTTCACGATCCCCCGCTCTTGCCCTTCACGGTTGGTGTAGACCCCGCAGACGCGAATCGCGTCCTTCATTGGCTGTCTCCCAGCTCGAATAGTCGAGCTTGTTGTTGATGATCTCTTCCGCCTCAAGGCGGCCCTTGACCTTCTCCGTCTTGGACCACTTTCCGCCTCTCCAGTCCTCCATGTGTGCGTTCGTCAAGCCTGGCCCCGTTTCCTCAGCCGGCGGATCGCCTCGTCTTGGTCTGCCCCTTTCAACGCCTCGATGCAGTCGAGGGTCGGGGCTCCGGTCTCTCGTCTGACCAGCTTGACCTCGTCCGGGTCAACCGGTCGCTGACGTCGCATCAGGAGCTTGTCCAGGCTGTGCATGAAGCCGTCCAGGTCGCCCTTGATCGACAGGCCGTTGACGTCCCTGACCTCGGCGACGAAGGCGTCGTACCAGGCCAGCGTGTCCTTCAGCTCTTGCTCCAGTTTGTTCATCACGACGCACCTCCCGACCACCGCCCGAGTGCTTCGGCAGCGGCGATGCAGGCGGGTCCGAGGGTTTCGTGCCACGAGATACGATCTCCGTGGTCCACCTGCCATGGATGCCGGCGATTCTGCGCGTGAGCCGCGCGCACGCGCCATGCGTCATCCCCCAGCAGCGCCAGCAGACACCCAGCGGTCGCGGGGTCGTCGGGGTCGGGGACCGACTTGTTGTACATCCACATGGACTCCTCGGTGTAGGAGTCGAAACGCGGGTTTTCGATCCACTCATTGCACTCGAACACCTGCGGCAGCATCCCCGGCATCCACCGCCAACCCGGCAGCGACACAGCAAGGCGGCCCCACTCCTCAGTAGTTCTCTCAGTCATCGGTCACTCTCCTTGTCGAAGACGATTCCGAACTGAGGGCTAATCATCTTGTCGACGACGATGCCCTGTTCCTCCAAAGTGTGCTCGGAGGCAGTCCCGTAGAAGGTCATCCCCGGAGCCTTGACGGCCACAGCGGAGAATCCCTTCTTGTACCCGATGTAGAAACCGATGTCCACATCAGTGGTGGGAACCGACTCTGGATAGTTGTCGGGGTCCCACTCGAAGTGGGTGGCCTCGCGAAATTCGGCCAGCTTGTGGGAAGCGAATTCCAGCACAGACGCCTTCGGGTCTTCCACCCGCTCGACGGAGTCAGCCCAGCTGTTGAAGGCCAACACGTGCCGGAACGCCAGAACCATCCGTTCTTCTGCGGATTCCTCGGTGTACCCGTGCTCGTTTTCGTGCGAAAACGCCGCCAGCACCAGCCAAGCCACCTCCGCAGCGTGGTGGGGCTCGTAGTGGGCCAATTCGCCATTCCAACCCAGCTCCTCACCGGATTCGAAGATTCCGGGTCCCATCTTGTGGGCTCCCTCGATGGCGACCATGACCTCGTGGGGGGTAAGCCCCACGAACTTCGCCAGAAGTCGGACGCCGTTCTGGGCCATCTTGGCGATGAACAAGGGGTCGGCTCCTTGCAAGAACATGCGGGAGAGCATGGTTGCGGAACCGGGGTCGGCTCCCCCGACGAGGGGGGAGACTTCCTCAGTGCAGCGCTTCTGGTCGTTGGTGGGCTGGGTCACGGGACCTCCTGTTCAGCTTCTTAGTGTTTTGGTTTTTCTTTCGCCCCTTTATACTTTTTTTTGGGGCTCGATTAATACTGGTTTTTACTTTTAAGACGCGAGGAAAGCCACTTTGCGGACAGTTCCTGTTCAAAGAGGATTTCAACTACCTCCCTGTTTCATCCACTCCTGCTGCCGCGAGGCACTTTGCCAAGTGCACCTCGGTGGGGCTCAGGATCACCTCTCCCCCCTCTTCGTCCAGGGCTTGCTTGACGAACCACTTCCCTCCACGGAGGGCAAGGACAACGGTGATATCCACGAATGGGTCCCCGCACTTGGTAGAGGACTTTGGGGTTCGGCTCACGGTAACGGTCACGTCGTTCATTGGTTGACTCTCCCTTTGATACCCGGCCATCCGATGCCAGGGAAGTTGAAGTTGCCCTTGACCACCGCTGCGTGTCCAACGTCCTTGGCGTATCGATAGTCCGGGTGGGCTTCCTCTTGCCGTTGGCAGTCAGCACAGAGGGTGTCAGTGTTGAACCACGAAACCTTTGTGGAGTTCGTGGGATTGGAACAACGGTCGCAACGGGTCATGAACAGTCCTCGGGGTACTCGGGTTCGATGGGTTCGTCCACATCGGCCTGGGTGTACCCGGTGAGGATTTCAGGACGGTACTGGGACAGTTTGACCTTCTCGCACACATGGCAGACGAAGCACAGGGGGATGCCCTGGGCGTCGTGTGCAAGACGACGGTCCTCGTTCTTGCACCTGTGGTGCATGAGTTCTGATCGTTCCATAACTCCTCCTACTTTCGGGTTTGGACCAAATCGACACACTCGGCGTAAGCCTCCTGAGAGGATAGGTCTCCCTTCTCCAGCATACAGCTGGCAACTGCGTTGAGGAACTGGTCGTGGGGGATGACCCAGTAATTGACCCACAGGAGCGCACCCACAGCGAGCGCAAGGACGGCGAGCCCGGTGTCAGAGCAAAGCCACATCAGAGCGGTCTTGCAGACCACCCACATGGCGATGCGCCAGTATCCGAGTTTGATGGCGAGGCGAACCATGTTCTCTCCTTCACAGAACGGGGAATGGGTTGGCGAACTTCCGACCAGCAACCTGGACGTATTCCCGCTCACCCGCTTCGTTGAACACCAAGGCGGTCAGGTGACCACCGAACACGGCACCAGTGTCGATGCCCGTACCGTGGGCGAATTCCCTGGGGCCTTCCATGAACGGCTGGTGGCCGAAGACCACATGGCCGAATCGACCGCAGTAGATTTCCGCCCAGAACGGGTCCTCCGGACCCTCTTCACCCAGAGGGACCATCTGGCCCGTCTCGTGGTGAACGTTCCGAGTCCGCATCAAGTCACCGAATTCCTTCCTCCAGTTTTCGGGGACCATGGCCTCTTCCACCGTCTCCGGAAGCTCCTTCCGGTTGGCGGGAATCCCCGCATGAACCACCAAGAGTCCGTGCTCTTCAACCTTGTGGAACGGAACCGTGTTGTTGAGGAATTCGACGTCCTCAGGAGTCAGGGCATCCGTGATCGTGACCAGTTCGGGCCGCTTTTCAGCCATTTCCTCCCCTGGTTTCCACCCGTCACTTCGTTTGAGGTTACATGCGGGGGCGGAGCTCGTAGAGCTTGGCCGCCCACACGGGGAAGTGCAGGGCCACGCCGCCCTTGTACACGGTGGCTGTGTCGCGGCCGGCGCGGCCGACGGTGACTGCTTTCATCCGAGACCCGCGAGGACTTCGTCCAGCGCCTTGGCGCGCCAGGCCGGGACGATCTCGACGAGGTCGGCCGCCGTGACGGCGGCCGGGAACAAAAGGGCCGGGCTTTGCCCCGCCAGGACGGAGGAGTCGAGACCGTGGCGGATGCGGTAGACGCCGTCTCGCTGCCGGGGGAAGCCGTCGAGCGTCTCGACCTTGGCGACGACCCGGCCCTGCGGCGTCTGGAGCGTGGCCCACAGCCACACGGCCTCGGCCTCGGCCTGGGGCTCGTAGCCCCGGAAGTCGGCGAGGGCTTGGGCCGGGACCCAGACGCTGACGTCGCCGACGCCCTCGATCTCTTGGGTGACCTGAGCCTCTCCGCTCAGGTCGCTGTTGAAGTGGATGCGTCCGGCCTCGTTGCCGTCGGCGTCTCTCAGGATGTGGGTGTGCATGGGGTCCTTGTTGCGGTGACGGTGTAGCGGGCAGGGTGCCCTGTGTTGGAGCGGGCTCGGACCACGCGAAAGCCGGCGGCCTCGAAGCCTTCGGCGATGGCGAGGGCTTCCTTGCGGTCGAGCCTCGGGAGGATGAAGCGGTTGGGGCGCGGGGCCTTGATGATCTTGATCGCCCGGTCTTGGACCAGCAGGCCAGCCGTAGGTTGGCGAACCTGTCGGTGCCCCCGTGGATCCGAGGGATGATGTGCTCGAAGGTGCTGATCTGAGACCCGCACCCAGGGTAGTACTCCGCTGCAGGTACCAGGTGGCACCGACAGTAGAGACAGTGGGGGTCCGACGCAAGGAGCCGGGCCCGCTTACGTTGGGAGTTGTTCACAGCAAGGACCTGGACGCGGTCTTCACCATCGGTCCCCCATGTAGGCCGCCGCCGCCATCGCTCGCGCTCGCGACAAGGCGCTGCTCTCGCGCTGTTCGTCGTCTGCGGCCTGCGCGGCTGCGTCCATCTCGTCGCTGAACTGCTCAGCCATCGCAAGCGCAGCCTTACTCCCGAGGCTCACGTAGCCGTCGCCCTCAGCGTCCCCGTTGTCACCACCCTCGCCGGGGTGCTGAACTTCGGCCAGCTTGCCCCGACCTCCACGGGCGACCTGCTTCTCCCAGCCCATTCCGGTTCGCACATGCGTCTTCGGAGCACCGGGCTTGTACTTCCGGG
>Ga0208543_1000002_pt1 | contig 100818 bp, 133 predicted proteins | sample DEB08_DNA_14_FD_185497 | JGI IMG/M metagenome (GOLD analysis project Ga0208543, IMG submission 185497) | Aqueous microbial communities from the Delaware River and Bay under freshwater to marine salinity gradient to study organic matter... | ecosystem: Environmental > Aquatic > Marine > Coastal...
CGCCCGCAATTTGAATCGTTCCAGTAGTAGTGATGGTGTCGGTATTTCCGCTATCATCTTCAAAAGTAATATCAGTAACAGTTCCCGGTGCACCAGTTCCACTGGAAGCAGCCGTAATTCTTCCAAAGTTATCTACGGTTAAGTTAGTATTTGTATAAGATCCTGGAGTGACCGCAGTTGTGGCTAGTCCAAAGGCTACATCAGCCGGAGTCGGACCTGCTGCCGCAGTTACGGTGGCCACTGTTTGTGTGGCTACTCCAGAGAAAGTTACAGTTTCTCCATCAGTAATAGTATCAGTAGTTACTCCATCAGAAACTATCCAAGAATAAGATACAGGAACGGCTTTCCAAGTTGCATCACCAGACAAATAATAATCTTGTTCACCCGTCAAGGCTTTGGGTGCAAATCCAGTAGCACCATCACTAACGCCAGTCGCACCCGTCATTAAACGAGTTTCTACTGTCAATTGTCGAGCCGCATTTAATTGTGTATCCAAGACCCCATTGAGATCTGCGGAACCAGAACCCGCTGTCGTGGATCCAAAGATTTCGAGAAGATCTCCGTCTGACATAGTAGAAGGAGAAGAAGCCCCCGAATTAGCGGCTACGGTAAAATTTCTCATAAGAGTGGCTGGAATGTCGTCATCTACTAAAGCCCTAAAAGTAGGCGTAGCGGCAGCACCAGCAGTTGGACCAGCGAGAACGGTATTAGCGGATTGAGTCGCATAAGTAACGGCTAAAGTTCCGGCAGTAGTAACTGGAGATCCGGCTACGCTGAAATCGGCGGGCATAGTTAATCCAACCGAAGTGACCGTTCCAGAAGTAGTGGCTGAAATAGTAACGGCTCCAGTAGCACCCGAAATAGTTATTCCAGATCCAGCGACTATAGAAGTAACACCAGTATTTGTAATAGTTAGGACTGGACCGGCGGCTAGGCTAGTGGAAATCCCAGTGCCACCGGTAAAAGTAAAATCAGTCAAAACCGGTTGAGTGCGGTCTAATTGAATTGAAGAGGCCAAATCATCTATGACATTAAATAAAGAAAAAGTAGAACCATTGTTAAGAACTCGATCAGATCCGAAATAAAGTTCGTTGTCGGCCGAAGAAACCCATAAAGTTTCAGTAGCAGTAGTTCCTGGATTGGCGGCTACGGGTGCAAAATCTACACCAGTAGTGTCTTCGATGATATTATTCATGGTAATTTTACCATTTACATCTAGCACATTAGTAGCAGAATTATAGGAAAAATCATTAGAACCAGTAAAACCTCCAGCACCATCATTTAATTGCACATCATATTGGGCTCCACCAGGCACCGCACCGCCCCCTCCAGAAGTAGTAATAGTTACTGTGCCACCGCCATCATCAACTAAGGTTCCATTACTAACTTGAATAGTAGTCACTCCGGAAACAGTAGGTATTCCGTCAATTTCTTTCACTGTTAGATTGAAACTAGTTGTAGTTCCTCCGGCATCGGAACCTGTATATTTATTGGGAATAATTCCGGACATAAAAACACCTAAGCGATACGCTACAGTTATTAATTGTAATCCCTGCTATTTAATGGTAGTCGTTTGAATTAATTATAAATTAACTCTTTAACTATCAAGACGGTGAAGTTCCTACATTAGTATTCTGTTCACGACCAGTATCTTGGTAATAATCTCTTTGTTCAGTCCAACCTACAAAACAACCTTCTGTAGTTCCAGTAGTAATAGCGGCTCCGGTGTCATTAATTACACGGAAAACTATTTGTTGAGTAACTGTTAGGGGCATATCCCAATGCCATTGATCCGTTTTTGGAGTGATTGGTGACCATTGGAAATCAGCCCACTCTTGAAAAAGTTGTCCGTCTATCCAAATTTGATATCGCACACCAGTTCCGGTGGCTTCGGTGTGTCCAAAAGAGCCAATATGATAATAATCTCCTTTGTTACCAGCCGAAGTATTGATAGTCTGACCGACAGTAGGGCTGGTAGCCGTGACGGTAGAAGACCGAAAAGGTGTGTTAGAATTGCTCCTATTATTGGTGCTAGCAGACGGAGGGCGAGATTTCGTAGAAGTTACGGATCGCACAGCAGGGGCAGGGGCTTCACCAACAAAAGCAGTTGGAGTAGGTTGAAAAATACCATTTCCAGATATATCTGTCCAAGAATTTGAACCGTAAACATCAGAAACATTCAATACTACTGCATCAATATAGGCTGAATCTGGCAAATTGTAGGCGGCTCCAGTAGCGAAATTATAAAGTTGGCGAACTACTACGTTAGCAGAATTAGGCTTAGGCACTAAATGCCAAGGATAATTAGCAAAATTAATTAATTTACTACGATCTTGAAATTCTACAGCAGGTCTTACTTGACGATCAAAAGTGGCTGGATCTTGTCCAGGACGAATAACTTTTGTTCCGGCTCTTTCAGTGGTTCCATAAGAAGATGGAGGCGGCGGATAAGCCGCTACTGCTTCACCGGCTTGACTGTAACCAGTTTGAAAGGCTTTTTTACGATACGGACGCTTTAGGTTACGCTGTCCTTCGTTAGAGGATGTCATAATAATTGTTATCCATTCCGACTATTTAATACTGCTGACGCTTGAATTTTATTATATTTATGGTTAATCTATTTATAATAAATAGTCATCTCGCATATCTTCCATATGTCGATATGCTTCTGCTAAGTCTAAATAATCTTTCCAAGTTTCCTCATCTAATCCTTCTCTTTGTAAAAGTTGACGGCGAAACCATTCTATATTATCTACAGTAACATCTATTCCTAGATCTAAAAGATTATTAGCGATTAAGGCATCTGAGCCATCAAATAACCAGTATTGAACAAAAACTCGAGCCAAAACAGTAGAAGTAGGTATATCAGTAATCCCTTCAGAAGCCACAAAGGCATGAATATCATTCAGAAAAGTAATTCTTATATCCCAGGTTTGATCTGGTAAGGCATAAACGGGAGGAGATAATTGATAATTAGTAGGTCTAATGGCGGCGGTAGCCGGATATGGCGAGGCTTCACCCGAGATCCCTCCAGAAAATAAATTTTGAGGATCCTGGAAATACCCAGTAGTATTAATAAAAACATTTACGAATCCATTAGGGACCCAACCGATTAAGTCGGTTCCATCAACTATTCCACTAGCAACAAAACTTCCTCCAATAGAAGGGACTGCAATTCCCGGCGTAGATCCAAACTGATGAATGACTACAAATCTATCTTCTCGTATTAAATTCGCTTCCGTAACAACGTTACCATAATCTCCGGTAAAAATAGAAATTTCTTCACCCGCATTCGGATAATCATCCGAATTATACGCTCCATTTCCATTTAAAGTCCATTGATAAATTTGTTTTCTCATAGACATCAAGATAGCCTCCTAGTGCCTTCTGGAATAGGATTTGCTCCATCTAAATATAACTGTTGACGAACTAAAGATCTTTTATAACGATTTATATTTTCTACACTGACTGGTATACCATCCATAAGTAATTTTACGGCAACCACGGCATCACTGTCTTCTAATAATAAATATTTTACATAGGCTCGATGAATTTCATAATCATTTTCAATAGTATATGCGGGGGATCCATCCGGCAATAAAAATTCTATACCCCAAGTCTGCCCAGGTAAAATATAAACGGGAGTAGGTAAACCATCCGCAAAATCTTCAAAAGTAAATACAGATTCAATACCTCCAGGAATTCCTAGTGTGTCGGGAAATGGGATAATACTCGTGGGTAAACCCTCTTGCAGACTTCCGTCTGGATTCTGAAAATATCGAGTAGTTTCTACTCGAATGCCTATAAAAGCAGATTGTTTTCCGTTTCCACCTCCTGGGATTCCAATTTTAGTTCCATCCCAACCAGCAATGGCATCAATAATTATAAATTGTGTGGCTCTTACATCGGCAGTATTATCTAAATTATTTCCGTATCCGCCAGTAAAAATATCAATATATTTTCCAGCAGGAATGGCAGGAGATCGCACTCCAGTAGAAGGATTAAAAACAGGATGTCCTAAAAAATAATTGCCGGTATGATCTGCAGGAACAGCATTTCTCCATTCATAGGCTTGTCGGCGAATCATGTTATTACCAATATGGCTTACGCTATCCCACTATCTAAAGGTTCTGACTATAATAGTTTATAAATCAATAACGAGCAGCAATCTTTTGAATTGCTAACTCACCAATCAATGAAACTTTCACACTTCGCTCTAATGGAGCCGCTATTTGTGTGTTATTAGTTACAGTAATTTGAAGTGGTTGTTGGAATAAAGCCAATACTGGGGAGGAGAAAGCCAAAACTTGACCTCCATTAGCAATGTTATTGTGCAACCAACCAATATCAAAAGAATTGGAAGGAACGTTATTTGGTCCGACACCAATTGTTACGCTAAAATCATAAGCAGTAGTAGCCGCTGCACCAGTAGTATTGTCTTGAACTTCTACGGCAATAGCGTATAGTCTAACTTCTTCGTTGTTTGCTTGATTTGTAAATATACTTACGGTTGAACTTGTAAATGCCGCAATTGCACCACCGGACGCATCAAAGGTATGCGTGGTTGTGTAAATTTCTGGCTGTGGATCTTGATTTGCCATTGTAGTCACCTTGTCTGTATTTTGTTACTACTTCCTACTACTTAAAAGATTCCATTATTCCTTGACTAGAAACAAGTCATCCTCTTGATACACTAAAGGAGGTTTTTCTACGATCGGATCCGGAGGAATTATTTTTTCTTGACTCGCCTTTACATCAACATAGGCTCTAAATAAACCATAAAGTTTTGGTGCTAAATCTTCTATTTCTTCATCAATATTATTACCTTTCTTTTGGGCTTCCTGTTCGAGCAAACCATGCAATTTAGAAAGTGCATTCATAGAACGATAAAAACTAGGAGTAAATAATTTTCTTTGCACTGCTGCGATATCGTCTGCGGAGTTTTGGGCTAGAATGGCCAAAATAACTGCCCCTAAATTTGTGCTAGTAATAAAAACTAATAATTGCCAGTTGATCCAAGCAGTAGGATTTACAAAATAAGAAAATGATTGCAGCACAACCGCAATAGTAATAATCATTACTAACATCTGCGGACCAGTAACGAATTTAATATCAGAAAGTTTTTCGTAATCGTCCATAACTTATGCCTCCATGAATTCTAAATATTCTTTGTGAAATCCAATATGTTGATATCCATACTGCGTTACGGATTCAATTGCCTTCTTCTCCCATTTACGACCCTTGTCTATTAAAAATCTTGGTTCTCTAAAAATTCCCTGATTGGAAAGCATGATAAAATCTTCGTAGTAGTATAAGTTAATTAGGTGTTCACCTATTTCAATCTTCTCAATGATCTCTGGAGTTTGAACTGGTTCGATCAATTCTGTAATATTTTCTGGTAAATTATTTAAATCATCGGGAGCAATTAACTTTCCTTGTAAAACGATCCACTCCTGTTCAAAGATAGCATCCCAAGATTTAGTATCATGTAGATAATCTAATCCTAGATTGCTTTTACGATTCATTAAAAACTGCTCCCGTTTAGAACGAAGATAATCAATCCAATTCTCTTTAGGAGGGGACATAGTTTTATATTAACTCTTTAGTATGTAATACTTCTCCACTGGTAAATTTATTCTACTGGAGTCTCGTCAACATAAAAACTAGAATCAATTACTAACTCAGTAGTTTTTTCCGCCAAGTAAGCACTAATCGCACTGAAAAATATAGTTACGACCGCCATACCTGCAAAAACTCCAGCAGGTGGAGGTGTGGATAATGCTTTCAAAAAAGTAATATTTTGTTCTTCAGCCTCAGCCACAGAATGATTTACCCAATTTTCTAACATAAAAGTTACGAATACGGCGGCTCCTACAATTGTCGTCAAATCATTTTTATCTAATTTTATCATAATATCACCCCTCACTTTCCATAATTTCTATTGCTTCTAAAGTTGCATATCCGATAAGTAATGCCGGAATAGCAATAATTACTATATCTCTTTGCCTTAAAGAATCTTCAGGGAATCCATGTTTCTGATAAGTTCTTACAATGTTTAACATTAAAGAACTAAAAACTGCAAAAGTTCCCACTGCAGGAACTAAAAGAGCCATCCAAGAAGATCTACCAAATTCTTTTCTTTGAGAAATTTCTTCAGCAAATTTATTATTGATAGATTTTACTTCGTCTGTCTTTACAGCCGTAGTTTTTTTCGATTTATTTGGTGGTGTTCCCATAATCAAACCTCCTCATTATCTTCAACCCACTTAAGCAGACGACCGGCTCCAACCATAAAAACACCGAAGCCTAAGATAGTCAGACCATAAACAGTAAATGTGGAATATCCAGTCATCATGGATAATTGTTCTATATCACTCATAGCAGATACATCCAAATCAGCATTTTCTTCTTCGGCTTGATATTGAGGTGGTAATTCATTTTTTGGAACTACTGCAGTATGTTCTCCAATTTCGTCTGAAGTTTTGCATCCAAAAACCGGCCACAGAGGATCGCAAACACGAGTATTAGTCATACGGCGAGACACAGCACCAGGCATAGAATATTCTAAATATTGCCAATCTTGTGGATCGGCACCACCAGAAGGTAAAATATTATTTGGATAGAAATAAGGTCCGATAATAGGTTTTATTTTCGATGGACTAATAGATTCCAAAAAATTCCAAACCATGTTTCAAGACCCTCCTTACTTCCTCAGTTAAAATAGTTTTCCGCCACGAGCATCATACCAGGATTTTATTCCATAGGCAGCAGCAGAGAATAAAGTAATTCCGGCGACAACTTGAATTGTAGAGGCTGAAACTTCAGAACCCTCTGAAGAACTTCCCCCTGGATTATTGTCTTGCATAGCAGAGGGTTTTTCAGATCCGGTTGTCGAGTCTCCAGTAACATCAGTCGTGCCAGCACTGGTAGCAATAGCCCCGCTTCCATAAGGCAAACCGGTTTCACCATAAGGTTGATAAGCAGTTCCGCTATCGTCTAAAGTAGTCAAAGTTGGCACCCAAGCAATCCAAGAAGAAGAACTGGGAGCCTTAGAAATGGGATCTCCTTTATCAGAATAACCGATAATTTCTTGTTGTGTTACGGTGCAAGCCGGATCCGCTGGGTCACAACCGGGAGGATTATGAACATTTACATAACATTTTCTATTATACAAAGTGCCAGGATCGCAAGTAATGTTGTAACCGGTGCCAGCAGAATTAAAAATTGTCGTCATAATGAACACTAACTCAAGATTAAGTTAGTGACTCTACTATTTAATGAATTGCGAAGCAAGTAAACTTCATTCGACAGAACTGGAATTGGAGTCAGAAACGCAGGAACCATCATCTACAGTTGCATCCGGATTATAATTTTCAGCAGTTTCATCCATACAGCCTTCAACTTCTGAGGATTCATCTCCGACTACCTTTTCATAGAAATCTAAAATTGCATCACTTTGCGACCAAGCCGCATATAATCCACCTAGCATTAATAGTCCTACTAATACCTTTTTACTGCGACCGCTATCTTTTTCGATAGTTAGTTTTTCACCTTCTTCTAGATCGACATCCGCTGAGAAATCTTCTGGACCGCCCATATCAGATGGACCATCAGTAGAAGGATTTTCAGTTAATGGGGATTCTTCTAATGGAGACTCAGCCCACATAATATTATTTGGTGGAGAAGATGGGGAGGAAACTCCAGCATCATTTTCCCAAGAAACTATTTGGTCGCCAGCAGAACCTTCTGCATTAGATACTTCAGGATTCTCTACGGATACGGCCTGGTCTTCAGCCATCCAAGCAAAGAATTCTTCAGCACCCATTTTATCATAACCCTTTCGAGTTTTAGTTTTCATTTTGTTGTTCATAGCACGAATTGCTTCAGATTCAGTAGAGTAAAACGGAGAAGTCCATACAGTAGGATAACCTCCTCGGCGACCATAAGCATTGACTGCTTGGAAACTTCCAGAAACTCTCTCTACTACAGCAAACAAATGATATTTAGAAGATGATCCACCTATAAATCTTAGATAGGTAGGTCCGACAACTATTCCTTTAATTCCAGGAGAGGATTCAATGGCATTAACTGCTCGAGCCTCAGAAATCATATCTATGCTTTCCATTGTGGCTTCGAACATAACTTCAGCATCCATTTCTTGCATAGCATCAGCCACTACATCTTCACTTAAGAAGTAAGAGTTATTACTTGCCGGTGCTGATTCTTGCGGCGTTGATGAATCATCCGCCACTGGCGATTCGGCAACCGGATCTGCGGCGAGAGGATCTGCCGCATCCTTATTTGCACCAATAAATTCTTCAGATTCCGCAGCCATGACTTCCATAACTTGAGGTTCAGAAACAACTTCAGAAACAACTTCTGAAACCTTGCCGTGCATATTTTCGTAATCGGATTTTGAAACCCAGGATTTGATAGTATATGTTTTACCAGTAGATTCCTCAGTATATGATCCTATACCTTGATATTTTGTGCCACGCTTACCATCGATGGCTATAATGTCATCAATATCTGCTTCTACCTTTTTCCGTAGACCTACACAATAAACTTGACGCTTCATGGTATAGTATAACTCCTTTCGTCTATTTAATACTTGGTAATTTATACTAAACTCTATTATTTAGTATACGATAAACTTAGTAACTGAATGGACTACTATTTGCACCTTTTCGGTAGAAAACTGGTTGTTGCCCGACAGCGGATCCGTGCATATTACCTATAGATCCGAAATCAGCAAAGCCACCTGCTGGAACGTGAGTGTTCCAATTACGGCCAATTAAATCTAATTGTTGTGGTTTTTCTTTTTTAGCCTGGGCTGCTTCTTCTTCTTTTTCTTCTGCTTCAGCGGCCATTTCTTCCATTTCTTGACTCATATTAGTTACATAACTTTCGGCTTCAGTAACTAGTTGTTCGTAGTTTTCAATCTCTTCTTGGGCTTGTAGTCCTCGAGATAATCTACCCATGCCGAATAAAAACGAACCAAAACCTAAAGCGTCAGCCAATGGACCATAATTTGTGCCATTAGCAGTAGTAAATATTGCACCTTCATGTTTGGCACGATCTAACATAGAAACACCTAAAAGCGATCCACCTAAAAGAATAGAAAATAAAGTCATATTATCTTCACGAAGTTCGGCACGTATTGGTGTTGGTAAAGCCTCCGCTTCAACATCGTTTTCGCCAGCGAGAATTTTATTTCTTAGTTCTGCAAAATCAACTACCATTTATTTTTCACCTCTCGTATCAGTTTTTTAAGTTAGCCCCACAGAGCGTCCATCAAAATTCTGACCGAAAGATCCAACGGTAGCACGATCGATAAAGGCTTCAAGACCTGGAGTGAGTCCGTGAGAACCAGACACTCCAAAATTGCGAGCATTCTGTCCGTGAGCCATTCCATTTAATTGATCTACATCTGTCATTACTTGAGACACAGACCCAACATCACGATTGATGGATAAAGGAGCAGAACCTACTCCGGAATCTGCGGCTTTTGATTCTTTATTAGTAAAAGAGTTAATAATAGTCATTAAACTATCGATTAATCCAAAATGATATGCTAAGGCACCCGTAATTACTCCGGCAACAATGATTGTTTTCTTATCCATAATTAATACACCTACAGTATGTTCTCCAATTTAATCATCCATTTTTTTAACAGAAGCACCGATAGCCATTCCAATTAGTGAAATTCCTATTAATGCGGTAGCGTTAAGAGCAACAACTCCTAGAGCCATTTTAGCCCCAGTCATAACTGGATTGTCTATAGTAACTAATTGTGCATCAGAATTTTCTGCACCTAAATCAAATTCTACTCCCCTTCCTAATGGTGCCGGAACTACATGAGAACTCATCATAGATGCGGCTTGGGCTTGGGTTTCAGCAGAGAAATCTTCTGGACCGCCCATATCAGAGGGTTCAGCAGTAGAAGGATTTTCAGTTAATGGTGATTCTTCTAATGGAGATTCTGCATTCATAAAGTCTACTCCTCCATCTTGTTCATCTTGAACTACAGATTCATCGAATAATTGATCTTCTGCAGGAGAATAATCCATCGGTTGTGATTTGATTACATCTCCGGAAGGTGAATCAGATTCTGCACCCATAAAATCGACACCGCTGATTTCAGCGTTTTGTCGAGGGAAATCTTCGTATTCATTCATTTGGCTTTCAGCGTGTAGAGGGGTCAAATTAGAGTTATCAGTTTGCTGGCCGAGAACTCGACCTGAACCTTGAGGGAATGATGATGGATCAGGAACTACCGGAGTTTCTTCGGCTTTCATAGCATCTATATCAGCACATGAATCACAGACAGCGATTGTATGAACATACTCATCACCATCTAAACCTCGATACAATTTAACATCTTTTGATCCACTCATGGATCCCATATCACAAAATATACAGTTTTTTGCGGAACCAGTTTTTCTGGACATGGTGTATTTTATGTTGTGCTACTATTTAATGTATTGCCTTGAAAATATACGCTTAGGATGAAAGTTCAAAAACCAAAATCTCTTTGTTGAACCTGCAGTGTCTTCACTGATAGAAATCTTCATGTTCTGCAAATTCATCATCGTCTGTCATAGACGGAAGATCAAAACCATTTCTATTGATTTCCATCAGAGTATTTTTTCTTTGTTTTAATATTCTTTCTAGGGAAAGTTCTATGTCTTCCTGACTAATTTTATATTTTCCTTGTTGATAATTTACTCTTTCTAATGCATTTTGAAAAGCATTCCTAATTACTTCTTCTAGATAGGCTCCGGACATTTGTTCAGATTTTCTAACAATATAAGTCATATCTAAATTTTTATCACAGTTCAATGGATCCAAATATTTCTGTAGAATTCTTTTTCTAACGGATGCATTAGGATATCCTAACTCTATTCGAGAATCGAATCTTCCCGGTCTATCTACTAAAGCCCAATCTAATTTGTCAGCATGATTAGTGGTGGCTAAAGTAACGACTCCAACATTAGATTCTATTCCAGATAATGCATTCAAAAATTCTCCGAGTAAGGGGTGATCTCCAGACATTCTAGAAATTCCTCCAATAGTATCTAGATCTTCTAAGATAACTAGAGAGGGTGCTAGTTTAGAGGCTATTTTATAGACTCTAGAAATGTCTCCTAATTCTTCAATGTGATCTCTAGTAACGACAATAGTAGTAATATCTTTAATACTATTTCTAAGAATGTTTGCAGTTAAAGTTTTTCCAGTTCCAGGAGGACCATTAAGTAAAACTCCTCTACTTAAATTTTGTCCGTTGTTTCTAAACAATTCCATGTGAGTAAAGAAATCAATAATATGTCTTTCTAAGGCGGCACGGTGTTCCTTAGTAAGAATAATATCATCCCAATCATAATTAACATCGGATTCAATGAACTTTAAATCTCCATAAAAGGTGGCATTTTTTAATAGAGTGTTTCCGTCCCAATACCATTCTTGAAAATCATTCCAAAAATCTTTTCCGATTACGCCACCTCCATCAAAGATTATTCTTAGATCTATGTTAAGGCCATCGTAAGGTATTAACCAAATTGCGAATCTCTCTTTAGATTCTTTATGCTCTAACATTAGAATGGCTTTCAAAGGAACTTTGTATCTATTACCTTTTAGCAAGAAATCGTGATAAACTGGAGAGCAAATTTGCCCACCTAAATGATGATTTGTAGAATTAGTAATTTCTACTATATCGAAATGTAAATTAATATACCGCATCATACCCTCTATTAGAGTTGGAAATTCATTTTCCATCACATCTTCCATTTTGTGTTCTAATTCTTGAGTTGTAATATCAATAAATTTAGAAATCTCTACATCCATGATATCGGTTTCTCTATTAGCATCAAGATCTAGTTTAATACTTTTAACTAGTTCCGCAATAGAACTACCATCAATATCAATTTTTCCTACCGGAGTGTTGATTAATATTTTATTGCTTTTAGAATTAGTTTTAATATCATTAGGTGGCATCATGCTCATGATAAATAATAGTAGGGATTACCTACTTAAACCTAAATAGTAACCTATAAATACTTGAATTTTAGGTTTGGCGAATCGAAGTGTTCGCTCAAAATTAAATAAAAAAGTTAGACCACCCATCACCCGTCACACTGGCACTCAGGCCAATCGGGGCGTATGGGGGTTTTTTGTCCGTTTTCACGTCAGACATCTAAGAGGGTCACTGCGGCACACTAATTTAATAATTATGCTGATAGTAGACTTCTCTTATACCAATCCACGTTACCTGGGTTGATGCTTATTCCCATCTCTAACAGTTTGTTAGCGATAAGAGCGTCAGGCCCGTCATAAAGCGTGTATTTAGTAAAGCAACGATAGTTACCAGATGTTGCTGTTCCTGCACCGTTTCCTACACCAGAGGCAAGGTAGTAAGTTACCAGAATATCCCAAACTTGACCTGGAAGCACGTATACATCCGGGTATAGGTTGAAGGAAGGCTGGAAATCTACAGACCTTGGGTATGGAGATGCAGTTCCTGGGATACCGTCATTAGGGACGTTATCTGGGTCCAGGAAGTAATCAGTTGTATTGATTCTTACTTGAACATATGCTCTTGGACCAGCGACACCAGTTCCAGCAGCAGCAATTAGTAATCCTCTGTAGGATCCACCAGCAGCGGCAGCGGATGATGTTGATGGTGTTACAGCAATATCTTCTATAACTACGAACTCAGTTGCAGTTGTTTCAGCAGGTTTGGTAATGTTGTTACCGAATCCACCTACGAAGATAGATACTGATCTACCAGATGCAGGAAGTGCAGTAGCGGCTGCGCTATAATTAGCAGCATCCCATTCATAGACTTGGCTACGCATGGACATTACTGGTCACCTCCGGCTGAGGCAGCGATCTGTTGTTCAATCAAAGATCTCTTATACCAATCAACGTTGTTTGGGTTGATGGTTACACCTAATTCTAACAGTTTGTTAGCGATAAGAGCGTCTGGTCCATCGTAAAGTGTATACTTTACGAATGCTGACACAACTTGTGCGTCAGTGACTCCAGCACTGTATGCTGTTGCTCCATCACGAGTAGTGTAAAGGATTTGCCATGTTTGTCCAGGTAGGACATACACGTCAGGGTATAGATCGAATGACTTCAACAGATTATCCGTTCCATCGAGTGTGCTTGCTGCACCACGAGGGTAGGGGCTTGCCAGTCCTGGGATACCAAACATATTGGTAACATCCGGGTTCTGGAAGTAATCAGTTGTGTTTATTCTGATCTGCACATTTCCGTTGAGCCATGGGCTGCAGGAAATATCCTCTATAACTACAAATTGGGTGGCGGTCGTTTCTGCGGGCTTTGTGATGTTGTTACCATAGCCTCCAATAAACAAATCTATCTCTCTGTCAGCAGGAACTGCAACTGCAATATCAGTTGTTGTTCTGCGGAGTGAAGAAAGAGATCCGGTTGGGGCTAGATTACTCCATTCATATACTTGGCTTCTCATACTCATTTTTTTCACCTTTTTTTTAGTTAAAGAACTCGAAAACTAAGCATACCAGAAATGAATTACATAACTAGCATACGTTGAAATCTTGCTCTCTAATTAGTAGTGAAATTTTTTACTATTTAAAGATTGACCTTCGTCAAGCATTGCTCATCCGCAACTGCTCTGTCTCAGAGCATTAATATATTTTTATATTTATTCAAGATCAAGTGGGTCTACTTTACCCTTGGTTACTACTGCAACACCAAGTAGGAGAGTCAAAGCCCCCGCGACCTGCATAGCAGATACACGGATAACAGGCAGTGGTCTGCTCAACATTGCTATTCCGGCACCAATGGCAACTGCTGCACCAACGACTATCAAAGAGCCACCGAGCACCATATCACTTGTCATAAATTCCATTATTTTATTTAACATTTTAATCATACCTCATTTGCTATTCCCAAAGGATCAACCTCTTCACCGAGTAATCTCTTGGAAAGAACGGCTACCCCTATTGAAAGAGGAACCAAAGAAAGGACACGGCCAACTGTTAGCCAAGACTTACCGAACAAAGTTCGTTCCATCATGTCCGAAAGACCGCCACCTACAAAGTGAACGGCACCTACAAGAACTAAAGCACTTCCTACAGTCAAATCATTGACTAAAAGTCCACGAGCGTCAGAAATTAACTTCAAAAGAACACCTCTGCACCAAAGTTCTCAATAACTCCACGACCAGATCCTCCAGCAGAGGACATAGCAACGGATGTTAGGAAAGGATTACCGGATGAACCAGGAACGATGTAAGTTCCAAGTGTATCTGGAAGACCGCCCATTGTAGCGGCGTTTTGAACAGGAGTAGATGCATCAATCATCATCTCCTCTTCTGCATACCAAGCCTGTGGTTGGTAAGAAGGAGTTACTGGCTTAATAGAAGCCACGAAAGGATTTGAATTATTATCCATTTTTCCTTGTGCAAGTGCATCAGTAGCATCTACGAACTCACTCATCTTTTGACTGCGGTGTGGATTTTGCCATCCAGTAGACATAGTGTCAGCACCAAAGTTTTGAGTGATTGTTCCAGCCATTGTAGAAGATTCCATAACTGAATCTACAGGAACTCTTTCTTGTGGCTTGAAGCGGCCAACCATTGCAGCAACTCCAGCATCCATTTCGTCACCAACTGCGGCAACATTATCGCCAGGTTCAGCGATTGGACGTGTGTCGAAGTTAGCACCATCTTGTCCGATTACATTTCTGTCATCCATAACTTCTGATTCTGAACCGAAAGAAGCAGTGCTACCACCTTCAATAGCAGAAGTAACTGTAGATGCACCAGGAAGTCTACCTAGTCCGAAGTCAGCGGCACCTTTAAGCACACCAGCAGCGGCCATTACAGTTCCGGCCATTGTTCCGGCAGCCTTCATATCAGCAGACTGCTTACGGGACCAACCTACGAGTGCAGCACCACCAAGAACTAAAGAAGCCATACGGATATAATTTCCATAAGGTAACTTTTGAAAGGGCAACATAATAAAAGCGGATCCAATCAAGGAAGCGGCTCCGAGTCCTAATATACCTGCGTATAGTGTGGATTCTTTGAGTTCGCCTTTTCCTAGATCAAAAACGCTCTTGGCGATTTTGGCTGGCTGGTCTATAAGGTTAGTCATGTTATATCATCTCTTGGGCTTACTATTTAAAAACTCCGTCCGGATCTATGCTGATTTACTGCAGACGAAGGCACATGAACTCCAGGAGTTATGTGTTGATTGACAGGATTACCTAATACATCCCTTACTAAACCGGATTGAACTCGGCTTAATGGTTGGGGTGTATGGAAAGAACCCATATCAGTATTTACTGTGCGAGAGTGAGTAGAACCAAGATTTATTCCTGGACTACGATTAAAGTTTGAGATAGGTTGTGATCCTGCACGACCCATTTCTAATTTTTTAGTGGTTGCCATTGAGGCTCCAAAAGGACCTTGAATAGTTTCTGCATAGGCTACATTAGTTGGAGGTCCAAAAAGAGAATCTTCAGTTAGTTTATAATTATTATCGAAGACGGCTTTACTGTGATCTAATACAAAGGAGATAATAGATTGTTTGTCAGCCCTTGAAATATCTTTTCGGAATTCTAACTCAGTTAAAAATCTGTTTTCCGCATACGTGCCTGACTTTTGTATAGTAACTCTTTCTGTTTCCAATTCTTCTCCAGAAAGTGCTCTCCAAAGTTTAGCCCAAAAGCCTCCTTCATCTCCCATAGAAATAATAGAAAGTTTCCATTCATTTGTTTCTGGAAGATATTGAACTCGATATTGACCTATTCTTACATCGGCTGGAGCAGCCTTAGAATTAGATTTATGTTCTGCCTTTTTAATTTGACCGCTGCCACGAGATGAAGAGGCACGAGATAATGAATTAGGAGCAGTTACTCCTACTGGAACTCCCCATACTTGTTCGGCTAATTTAGCAGATTCAGAATATGAAGTCAATTGATATTGACCTCCATAGTTATCCATGACTCCGTGCATAGCACCTTCCATAGCAGAACGCTTAAGAGTATTTTGGATATTGAGATCCAGATTCATACTATTTATTCACCTGTCTTACTATTTAATGAATTGCCTTAGTATAACATAAAGTCATGATTGCTAGCAAAACGAGTTTCATAATTTATTTTTGTAGACTCAGCCGAGAAACCTTCTGGATTACAGTCAGAGGGTAAAACTTTAAAGACTGGTATTTGAGTCCAAGTAGCAAAATTGTCACTATCTCCATACGGTGCATGGAATCTTATTGAATATTGACCTACTGGTGCATCAGCACCTAAGTCAAAGGCAACTTGATATTTGGCTCTAGTGCCTCTTAATACTTTCAAACAATCTTTTGGTTTACAACTTTTTTCTGCATCAGAGAGTTCTATATTAGAATCAGTGTATCCTTGGAAAAAATCACCTACAACCAGTTCAGATCTGGAATCATATTGTGTTCCATCTGGTTTAATTAAAAAAACTTTCCAGTTAAGTGGTCCTTCATAATCTCCTAGTGCAGTGCCATCTGTAGGGGCAAACCAACAAGTTTTATTAGCCTTTAGGATATTTTCTCCACATCTACTTTTTGATTTATTTTTTACTTTTGCCTCCCAAGTAATATCTACTTGAGTTCCAGGATAATAATTCTCTTGATTTGTAGTCACTTCATAAATGTGTATATCATTCAAAGCATCACTAGTTCCCAGATGAATTGAAGGGTTTTGTTCTTTCACCCATATTTTATTTCCTCCAACTGGTGGACAACCCGGAATTGGACTAATAACATCATCATCATCTCCACCACCCCCATTTCCGTTTCCGTTTTCATATTTACAACTACTATCATCTTCAGTAGCATCTGGATCATAATTAGTTGCTGTTTCATCCATGCAACCTTGAACTGGAGACTCTCCACTTGCAGTGGTAGAAAAATAATACAGTCCTCCAACTAATAAAATTACGGGAAGTATTTTGCTCATGAAATTAACCTCGCCTTGACATTAAAATTGGAAGAACTAATGCAGATACTACTCCAACTCCTAGCATAAATTCTTTTTGAGAATTACTCATAGTTTTATTTTCAGCCGACATAGCAACATCCGCTGGAACTAAGTCTTCCCAATCTCTACGATGTAATGAAGGTGGAATAAAATCGATTAATTTAGAGGCAGGAACTCTTTTTAGAATATATCTAGCAGATTTTATGGCTTCACCATTATAATGACGGCGACTCCAAAGGGCTCCAGCAATTTTTACTTTTCTGATATCTACATCATATCCGGCAGCCATGAGATTACCCCAAACCATCTCTAAAGTTTCTTGGCCGTCCTCGTGACCTTTCTCACCTTCTGGTGGAAATACCCATTCCATATAATCTGCAAAAGGCATGGATGCAATACTTACTTTATCGGAATCCATTTCTGCTTGAAATTGATAATCAGCAGGATCCTCTCGATAGTTTTCAAAAACAGGACCTTCTAAGTTTTCTGGTTCGTGAGGAGGTAAGGGATTAGGATTTTGTAGAGGAACTTGATTAGTTTCTTCTAAATAAGTTTGTTCACCGGCAATTTCTACTTCAGCCATCATAGCCTCATCTGGCATTTGTGTTATCGGACCATCTTCTAAAGGTGCAGAAGCATCAAGTTTAGGTTCTGGATCTTCATCAGGAACATTAAATTCTTCTGCCAATTCAGACAGTTGAGCAGATAGATCACTCTCGGACATCACTTACATATTCTCTACACGACTATTTAAGATTGATTACTAAACAACCCTTTATGGGTTCAAGACCCTCCTTACTTCCTCAGTAATCGTAAACGTCTAGAGATACCAAATTTTGATTTTTTGGTTCGGATTGCAGGATTGCCAATATTTCCGAGATATCAGAAATAATATCTTGGATTTTAGTAATAGATTTTTCATCTCCAGACTCTGCAGAATGGACTAATTTAACATAATCTTTGAAGGATCTGTTAGGGGCTACTCCGGTTTCTTTTCCTTCTGGATTAAAGTTTTCATTCAAATATCGAAAAACTTGCTGTGATTCCCATTCCCAGTCACTAGTTTTGTTTGCTGGCCAAGACACCGGAACATTTTCGGAGTCTATTTGAGAGGATTCAGAAATCTCTACTGGATCAGTAACACCAGCAGCCAAAAACTTTCCTAAAATTTCTAAGCCCAGAACATAGTTTACGGGACCTCTAACTCCAGAAAGACTTACCCAAATAGATTGAGTATTCTTGATAACCATATTGGGATCTTTTCCGGCCCACTGACTAGTCAGATATTGTTCCATACTTTGCGGAATCTTTTGCTCATTAAATCCGGACTCATCATCAGTAAATATATTATGTTTTTCTAGAACTTCTAAGTTAGAAATATATTCTAACTCTTGTAGAGGTAAATTAATTAAATATTTAATTGGAGCATAAACTATATCGGCATCTACTTCTTTAGAGTCTTGCATAGCCTCTAGATTTTTTACTTGAATATCCATAACTTTTTGACAAATCATCTGAAAGTTATTTCCAGGAGTGGACAGCCAAGAGATATCTGTTAATTCAGGAATTTCTAGTATGGGAATAGGAGTGTTTAAAGCAGATCTGGAATCTATGGAATTGAAAAATAAAGGATTCGGGAGATTACCAAAAATAAATTCGGGATCAATAGGGGTATTTTCTTTAGTTGGAAAATTCTTAGCAAACCAGGCATCATCTTCAGACATAGAATTTTTTTCTGCTTCTGCTGAGTTAATGGCCACTAATTTAAAATTTAGTTTGTAATATGGATCTTGAATTAGATTTCCAGAAATAAAATTAGTTTTATACTGAACCGTATTATTAAATAAATTAGCCTCGGGATCCTGATCATTCCAAGAAAGAATTAAAGGTCTAAAATATTTTAATATTTTGTTAGGGTCACCAGCAGATTCTACGGCTCGATAAACTTCTCCAGTCATAGCAAAACAAGCAGCCGGTTCGGCAGAAGATAATTTATTTTGGATTTCTTTCCTAAAACTTTCTTTGTTTTGAATATCGGATAAAAACTTTCCAAAGTCATCTTCATCGTTCCAGGAAAGAGGAACTCCGAAATCTTCAATAATTTTGTCTAGAGTAGTAGATAATCCGGATAACTCATCAGTAGCACCGGACAACTTCATTAGTTCTTCAACAGTTAAGTCTTCGCCAGACATTAGCCTCTGCATTAATTCCGGGGCGACTTCTTCGCCCGACCATATACTTGGAGAACGAGGAGATACTAATTTTTTCCAATCAGTAGCGTAGTAGGCATCATATACTACTAAAAGATTAGCCATAGTAATAGTAGTTGAGAACAGATACTTAATGTTTCGGGCACAGCAATTAATTTAATTAAATTTAATTACATTTAATTACAATCTATACTCGGCGTAACATAACTGGAATACCACCAGACATAGGCATACCTCTAACTAAGGTATCACTCATTCTAGATAAACTATATGATCTTCGCCATTCATCCATAGTCTTAGTCATACCAGTAGCCATATCTAAATAACCTTCATTAGTTCCAGGAACTAAGGCAGGGCGACCAAAACGGCCATTTAATACTCCGGAGTCATCCGTAGAATTGGCTTGATTGTCGCCAGATCGAGAACGACCTTGACTACCTTCAGCAGATAATACCATAGCGTTAGCACCAATTCCTGAAATAACTGGAATCATAGGGCGAACTGCATTTACTGGAAGTCGAGGAACGTATCCATTAAATGGATCTACTTGAACAGGAGTAGAAGGTTCTACATAGTCTGAACGAAGTAAGGTAGAAGGTGCGGATTGATCTAATCCGGTAGATTCTGGACCCATAGAATATTGAGTAGCATGGCTGTCCATGTTAGGGGTGTTAGTAATTGTTTTGTAAAATCCACCACCTTCATTCATAGGTAATGCAGAATAACCTCCACCACTGTAAGCAGCCGCTGAACTCGCACCGAATACATTTTTATCTCTCATAGTTTTAAGAGCCAAAGCCCCTAAAATTACGGCTCCACCTCCATAAATTAAAAGATCAGATAATGAAGTTTTTCCAGTGGGCAACAAACTTTCACTCATTGATTTCCACCTCGGAAGGGATCGGTTACGAAAGGATTTTCATAAAAGGCTTCCACATCCGTAATAGGTCCAGCAGTCAGACTATCATTGAAAGTGCGAGTAGTGTTTTGTAAATCCATAACTTGTTTACCTAAGTATGAACCTACGAAAGATTGAGAAAGTGATACTGGAACTATGTCTGCAGTAGTGCCTGAAGATTCTACATAGGCTGATTCATAGTCAGCCGGGGTCATGTTTCTAGTCATAAGGGGTTCCGAAGTAACTACTTCGGCAGCCTTAGACATTATTTTGTTTCCGAACATTTGCATACTGAATGCTCCTAGTATAAAACTAGCAACTAAACTGCCATACGTGAATCTCATACTTGATATTCTATCCCTCTGATATTTAAAACCTTCTCTATAAACGTTATTAAATTCTACGTTAAATTAAATTGTGCGGGGTAAAACTCTTTCCGCAAATGGCAATGGAGAAGTATTTATAATGTAACCTGGTTCTACTAATTCTGTCCAAGTTGGTGGTTTTCCTCGCATAGCGTCAGGATTTTCAGCCACTTCATCAATACTATCGGCCGGAAATTCATAACCGGTGATTTCTGCAGAGTCATGTTCGGCTCTATATTCGGCAATAAAAGATTTAGTTTGTGATGATCGGATACTAGTTTCCCATTCTTCATCATGATATACAAAAATTAAATGTTGTTTTTTCTCAGTAGTAGTCCAAGGAAATCTATGCTGTGCATCTGGATTCCAAGTAATCTGCACCGTAGTTGGATATATTCGAGTTATCATTCCTTTAGTAAATCCACCGCCGTCCCCAGTAGGTCGAGAAACATTTACGATATCTCCAATTCTCCACTCTCGGCCAGAATCATTTAATGGTGATCTCCCTGCTGTAGTTCCGACTTGAGTAATACTTTGGATAGGTGGATTAGAAACATTTTGAAGAGCCATAACAGCGTCATCATATAATTCCATCTGCCTTTCAAATGGAGAGTTTTCTAATACTCGATCTGTGCCCACTTCTCCCTCTTCGGTTCGAACTTGAATTTCAATTCCAAACTTATTTACTCCCGCAGTTCCGAAACCTCCAATTGTTTGTTGTCCTTTTCCTCTTTCATAACCGGAAAAGTATTCTGGAGGCACTGCAAAAATAATTTCATAAGGTCCGACTGAATCTTGTCCCATAATTTTCCAGTTACCTGGAATAGATCGGCCATATTGTAAATCAATTCCAATATCAGTTAAGGCTCGATAAGCCGCATTCCACTGTTCACTCAAAATATCACACCCTTAGAAAACATTGGAATAGGAGCCCCAGGTTGCATGGCTGCAATATCTATTTCTTGATATATCTGAAAATTTTCTTGAGCAACGTTCGGAAACTGTCCAGTTAACTTCGGCAAATTACTTTTTTTCAAGTTGGAAATTAAAGGTTCTAGAGAACCATTTCCAAAAGCCATCGGAACAACATCTAAAATTGGATTCAGTAAAATTCTTTCATTGATCGGATCCTTAAGATTAGTTAGATTAATAGATTCTGCATTTTTTACTACTGGATCCGTAGGTTTACCCGCAAAAATTAAATCAATAGGTCTTTCTTGACTCCAAGAACCATCTTTCCAAATAACATCAATACCATCGAAACGAATATGTTCAATTATACCTACTCCTGGATAAGAAGATACTGCAATGGAAGTGACTCTATCGCCTAATCTCCATTTTCGAGACATAATAATCAGTTAAAACTAACTGTTCACGACTACTTAATAACTTAGGAATTAAATTATTCATAATCACGAATGCTAATTCCTTTAGGGAAACGAGGAATTCCTTTAGGAGTAAGTTCTTGATATTGCACTGTGAGTGGCTTACCAATAAATTTAGTCGGAGTTAAATTCCATTCATTCCAAAGTTTTTTCCTGGAATCTATTGTTCCTAAAGGAACAACTTCGAAGGTATGTTCTTTATCTGCAGTTTCACAAGTCCAAATTATGGCCCCGGCTGCGTTTCCAGTTCCTTGTTTAGCCCCCACTATACTGAATTCTGAATCTTTCATTTTCTTGTATTTTATTAAGTTCCAAGAACGACTAAAATCATAGGGCATTTTTAGATTTCTAATCATTAGTCCTTCATAACCTTCATCTACGAAAGTGTCATGAATTTTTTCTAAATCATTTTCAGAATTAACTAAAATGTTTTGCGTTAAGTTGACTGGTAGTCCAGCATCAAATTCTGATAACTTTTTTATTTCACTTTTATTCATCAGCGGATCCATATCATCAATTAAAGAGAATACATAGGCTTGATATAGACTAGCAAGAACTCCATAACGGTCAGTATAGGCAGCATGATAACCGACTTTATCCATACAAAGAGCATTAAAATTTTTCATTACATCATCTTTTTTATCAGAAAATTTATAAAATAGTTCATATGTTTCCTCAGAGGGAGCATAAAAGAAATCATACATACGATATTGTAATTTAGATATATCCTTCTGATCCTTTTCGTCAAAAGTTTTTTTACGACACAAACCAGATATTCTATCAAATTCTAATTGATGCGAATATAATTCGCCGTCTAAATATATACCGTCTTTAAGAATTTGCTTCATCATTCTAAGGCGTTTGGAATCTATAACTTTATGAGTAGATTGACTCTCGAACCAAGGCTCATCCCCAACATATTCTAAATTAGTTGAGAATGCAGATCTCCAGAACGTATCATCGAGTTTAATGTAATCGTTATAACTTTTTTCTGCCAAAGCAATTTCGAGATCCTTAGTAGGTAGATTTCCATTTACTACTTGTAATTCATCTTCATTATCTATAGTATATACTGGAGTTCCCTTAGCCATTTTGTTTCTTCGCTGGAACTCTTTAAAAGAAAGTAATTTTGTAGAGTTTAAAAATAATCCACTGAATATGTTTTTAATAGTAGCAGATATGTCTGATTTAGAGGGTTGCCAAACATTTTGAGAATCATAAGTGCCACTTAACCAAGTGTATTCTACTGCACGGCGAGACATGAATTTAGTTATGAAATCTCCATTATCATCTAAATAGACATGACATAAACATCTAACTCCATCAAACTTTCTTTGAGTTAGAGCCGGATATACAATTCTTTTTCCATGCCCTTTTGAAAAGTCTTTAGCCAACATAGGTGTTACTTTTGGAATTGCTGGAATTGAAACAGATTTTTTAGTAGGTAATCCAATATCATAATTACTGCGAGAAATTTTCTTAGACATATCAGATTCCATTTCTGAATATAACTGAGTCAATAAATCTCGACCCCCTTTAGGAATTATTTCGGTAGGATTGGTGACTACCATATTGGTAGAATTAAGTTTTCCATGAATAGTAATAGTGAATGCTTTAGTCTCTGGATTTTTGAGTATATCATATTTTGATAAGGATCCATAGGCAGGATAATCAGACTCACTTTTAATTTTATTTAGGCTATTCCTGAACCCTTCTATAGATGTTGAGAGATTAGATTGACTGGCAGCGATTAATCGATAGTCATTCTCAATCCATTTATCTTCAATAGCGATTACTCCTATTTCCTGCCAAACTTGGATGCTACCAGTTTTAGTAAGTTTACTTAAAACGGGAGTAATAGCAAATATAATGTAATTACCGTGAAAGTCATTACTAGAAATTATATTTGAGGGTTTATATGAGTTGCTATGATCGAAAACATCTCGAATTTTTATATTACTGGGCATAGTCTGGTTATTGAAAGCCTCAGTTACATATTCTGTAATTTTATCATAGTCTCCAATAATTGTGAAAGTAGAATCTTGCCAACCAGGAGTGTTTTTACCTCCAAAAGCCCAGACAGGAGATATCTTTGCACCACCTAAAGTTAGTCCAATTTGTAATGGTGTAGGGATGCTCATACTCATGTATTAAGATGGGAGTAGCATCTATATAAACTTACCGGCGGCTTCCTAAATAGTATCCAGAATAACCAATGGCTCCAATTATTAATCCAATTCCCCAATATTTAGATACCATTCCGATTATGCCAGAATTTAATTTACTTACTAAATTATCTTCTGCTAAGTATAATCCTTGATCCATAGGAGAACTAGTTCCTTTATCATAAGTTACAGGGTATGCATTGTTAGGTGGTTCATTTCCATATTCGTCAGGAGATCCTAGTCCTTCAGAAGTATCCCCTCGACTTCCATTTTCAAAAGGAGTCCCTCTTACACTCATACCTAATTGTTCAGGAGTATAGTGAGTAACGGGTGAAGTATTACGAAATGCTAATGCATCCATAGTTACTCCGCCATCAACAACTAACATAGGTTTGCTAGCCGTATCTGCGGCCATAAAACGAGCATCACCCATATTATAATTAGCCTTACTGTGAGAATCTTTCAATACATAGGAATCTTTCATTTTTCCATAATTATTAAAACTCATGTATCCAAGACCCCCTTACATAGTTCCAATGCGTTGATAATTATTTGCTGGAGCCGGTCCTAGTGGATTATAAGAAGCACTCCAAGGGAATGGATAACGGTATTCGGGCATTGCATCATTAGCAACATCGTAAAAACCACTCATATTAGAAAATTGATCTGCATAGGCTCCTCGAGAAGCACCACGATTATCGGGAGTATTTACTGGCCATCCAGTAGCCCCAGAAATAGTTTGGTAATCTCGAGGATTGAAGGCCAAGGGTGCATGAACGGAAACTCCAGTAGATTGTCCGGAACTAGTTAGAGGAGTCAAATCATTATAAGCGAAGCCCACATGAACTCCAGGACCATAATCTGCATTAGGTTGATAAATTTGTCCCGGTCCAACTTCTCCAGTAGATAACATTAATTCTTTTGTTAATTGAGTAGAGGCTCCTTCAGCACCAAAACCTCTGCCATGTGCTTGATGAGGATTAGATCTAAATCGATATTCGGATTGATAATTTACAGGGGCATTAGTGTTCTCGGCACCATGAATGTCAGTAGATCCAGAAACAGGTTCCGGATTAATATATTCTAAACTATATTCAGAATTTTTAACTTCTGATTCTTCGGTAGACTCGATCGGGAAACCTACTAAAGATTTTATTTGATCTCTAAAACTGTAGACAAAAACTCCAGCAATAACAAGTGGAAAAATTTCATAACTCATTTATCAATCACTCCAGCATTTATATTTTAGTAGTTGGAAACTCTGGTAAATTGTCTCCTCTTTGAATGGCATCTATCATATTTACAACAGTTAATCCTCCAGACGGCCACAAAGTAGGTGCATTCTTTTCAAATAAAACGTTATTGGCTTTACGCCTTTGAACCATATTGTCTACTATTTGAGTAGCCCCTGGCATTCTGTCAAAAGGTTCTGAAGTCTCTGAATTGTCGGCTACTTCGGCAGCAGATACCTCAGAAGATTCTGGCTTATCTGAAACTCTCTTATAAATTTCCACAAGTCCTAATCCTACAAGAAGTGGAGTTAATAGCATGAAACCTCCTTTATTGACGGCTCGATAGCCATCTAGAACGTCTTGAATTGAATCTTTGGGACTACTTTGATCTGACTTCATGTTTATATGTCCCCCTTTCTACTATTTAATAGCGTCTTTCCGATGGCAAAAATTCCTGCAGTAGCCAACATACTAGTGATCGGATAATTCATCCAAAAACTGGGATCCGCTATAGCAATATTTTCTTCTGCATCTAGGACTTCCAAGTTCTGGTGTCCGGAATAATTAATTGAGGCGTGATCAAAGTCTCCGTGAATCGCAGAACTTTCTGTAAGTTCTTTAGAAGTAAAACTGCTTAAGTCTTTACCCTCAATATTTTCTGCAGAATTTACTCCAGTAGTAAAGGGAGTTCCCCAGTAGTAATAAATTGTAAACTCATCTTCATCTTCTTGAGTGAGATTTAAATCTCCAGACGAAAGATTGCTTTCACCGGATGAATTATCATTATCATTATCAATTATATAACGAACCTGCTCACGGATGTGTGCATCAATAATAGAAAAGTTTTCATCGGTTAATTCCATATCTTCTGGATCCGTAACCCAATTATAATCTACTCTTCCAAAAGTCATCCAATAGTCTGAATTTTCAGCCGACTTAATCTCGGAGGTTGTATATTGAGCAATATCTTCTATGATATCGAATTGAGGAACTCTGTCAGAAAAAATAACTTTTCCATCTGGTCTACGAACTGCTTTTCCTCGGCGGATCATTTCATTAATAGTTTCATTCCAAATATCATTGGCTTCTATCTCATCTATAATACCCATCATAAGTGAAATATCATCGTTTGCACTATTGGATTCTGCACCATAGGTAATACACGGATCTTTTCCACATCCACAATTCTTTTTATGTTCCATATAACTTACCTTCTTTACATTAATATTTTAGTAGGAAGTAATTTTTCTTCTGAATAATACTCCTCAGATGCCTCAACATCAGTATCTTCTTCATCTTCATCCTCTTCTGATTCGTCTGATTCTTCTAATGATCCACAAACAGTTTCAAAATCTAATTCGTGTTTTCCATCAGAATTATTCCAAGTTAATACTGCAGATAAAATCGAAGATAATAAAGCACCACCAAAAATAAAAGAATATTCTAAAAGTCCAAACTTTTCATTTAGAACTTTAGAGATACCCCAGATAGAACCACTAATGATAGTTCCTAGAAAAATTCCTGTTCCGGCAGAACTGGTTAAATCTTTCTTATGTATTTCTGCTAAGTAAGCGGCTAGTCCCGCATCACATTGAGCACGAACTATCGCTTCAGATTTTAAACGAGGCATAGACAACGATTAAGATTGCTTGTTCCGACTATTTAATGATGTCTACTCTACTAAGTTTAGCGGAATAGATGTGCGTCAGCACCGAAAGCACGACCAGGATGAACTCCTATATTTCCAGATACTGAAGACATAGAACTAAACTTTCCACCAAGATCTGCACCACGAATTGGAGGTGCAATGTAATTTGCTTCTAATTTTACTCCATGAGACTTAGGTATTAAATGTGTAACTCTAGGGGCACTAGGTAAGTTAGCCGCTGGGCGAACTGGTAAATTTTGAAGTGGAATTCTTTTTGGTGTAGATTCTGCCATCATTCTCTTTGCTATTCCAGTTCTATCGAATCCAGAAATAGTTGCGGCAGGACCACTATTGGCTCTCATGAATTCAGTCATTCGAAGATCCTTTTGAGAACGTAGAGCGTGGTTTGGACTTAATTGTGCAGCAGTAGGTCTAACAGCAGCGTGTTGTGCTTCAAATCTTGGATCTCCACCGAAATTGTGTGATGGACCGTGAATATTGACATTACTCATAAAAGATTCTGCTTTCATGCGGTTCATACCAGAAATATCTACTGATCGACCGACACCATAAATCTCCATTGTGTGAGATGGTCTAGAATACTGAGCGGATGGAGTCCAGTTAGAAGATTTCAAATTATATCTTGAAAGATCTTGATCACGGCGAGCATAATCAGCGTCTAACTTTAATCTCATTGCTTTTGGAGCATTAGGAGTGGCTGGCAAAGGCGTATTAGGAACAACACCTTGTCCGGCTCCTCTACCAGCAGCAAAGTCTGCCAATGAATAACTATTAGGAGATGGAATATTTAGAGAGGGCATATTAGGTAGCACAGGAGGTGCAGGTCTTGGACCGGCGGCAACTAATCCTTGGGCTTCAGCATTGTGGGCAGGAAGTGAATCTCTAACTATGTTCACTGAAGGCAGTGCTGCAATCTTTGGAGTATTAGGTAGATTCCTTATCATGGAATTTCTATCAATGATACGCATGGTAGAACATTTACTGCACGACTATTTAATAGGTTGTATTTCACAGGGGATTCCATTTCCTAAGACTGATAAAGATTCATCAAAGGTAACTGGACAGTGGAAACTAATAGAAATTTGTGTCAAAGGGACATAAAAATAATCAAAGCCGTTTTCTTGATACGTATCTATATGTAAATAATTTTCATTTTGAAAATGAGTTCTGCCGGATCCAATTTCTTTACACCATTTATCTTTTTTTATTTTTACTAACCAACCAGGTCCCTTAGAATTTTTTAATTTTTTATTATCGTCACTATCCATTTGAACAGCGAAAGGAAGAAAGATGATATCTTCTAAGTATTCTAAATTTGGAATAAAATAACCATTTTTAAAATCAGATGTATTGTATACCTCCCACCAAACAAAAGTATTCTTATCCCAATTATTCATAGGCCGATACAATTCTACATAGGGGACTAATCTTGGAATCCTAGTAAAGAAAATATCACTAATTGGATACCATCTTTCAAATGCTTGATAAGGCCATACTAATGGTTTGGCGACAACTTTGATCCACTTTTTTGTAGGAGTTAATTTTTTAATTGGATACTTATTTAAACTATAACTAACTCCTTCCGATAATGTTTGATGTTCTATGGGTAAAGACCTCACTAGCCAATCTCCGGCTTCATATATTAATTGACCCTTACCCTTTTCTACGGGACTAATTAGTTGAACTAACTCTACACCTCTGGATAATATTCTACTATTATTAATCGACCGATCATAATTTTTGGGAAGATTATATTTCCTTCGAAAAAAGATATTTGACATATTAAGATAGTCTTTGATTTTAACTGTGTGCGTTGAAGTTAGATTATCTTCATGCGTGACGCAGATGTCAATATATTCACCCTCTGGAATAATAACTAAGTCTCCGGCTTGAAAAGCAACTGGTAAACTCATGACTGATTATAAGGAAATCACCTATATAATCATTTCTTTACTACGAAATATGCACCCGAAGCAATCATTACTGCGACACCAAAGCCCCAAATAGGACCTTTAATAAAAGATGTTTTGGTTTCCTCTGATAGAAATGTATCAGAGTTCATGTCTTCAAGACCCTCATAGGTTACTGGAGGATCCCAAGTCAAAATTTCTTCTCGAGAAGAATCTAAATCCATGTCGGTAAGATATCTATCGCCACCCATTTCAGAGGCCGCATAGGGATCTAAAGGTTTGAATCCCATATTACTAGTTAACAAAGAGGAGGCTGCACCAGCCCCTCCTAAACTGCTAATAGGTTCTAAAGTAACTAGACCTGTAGGAGAACTAGTTTCGGCAAAAGAAATATTATTGGATGAATTACTATAGTCTCCAATCATTTCTCCAGAAGGAGAACTAGTTCCAGCAAAAGATTCAGAATTATTACTGGTTAATGGCGAAGCGGAAATGTTACCACCAGTATGTTTAACTCGGCGGTCGCCACGGATTTTACCAATACGAATGTATCCTGTTTCTCGGAAATATTCGGGAGCATAGGCTACGACTTCTCCTTTTTGAGCCGCATTGACACCTTGTAGAATTCTTTTTACTCTTTCTCGATCAGTTCCAAATGACAACTGTTCTTCCAAAGCCTTGAGATCACGGCTATTTATCACATTATGCGTTAGATATACTGCCGCTTGTGATAAGGCTTCTTTGTTACAGGCTGCAGGTCGCTGAGTAATCAAAGTGCAACCATAACCTAATCCACGACCTAACTTACAAAGTCTAACAATTGGTGAAAATGAAACTGGCCGTCCTTGTTGGGGCACGAAATCCTGACATTCTTCAATAATAGTCATTAAAGTTTTATTATGGTTATGGCCAATTTTGGCATCAATTAGAGCCTCACAATAATCAGCAATTAAAAGTTGTTGCTTAGGTAATGTGCATCCTCCAATATCTATAATTAAAGATTTATTTCCGGTAGCGATCTTAGAGACTAATAAATTCATATCAATAGTTTCATCTTCTCGAGGACGGATAGATTCTACATTAGGTAATGCATCCATACCGGCATGGGCAGACAAAACATCGAAACAAACGAATTGTAACTGAGCCTTATCAAATTCTTCCATCATCACACCAGCGGTATAAGATTTTCCGGAACCTCTCTTACCAGTAACGAAAACAACTTGCGAAGATACAGATTTTTCTCCGTAAGCCGGAAATTTAATGTGGTCGCCCAGAGTAATGTCAGACATATAATCACTTTTAGTTATGACCTACAGATATTTAAGGGTTCACATCTAAACAAGCACATAAAAAGAATTCATTATTTTATTTGTCACTAAATGCTCCTTCACAGGCTACATTAGACCTTCCTTGACAAACTTCTATAAAAGTTCCCCCTCCAATCGTCTTCTTAGTAATCGGATCATAAAATAATCCAAAACTTGTCGAACAATCGCTTACTTTATATCTACCGGCATAATGATTGTCTAATTGCTCTTTTAAGGATTTAATTGCTCTAACCATTTGTCCAGAAACTTTTTCATTTACGGATCCATCGGGAAGAACTTGAGTAGTAAAGGCATAGAAAACTGGACCATAAGCCCGTAACTTTTCATCCCAATAACCAACTGTGCGGTTAGACTTATTGTTAGCCTCACCAAATGACAGATCCTCATCTGAAATAACGAAAGTATAACAATTTTTAACCTTCCATTTACCTCCTACTACAAACTTTTCCATGTTTTCCAATGCTCTAGCCATTCCTGTTCCGGCAGCAGTGCCACCTCTTGGAAAGAATGGAGCCTGGGCTCCAGTGTCGGAGGATTCATCAGCATTAAATCTTAAAATATAATCTAGAGCCGCATCGTAATCATTAGAAGGACCTTCCCAAATATCCCAGGCAGAAGTATCATATCCTATTACTTGGAAATAGTGTTCTTCTGTTTTAGCAACTTCTAAAATGCTAGAACAAATAATCCTAGCCATTTCCCAACGGGCACATTGATCTCCATTAGGCAACAAACCCATATCTGATCGGCTCATCGAACCTGAACAATCACAAATAAAATTAATGAAGGTGGCTTCACCTTCTGTCGGATCTCCTGAAGGAGTATATTGCATAACTCTTTGTAGAGGATTGCCTTCTAGAATTCCAGGAACAATAGTCTCAGGAATTACTCTAGATTCTGGATCAATACCTGGCATCCAAGATTTTCGACCAGTTGGTTCTTCAGGAAATTTAATTTTCTTAGGTGAAGGAAATATCATCTGATTTAATGAACGAACTACAACTTCCAATGGATTTTCAAATTCAGGATAATCGGCGGGATCTGCCTCTATCGGAGATTCAGACAACCACGCATAGGGATCTTTAGTAACAATTGCGGTTTGCTCAAATGTTCCTCCCATACTTAAAGACCCTCCTTACTTCCTCAATTTTAATTTATTTAATTTAATTTAATAGTTTTACTTTATTCTGTCTGCTATATTAACTTATGCTATTTAGTGTCCTTTTCTTTCCTGACGCTAATAGTGAGTGATTTAGAAGCATCCTGTCCAGTTACACCACCTAGTAACATTTCTTTACCATATTTATTGGCTGCCGGTTCATCGATTCCCCACGCTGGACAAATATTCGCACCAGACTGACTAACATATGGTTTGTATTTACCGCCCCCATTAGTTTCGTGAGCCTGTTCGATATCAAAGTATTCTTGAGTCAAGTTCCTATTAATTCCGGTGACTTTTCCAGCAGCATCTACTTCTCCTCGGCCAATGCGATAAGGTAGGACTCCTCCAGAGTCCACAATTTCATTACAAGTTTCACAACGCATAATGGTATAACTAGTCATCATTTCATCATCTACATAACTTAGACCGGTGGCGACATAGTGTAGCATATTAAGATCTTTAATTTCAGTATCTATTGCTTTGGAGACAGTTCCACCTATTCCGGCCACTGGTAAACTAGTGTAAGCCAATAAAGTGAGAGGTAAGAATGAACTAGGAGAACTAGTTATATAGGGTTTCATCGGTGTAGTAGATCCGGCAACTTTAGTGCCTTTTAATTTTCGCTTAAACTCCGCACTCCAAGGAGATTGAGAAGTAGTAATACTACTATTAGTTCCTACGATTAACGGAATAATATTAGGTTCGATATGTCGAGTAGAAGTCAGCCATGTATAATTAGGTTTGTGTAATACTCGGTCATCAGTTCGGGAACGTATTTGGCTAGTATGGCTTCGTCTATTCCGTGCTGAAGCAACCCATCCAAAATTACCAAAAATTATTTTCCCAGATGGAGCGATATCATTATTAAATAAAGTATTTCGGCAATAATCTTTTAACCAAGTCTTGGCTTTGTCTACTTTATTATTTAAGAATAATTTACGAGGAACTGTAAATCCACCGGCGTTTTCGATTGGATCTGATAAATCAACCCAGCCACGATATTTTTTGTTCAAAAGAATGCCTCGGTTACTAGTATTTTCTAGTAGTAAAGGAGAAATTTCATCATTAATAAATCCTCTAGCATATTGATTTAAAATATCTACTACATCTTGACGGCCTTCATCAATTAGTTTTTCTACGGTTAAAGTTTTATCAATTCTAGTTTCTGGTGGCAATTCTTCTTGGGCTGTCAAGTCGGCTTTGAAAGATCCCACAATTTCTTCTATTGCTGGATCGTTGGGGCAAGGTTCTCGCCCGCCAGGATTCATATCTACTTCAGTTACATTCTGTGGGATTTCCATTAAACTAAAAACCATAGGCAAATAAAGAGACTTTTGCACCGTGCTAGAAAATGGTGTAGACCAATTACTATCATCAGTAAGGTTTGTTGAGTCGCTACCACGATAATTAACATTGCTTTCATACTGTAGAGTTATACGATAAATTGGCTTTCCACCAAAAGTTCTCCCTTGGATTGCATCCTCTGGTAATGGATTAGGACTAGTAATTCGGCAATTTAACAAATCTGAACGACCAAAACTTAAATCCTTTTGAGTATATCTATTTCCATGTTGTCTTCCAGTTTCTGGATCTACGGTATCACACCAATAAGATTCACCTAGACTACGAGAAGTAATCGCATATGCAGAACTACTATACCAACCTCCATCTTTTCCGAAAATCCAATGATCTCTATGATTACATTTATATCTCGCTGGAGGGTTTGAAATCAACATACGCATAGGTGAAATAGGATATCTTTCAACTAACGGCTTCCCCATAGTCCCATTATCATTGGTTTTAATTAATGAACTGGAAGAATATCCAACTACTAAACTAGGAATTCCTACTCTTTTTTGTTCAAAATTAGGATAATCACTAGAATAAATATTTGAACTAGTAGAATCGTTTGTGAACTCCCTAGGGGCTACTGACTCTTTTTGATACTCAAAAGCAGTTCTAATTCCTGATTGATATTTGATTTGTTGTGAGGTTTCTGAAATATTTTTCTCTACATATTTATGGGTAGAATTGTTAGTTGCAGTTATTTGAGTAGCCCCATAAGTGGAGGCAGTTATTGGAGGGGTATAGTGAATTGCATATGAATCTTTACCACAACCTACTTTCTTAGTATCTCCACTGCAATTAGGGCAAACTGTTGAGTCTAAACTAGTAATGCTACACTCTGGACAATAATTTACAGTATTGCAGGTTACGTGAGCGATAGAAGGGAATGTATTTGATCTATAATCTTTTTTACTAAATCCAGAAGTTAAATTAAAATTTAGATTTCCAGTAGAAATTGAATTTTGATCCCAGTATCCTAAATCTTTATACTCCCAAAGCCACATCCAATCTCGGCGTTGACAATGAGGGCAAACATAAATACCACTTTCATAAGCATCCGAAGGTTTGATAGGAGTATAACCTTTAGCAAATCTTTTAATATTATTTATGATCTGTTTGGTATTTGATACGAAATGTTTAGTAATTGTTTGTAAATCTTTGCTTTCTATCTGAGTTGGATCCTTTCTTGAGGGAGCAAAAACTAATCTAAAATTTTGTTTCAAAATATCTTTTCCTTCTTTGGTATTGAAAGCATTATCTTCATAACCCATATTATTTCCTCCAACTCACTCATATCTAAAAACTTGGTGCATTACGGGTGCAAAAGCATCTATCCAAGCATCACCGGCTTTGTATCCTGTTTTTCCAGCAAATCCCTCATTTGCATAGTGGCCTCCCCACTCATTACATAATAAATGAACAATTTGTGCTCGATTATCATCTCCTCCTACCTTTTGATCCCAAGTTTCTTTTGTTTCTGATTGTAACCAATAATTCCAGGTAGATCCACCCCACATTACTTTCCCAGATAATGGACAAATGTCATCAAAATATCGTGCATCATACCAGTCAGAACCAATTTTAATTTTAGCAATGGGTTGATAATAAGGTAATAAATTATAAGGTGCTGATGATGCTTTCTTATTAGACTCTGCAATTAATTCATCCTTATGTTTTCCATCATAAGTTTCAACATCGACTACTGTATAAGATTTAGAATCACTTAACCTAGTTTCTCCGGGGTTTCCAGTCTTTCGAGGTCGAACTTGTAAATATTCTTTAGGATGATTTTCACAAACAGATTGTGCCAAAGAAGGGAAATATTGATTTCCTCTTCCTAATCCACTATAATAATGCCAAAGAGGATCTTCATCTGGAACAATGTCGTCTTTTACTTGTCGATTATCTGAAATAGGAACTCCTGTATAAGTTCTTTTGGCATCTAAAACTTCTTGCATATGGGCAGGATTGTGTTGAGTTCTTAAAAACATGGATACATGATTTCCTAAAGTAGTGTTTAGAATATAATTTTCTCTGTCTGTCTCAGAGACACCTCCAGAAAGAGCAGTAGCATTATTAACATTATAGTTTACCATTATGTCTGAAATAAAATTCATCCACATAACTTTATCAGATTCATCTACTTCAATATCTTTAATTGCTGTTGCCCAATCTCCGGCAGACTGGCCAGGATGTATATTGTTGTGTCCTATTTCGTGAGCCAAGACGAAACCGGCAACATATTTAATCATAATATCTACGAATCTAGGATCAAACATATGATAATTTTCTGGTATACACATGGGTATATACTGTAGAGGCATAAAGATTTTTCCCATATTAGTGGCAGGGCCGTGATATCCAGAACCAATATCGAAATCAGTAATGGAACCACCACTATTCAATTTTGTTCCTGCTTGTAAAGGAAGTATTTCAGTCCAGGCATCAATTAATGCAGCCGGTGCATTTAATTCAGCGTTATAGGCGGCTTGTGCCTGAGCCTCGGAAAATGATTTAATACTCATGTATTCAAGACCCCTGGTTGGCACGGAATAAAGCACCTAAAAATAGTTGGTGGTATGCTCCCGCATCAGCCTCGGTCAAATTTCCTGCATCCATAAATGGAACTGTATCATCTCCTGCCGGGGACCAATTGCTAGCCTTTCCACAAGCGTCATAAAATGCTTGACTATCAATGGCTACAAATGTTCCGGGAACTGTCATTTCATATTGACCGGTTCCTTTTCTAATTATTTTTGTATCGGCTAAGAAACCACTAGTAATTCCATAAGTAGTAATATATCTCCAAGTTGCTGTGGCAGCATCGTCATCTATATATTTTTTAGCGGCGATCCAAACCCATAGTTTTAATTTATCGTTTGGAATATCAGTAGCATCTTCATCAATCAATCCTTGTTCTTTCATCATAACTAGTAAAGTGTTTGCTTTACGAGAAGAACTATGGTGTGCTAGATCGAAGCAAAAGAATAAACCAGAATCATCAAAAGCAAATTCCCAAGTAGGATCTATGCCCGCATCTGATAAAGTTTGAGCAATATCTTGATTAGGGTTGGCTAAGACGGCTTCTACTGCGAGTTCCCAATCTTCCATAGTCAATTCGAAATCTGCATTAGAACTTATAATACTGCCATTGCTAGACATTATTACTCCAGAATCGCACCAAGCACGGAAATTATCAGTAATGGCATCCATACTAGCCAAATACGTTCCAGGAGATCGAGCCGTAGTTCTATCTATTTCCAAGTAAGATCCATCACTTTCTTTACGATGAAGATAGGATCCCGAAATTTGCATCTTTTGGTTGGACATTTCATAAGAAAGCCCTACAGTAGCATCATTAGTTAAATTAAATATCGCATCGTCCTCGGAACTGATTTCTCCGATTATGGCAGCGACATCAATTTTCTTACTGTTTTGCATTAGTTGGCCGTAAGCACCCAAAGCATCATTATATGTGGAAATATTGTAAGTTCCAGGATTTGGATGAACTATGTAATCTTGAATTAGTGGACTGGAATCATTCCACAAATAGTAAGTAGAGTATCCAATTGGAACTTGTATAGCATCCTCAGCGGCCACATTGAAAGCCGGTCCAGCAAACGTAGAGATACGTGCTTCTACTAAGTCAAGTAAATAAGTTCTATCATCAGTAAAGAGCAGTGGATCGGAGGCAATTTTAGATCTCAAAATATAATAATCTAATAAACTGTAATCAATTTGAATACCTTCAGCAGTGCTAGGGGCTTGCATATCTAATGATTCATTAACATCGGTTGGAATATTGATGGCTCGGAAGTATTTGTTATATCTTTGGCGATAAGTTAGGCCATCATCAGTTCGAAGACATCGAGAAAGTTCTTTTTCTTTTCTTTCTTGCTCTACTACCATAGTAGCAATATGCCAATGAATAGGAGTAGTATTTTCTGCATTATCTGCATCTTCTCCATTTAACATTTGTTTTAATGGACGAAGGATCTTGGCTTCATATTGAGCAAAGTTATCACAGGAGGCCAAAGTAGCCATACATCTTTGATAAACGGTATCCCAAACATCAAGTAATGTATTTTTTCGAGAATTTGTGTTTGGATTCGCTTGTGCTTCATATAGCGGTTCGAACTTCAAGGAACCATCATCTGAACTCTCTCCAGAAACTGGCTTTACATATCCAGAAACTAAAAGTTCTCTAATTAATTCTTGTTCAGAAGGTAGCACACCTAATCCACCAGTTACAGTTCCGAGATCTCTACCTTTAGGGTCATTACCGGCACGGGCAGGACCCATACGATGTCCGATAACATATGGAAGGGCATCTAAAATTTCAGTTCTAGTAACGAAATCTTTTCCTCTTAAGAAGGCTAATGTTCGAGAAAGTTTTACTAAAGATTTAGTAAACCTGAATCCTAAAACTCTCTTGAATAAAGCGGGTGCTTGTAGAGAACCATCAGTTCCGATAGATCCAAAAGACGAAGCGTTATCTGTTTCGAACATAGTAGTCGGAGAGTTTCCTTCTAAAAGATCTTGATTAGTAGTCTTTGAAATATCTATTAAAGGACTGCTGTGAATGTTTTGTGAATCGGGTAACTGAGCCGTTCTACTTTGATCAGATCCCATTGTAGTTTCGGTAGGGCGTGTCATGTATCTTTGAGTAAACATAACTGATATCAAAGAAATGTCTCTTAATCCATCATAGCCCATCATTGAACGACCACCATTAGTGAAAGGTATTCCATCGATATATTTCCAGAGTTTCATCAAATCTGTAATTCGCATAGAACGGGCACGGTTAGGTGAATCAGAAGCCATACCAATTTCGGAATCAAAAATAACTAAATCTTGAGGTTGGCTGAGAGCATCTGTATCTTGATTGACAGTTCTATCTTTATATTGAGACTTCAACTGCATATATCTATCTCCTAGAGTCAGTGTGCTGAATAAAAGTTCCATATCAATTCGATCTACGAAAGCCAAATCGTTTCCTTTTTGGTGAGGGTTAGTATCCATCCAAGCCACGAAAGAAGGAGAACGGAATGAACGTCCACGATATTCTACAGTCTTTTCAGCAATCAATCCTAGAATTGCATCTTCTACTCCAGATTGAGAACGGTTTGCTTCGTTAAAGAACTTGATAGGTTGCGTAACAACTGGTCTTGGTATTGGTTCGAAATCATAAGCGGAAATTGTTTTTCCAGGATCATTTGGATCTTTTCTAGAAACTTGTCTAATATCCATACCATAGAGGACTTCATCGGCTCGCTTATCATAATCGATTTTAGCAATACCAATCTCTCTTAGCATTTCTCCCTTTATGGAACTTCGACCTGCATCTCCTCTATCTCTTCTCTCATCATAGTAATGAGACATTAACCACTCACGAAGGGCAAATCCTTCATTACGGCCAGCGTCCGTTCTAAAGTCTAAAGACTGTAATAAATCAGCCATTGTCATGTTACCAGTTAATTTTTCTTTTAAACCGGGAGTCAAAAGTTTTGCATAATCTACTGTGAATTGAGCCTTATAATTAGGATCATTAGGGTGTGATTCTCCCGCCGTAATTTTTCCATCCCTACCAGGACCAAAGGCTTCAAGACCTAGGTTGATCGGCATGATTTTGTAAATGTTATATTCGGAACCATCTAATGGATTAATCCCCTTCTCTTTATATAGCCAACAATTTAAGAGGGCTTTACGATAGAGATCCGGAGAGATACTTCCAAGTTTTGGGCGATAAGTAGCAACTTGTCCCTCCATCACGGAATACTTTTTAGCCAAGAAACCAAAATCATATAGATAAGAACCAGAGGAGCCTAAATTAGCAATTTTTTCAGTGGGTTGTTCTGGATTCATAGAATACCATTCAGTAAATCTCCAGTTATTCCAGAGATCTCGAATACCATCCTTATTCTGATTTAGGTAGGCTTCATATTGTTGACCGTTTTCAAAGATAAGGAATTCTGATTCTGGATCAGAAGCATCTTTAGGATAAAATCTTATTTGATCATCGAATCCATAGGAGTTAGCCATAAGTAATGCAGCCGACTCGACTACAGTAGTTTTACCAGTTCCTGGAATTCCAGATAATCGGCAAGTGGAATCTTTCATTAACCAAGCGGCGATAAATGCTTCCGCTTGTCTAGGGTCATCAAACCCAAAGACGGAAGTAAGGGAATTAATTGAACGGCGGATATTGGATAGCCGTTGGGCTTGTTCAGCCCTCTTATCCTCACTCTTAGGTCCAGCGTTTAAACGAAGAACTTTATTTTCTAAAGTTTTTCTAATTCTTTCATCGGAGAATGCATTGCTGGGAGAAAGAGAACCGACTTCAATACCAGAAAGTATTTCGACTCCACCTGCAGGACTTGAACCTTGGCGGAGTTGAGCAAATTTAATTTCATTTCGAGTGCGTCCTCCAAATATTAATACGTTGTCGGCAGAGTCTATTTCTTCAGGATTAACTATGTCAGCATATTCTAGAAGAGTTTCTGACAGTTGATCACCCAAATAAGTTTTTAGAATATTATTTATGCTGGTTTCCAAAGACACTGAATCTTTGACAGCAGAACTCATAGTTCCAGGAGACTCATCTTCATCTTCATCTACCATATCGGCAATAGAGTCTTCTATCATAGAATTCATCATGGATTCGGTAGGAATAAGTTCATCTTCTAGAGTAGGCTCATCAATAATAGGGGTTTCAATAATTTCTTCATCACTCATTTCCATCATCTCCTTATTTTTCTTTCCAAACCAACTTAAACTTTACTAAGCCTTTGCTAGGATCCGGACTAGGTAATATAACTACCATATTTCCACTTTCATCTTCATAGATTAGTCCACCAGAACCGACTAACTCTACTTCTTCTTTACCATCAGTAGCAATAATTTGATCCGCCATACGGCCATAAAATGAAACTGGAATGTTTTTAATAGAACGACTTATTTTTAGAGAACCGACTAGTTCATTATTATTAGTAATCGGTTTCTTATACTTTTCAATAGTCATCTTAATTCCTACTCCAGACAATGTTTGTCCATTGATATATTCTTCGGCAGAAAAGAATCTGTTTAGTGCATCTGGGAAAGTTATTTCTTCTCCAGATCGGAATTCAATTTTAGCCAAATCCATATCAGAGGAAACTTTTATAGATGATATTGATCGACCGGATCCAACTTTAGAAGGTTCAATAGATTTCTTAGTCATCTCTCCAGAACTACCAAAAGTAATTTCATCTAATTGAAGATATCTTTCATCTCCAGGGAAATAAAGCATTTCTGTTTTGAAATCTTTGGAAGCATAATCGAATCCAGTATAGGTGTCCGTATTAGTCTCTACTAATAATTCTAATTTCAAATATTCTTTATCTAAATCTAACTCTCTAGCCGTATTATTGTTCCAAGCAATAGGAGCAAACAAAATCGGATCTTTTTTGGCCAATTTATCGGCGTTGAAAAATTCTACTTCTATGGACTCTTTATCTAAGAATATTGTGTAGGCATCGGGATAGTCTAATTCTAAGTCTGCCTCTTCATAAGTCACAGCAGATCGCTGATAAAAGTCTACGGCTACTCCTTTAGTATCTATTAAAGCGTGAGGTTTAAAATCAGGATTACCACTATTAATTTGCCAAGGAATAATCAATAAATCCTCAGATAAAGAACGCATAGATATACCTCCCTCAGTAAACCAATTTTGTATAACGGCTAGTTTTGAGCCAGGAGTGTTTAGAATCTTTATTATTCCAAGAGGGGTTTTAATGTTATAATATATTCCTGATTGCGGATCTTCATCATCTACAAACTCAAAGTATGAACTGGTAGAAACAACTGTAGAAGGATGATCTCGGGACCATTTCCATTCTAGCCAATCGGTATCTGCAGGAACGGCATCTGTTCCGGTTTTAGTATCAAACATTCTTGGACCTCGGCGTATTAAAATTGGACTACCAGGGTTGAAAGCCATTTCGATATATTCTGGATATTGAGCAATAAGAGTTTTTACATTAGACTTCGCTGCAGTAGACAATTGACCCATATTAGTTTTATTCCAGGATTTCATAATTTTATTATAGGAATCTTGATCTGGAGTCATTTTAATTACTAACCAAGTTTTGTTCATGTTTATGGAATTTCTATCACTGACTTCTGAAAAGTATGTTTTAATTCCTCGAGGGGACCAAGTTCTAGTAGGTTTGCCGGGTAAACTTTCACCATAAACTTCTAAATCTTGATAATCTTTAGTAATTGATGTCTTGGATCCTCCAGTAGCACCACCCATGCCTCCTTGTTGTTGAGCCATGCCAGGACTGCCCGTAGGTCCAGAAGACACATTTACGGCGGCAGAAGCAAAATTACTCATCTGAGGCATATTGGTTTGATATACAGATTCTATTACTGAATCTAAATTAGTCGCATTTAGTCCATTATTCCAATAACCTAGTTGATCTAGAGTTCCTTCTTCCGTAGTAATATTTCCATCATAGGGGAAGGTGGCTTTAGTTTTAGCGGAACCATATTTACCAATTTGCATACGGCCACTAGTTTTACCCGCAGATCCAAATTGACTTAGAGAGCGAATTACTTCAACGGCAGAACCAGCCCTATCTGTAAACTCGATTAACTGTGCTGGATTACCTATGGCTTGCCACGTTAGGGAAGCCCCCGTATTTTGAAATCCATATTGGTTTGCCTTAATAGAAATAGTGGCAGGAGTGTTAGTGTTGGCAGGATTCGCATATTCTACTGGTCCGGCTGCAACGGATAAACGAGAACTTGGTTGAGCCATCGTTTGTATAATAGTAGTCTCTGGATATTGGTAATAATAATAGGGATATGTTCCTGGACTATTGATAGCCATTTGGCCGATAGCATCTTTATAATCAGTCGCAGAATTCATACCGCCAGTTATATAGGACTGACATAGGAATTGTCTAGTAAAAATCAGAGGTCCATTAACTAATTCTTCATCGGCACTACCTCGTCTATATGTTCCTGTGCGGCTGTTGGTGGCTTCACCAGTATTAAAGAAGTTTTCTAATTCTGACACTACTGCTGGACTTAAAATTGCAGGATAGACTCTATTAATATATTCGGAAAGTGATTCTCGAATAGATATTGGAGAAAAGTTAGAAGATACGGTATCTAAATCGCCATCACTATTAAATATAGGTGTTGAACTAGTCATCATAGCAGTCATTACTTGTTCAGTAACTTCATCAAACCAAGCACCCCATATATACCAGAGAGTATATTGTAAACCGGCTTTTCCAATTTCGTCAGTATTACTCCCCTGAGATCCAAAGGGGGACCACATGTTTGTATTCCATCCTTTAGGAACACAATACTGAAGTCGATTCCTATTACTACTCAATACTCCTTTTAATCCGTTGGAGGCCCAACGGCTACCAGAAGTAGGTTTGTTACTGCCGGTCCATGGGCCGAATTGAACAGAGGTGATTTTTTTAGAAGTAAAATTATCGCCATCCAAAGAGATAGTCGTAATTCCTTGCCACATATTTTTGATTGTATAATCTGCGTATTTAGTATCTCCGTTGGCTTTATCAGCATCCATAAAGGTCTTCAAAATACTAGGTTCTACCATTGCATTGTCAGTTAGCATTCTTGTGATAACTTGAGCCTGACCTTTTAATTGATCACTCAATTTTTGTCTGCTATTTCCTTGAGAAATGATATTAGTAATCATAGCCATATTTTTAGTAAAAGACATGATACCGGCGGAACTCATACAATGAAGTTCTGTGAACTACTATATGAAGGTTGTCCTTAAAGGATAGTATCTTCATTAATTGACTAAATTTTTCGTCCGGCTTCACGTAAGTCTTGAATTATTTCTGCTCGAGCGAATCTATATAATCGATCTAGCCATCGAATTTGTCGCTTGAATAAATTGACTACCATTGAGATCTCAGAGTATCTTCCAGAATATATTTCTAACACACGCACGAACTCAATCAAACTAGAATCAGCCCAAACTTTGATTCCAGTGTCTGATAAACTTTCTACGAATTCTCGATCCATCAATAAGTTATCCAGCAAAGATAAATTTTCTTCTTTGCCAGTAGGGATGTAGTGTGGATTTAAATCAATAAATCTCTCCGTAAGTTCTACATAAGAGCGAAGATGAACTCCTCGCATCCAACGAAGCCAATCTTCTATGTGCAATGAGGTATAACGAACCCAAACTGGATTCAAAGTATTATTCTTGTCCATCATCAGAAGCCTCACCAAATTCTATTTGTTTTTTGACTTCTTCAAATTGTTCTACAGAGGGTCCGTCAAAAGTAAAAGGACTTAATCCTAAGTCATCAGTTTCATCTTCAATATCCATTTCTTCATAACCTTGTTCGGAGGCTTCTTCATCAGTTAGCCAAACTATTTCAGATTCTGACTCTTCGAAAGTTTCAACGGTTTCCACAGCATTCAAATCTATACCTGAACGATTCGCAATTTCTTCAGCGGATTCTAACCGTGTCTTCAAGACCGGCGGTGATTGGAAACCGGGAACATTTAAGGGATCATAAGTAGTAATATTTTCTGGAGTTTTTAATCCTTCTTTACCAAATATAACTTTCGATTGACTGGCTTGTCTTGCCTGTTCTTTCTTCATAGCAGATTGAATCTCAGAAAGATTTTCAGAAGTGTTAGGGGCTACTCCAGCAGAGAAAGCATCAGTAGAATAAGAAGTTCCATTAATTTTACTTTGAGTGTCGGAACTGGCAACTCTGTCTGGATCTAATCCGGCTTCTCGAGCCAAGTCAGCCAAACCTTTAACCATTAAATCAGAACTAGGCATCATATCAGTATAAGTATAGCCGACTGATTTTCGGTCTGAAAATGCAGGATCTGCACCTAGCACGGATGCCCAATCTACGCCATCCTTAAAGGGATTAGTTCCGAGTGGAATTGGACCATCATAGTAGGAGTTTCCAATATTTTCTTCCGCTAAGTGCTGGCTTTCTGGGTCTTCTACAGATTCTCCAAAAGATATTTCTGATGACATTCCCGAGTCTCCGAATTCAGAAATTGATCCATCATCATCTAAAAATAATCCTCCAGCATTACCTTCTTGGGCTTCACGAATTTTAGCCAAAAAGGCTTCATCTTCTACAGATAAGTTAGTGGCACGTCCTTCAAAATAAGAGGCCGCATTACGAATTACTGGAGCCACGTCACTGATAATACTAGCCAAATCTCCTAGACCTTGAGCCGTAGGAGAACTCGCAACTTCATTACCTATCTCGTATTTTTCTAAAAAGTTTAACAGAGGGACTAAAACTTTTTGAGTAAGTTCTGGATCCAGGCTATATTTGTCGGCTAAAGTGGAAGCATTTTCTCCCTCTTTCATAATTAAATCTATCAAAGATTTGTTTGCCTTTTTCTTAGAATTACTTTTGGAATTGGTATCACTCTTTTTTCCTTCAGAGGAGTTAGAATTATTATTGGAACGAGGGTTCATTGGAGTAGAACCTAGTGACGATTCTTTGATAATTGTGTCTTCAAACTCGCTCATACTATCCTTAGTCTCCTATTAGTATTTATTACTTCTTATCTAGTGACCTCAACTCTATCAAAGATCATCTAAATACTCTTCCATACCTCGGCGTAGAGCCTTGACCCAAGCATCTAACATAGGTTGATTCGGTTGACGATTTTCTTTAGGTTCTATTTCGGAGGCTACCATGTGCAAAGCATTAGAAAGTAATTTTTGAACGAACATGGAATCTTCGTCATCAGAGTCTAAAGCGGCTTGATGCATAAATCTACTTAGTTCTTTAGTTACTCTACGTAATTCTCTTTCACGACTAGTAGTTTTTAAACGCATAATATCAAAAAGAAAATCAGATTCTACTATTTCTATTAATCGTTCTTTAGTAGTTAGTTCCTCTTTGTCCATTACTCGTAAAGTATCTCTAAATCGAGGATAATAATCTTCGATTACTGATTGATTATCAATTCCAATTACTCCCATAAATCGAGAAAATTGTCTTTTGAGAGTAACTTCTTTCTCTAACTCTAATATATTTTTGTAACGATTAAGAGTTTTCTTCTGCTCTAGTAAATTTTGTAGTTTAAGCAATTGAGGAGACATTTCCTCTACGACTTCTTCTTCTTCTTCAACCGAACTTTCTATATCATCACTCAAACTTTCACCTCATGGACTAAATCGAGAACCGCCTTGGTTTCTTTGAAAGTCACTGAGGAATTGAAAATCTAGATCATATGGATCTTTTTGTTTTGGTTTCCTAGTTTTTTCCTTGCTTTTGTCTTCCTCTGATTTTTGTATGCGGCGATCTTGAGATTGAATAGTAGTCTCTGCCTCTCTAATAGAGGCTTCTAATTCCGACATCTTTACAGTTACGTCATCGAGTTGCCTCTTATAATAAGTCATAGTGCCGATTACTCCGATACCAATACCGGCTACTGTGCCGATAGCAAATGCTTTCATAGGACTAAAACCGGCTCCAATAACGACTTTATCACTATCTGCTTCTTTACTCGAATCTACTGCTCCTATAGATCCACGAGAACGAAGTTCACCCATAATATTATTCATATCGGCTTGAAATGAAGCCAAATTTTCGGCTTCTAAACGAGTATTAGTCATGGCTTCCAGAGTTTCATAAAGTTCACTGTCGCTCATAGATTCTAAGGAACGAGATGATTTCATTGAAATTCGAGGATTAGACTTATTGGATTGATAATCTGATTGGTGAGTTTCTGATACTGCAGAGGCTTTTGATACAGTTTCAGCATCCAAACCAGAATCCACTACTGCTTCTTCAGTTTCGGCTTCTACTGCTTCTTCGGCTTCAACGATTTCAGAAGCCATTTCTTCACCTTCGGCTGCAAAAACCTTTAATTCATCAGCCGGAGTAATGATCGTATCAGTAATTTTTTTGAATCCACGGATTCCACGACCTCTTTCACCTAGAATATATTTTCCTGGACCTGTCATTTCGGCCAACTGTAAAAACATAGCCGTATTAATTTCGGTTTCGGAAGTTAGAATATCATTCGTGCCGGAATTCTTAACTCCTTTTAGATAACGGCGAATGAAGAATACCATACTTCCACCTATTACATCTTACTATTTAATAGATTCGGATAGAGAATGGGATACTTCGGATAAAAATGGATAAATTAGATTAAATCAAATACTTTCACAGCGACCGCCGCAGAAATAATCACATTGAGTAAAGTAGTTACGGTTCTAATAAGTGCTGATACTTCTCTATGTTGTTTATGCCACTCTTCAATATCCAAGTAAATCCCACCATACCTTAACTCCACAAAGTAGCAATTTTTTCGTAAACTTCATTAATATTCATAGTATCCATTTCTTCTAATACCATTACAGTATTAGTGATCTGAGATAATTTTAATTCTCTCATCTTATCATACAAACCTAATTCATTGGCTCTTTCTTGGAATCCTTTTTGGGCTAAGTATCTTTCTAATTGTAGTAAATCTAATCTCCAACGAATACCGCCTTTTCTATCTTTGGATTGTGCATGACGAAACATAGGTCTATTTCTTAATATCCCTACAACTTCTCTAGAAGTATATCTTCTGGGTTTATGAGATACCATAAAAGATGAGATCTGCGTAGAATATCCATAACCTTCATGCTTCAATAAATAATCTACGATATCAAAAACTAAAGTTTCTGTTAAAGGTAGTGGCCGTTGTCTCTTGTCGAAGTCGCTCAATTAATCAACCCCAAATTATTCTTCTTCTGCTTCATTCTTTTCTTTTAGTTCTAAAACTCTTTTTTGAGATGATTCTGGCAATGCATTGAAAACCTTTTTATCCAATTCCACTTTGTAAGCATCTTTGGCTTCTTGTAAAGTCATACCATCTCCTTTGTGTTGTAAAATAAATTCCTTTTTCTTCGACTCGAATTGCATCAATTCTAGTATGGCTTTATTGTCCGGAGTGATATCTTGAGACTCATATTCAGAATTAAATAATTCTTCAACCTCCGCAGTTAAATACAGAGGGTCTGGAGTAGTATTTTGCACAAACTCCTCGAGGTCATCATCTAAAACATTTCCAGTATTTCCCATACGAGAAATAAATTCATTAGCAGTCTTCCGAGTTACGTATAGTCCGACTCTTGGCCAATATCGTGTTTCTTCTTGGTTCATAATGTGTAGTTGTGATTCTTTGTATTTAATACTTCTGTGGGGAGTATTCTTGAAGCCTTAAATTGTTTTCTACGGCATCCATAATCTCTTCAATTTCTATTGTAGGTAATTCATCTTCGATTTGATATTTATATCCCATTAGAATTTTATACTCAAACATCATTTTAAGCCAACGATATTCAGGTTCTGGAATAGAAGGCATGATTACACCATAGTTTCAGTAATCCAACAATTCCAATCTCCAGAAATGTTTCCATTTTTTACGATAAAAATACGAGAAGTATTTCGGCCACCTAACTTTCGAGCCGCATCGGAAATAAATCTTCCTTGACATTCTAGATTCCAAGGATCCGTGGCCATTTTCTTACGATAACTAATTTGATCTTCGGCAGCCATAGGAATTGGTTCAATATATCTATTCAAAGTTTTTGGATCAACTATCATTCGTGCAATAATAATATGAAGTCCATCTCCAGAAGAAGAAAGACGATACCAAACATTTCCTTGGCCAAAATTAAAATTAAGCCATGAGAGAGCATCTTGAACCTTTTTGTCTTCAAGACCCACATCATCCCAATCAAAGGTGAGGCCGTTTGGAGAACTCATGGATTGTAGGATATAGCATTTACCTACTTAATAGTTACTTTATTTTACCGATTAATAAAGCGGATACACCGATCAAGGCGGTTGTTGTCAATACAAATGGTATTGCTCCGGTAGAAAAGGTTACTTTCTTTATAGTATCTTTAGAAGAATTCGGATCCGATTCTGCAAAAAACAATTTCCTTAAAAGTGAATCATCTTCCTCTACTTTCTCAAATTCTAAACAAGATCTAGTTTCAAAACAATTATTTCTTGGATCTTCTTTCCAATCGCTCCAATTAATACACTTCTCCATATTAATCTATCCTCAACCTAATAATAAGAACCCTACTAATCCTAGACCGACTACAATAGTAACAGGACTTTTTAGAATAGTAGAAATATCTAAAGTAGATTCAGACGTGTCTTCACAAACTCCAGAAGGTCGGCGTTGGATTGATTCATCAACTTCTGCATAAAAATCCATAATTTTCCCTCAACTTAGTAAAGGATCGTTTGGATTTCCTCCACAAGTAGCAGGAGATCTCATAATTCTTTTTCGGATTTCGAAACAAGGATCGTTTGGATCTGCTGTCCATTCACTCCAACCCCAAACAGAGTCAGTTGCACCAACTGGTCTTTCTTCTACTAATATAGGACATTCTTTTCCACCACAAGTAGGTTCTCTAACAACCTTACGAGTGCGAATCTCTATACAACCATCATTAGAAACTTCCCAGTCACTCCACTCACTAACTTGACAGTCAGTAATGGAACCGGCTTTTGGTCGGCGTTCTAAAGACTTATCTGGAGAACCTCCAATTATATCATCTCCTTCTGCTTTATAGCCTTTGGAAATTATTTTTGAAGATCTCCCCTCGGAATATTTAACTGTAGTATCCCAAGCACTGTGTCCGAACATATTAATCACTTTATTGAACTACTATTTATTATTTTGTAAAATACTTAGATAAACATAGAGCCTATTACGGCTACAGCAGCCACTAAGAATATAGTATTTAGATTACTGCCTTCTTCATCATCTCCACCAGTTTCATCATACTTACAAGAGCCGTCATCTACAGTCGCTTTTGAGTCGTAGTTATTTGCATCAGAATCCATGCATCCCATAACATCATCACCATTTTCTACGGGAGCACATTCCCAGGTATCAGTCGCAGTATTAAATTTACGAACTTGTCCCTCTGGGCATGTTTTTTCGACATCATTACTACAGTCATCCAAAGATGGAGATAAATCACCTAGATAGACCCATTTTCCTGTTAAGTCATATTTCTCGGCAGCAGTCTTTGCATCCTCTAATGTTCTGTAATTTTGTGCCTTCATTCCAGACTTTGAACCTCCAGAAGAATAGGTTACATTATAAGGACTAGTAAGTTCTTTACAAACTACTTTACCTCCAATTGTATTTTTACTGTGTGATCGATAAGATATTTCTGCGTGATCGTCTGATGCACGAAACAAAACTTCCGCAGCAAATCCTCTCTGAAAAACATCATGTCCGAAAGTCATATTTATTATTAAATATCACGACTATATAATATTAGTCTTCCTTTTCAGGTTTTATTTTACTATAATATTCTGTCAATAATAATGTCAACTGTTGATTTCTCCAGAGCATCCAACGTAAAACATATAGAAACCCCAATCCATGAATTGCTTGAATAGTTCCCAGTGCAGCCACAATTAATAATAGAGTATCAGTTTCCATAATCATATCTCCGTAGGCTCAAAGACCCTCCTTACTTCCTCAGTTATAATGAGGGCGTAGAATTGGGTTTAATTTAATTTAATTGGTGCGGGATGGGGAAGTTCGTGAGTGCACCACTTTCACTGATTCTAGTAGACTGGGATTACCTATATAAGTATTATGGAGAATTAATCCATCGGCATCATCAGCATCATCGGCATCATCGTCATCAGTATCTGAACTAATTAAATTTATTTTCCAATTTAATATAATTTAATTTACTTTACTAAAGGTAACTGTGTGTTCTCCAGTTTTTCTTTTAATATACGTAGCATTTGGATCCAAAATACTTTCATCTATTCGATAGATACCGTCCCAAGTGTTTCCGAATTGAAAACTACCAAATGAATATCCAGGACTAGTTCCATCAGAACCTAAATTTTTCCAATCTGATTTTTCGAGTTTTCCGATGTAGGGTAAATTCATGCGAACTAGATCTTCCGAACTATCGCCATCAAAAATAGGCTTCGGATTCCAGTCGAAGCCTCCGTTAGATGGTGATCTAAAAAGTATGTCTGCATAATCTTTTAATTTTTCCGCTCGTGGTTCGAAAGGTAACAAACTCATTCCTACTAATTTTAATTGATGTTCTTGGCACAACTTTTTGAAGTTGGATAAGTGAGGTTGTTGAGAATCATAATGTCTTTTAACTAATTGAATACTAGGGTGTTCGTTAGCGGCTTCCCATTCTGATTTTCCAAAGTTAGGCATGACATTGTTGACTACTATATTATTTATGGGAATATTCATTCTTTCTAAAAAGTTTATAGTTCGGGCACACTCTTGATATCCGGATTCCGTAGGTATGCTAACTAAGTTTACGGATACAAACTCGGGATTTCTTAAAATATAAGTTAATCTCTCTACCTTTTCACAAATTTGTTCCAAATTATTTATTAGTTCTGGAACGGTATTATCTCGAGCCTTAAAAATTCCTTTGATAGATTCAATCTTGGCTCGCATTCGAAGAATACGCAAAATAAATGTTCTAATTGCAGCGGGAGCATTCAAGGCTTTCAAAGTGTGTCCAGTAGGAGCCGTATCGAAAACTACGATATCATAATCAGTGGATTGCACTAACTTTAGAATTTCATCTAAGGCAAAATATTCATCCATTCCTGGAAAGGTAGCCATGTCAGAAAAGATTTCAGGATCAAAGCCAGGAATAGAATTTCCAAAAAGTTTTTCCATACCTTGTTTCAGAGTTTCGGCAAATCTAGATGCGGCGGCTTCGGAATTAATATTTTTAGCCCAAAAATTGGGGGCAACGGGCACAATTTTATCCGAACCTAATGTAACTCCTAATGTATCGTCTGTGCTATGAGCAGGATCGGTAGAAATTAAAATTGTTTTCTTTCCAAGACTAGCATAGTGTAAGGCAGTAGCAGAAGATACGGTGGTTTTACCCACTCCTCCTTTTCCAGTAAATAAAATTAGTGAGGCCATAGTAATAGTCAACCTTGATGGATTACTTTAATAAGTCTTAGTATTTAATACATCTGAATTGCAGATTAATTTAATTTAATTTAATTTAATTTAATTTAATTTAATTTAAATGTAGGGGAGGAGTTGCCGATGTTATTGCATCGGAGGCCACCCTACGAGGAAGAAACACGAAAAAGCAAGAAGTGTGTCTTTAACTAATTGCTTACCTTCAGGCCAGTAATAATATAGTTAGTTTAATTATTTAAAGATTACGCATATTCTATTCCAAATCTCTGATCATACTCAGAATAATGGGTATGAATGACGGGATGTCTCCACATTCCGATGAAATTTAATATAATTTCACCGGTAGCGTCACCAATTTGACGAAATGATTGCCCTTTATCTAAAATATTATCTAATTCTGATTCTGGAGAAGAAAAAACAGTCATTCTACGGGGTAAAGGCAGTGATTTATCAGAACTATGGCTATCTAAAATGTCTATTTTGAATCCAGAGGTAGGTATTTTACCTGAAAATAAGACTTCATTGTCTATTAAAATAGTTAAAAAGGTATCTGTAATGGCATCGGATCCAGGAGAAATCATTAATTCTTGTAATTCGATTCCAGAAGGTATAGTAGCAGTCTGATAGGTAGAAATAACGGGTGAATAAGGCAAAGTAATTATTTGTCTAAATTCCTCATATGTCGGCACAAGGATACCTCCTTGGATTAGTTATTTGAATTTACAACTACTTAAAGTATTCTGTCTTCAAGACCGGTCGGATTCAGATTTAGATTTTTCTGATTCGGCAGCATAGGATTCGTCCAATGATTCGTCTGGATCTCGAGACTCTCCAGGCTCTTTCTTAGAACCCGTTGGGCTAGCGATAGTTTGTAGATCTGAACCAGCCGGAGTTCCGGGTTCTTCAGCCGGAATATCTCCTGGCAATTGATTTCCAGAAGGAGTGCCACCTACTCTAGTATCACGTTCTACCATAGCCTCAACGGAAGTTGGTGGGGGTGTAATTAATGCTCCACCAGATTCACGTTTGCGAAGTGAAGCGGAACTTCCTCTAGGAACCCAATCGGCTAATTGTTCAGTATCAATAGTCATAGGTCCAAGTTTATCTTCGATTTCTCTCATGTATCCAGAAACTTGTTTTCGGCGGCGGCGGAGTCTACCTTGACGCTCTTTATATTTTAGCATTTCTCGATATTCTGCTCCTTGAGCCTCTACCCAATTTTCAATTTCTTCGGCAGTAGCCTTGATGTCTCCTCCGACTAACAAACGAGCCTTGAACCATTCTACATTTTCTACCGTAACTTTAATTCCCCAAGATTTCAAAGTTGAAGCAATCAAAGAATCATTTCCATCAAACAAAATATAATCTACCCACACTTGAGCATTTCTGCCGGTGCTTCCATCTATTCTAACTACGGGAAGAGTAGTTCCTAAAGATTGATCATAAATAAAATTTCCCAAAGTATTAGTTAAGTTTCTATTGGCTGTTCCAGTAGGAGCAGTAGTTAAAGTTCCATTTCGAGAACCGATCACACTCGTAGAAGTGCGACCAAAAGATACGAAACCGTCTAAAGAATTACTCATAGAAATAGGAGTATAATTCGCAGAAGTAGAAGTAGCCGGGAATCCTTGGAAATTTGCAGTCTGATCTAAGAAAGTTGAAAAGATAGAATCCGAAGAAATGATTTTAACTCCGTTAGTAGTATCACTTCCTAACATTAGCCATTGATCTCGGTCATTGTCCCATTGGCAGGAAATTAAATTAAAGTCGGCGGCCACACCTCCAATAACTCCGGCTTCAATATCGGATCCAATATTATTCAAAATACTTTCACAATCGAATCCAGTAGCGGTGGCGGCACCTGAAGTAGCGGTGCTATCATAAACCCACGCAGCGGCTCCAGTTCCAGTAACTCCAGAATAGCCACCAAAAATTCCAAATCCTAATCGAGAAGGCGTTCCGGAATTGTTAGCGTTGGGAGGCAGACGTTGCCAATTGCCCGCATATCCTACAGTTTCTTGATGATCGATATCCCATAAAGTTGTTCCAGTAGTATTGTAAGCAATATCTTCTTCGGCAATAGTAAAAGTAGAATATTGTCGGCCGATAGTTTCCCAATCAGTAGGACAAAGTATTCCAGTATCAGTTTCCCAACCACCACTACGAACTTGCCAAACGAAGGCTACTGGAATGTCTCCCGAACCAGTAACCGAATAATAAGTATAAGTGCCCGCACAAATAACTCCGGCCACATCTATATTATTTACTCCAATAATTATTGGTGTTATTTGAACGGCGGCAAATTGTGGATCTATATTTTCAGCGGGAGGATTAGTAAAAATAGCGTTCGCACCTAATAAATTATAGTAAGGGGGTGTTGCCGGTGGTGACCCTCTAGTAATTTCATTAAACCAAATTTTTCGGAAAGGATCCGTATAGGCTTGAAAAGGACAGGCATGAGCCGGACTCATATTAAAGTAATATGCTGCAGGATCTGCAGTAGGAAGATTACCAGTAATAATGCTAGATATTATCATCGGACAAGTGTTTTCAATTTCTGTGCCCGCCGCATTCAGCAACCCCACAGTTCCTGAAACGTATGCCATACCTTGATTTAGAATGGCTGGATTGTCACTACCTAAAGCATTTACTCCAAAGGCTTTCATAGGCCAATAACCACGATTGACTGCATTTCTATCTGGACCAGGGGCTCCACCACCAGTTCCATCGGGCAACATACCATTATTAAAATTAATAAAAGAATAATCTGGAGGAGCGACACCATTTATGGCATCGGTAGTAACGGCAACATATTTTTCAATTCCATAAGGTCGAGAGAAATATTGTGATAGTGTCGGATCTTGAGGAGTAAAGTAATCCGCATATAATGAAAATACTCCGGAATCTTGTTGAGATAAAGTGTAAGTGAGTGGAGTTTCTCTATTAGTTCGACCCGATAAATTATCTGGATCAAAATACCAAGAAGATATATGGGCACAAGTATCTAATGAAGTTGGAGGCTGCACTAATCCATAAGCGGGATATAGAGTAGGGTCAATGTTACTATGGCCGGTTACCCAAAACGCTAATCCATCTTGTGTGGCTAATACTTCGTTAGCCTCTCCATTATATCTAATGAAATCAATAGAATATAATCCTACATCGGGATCATCCCATTGAGTAGCGGGATCTGATAAAGTATCTAAGGGCATCCTCATAGGAATAAAAGAATACATAGAAGGGTCTGGTAAATCAGCAGTAGTTATTTCTCCTACGGGTCTATTAATATTAGAGTAGCCACGATGTAATAAAATAAATCCATCCCAAGCATATCCATCTCGAGTAGGTAATACTCCGGCTCCGTTCGAAGAAACATAACAACGATAAGAACCTACTACTATCCAAACTCCATTAATATAAATTCCATCTCTTATAATATATTCTCCTGTGGGAGCGATACAAATTCCTTGATCTACTGTCGGTCCAGTATTTACGGGGGCTCCTACATATCCATAACCTTTCAAACGAGTTCCATTAGCATTAACATCAGTTAATGTTCCGGCGGCAACTCCGGAAGCATCTAACCAATTTTCTAAATTTTGAAACCAAGGATAGTTGCTGGTATTCAAACGAAACGCTAAACCCATGTATTCAAGACCTCCATTCAAACTATTCTGGTAACCCATGACCTAACGGGGGTCAAAGGAAAATCCTCTACTGGATCTACAAAACCATTGGAAACGAAATAAGTTATATCCCAATTAGTATCAGGAGGAATTTCTAAATCCCAGGATCCTACAAATGCAGGAGAATAGTTAGTAGATATTGGAAATGGTTGTGCCGTTCCAGAAAGTCCTACACCAGGAAGATCATCTGGATTTTGAAAATAAGTAGTGGTATCGATAATAAAATTAACGTATCCTCCCGGAACCCAATTATTTCCAGTAGCATATAATCCGGTAGCCCCTTGCGGCCAAATTCCAGGAGTAGATCCGAAATACTGAATAACAATAAATTCATCGTCTGAGGTTCGTTGACGATTTTTAAGAGTAGCATTGCCTATTTGAGAGTAAAAGATAGATTGCGGTCTAGTTAATTGATCTAATCGTTTAGGTGGTAATTGACCTAAATCTTGAACTAACCATTCATAAACTTGTCTGCGAACTGCCAAGAATTATCACCAATTTATTTTATTCTTGCTTGCTACTTGAAGGTTCGTATTTTTTGGAGTTATTATTTAATAAGGATTCTTGAAGTTTTTTGAAGGTATTTTCGAGAATCTCTTGATTCTTTGATTCGGCTTTTTCAGAGGGGTTTGCACTTGAAAGTCTATGCACCCAGTCTGGAGTGTCGGCGGCCGGAGCCACCGGAATATTAAAATTAGATTGACCAGGACGGATTATATCGAATCCTAAATTTTTTCCCTTATCTTTAGAATTCTTTTTGAAAGGATTGTGATTTTCCTCCATAGTTCTTGATAAGTTGCGTTACTATAAAAAACTTTTGGAGTGTTGAGGAGGCGAGGGAGGAGATCCCTCACCCCACTCAACTTTTTACGTAATTATTTATGCTTCTAGTTCGTCAATGATACCATCGGCATCATCGTCATCATCTAGATAATCTGGAATTCCGTCATTGTCATGATCGAATTGTCCGGTAGAACTTATTCCATCGTTCTGTTCGAACCAATCAGAAAGTCCATCGTTATCATCGTCTAAGTCGGCCATATCCCAAATACCATCATTGTCGTGATCGTAGCGATACCATCCCCAGAGTCCATCAGATTCATCTACATCTAAGATATTATCATTATCGTCATCAGTATCTAGTCCATCATCGATTCCATCGTTATCGTGATCTCTAGGCATTACATCTTGATAATTCCAGATACCATCGTTGTCGATATCTACGTCTACGCAATCATTAATGTTATCGTTATCGTGATCATAAATATCTGTCATCGGGTCGCCATCAAATACTTCTAAGTCATCGTTTAATCCATCACCATCATCATCTGAATCGTCTGAATCATCGATACCGTCATTATCGTGGTCTTCTGGAGAATCATCTATGATGTCTGGTATACAATCATTGTCATCATCTGAATCCAAATCATCTGGTATTCCATCTCCATCATTATCGTTTTCACCGTTCTGGTTTTGATTGTCCAACTGCTGACCTTGTTGCTGGTCGGATTGTTGGCCTTCTTGACCTTGACCGCCATCTTGTGTTTGACCTTGTTGCTGTTGGTTTTGTCCATTCTGGTTGTTTCCATTTAAGTCTTGACCCGACTGATCACCCTGCTGACCGGTCTGCTCTCCACCAGATTGTTGGCCTTGTCCGTTATCTTGCTGTTGGCCTTGTGAACCATCTTGACTATCTTGACCTTGTTGGCCGTCCTGTCCAGATTGAGATCCTTGGCCATCACCTTGTTGACCTTGTGAACCGTCTTGTCCTTGTCCTTGACCTTGGCCTTGATTTTGACCTTGACCTTGTGAACCATCTTGACCCTGGCCTTGTCCTTGCCCCTGACCCTGACCCTGACCCTGACCTTGGCCTTGGCCTTGTCCTTGCCCCTGTCCTTGTCCTTGACCTTGACCTTGACCTTGACCTTGACCTTGACCTTGGCCCTGTCCCTGTCCCTGTCCTTGTCCTTGGCCCTGGCCTTGGCCTTCGCCTTCACCATTTTCTCCTTCGCCGCCACCATTGGTGCCGCCTTCGCCGTCACCTTCGTCATTTCCTGGGAAATCTGGGTCGTAAGCGTCCGGTATTCCGTCCCCGTCAGAATCGGTGGATCCACCGTTATTAGGGTCATTAGGGAATGAATCTTGACCATCAAGTATTCCGTCACCATCAGTGTCCGAACTATACGGATTTGTTCCGGCAGCGTATTCTTGAGAATTAGTTAATCCATCACCATCTGGATCAGCATTAGCATCAGAAGCAGAAAGGGGATTTAATCCGTAAGCGTGTTCCCACCCATCCGGCAGCCCATCATTATCTGTATCTGCATTATTCATGTCTGTTCCAGCAGACTGTTCTTGTGCGTTTGTTAAACCATCATTATCCCAATCAGCACCGCCATCACTCGGATCGAGTGGGTCGGAACCATCAGCCGCTACCACACCTGCACTTGAGGCAAGCATAAGGGCTGTTAAGACAACGAGGAGTCCTCTTCTAAATTTCATTTGAGTTTTATTCATATTAATTTCTCTTTTTTCTTGGCATTCATAGGGAACCCGCTGTTCCCTCTAATACATATTATATGGTTTCAATTATTTAATATTAAGCATGGTGTAATGCCTTTACGAAAGAATTACGTAAGTTTTTCATAATTTTTAGGGCTGCGTCCGGATCATTGTGGAATATTTTTAAGTATTGTTGAGCCGACATAATATTATCTTGGCTGGCGGTAGCCCACCTAATAATTTGAGTATCAGATAGATAATTAGCCCAAAAATCAAAATCTATATCATTGACTACACAAAATTCGGCAATATTTGCTTCGACATCATGTTGTTCTTGGACAGTAAATAACATAGAACTTAAAAAAGTTTTTTGAGTTTCTTGCATAGCATTGATTTTCTGAATCGTTTGTGGAGGTGTAGTTGACTCTAATATATTTATTTTTAATCCGTGACACTGAATCGTATCAGAATTAATATTTATTAAATCCATGGGCTTCCAGATATTTTTACCCATAACATAAAAAGATTCATTAGTTAATCCAGTATTTGTATTCAAGACCTGAATGGTAGTGTAAGTGAGGCCAAGAGGGGTGTTTACGGATACCCAAGTAGGACTTTTAGTTTGGGAAATACTCATAGCACTCTATTAGTGTTTCTGCTGTTATTACCTATAAATAGTTACTTAGCATAATTATCGATGCACTCATCACAAATCAATACGTCTTCAATGCCCATATCTTCATCTAAATACATATCGTGAACGTCACCCTCTATATTACAAACGCTACAAGGTGCTAAATACATTTCATCATAACAAGATTCACAGAGAGAATAAGGAACTCCTTGGAAAATTTCCGTGTCCATAGTGTTACATCCAGAACAAGTTCCCATTCCTAAAAACTTTCCAGCAGTGATCTCTGCAGGAGGAATTAAATCTAATTTTTTAGCCTTGATCAAACCAGGACGATATTCGGCAGCAAATTCTTTTTCCATTTCACTGACTGGTATAACTTTGTATAATTCTAAATAACCACTGTCCAGAGCCGCATTAATTTCTTCTAAAGATTCTCTGTCTGCAGTAAAAGGATTTAAAATATAAACGATTTCTTCGGAGGATCCGTCAACTCCAGGGCGTAATTCATAATATACATAAGACAATCCAGGAAATGCTATATCTTCTATCATTATCGGATATCCTTCTTCTGTAAATTCTGGTTCGGCTACTGAACTTTCTGCTGAAAATCCAGACCACATAGTTTTATTAGAAGTGACGAAAGATAAAAAGTCAGATAATTGATCAACTTCTGTAGCGGCTACTGTAAGTTTAGATTTCCACCATTCTGGATAATCAATGGATGCATCAGAACTAACTATTTTTTGAATGTTCGCAGAGCCTTCGTCAAGTCTATGAGCATCACTAGAAACCATATAATTTTCATCTTCGGCTCGGAATTCAGATTCAGTTACTGGAAGATTATTTGTCAGATCAGATGCTACTAATCCGGAATTTTCTACAAATGCAGAAGTAAAGTCATCATTAGCCCACATAGAGGGATCTGCTCGCCAGTCGTCATCATCTACAAAAAATGTAGAAGGTAAAAGATTTGGCGTATAGGCAGCATACACTGGTAGTTGAGATTGCATCTCAACGATTTCTGCAGGACTATCCATATAATGAACTATATCGAATTGCTATTTAATGCTTCACATTAAAATTATTAACAATTACATCGAAGTTCGAAGTTCGGTAAGTTGGTTTGTAATTCCGACCATGAATAATCGTAAATTGCTTTTGGATTTCCAGAATCATCTTTAGGACCCCAACGTATTCTTTGGTCGGTGTCTTTAATGACAACTTCTGCATTTTCAGTATCACAGTCACAAGAACTCAAGGCTGATATCAACCAAGTTTTCTTTCTTTGTCGCAGTGACTTCTTACGATCAACTGCTCGTTCTACTAATTTCCTGGTTCCTTTATTTTGAGAATACCATTGTTTGTTATATTTGGCCATGTAAGCCTTTTTCTTTTCTGGGTCTGCATAGGGCATATTATCACTTCAATTAAAATCTTTTAAAGTCGTTTGACTGAGAGGTAACGCCGATTTAAAAACATCACCATTTTGTTTTTGCTTTTTATCTTCATAAGGTGAAACCATTCTTCGGTATATTTCTAACTTAGAACATTCCAAAGCCCCCAATATGGTGTTATACAAAGCATAACTTTCACCCCGATCCGCTACAATTTCATTTACTAATGAAGAAACTGCAAAATTTATATTTCCTGGCAAAGTTGTTCCAGGAGTTAAAATTGCTTTCGACAAATGAGGAATGATACCTTCGATATCCAATCTTTCATCTGCTACAAGATAAGGCATAGTATATATTGTGGAGGCTTACTATATGAAGGTTCCTGTATTCAAGACCGGAAAGGTTATATAGGAAGCATGATCTAACAGTATCATGAATCCTAAAGGTCAGAACATGGAAGTAATGCCCCCTACAACACGAATAACTGCAGAGGGTGAAAATGGACTAATGGCTCATTTAGAAATAGTGGGTGAAAATGTAGATCCACAACTAATTAAATCGGCTCACGACTGGATACGACAAAACTTTGAAGGAGATGTAGTGTCTATTACTAATAATAAGGTAAAGTCGTTACCAAATGGATATCGTTTAGTCAGCCCCATGAGTAAGAAGTGGGAAGAATCCTGGAACGAAACTATAAAGGAGAATTAAAGATGAGTAAATTCAACATTCGTAATAGCATAGGAAGATTAGCCCAATTTGGATTAGTAATTTACGGAACTTTGCATTTAGCAGAAGTGGCTTCCGCATATTATGAAGAAGTATGGACTACCTTAATGCTAACTTCGTTGCACTCTACAATATTTTTCTTGTCGGCATATTTTTATTAGCCATGATCTTTCACATCATAAGAATGATGATATAGATGTCTAAATGTATTCAAGACCTACATAGCACCCATAGTAGATAAAAATGCTAGGATCCCTGGTAAAGCAACCAAAAGGATTTCCCAAGACATAGCGTTTTTCTTTTGAATATCTTGTTCAGTTCGCTCTAATGCTTCTAAACGAGAAATTAAAGGTGGGCGACCATTGCCATCTCGAACTAAAGTTAATAATTGTTTGAGATCGTCTGCAGTAACTTTTTGTTGTTCTTGTAAACGAATAATGGCGGCATTGGTATGTTCATTAGCCACGATCGACTGGGTAACTAATTCTAAAAGATCTTGCACGAACTCTTGTGCAACATCATCGTCAGAAGTCCTACTCTTTCGGTTGGACATCGTTTGACGACCCCCACTTCATCAATACGGCGTGAATACGAGTTAGACAGTTATGCTGTGCAGAAGTAGCGGCTTTCAAGGAATCAGTAAGCAATACGCCCTCCGCAACATTATCCGAGAGTCTCGAACAAGTTGTTTCAAATTCCAAAGCATTCATGGTTATTCACCTTCATTACAGAAACTATCAATTCAATTCTCTATTTATAGAGATCGAAGCAATAAGAATCCGTCAATAAGAGCAATAGCCCCCAAAGCCTTTAGCGGGGTTATTCCCATAAAAAGATCCATATCACCGAAGTTACTTCGGCTAAAGAATCCTATCACTGGGATATCCTTCTGGAAGTCAAACTGGTGTAGACCAAGAAGGAACATAGTTCCGGCTAGTATTTTTGGGTTCATAGCAAAATCAATTACAGCATCTATCATTATATTCACCTTTAGGTATTCAGTAGATTTCCCGACCGACTATATAATGATTAACTTATTATGAAGTCGGCAAGATAACACTTAGTAACAAGCATACTATTAAATAGGTCATCACCATAAGTCAAGATTAGCCCACAACTTAAGACTGTGGGCGAGGACCGTGACTGAATAAACCGATTAGGTGAGGTTAAGGTATGCAATAGACGAGGGAAACAGACCCTCCGATGACGGCCAAGTGGAGAGAATCGCCGGTTAAAATCCGGGTGAGCAGTAATGGCAAAGATGCAACGGAGAGCCTTGCGCCATTTGGAGTGTGTAATCCCACATTCCCGGTCCGCCTTTATATTCTTCTTTAAAGCCTATGGCTTCAAAACCCTCCTTACTTCCTCTGGATTGGGGCGGATAGCACATTTAGGTTCTTGGCTAATGAAAACTAACATAGAACTAGTTTCCACTTAGATCTATTATCTGCGGTCGATTTTCAAAAAGGAATCCGAAAAATTGAAATAAAACACTATCGGAATTACAGACTAATCCAGAATAATTATCATTTACTTCGACTGAATCATAAGTAGTCTCGGTAACATAGACTGCATAATTTCCAATATTAGAAACTACAAATAAGGTGTGCGGTTTACTATCTCCTGATTCTTTAGAAACTATTTCTCCTTCATAAAATTCACATTCAGAGATAGAACTAGTTAAATTATTTCGGCGCATTTCTCCAGAGTCTCCGGCAAACGCCAATAAAATAATAATAACCATTGTAATGGCGGGCATCCAATCAGTAAATAAAAAATCATTTTTAGACACATCATGATCTTCATGAAGTTGTTTTAACCAATCTTTTTTCACTCAAATCTTCCCTCCAGAGGTAACTCTAAAACTTTTTGAATGTCTGGTTGATTTTCCTCGGATCTATAATTGGCGACAATGGCTTGAATGTCTGGAGTATAGGTGGCACGTTGTTTACCTAATCTCGTGGCTTTTCTTTTTTGAGATCTTGCTTTCTTGTATAATTTGGCTTTCTTCAAAGCGGCCACTGCTTTGGCAGGGAAGTAAGGTTCTCCCGTAACTGAAGATTTTTTACCCGATGCAGTAGACCAATCTTGTTTGGTCCAACGGGACAAATCTTTTTGTGAAGATGATCGTGCAGAACTTGCATATGGTTTTAATCCTTTAGAATTCATAGCAGATTCATAACGGCGTTTTAATTCTTGAGATTTACGAGCAGACCATTGTCCAGACTTAGTTCCAAAAATATTTTCTTCCATTAATTCTTTTTTAATTCTACGGCGGATCCGGGCTCCTTTCTTTCCATAAGTTTTTTGGAGACTGGTTGGATTAGATTTCTTTTCGGCAGAAAAGTTTTTGAAGTAACTGGATCCGGGATCCTTTCTAGATTCCGATCCCAGATTTTTTTCCTGCTGGTGTGATTTCAAATGTCTTTTAAATTGAGAGTTAGTATATGCTTTAACGGATTCTCCGCAAACTCCACATTGCGTATTCATTCCAAAGTCGGCCAAAGTTTTATCTCCTCTGGATTTTAAGGATACATAATGTTCTCCAGAAGTATACATACAATCTTGACAATTGTATCGAATTCCGTTGTCGGAAACTTTTCTAGTAAATTGATTGATACTACCGCAAATTGGACAGCCTACTTCTAGAAACTGATTAGTATGAATATTTTGTCTAATTTCTTTTTCTAGTTTTTGAATATCTTGATCAGAAGATTTTGCTGGAGATCCTAGCGACCAAGAATCTTTGGATAGTCTAGCATTAGGAACATATTCTAAATTCCAGGGAATTTCCGGAAGATTTTTTGTTGCAGATTCAGCCCAATTTGGGACTTCATCATCCCAACTTTCCTCGGATCTTTTTTCGGTCCACCAGGGTTTCTTAATATTTCCTCGAGGATCTAAAACTAAATCATAAATTCCATCATTATCTATATCTATGGGTGTGCCTCCAGAGGCATCCCAAGGTTCAGTATTCAAAACAAAATTTACATTCTTTTGTAAACTTCTAGTGGCTTGAGTATAATCATTTCCCTGGCCTTTAATTTTTAATACAAAGGGATAATAAGTTCCGGCACTGGTTTCTTGTAAAAATGATAATCCGATGGTAACTTCAGTTTTGCCACTACCAGTTAAAAATACTGCTTCTTCGACTACACCATCGTATTTAATATTAGGCGGAATCACTAGATCCAGATTACTTTCCCGATTGGCTCCATAATTAATACTTAGTTTTCGAGGAAATCGAAGTTCGTCAAAAGATTCTTCTATTCTAGGAATATAATCCGGATCCTCGGCTGCTAGTGCTAGAACTTTATTTTTTATTTTATTTTTGGATACTGGTTTACCAGTTTCTTTTGATTTAGCCTCTTCATTCTGTATTAATTCCCAAGCACCTTCTTTGTAAATATCTGCACCTATAATTTCTTTCCAGCGAGCATAATTTAATGCTTCCAAAGTAGAAGTAAACTTAAATTCTAAATTTTCTTTTTCCGGATCCTCGGAGCCCGTAACTCCAGAAAAGTTTTCTGGGTCTAGTGCTAGAGATTTTTTATCTAAAATTCCACTCCAGATCCAAAGAGCAGTCAGCCCAGTAGTGAATGCTAATCCATAACCATAAGTTTTAGGATTGCCCATTTCTCCAGCGGCCGTTGAACTGGCAACTTGATAAGCCGCAAAACTATTCCAAACGGCTAATGAAATACCTACTAATACCCTACTACTAAGCATTATTATCAGTTAAAAAATGATATGCCCTACTACTTAATAAGTAACATCACACCATAATTTATATTTGACAAATTCCCGAAGGACAATCAGACATAGCAGCCGCCACTTCAAATTCATATTGTTTATTCAAATATTCAATGGCTTCGGATGCTTTCATAGGAGTCAAAGGTTCATTACCTCGGCTTCCAGAACGATATACAGTTGTTCCTTTTAGTTGAGGACCATATTTCAACATCATATTGCTGAAATCTTCAATTGGATACTCATGAGGTAAGTTGATAGTTTTTGAAACTGCGTTATCAATATGTTTCTGACAAACTACTTGCATTCTCAAATGATCTTCCACTCCAATATCCATGGCACCTAAAAAGGATTTCTCTAAAAGTTCTTGATCACTGCCATTAGTAGCCGCCCATAATTCTTGGAACAAGGGGTCAATAACCACTTCTGTCTTCAAGACCCTCTCGTTTGAGTTTTCTGAGTCAGCATAATAAGTTCGAGAATATCCGGCCGCAAATATAGGTTCAATACCAGAACTAGTTCCGGCAACTAAACTAGTAGTTCCAGTAGGAGCAATAGTTAGCACGGCACAATTTCGCATTCCATATTCTGCAATTTTAGATCTGATGGACTTAGGAAGGGTTTCACAAAAACCAGAGGCCAAAAATTGTTCAGCATCGAAGGCGGGGAAACAACCTTTTTCTGCCGAAAGGTAAGTAGAGGTTTCATAGGAAATCTTTTTGATAAAGTTAAATAATTTGTCTACCTTCTTTCGACCTTCGGCTCGGTTATAAGGTAATCCTAATTTTACTAAAGCATGACCTAATCCCATAACTCCTAATCCGATTCTTCGAACCTCTCTACAATTCTTTTCGATCTCTGCCAGAGGATAATTATTTACGTCTAGCACATTATCTAAAAATCTAACTCCAGTAGTGATAGTAGAGGCCAATAATTCCCAATCAAAATCTGGATTTCCGTTGCTGTCGTAGGCAATGTGATTGCTCAAATTAATGGCTCCTAAATCACAGCATCCATAGGCTTCTAACCAAATCTCTCCACAAGGATTAGTGGAAATCAATGGCTTATGATAATGAATGTTATTCATTTTATTGGCTAAACCAATATTTAGAATTCCAGGTTCTCCGGATTCCCATGCATTCTGAATTAATAAATCCCAGAGATCTTTGGCACGGTAAGAACTAACTTCATTACCTCTCCAAGTAATTTGGATTTCTTCATCGGCTTCGACCGCAGCAAAGAAGTCATCATCTACTAGCACAGATATATTAGCATTCTTTAATATCTGATCTTTTTCGTGTTTGATCAGCGGTCTTAAAATAGTTCTCAGAACTTCAGAATCAGAAAGGTTTAGTTCAGAATTATTTTCTACATCTCCCGCAATAGCGGTCAACATATTACTGCGTTCTGCCGGAGGCAAATATGGAAAAGCCGTAGTTAAGGCTTCATCGATTTCTTCTACAGTTTCTAGGGCGACTTTATTAAATTTCTTGTGTAGAAATTCCATGATGTCTCCGTGACTATAATCTAAACATAACATTAAAGCAGTTCGGCGACCGCCACCAGACTTGATAACTTCTCCAGTCTGATTAATAACTTCCATGAGTGATACCGCACCAGTGGCTTCTCCACCAGTTCCTTGAATACTAGTTCCACGAGGGCGGATAGGAGAGAAATTCATTCCTACGCCTCCTCCAGTTCCTGAAATGATTAACATATCGGAAACAGTTTTACCCCAACCTTCTCTAGAGTCTTCGGTAGGAACTACGAAACAATTTAGTAATTGACCTTTGGGACGACCCGCACCATACCAAATCCTTCCTCCAGGAATAAAATGATTGTGAACTAAAGAATGGAAAAATCTTTCTTCCCATTTGGATCGGGATCCATTTACTTCGGCAGCAGCAATATAATTAGCAACTCTTTTACAAGAGTCTGCCCAATCTTCTTCTCCTCCTAAAGAATATCTTTGCTGAAAAATAGTGTTGGCAAAATCGAGAGGTTGATAGTGGGTAGAGTTGTCTTCGGTGCTGGTTGGGTTTTCTTCGGCGGTCATAATATCACAGACTTTAGCATGGTGGTGTTCAGTTATTTAAGGCTTCGCCCTACTGCCGCTACCGGCGGTTTTTGACCCTCGCAGTAGGAGAAATATAATAAAAACAAAGAAATGGATTTGAGACTTGGAATGACTGCATTAATGAAATTAAAATTTATTAGATCTCATAAAGACAGTAGGTTGATTACCATTGGAACGAGTAATAATTAAAAATTCGGGATCCTTAGTCATACGAGCACTTAATTCTCTTTTAGTAGGTAATTCTCGGCGACCAGAATCTAGAAGACGACTAATTAATTGACTAACTGTAATATGTTCGCCAGGTTGCACTAGTTGTTTAGCGGCTTGATAGTTGGTAGGTTTAGTTCTCATAAGTTTTTCTCTCCTATTAATTTAATTTATTAAGTTTAATTCTACTTCATTCGGGGTGCAACCCCGCATTCGCACTTAAAGTTCTCAGCATGATTCCATTGTATCAGAACTGGCAAACTATCTCCGCCATAAATGGTGGCATTGGTTTTCTTAGCCATCGAAATTCCGGCGGCTAATTTTTCTACGCCATAGTGAGTTCGTGAATCGCCAGTGCAATTCCAATTTTCAGGAACTAAAGAAAGTTCTATAGGAGACTCTCCACTAGTCAATAGAGTAAAAGTTTCCAAACTTTTATTTACAATTACACTGAATTCTGAAAATCCTTTGGGCACTGCTTTAAGATAATCTTTTACAGATTTTAGAGGTATATCAAAATTATAATCCCATCCATTTTCGGGAATGGGCATTACAGGAACTTCTTTTAGCAACCCTAGTTTAACTAGTCTAATAGTTCTTCGCATATTATTTGCATCTATCAGAAGGATATTAGGTTGTTTAGAATCATAGACAAATTTTAAGGTATCTTTAGTAGTCAATGTTTTAGTGATATCTTTTACTCTTTCTAAAACTACTCCTAGTTTTATAGGAGCATCTCCTACAAATGTATATTCTTCAAAAAGTTCGGGAACCAGTTGACAACGAATTAAAGTAGAAACGTCATTAGAAACCATTCCGGTTTCCAATCCTTTATCAGCAGAGAAAGTAAATATTGTTTGATCGCCCAGAGATTCCAAACCTTTTAACAAATCTTTAGCATGACCTGCAGATAGAGTAGCCGAAAAATTACCAATAACTAAGGAATCATTTTCTTCAGATTGAGATTTCATCATATCATTCACTCCATTATAGTTTGATTATTTAGATTTTCTAATCTAAGTTTGGCTTGCTTCAAGTTATCATATTCTTTAATAGATATAGTGACGTATCCTTGAGTTCGCAGTCGAGGAGGAGCCACAGATGAAGCAACTGTGCGACCACGAGGACGAGTTGGAATTTGATGTCTATCTAACCAATTTTGAATAGTCATTGGAGATACTCCACAAGAACTAGCAATAGCATTCATAGTTTGTTTCTTATGCAAGTAAGCATTCTTTAGCCAAACTGCATCTTTATAATCTGGAACTGCCATAGAAATCTATTATCTAATTATGGCAACTACCTATATATACTTTGAGCAAGTAGTTATGGCTTAAAGACCTTCGAAGAATTCTGGAGACTCAGGCTCCATAGAAATGTTGATATTTACTTTAGGTGGATTTTCCTCTGGATAACCATCAGAATCTAAACTCCAAGAATTGCCAGCCGTTTTGTTAAGCAAGGCTTCAATTTGTTCGAAAAACTTTTCTATAGTTTCTGCAGAAAATTCTTCACCCTCAGAAAACTCATCCATATTAGGGAACATATCTTCTAATACTCCTAATTCCATTAGATCTGCTTTAGTATATTCTTCTTCCGTATCTATTCCAGCAATAGGGTCGACCGCATAAACCATTAGTTTTTCACCATCCCAATACCAATCATCATAATCTGTTCCGGCATTTGCGGTGTTTCTCATCCAACGAGAAATACTTTCTATATCTCCAATTTGACCCTGGTAACTTTCGGCAGAATAACCTATTTCTTCATCCCAGTTCAGTCCCATTTCTTCTAGAATTTCTTCCATTACACCTGCTTTCGCAAGATCATTTAATGAAAGTTCTTTCTCATAAATTATTTCTAATACTTGATCTATGTCAAATATTTGTTCTTGACACTCACCACTGGAACTACAACAAATAGTGGCTTTTATGTCTGGAGACACTACATCTTCGATGTCCAGATTGGGGTCATTAATGTTAATCTGTTTTTTATTATCAAATCCCTCATAATCGAAATCCCAATCATCAAGATATACATTACCGGAGCAACTACTTACTTGGCCTTCAGAACCGAAGGATTCTGCTTCTTGCTCAGTAAGATCTTGTATCCACTCATTTTGACCTTTAGTTATGCCAATAATATAAATTCCTTTAGATACTAATCTTTCTACGCCATCTTCTGCATCTTCTATAGAATAATAAGGTCCGAAATATTCATCCAGACTATGAACATAATACTCTGGAGACTCTCTTATAGATTCTCGGCGAGTGACTGAGGATCTATCTATATCCAAATCTTTTTCTTCATCTTCTTCTGCTCTGTATGAATTCTCTTGTCGCCTCATCACTCTTAATTCTTGGGCGGTTTCGGGATTGATAGGGCGAATGAAACAACGCTTACAAATGCCTTTTGGAATTGGAATTGTTTTGGCCTTGTCAAAATAACCGGCTTCATTTTCACACCCTTCGGTGCTGCATTCTTCAGAATCTTCTGCGGCATAGGGAACATCCAAATTTAAATCATCAAAAGCATCACTATGTCCTAGACATAAGTCAGAAGTTTTCATTTCCATCTGCTCTAGAACTTGAGTTCCTTCACAAACAGGACACTTATCAATTTTTCCAGATCCTTCAGCAGACCACATATCGATATCTAAAGATTCTCCGAACTCATTAGTTTCTTCGGCAACGATCTCTGCAATAGCATCAGAAGATTCTTCAGAGTCACTATCTAAATGATCCATTGCCATTTTGATTTCTGGAATTTGTTCATAGGAAGATATCTTTACGGCAGTCATAGTTAGCATACTTACTATCGAACCTACAATTGCAGGATCCATTTCTTCAGAGTTGGCTTCAAGAGTGTCAGCCATACCACTACAAAGATAATCAATACAATCTGTATAATATGCTACTTCATGAGGTTTATCTTCGCCCGACATTAAGTCGACTACTGAATCTTCTAAACGATTCAATAATCCTTCTAGGGCAATTCCGAAAACTCCGGCTAAGATAGCACTACTTTTTTCCAAACCCCACGCATCTTCTTTATCTGAAGATTCCGATCCAAGAATATAATTTTTCAATCTGGCTGGGATCACTACGCTAGAATTACATCTATCACAACATCGTGCCCCTTCAGTATCGTCTATTGGCTGAGGATTATGACCGTATCCAGAAAAATTATTTTCACAAATACAACATTGATATGATCCACGCATATCATTTATTACTTCTCTCTGCTATATAAGAATATGGGTAGTTATCCTAATACGGGATTCCCATTATCATCATATCCAATGCAATCATGACTCCCATAACAACAAAATTGAATAGGAGTGCTATAACAATAAATAGTATCACAAAGTAAACAAAGTTTTCTAGAACTTAGATTATCTTCACACTTCGCACAAGGTCTAGTGTCGGTATTAGGAATATCTGATAATAAACTCATACTTTTCGATTCCCCCAAGGAAATTTAACGACTGTATTTTTATTACAGTGCAAATGATGACGGCGACCAGTTCTGTCCGTAGTAAATGGGGCTCCTAATTCGATAGGCATTCGACAAACTGGACAATTGTATATCATAGTTATTCTTCCTCTTTACTGGAGATCTTAACTTCTTGAACTAAGAACAAATCATAACCTAAACTATGTTTACTAAGGGACACATATACGTGTCCTTCCTTTTGTTATTTAATTGTTCTGTTAATTTATTCTTCAGAGTCATCAGTTGGCCAAATTACTTCTACTTTATCGGCGGCACAATTAGTGCGAATATATCCTTGCACAGTATAAGTTAAAACTACATCTCCACAAAAACATCGATAGTTTCCTGGTTTTTCATAATATACTATGGCTTGTTCACACGCCTTACAAATAAATTGAGGTGTCATTAACTACCACCTATTGTCTTCAAGACCTCTCTCGGAGTTTTAGTTTGATGGCTGACCCAGTTGTCTTCGGCAGTTAAAAATGTTTTTAGAGATTTAACTTTGGCAGGACCTAACTTCCATAAAAAAGTTTTCATAAGTTCTTGATCAGAGGATCCGGGTTGATTAGTTTCGGCTTCAAAAGAAAAAGAATTTAAATCCATAAAGAATTCACTAAAAGAATTATAATGAGCCGCAATTTTCTTAGCCGTAGTCTTTCCAATTCCAGGAATTGTTTCTAAGAAAGCATGAGATTGATTTCGAGAAGAACTAACTATGGTCGGCTTACGAACTAGATCTCCAAAATCTCCGGAATCTAAACGAGTAGCCAATGCTTTGAGATAACGCAAAGTTCCAGACTGTCCCGAAGTATATACGACTGGACAAATTTCAGCAGAAATTCTATTTAAAAATGCTTGTAAATTCTCGGCTTGCTTTTTGCTGTCAGCATTAGTTTTTCTAGAACTTCCGGAGCCGTATCCAAATAAAGTTTCTTTGCGACCCTCGACTAGTAAAATTACTTGTGAGGGATGATTGACATCTTCTCGAAGAAGCATTCGAGAAAGTTGATCTTCTAATCTTTTAGACCTCCAAGAGTTGTAAGCGTCCGACCAAGTTTTTCTTTCTACGAGGGCAACTCTATTATTACTTTCGTATTTGAAATCACCTTCGGGCAGTCCCTCATGGCTTCCGTTCAAATGCAAAGCAAACCAAGCGTCTTCGTGAATATCAATAGTCCAACTCATGTATTCAAGACCTCCCTATCTCCAATCCTTCATAGAACCTTTTCGAGTATCTTTGTTAGATGCTGCTCGAGAATTCTTAGAGCGAATCACAGTTTTATAACTGCCAATGACGGCGACTACATCTTCATCTTGAAGACTAGGATAGCCAGATTCATCGATTACAATGAATCCTTTTTCTGCCAGCCAATCCGAATAACATATTTCGGGCATGATACGATGTTTACCGAATCCAAAAGCATTAAAATCATAAGTTACGTGAATCCAAAGTGCCTCTGGATAGAGGACTTGCCAAGAACGATGTAAAATGTCTTCTCTCATTTGAGAGTTAGAAGGAGAGTTACTAGTGGATTCAATTCCTAGATCTGCGGTGAATTCTGAATAAGGCACTTCTTCCATTACTTCGTCTACTGTTGCTTTAAGTTGTTCATACTGTTCCCTAAGTGAAAAATCTTTATTAGAAAGAATTTCATCTTTTAGTTCAACCCAATTATCAAAATTGAATTCGTGATTAAATATATCTCTAGGGTCGTAATCATCTCCGAAGTGCATAATATATGGTATATATTACTACCTATATAAGATTTATGATTACTCTTCGGAATCATGACTGCAATTACAATCACAATCATCTTCAGCGGATTCCTGGAAAATATTTTCAATAATTTTATTTGTGATTCCTGCGTCCCAGTCGGCTATGATTGCGGAATTTTCGGAATCAGATATATTCTGAGACTCTGACATTAAATCAGACAATTCACTATTCGTCAAACTTAATGTCATCAAGGTATATAACTCGGGTAATGTTTCTTCATAAAATTCATGCATAGTCTCATGTGTGCATTCTACATCAGTTCGCATCTCTCTTAAAAGTAAAATAAGGTATCCTATGCCAGAGGTAATTAAACCTAGTAAAGCATAAATTCCTAGAATTTCATTGCTGATATCCATAAAGAATTACTCCTCTTCATCTTTATAATCTGAGGGCCACTTTCCAGCATCTAAACCACAAGCCAAATTATCTAAATAATTAGCATATAAGGGGTCATATTCTGGTTCCGATTCTTCGTCATAAAGAACTATACTATATTGTTTTCTCCAGTTCCAACCGGCTTCTTGAAGCATACAAAGTAAATGATATACTAATCGATGATTTCCTTCTCCTGTAGGCCCTGAAAACTCTATGGCCTCTTCTAAATTTCTAATTGAAATACGCATCTCGTTCGTCATTATTCTCATTACTGAAGACTACCTATTTAACACTTCTGAACTTGTTTTCTTATGTCCGTCATATCACGAGTTATCAAATAGTAGAAAAATAATATTAATTAAATGATGGCCAAATCTAAGCCACGAGGAAAATCGGCTTCCTCGAAAGTTAAAACTCGTGCCGGTAATAATGTTGTTAGTTGGGCGGAGGCTAAGTTAGATGATTGGATATATACTCATGGATTCGATTATGTTTATGAACCGAAAGTTCAATTTGGAGAAGAAACTTTTACTCCTGACTGGATAATTTATGGTAAAGGTGGCTGGAAATTTGAGTATCCAATAATTGTAGAATATTGGGGTTTACTAAGAAAAGAAAACCAGGCCAAATGGTTGATTGATAGATTACCCAGTTATATCAAAAGAAAAAAATACAAAGAAAGTTTCTACCAGGGATCCGAAGAATATTTTTATTTAGGAGTGGATCCGAGTAGATCTGAAGATATTTGTTTTCAAATGAAAGAAAAGTTAACGCTAGCAATCGAAAGGCAATTTTATGATTTCTCGGTAAGTTAGACAATGTGATTTATAATTAGTGCTAACAAATCCTTGATCACCTACGATATCTTTTATTTTTAGATAGTCTTCTCCCCAAATCTTTTTGATTTCTTGTTTCATGAGTGACTTACAAAAGTTCCCATAAGTTTCTATACAATATTTGTAAGTATAATTATTCTCTGCTCTCCAGGCTTCTAATTTTTCAGAAATATATTTTGGATCGGCTACGAAATAAATAGTAAGATATTCATCTGGAATGTATTCAAGACCCTGGTAGGTAGTTATTAAACGGGAGGCACGGGCGAAACCAGTATCGGGACAACCCGGAATGTTATCAGAATTATCTCCAGTAATAGATTTGAGATCGGCATAAAGACTCCAAGACGGGAGCGAAGTGCTATAAGTTCCGGATTTACTGGACTTAGTAGACCGTAGCAATTCCATAGCAGAATCTGGAGTAATGATTTCTTTCATATTGTGAAATAGTATACTAGTGGGAACTATTGGATCTGAGGGATCCGCAGTATTTCCTAAAAAAGTTTTTGGAGTAGTGGGATCTGTATACTTCCAGAGTTGCCAGAGATCGGCATCGGAAGAAATAATTAATATTTTAGGATTAAATTTATCTGGATGTGACGCTCGGTCGGTTAAAATAGATAATACTTTTTCGGCAATTAAATCATCGGCTTCTTTGTCGGCCTCATAAAGAGAACTCCAATCAGTCATTCTAGATTTTGGAGAAAAAGAAACTAAAGCAGAGGGATCGTATCCATATTCAATAAAGTTTTTTCGAAGGTCTGGAATGGATCCATCTTCAGATTTAAATTCAGAACCCGCATTTCGGTGAGCCTTATAAGCCTCAAATTTATTTAATCTTTTTATTTTACCCTGAACTCCATCATAACAAACGATTATTTTAGTATCTGGTTTACCGAACCCAGAATTATTAATTCTGAACTTTAGAAATCCAATATCTTTTTTAAGTTCTTTAGCACAAGATTCAATATATTTACTATAGTTTTCAGTAGTAGGATTATTTTTATAGATGCCCCACCTTCGGCGTGGACTGGCTCTAGGCCGCCACCATCTAGTCTGACGACCTATAAAATATCCAGCATCAATAAGAACATATCTTTGAGGGGGAATTGAACTACTACTCAATTAATCAACTCCAAATTTTTACTCATGTATTCACGCCCCCAATTATTGTATAGACTAACTATGAACTATTTGATACTTCTGGATAATGCAAAAGAATAATTTATCTAGAATTTATTTTACTATGGGTTTAGACCCTCGAACTGCTTTCCAAACATTCCAATAATTTAGAAACCCAGGTTAATTAATTTAAATCCTATTAGTAAAACTACTGGAGCAATATCTGTGTCACCAGGTTCCAATCATTTACTATCAAAATTTTCAACCCCAGTCATCTCCATCAGTATAATCCTTTACCGAGACTAATTAGAAGTGCAGTTCCTGCTAAAACGAAAATAATTATTAATGTGTTTAATAAATCCTTCATATTCTTCAACAAATGATTCATTTATTTTTCCTCTGTTAGGTTAATTATTTCTGTATGAAATAACCTTAAAGGAATTTTAATAACCGGATTTTAAATCTTTAACACTGCCCACTACTCCGGCTTGTCTAAGATAAAGATAAGCAACTCCGGCACCTGCAATTAAAGTTTCCGGACCTAATAAAAGGCTGGCAATGCTACCACCCTTATTTACAATTCGATAGTAAATTCCATGAACTGTTTCTGCTACTCCCACGATTACTAATCCTAGTGCTAGAGTATAACCTGCGATATGCAAAGGTTTTTTCTCGGTTTGATAAAATTGTTCTGGAAGGCTAGCCATACAATCTATTGATAGAGTTAACTACTATTTAAAGATTAATTAAATTAATTTAAATTAATTAGAGTTCTGTGGAGCCACCCAATCAGTAGTAGGAAACCAACTAGGAATTTCATGGGAGTTATGCCACTGAGGTCCCTTCCCAGAATTCATATACTTTTTTCCGTGTGAATAATAATGGCGATAATTTATTACCGGATTTTCGGAAACCATATATTCATCTGGCATGGCTTGAGCAAATTTAGTTAACTTTCCAATTGGCATAAATTTTTCCATGATTTTGTGCAATTCCATTAGAACAGGATAGCAAGCGTGAACTCTAGATTCGGGATGATAAGTTTGATATCTGGCCGCTAGCGTTGTTCCGTGCAACCATAGCCAATACCAATTAGAAATATTTTCTTGCGTCCAACGAGTGCAAGGATGATTAGCATAACCTCCTTTCCAAACTTTTCCAGATTGAGTTAAAGGAAGATCTGAATCTTGTGCCCCATTAAATCGAAGCGCACTTACTAACATTTGTGTTGATTCTAAACACATTTTATTGATGTGTTTTTTACATAATGATAGTGCGGCTTTCACCGGATCCTCATCGAGAACAAAAATATTCATTAATTAGTCCTCCATACTTAAATATCGATCTTCTTTGAAATTAAAACTCGTATCCCAATCTGCTTCTTTAGCGATACCCCAAGCCTTGTCGAATGCGGTCATCTTTCTCGCCTCACTTGTGCGACCATATCTTGAAAAGCCTCATCATCAGAAGCATACAGTTCGGCACATTTATCACAAACCGAATGAAAATTTCTCCCCTCTATTGTTGGGATATGCGCCCCCGTTCCTAATGGAACGTCATCTTTACAAATATCACAAGGAGACTTTATTTTGCTAATACAAAGAAAACATGATAATTTTTTGGTAATCGGATGAATTGACAAATCATGCACATAATTGTTGCATGAATGACACGGTTCACCGGCGGGAATAGAATAATTAGATTTCATTTATTCAACCCCTATTTACTCCAAACCATACGGAAGTAATTCAATACCTAAACTGGCTCTAAGATCTACTTCAGAAGTTAGTAGTGCTTTACGCTGGTCTATTTCTCCAGAAATAATTACCCTATCTAATAGTTGTAAATGAGATATTACGGAATCTGTCATACGGCATATTTCGGCTACTAATTCATCTCCAGATAGTGTCATTAGATAATCTAATCTGGCCTCATTTATTCTAAACATTTGTTTATCTTTCATTCATCATCACCTGTTTTTAATAAATTCTCATTCGTTGGACTCGGCATATCATCACTCATAACGACCACATCTCCTACTATGTAGTCATAGGCAAAACTAATAAGTTTGTTGGCGGCAGGGTTGTGTGGCAAATCCATTATTTTACCTTCTTCATTACAATACATAATATCTCCATTAGCCATCATGACAGGTTCTATCCAACCACCAACAGCCTTCTGTAGTAATTTAAGTGGAGGGTTTTGCCCCATATATTCCATTGTTCCATCTACTTTTAATAAATAAGCCATTTAATCATCTCCTCTGTCCTGTTAAAATATTTTCCATATCTTCTTCTAAAACGATAGGAGAAATCTCACTAGCAACATTCCATCGAGTATTTAATCTAAAATTATCTGAATCACTAGCATCTCCATCATAAATCCTGATAGTATAATTTTCGCTCGCTGCATAAATGTGTCCAGCCTCCCAACCTTCTCTGCCCGCATAGGCTCTAACTTTCAAATCCCATTCTACATTGGTATCTAGTAGTGTGGGTGATGTGTTTACATTCGGTGAACCGAATAAAGAAAATAATAAATCATAGTCTGCGTCAATAACTATTTTCTTAGCCATAGACATGAATTCTACTTCTTCTGTAGAATGAATATTTGTTAGTTCATAAGCAACAAAAGAATCATCTATTGGATCACCATCCAAAATTATCTCAATATCGTCCAGCGAATCTGCGTGTAGCCATAGTCCCATAACCATATCAGGGAAAACCAAGTATATATACTTTGTCCTAGGGGTTGCTCTTGTGTATTCAAGACCTTAAGTTGGCAGTTAAATCTAGGATACAACTCCACTCTATCTCTGAAATATGTTCGGGTTTAGAATGAGGCCACGGAAGTGGATAACGAGAAACTAAAATATCTTGAAACTCTTCTGGAGTATTCCAGGCCGGAACTTTAGTATCTTCTTTAGACATATCTCTAAACATGAGATCATATGGCAAGTATAGAATTTTTCTAGCGATACCGGTTTCTATTGCTGGCATAGTTAATTTCATTAAAAGATCTACATCTTCTACACGATTTAAAGTTTCATCAAAATTTCCTACTTGCTCCATTGCCTCTCTTCGAACAACTAATCCAGAAGGATAAACAGGTGTCGTCATAAAATAATAATGCATTAGATCTTCGTGAACATATTCTATATCTTCATATTCTTCAAAAGGAAGTATATGCACATCATTTGCACCAGTAATTTGAGACACTACAATGTTTTGATAGACTGCTCGGCAGAAAAACATATCTGTGTTTGGATTCGCAAAAGCGGATCCGGCCATAATTTCTAAATATTGCGGTTCCCACCAATCATCTCCATCTAGGAAAGCGATTAAAGGCGTGTTTTCTTCTGCTATGGCTTCATTTCGGGCTGCAGAAACTCCGGGTCTTTTTTGAACTTTATAAACTATTCTAGAATCTTCGGTTGCCGCATCGATTGCATATTCTTTTCGAACTGAACTTAAGGCTACAGATTCTTCGGATTCGATAATAGTCAATCTCCATTTTCTAAATGATTGACGCATAACTGATTGAATTGCTCGCTTAAAAGAATCATAGGGAACATTATGAATAGGCATAATTATATGAACTCGATCCAAATGTTTCATAGAACTGTGTGGACTATGGACGTTCATAGTTTTCATATAAACACTAGGTATTTAATAGAAGCACTTTATGCCGGTAGCGGCGAAATGAAATAATTAACTAACTTTTGGAAAAAGTATTAAATTAAATTACAAAATATAATTAATCTAAATTAATCTAATATGGTGACTTGTCTGGCCAAAAGAATACAAAAGTAGATAATGAAATTGGAATCAATAAATTAATTCCGATGGCTTCGAATGTAGTCAAAATATCATAGCGATATAGTTGCCAAGGAACTATAAACAAGAAGAAAGCGAATACATTCAAGAGGCTCCAAAGAGGATAGCGAATAATATTCCAAAGTGAATATTTAGTCTGCTCTACTTCATATTTCATATAGTCAGAAATTATTCCCAATGTATCCCTCCAGAAATTAATAATTGAACCTTATGTATAGAAAAACCAATGGTAGTGATCCAAAACATAGTATTCCAGTAGTGAAAAGTATTTCTCCAGCGTGGATAGGAGGAATCTGATACGCCTTTTCAGGATTCTCCACATTGTAGAAAATCTGAATTTCGACACCAGGAGATAGAGTCTCGTTTTCAACGAAACTGATACAATCTGATTCAGCATCTCGATGGTAATTCTCATCATATACTTCCCATCTATTCAATTGTGTTGTATAATTGACGGAATCGACAACGTGATACAAATCGATATCTGCCCAACACTCAATTTTAGTCCAATAATCACAATCAAGACCTCCATTATTATCGTCATCACAACTACTTGCCTCATATATGTCGTAATCAGCATATGATGTCAGAATAACCGCTTCATTTTGTTCGTAAGTAGGAGCAGATGGCATTAGTAAAATCCCTCCCACAACAAAAGAAAAGGCTAGGATAAAAATCACTATGAATGTGACAGCCTCACCTCTTGTTAGCCAAGAGAAACCAAGAAATCCATTTTCTTCAGATTGTGCGGGATATTGTTGTCGAGTGTATGTCTCTTCGATTACGGAACTAGTTTCTTCAATAATAGAATCTGTTTTTTCTCTTCCGATGCTCTCGGGGAGGAGTTCATTAGGTGGATTTTGTTCTTCAGACAATTCACTCTCTTCGGATAGATGATCGAGTGACCACCAGTTCTCCTCGCCTTCCATTGAAATATATCCCTCCAGAATCACTAATTAGAATTAATTCTAATTAATTTAATCCTACTCAGTCAAATCTTCGTGAGATCCAAATTCCTTTGTTTCCCACTTGAAACTGGTAATTTCATCGGGCTTATCTTCAGTTATATCACTAATGATAATTTCGTATTTTCTACCATTTCTTTCTACAGTAGATTTTAGTGTATCTTTCTTTAAGCCAATTCCAATTTCTTGATCCTTAGACAAGTTTGACATTGCCTCAGCAGTAGTATCATCTAATAGTAAATGATTGAATATATCATTCATTTCCTTCATTATTTCAGTCAAGTCTACTGACTTGAACGGGCGGCCATATATATCAAATGGTGTGTATCTTCTTCTTACCATGTTATATCCTAGACAACTACTACCTATTTATATCTTTCCGTTTATCAGCGATTCTAAGGGTGTGTTGATAGCAATAGGATTAAATCTATATTTCTTAGGTTTGGCATCGGAATCTACATCTATAATAATTTGTCTGGCAATATATCTTTTTATTTTTTGAGAAGTTCCTCCCACTGTAAGTGTTAAAGCGGGATGGGCAGCATTGATTTGAAAAACAATTTCTTCGCTAGTCCAACCAGACGTATCCGCTGGATTTATTAAATATTTATTTTTTAAAAATTGTAGGATCTTTATTGATTGTTTTACTCTGGGTCCTCGATAAGTTTTATGCTGACACTTTTTACTGCAAAATATCTGATTCGCCCGTTGATTAGTATATTGTAATTCAAAGGGACATCCACACGATTCGCAATTGTGAAGTATAGAGGGATGTTTCTTAGTGGATTCAGATTGATGGGTTTCACAATCTGATTTCCAGCAGTAAAGTGAACAATGCTCAGTAAAAAATGGTTGACTCATTCTATGTGGTGCAATATTTATGATCTCTCTAGAACAAGTGTCTCGAGAACAAATTTTAAGTTGTTCTTTCAGATGATTCATGAGTTTTCCCTCTTTTATTTAATTTAATTTAATTCAATCCATCTTCTGAAATTTGTTTGGCTTTATTATGAGCCTCAGTTAGTGCATCATGAATAATTTCTTTTAAATTTTTTGAACTTCCGTCTAGACTTGAGACAACTTCAAACAACGGATTCAATCCTTCCATAACTTCTATTCCGGCGGCAGTTGTTCCCCCAGGAGTAGCCACATCGTCAATTATAGTTTTATAAGGATTCGTCCCAAAACTATTTTCCATTGGATCAAAGGTTTCAACATTTTCAAAATCTTCAACATTGTCGATTACTAATTCAGAAACCGTAGTAAAAACTTGACTGATAACAGAGGCACTCATTGAGGGAGGCATTCCTTGTTCAACCGCCCACTCATGTAATATTTGTTGAAAATATGCTATGAATGCAATTCCTGAACCGGCAATAATTGTGTGAGTATCAATTAGGGCTTCATTATTCTGATGTATTATACTAACATCTCCAAACTCAAAAAGTAATTCTTGAGTGGTAGTAAATCCGTCCCAATCTTTAACTGATAATTTCGGATCTAATAAAGTTTCTGAAATGTGAGGAGGTATCATAAAAATACTATTAGCAGATCCGTTAGCAATTCCAATATTTGTCATGGCACGATAAAGATTTTTATATTTATAATTTTCATATTTAATTCCGGCAACGAAGGAGATTACGGGCGTGTCGTGAGCATTGGCTCGAATACAAAACATAACTTCTGCCAAATCTTTTGGTCGCACTGCGATTATTAATAAATCCATTTTCTGAACAAAATGAGATCCATCTATTTTCCAACGTTTTCTATTTATGCTCCAAACGTTGGGTCTGGAAATGCTTAATCTTTCTTTTAGCAAAGAACCTAAATGTCCCTCTCCAATAATTCCTATTTTCATATCAATACCTCCTAATCCTTATTAAATAATTTCTTTAGTTTCCTAACTAACTGCCAACCCCAAACTATGAAAATCTCAGCAAACCCGAATAGGAAAAGGAAAAAAACTAAATCCCACATACTCATACTCAAAGACCCTCCTTACTTCCTCAATTTTAAATGCAATAATTAGTTCCCGCAAACGCTACTGGAGTATTGGTATTATTAATTTTCTCTAAATCTGCTATTCTCTGCTCAATTAATCCTTGACAGGTTGGACACCAATGAGTTGTTCTTTTATCATCGGTTTGTTCTCTGATTACTTGATGTCCACTCGGACAAGTTCTCTGAGCATAAACACTAAATTTATAAGGTGTATTAGGAACATTTGTATTAATTCCAGTAACTCCGGCGGGATTACTAGTAATTCCATATTTAGACCTCAAAACTCCTTTGCCAGCATAGGCGTGATGGATATGCTTGATGCAAGCATGATATAGATTTTCCATATCTGCATCGGTGAGTTCCGAAACTTTCGTATTTGGAGAGAGTTTAGTTTCATAAAGAATTTCTGCTTTCAAATAGTTGCCGATACCAGCAATTACTTTTTGATTCATTAAAACTTTTGGGAGTGTCCAAGAACTTCGGGATCCTTTTCGAAGAGCCTCAGAAAACTTTTTTATTCCTGGGCTGGGCAATGCCAGCAGATCAGGACCTAGTTCTTTAGAAATCTTTTTCTCTAAACGATCTCTGCCAGAAGGTCCCTTAAAAAATTTAAAAGTTCCGAAACGTCTAGAGTCTCTATAAAATATTGAAGAGCCATCGGAAAATTTCCACTCCATACAATGATGATTGCCGGATGGAGAGAACCGCCAAGTTCCATTCATTCCAAGAGTATGAAATATTGTGAAGATCTCATTGGTCTTGGTGTCCGTAAGTTTCCAAAAAATGAACTTTCCATGACAGTCTATGCTGTCAACAACTACCCCACCATTATTTATGGCGTTCTGAAAGTCATCTATATCATCACGAACTTGGGTTGCCTTCGGATTTCTCAAATCATATCGAGGGTCTAAACCCACAATATTCACTAAAAACTTTTTTTTCCCTCCTACGGTATTGGCGACTTTAGAAGAAACTCTTTCAGTAATTTTCTTGACTTCAGGTCCTTCCGGCATTTGACGATTCAACTCCAATATTGGATTGGTCCAATGACCTATTTATAGATGTCTATACATTACTCATTTCGAATTTGAGCGTATTCCAATATGGTATTACGCTCGGAGCAAATGTTTCAGTGACTCCATCAAACTTTTTTGAAAAGAATTCGGATCCCAGATCAAAACCAGAAGTTTTTAATTTTCTTTCAAAATCTAAAGCAGTAGATCCCTCCTCAAAATGAACATAGTCAATAACATTAATAGAAATGGCATCGTCATAATGTTTTTTATATGAACTAATTATTATTTTGGTTCGATCTATATAATCTCTATTAGTAATTCCACACTTATAGAAAACTCCGTGATTTCTCGTATGAAATCTAATTTGATAAACATAGGCTGGTTTTGAAGTATCAAATCCAGATTCTGCACAAGTAGGACATCCAGTTCCTCTCATTCTATTGTCTCCCGAAGCCTTCCATTCATGTTCGCAAATAGAACATTTCCAATCTAATTTTTTATCAGTTCCCGCAAAAATCGTTGTAGCATCTCCTTGATATTCAATTGCTAATTTAGGATGAGTCTTGGCCATAGAATTACGTCCATCGATATGGATTGCTTGATTTGAGCAAGCCGGACAACTACTTCCATATGTTCTGTGGCTTCCAGTCGTCTTCCACTCATGTTCACAAGTAGAACATTTCCAATCTAACTTTTTATGAGTTCCTGCCATAACTTTTGTAGAGTCACCCTGATATTCCTTTGATAACTCTGGATGAGTTTGTGCCATCGAATTACGGCCATCAACATGGATTGCTTGATTCGCACAAGCCGGACATCCAATTCCTCTACTTCTTGTAGATCCTGCTGCCTTCCATTCATGTTCACAAGTAGAACATTTCCAATCTAATTTTTTATTAGTTCCGGCTACAATTTTTGTGGGATCTTCGCTGCCATTATATTCTTTTAATAATTGTGAATAATCACTGATCATTTTTTTCTTAAGGCTAGGATCCAGAACAGGACAAGCAACTTTATAGTTTCCATTATTTTTATGCAATCCAAGATGCGCTTTCAAGCCCTCTTTTCTACTAAATGTCCTATTACAATGCTCACATATAACTTCTTTAGTCATCACAAACACTCCTTAGCATATAGTAGAATCCTCTACTACTTATAATTATGTATTCAAGACCTTTAGGGGTTCAGAGTAATGGGTTCGCTGATGGCGGGAGAATTTTCTTCTTCTGGTTTTGGCTTTCTTCCACTAAGATAAATTTTGAGAGCATTAGTCATGAATCCTCCAATGGCACCAATCATAATAGCCCAAGAAATTAAATTCATGTTTAATAACACTAAACTGGTTTCAGTTTGATCCATAAGGTAGTCAGTATTGTATTCTCCTACAAATCCACTGAATGCTATGAGGGCATATCTAGGTATTATATCTAAGGTTTCATTTACTCTTGGCCAGTGCGACATATTAATTCATCTCCATAAGCATCTGCATTTCTGCAATATTTCCTACTTCAGTAACCATGACTTCTAAATTAGAAATAAAGTAATCTTGAGATCCTCCGCTGATACTGGAATCTCTACCTAGGGCACGAATAACAAAATCTAATTGAACAGTAGTATTTTCTTCTACTAGTAAAGGCATAGTCATAGACATATTATATGTCATTATGTTGGCGTTTTCACCTACCCACTCTTCACTCCAAACAACAACGGACTCATCGGTATCATTATCAGATGTTTTCGTGATTGTAAAATTCAAAAATCCTTCGGGGTTAAAAGGAACTGGTGCTAATCTCATTTCTAAATCAATATGAAAGTTAACGAAAGCAGAATTATTTATCTCTAAAACAGAGTTATTTTGATAAGTCGTGCCCATGACCGTCATCCATTCATGGCTATCATTCCAACTCATTTGATAAGATTCGTATAAGTCAGAAGAATCATCGGAGTTGTCCTCAGATACTGAATCTCCAATGCATCCTGAGAAAGAAGAAATTATAAATATTAATAAAATCGCCAAAACAACTGTATATTTCAGAGAATATCTCATAGATTTTTTGAGATCTTGGATTCGGTCGGCATCTATCATATGTATCGCTCCATTAATTAATTTAATTTAATTTAATCAGTTTAATTATACCAATCATGGATTCTTTTGCTACCAATCATAATAGCAGAAGCCCAAAGTCCTACGAAAATACCTAAGTTTTCATCTTGAGTATAAGTATATATGGAACCGAGTATAGTGATTAAACTAAGTCCGAAACCAATTTTATCTATATTTTCACTAATATTTAGTAATTGTTTAATGTGTATGGGGATTATTGTCATTTTATTCACTCCATTGTTGCTGGAATAGTTAATACGGTGTATCTTTTGTATCTTTGACCGGAAGTATCCGTTTTCCAAACTCTATCGAAAGACCATCCTTGAGCCTCTAAATCGCTAATTCGGCGGGGTAGGGCACGAATCTTGTAGATTGCAGCGGCTTCCACACCAGTAATTGAGGTGGTTTGGGAAAAATGATTTCTTAGCATATCTAACTGCGACATAATGAAGACAGGTTACTGCCACATATATAAATCTTCTGGTTTACTTATTCAGACCAGTGTAATAATAACCAGTATTAGGGTCATATTGGTGGTTGGCCTCAAGAGGCGGTTCAAGATAGTTAAGATCCATCCATTCTTTGAGTTCTTTATCCGCTTGTAGGTCATTTAGAATTTCTTTTAATTCCGAAGGTATTTGCGGAGGTGTCTCTTCAAGATTAAGATTCCAATTCATCATTTTATTTAATTCATCCATTCGATTTAAGCCACCAATTCTAGGCATAACTGGGGTGTGAATAATTTTGAACAACTCTTTTTGAGCAGTATATATTTTCTTTAACTCTGCTTTAGTAATGGAACCAGTTGCTCCGCCCCTCTTAGGATTATGTTGCTTAAACATTTCCTCCGAGATATCATAAATATTAGTTGAATCCGCTGCTACTCGTTTCGCACTCCACTCTAATACTTGGATAAGATATCTAAAGTAGAGTCTTTCGAAGAGTAATAATGAGTAAAGATAATTTTTATAGTAAACTCCAGGACCATCCATTTCATAAATAGGCAAGAAAAAAGGCGGATTATACTCGTAGTCCATATTAATATATTTACTCATAAGATAATTCTCAGTGGTAGAAACTAAATGTTCATCCAATAGTGAAATCTCGTCAGCATTTGGGGTCTTAGATTTAGCGAACTTAATATCATCCTCTGGAACTTCGGGAATAATTAAAGTAGATAGAAATCCTCCATTTCCTAGAATCCCTAATTTAGAAAACAAAGTTATATCATCAATAACTCTTTGCATCATTAAAATCTCGGAAAACATCACAGAGGTAGTCTGATACACTTCTGACAAATCTTTACTATCCTTTATGAATCTTTTATTACTTGGAATCTCAGCCAATGATAACCAACGATTAGAAATCTCATTAGCCTTTGTTATCTTGGGATCTAAATAACCTCTTTTGTGATAATAACTTGGATTCGCTGTGCGAGCCAATTCATTACGCATTATAATTGAAGCCAATCTGAGACTCCAAAGAGGAGCATTTCCAAGATCTAAACCGCTACCCATACTCATTTCATTGAAATAATCGGCAAGTCCAACTACTTGGTTTGGTGACTCTTTTTTAACAAACTGAGCATAAGGAATTAATGTTTTAACCATGCTTCCAGTTCCAGGTTTAGGATTTAATCCTTTCATTAAGTATGTTTCTGGCCGAGACTTATCAAATACCTCATTCCTAATTGAATTTTTAGTTTCTATGATAGATGGACTTCCGGCTCGGTAAAACTCTTGATCAAGATCTTCAAAAATAGGAGTTAGGCTCCAGGAATTATTTATTATTTCTAATTTAGCGAGTTCAAGATCGGAGGGTCCGTCAAAATAAAGTTCAAGAGAATCTTTTTCTGAATCTTCTAAATCTTCAACTTCTTCCTCCTCAGAGATCTCTACTGCTTTCAAATCTAAAAAAGATTTACTAGGAATAATTTTTTCTACTTCCTTTATATTAAGAAGTGGTCCGGTGGACATCAATGAGGCGGTTTTATCAATATCATCTATTATAAACTGAGAATGTTTGTGAATATTATTTCCTGGACTCCACGATTTAGCCGGATCGGGAGATAAAATTATATTTAGACAAGTCGTTATTCCTCCAGAAGTTGCCTTAAAAAATTCTGACATATTAATTATTCTCTTAAACTACTATATCATATTATCTGTGAGAATTGCTAAGTGTTAAGTAGGTCGCTGAATAGTGTGTAATTAATGGATGTTACAATTACATTATCTGATGATCAAATCCAATGGTGCTGGAGTCATGCACGAGCCATAGTAGAATTATATGATGGGCACGGTTCCAAAGGTTCAGGAATGTATTCTCATAACAAAGTTGGATCTAATGTGGTCGGAGTTAAAGGAGAATTAGTAACGGCACTTTATCTAGAAGAAGAAATTAAAAATCTAAATGACTCCCGAGTAATTAGATATTATGAAGATATTAAGCGTAGTGCTAATCATCCAGGAGATGTCGGATTAGAAGTTTCTAATAAACTTTGTTTACCTATTGAAGTAAAAGGTCTGCGATATCATCAGTGGGAAAAGTTTAAGCGAATGATTCCTCCCCGCCAACTTAAAAAGTATGCCAATAAAAATGCTATCGTTGTTTGGACAGTAGCCGACACTCAAGGAGATAATAAATCAGAAGTTATAATTAAAGGTTGGAACTATGCTAAAGAAGTTCAAGAGCAAGGAATTTATAAAAAAACTATTTGCGACAATATTTGGTTAGAAGATGACGATGCTATGCACCCACCATCTACTTTACTAGCCGCCTTGCAGACTTCTTAATATTCTCAACCGCACAAGTCAGTAGTATAATCTGGGTTCATCAAAAAGTAAATTAATAGGGACAAAGAAACTCCAATGCTGGACAATACTGCTGCCACACTGGATTCGTAAAAAGTAAATTTAGAATCAAATAATTTATTTGCCAGGAGGATCCCCGGAATTATAAAGATGGCTCGCTTAAAAGAATTTTTTATCATGGAAGGAATTCCGTCTACTAAATCTCCACGAGCAATTTTTTCTGTAGCGAAAACAGAATCTGGTTTAAAAAACCAGTTGAGCGTATCAAATAACATGATTATACTCCAGAAGATTTAATCTTGTCGTGAATAGAGTCGGCCATCAAATTAGCACCCATCGAAATTAATAAGCCACCGAAGATAGCGAAACTAATTCTCATCAAAGATTCTTTTTGATTTTTAGAAGATCCAGTAGACTTCATTAAATGATGAATATGATAGATGGCTAATAGTCCACCCATACAAACAAATGAAAACCCAGCCAAAGCAACTTGCCTATCAGAAGATTCTACCATAATAACAATTATTGCTCACTGTTATTTAAAGATAGTGATTTGATGGCGGCAGGGCGAACACACCTCCGACAGAAAATAGGAAAGGAGGATAATATAACCGAAAGTGTGTTGTCGAACCGCCAATGTTGCCCTTGTTGCCTCGACAATACCATGTTGCGGTTTTCAGATACTTAAACCTTATTGTTATTTTAACACTTATGTGCACAATCTACTGTATCAAAGACCCTTAGACCCACTGTCCAATAGGTTTCGTATTATTGAGGCCATTAATCCAATATACAGTTTTTTCTGTGGAGGCTTTGGTATCTTTATTTGTGCAAACTATTCCTCGAGAGATGTATACTCGCAGCGTAGCACCGATATAATTAGGATGGCAACAAGTAGAATACTGAGGATAATGAATGAAAAGTTGTCCTAACTCCTCCGCAGTAAATACTTTATCGTGATAAACTGACAGGTGTCTTAAAATCAAGTATTTGGCAAATGGTTTTCTTTTAGATTTCTTTGACATAGTATGATAACAAGATTTGCTACAAAATGTTTTATTACTGTGGTGACCTTTTCCATGAGTTAATTCAAACTTAGTTCCACACCAATCACAACCTTTTTCAATCCGAGGCCAATACATCATTCCAGAATGGTGTTGTGAACCCGTTACTAAATCTCCAGATATTTTAGTTATACTGAGTCGATCGGCTTCAAAACAATAAAGATTACAATAGTCTGGATATTTTACTCCTTTCTTATTATGGCTACTATCAGTAGTAGGTAATGGACTATCACAAGTTTTACACCCACGAGCCATATAGCCTATAGGAGATTAGCAAGTATTTAACTATTGTGGCCTCTATGTCTTCAAGACCCATTCTTTTCCCGTCCAAGTGTGTGTAAAGGTGGCCTCATCAAAAGTATCGCTTTTTGATTGGTTATCTCCACTCCACATCGGTTGTAAATTAGTATAATGAAAACAGGCTAATTGTTGGGCGGGATCTGAAAGGTCAAAAGCATTACAAGGTTTTCGATGATCTATTTCCCAACCATTGATTCCATAAGTTTCCCAAGTGACTCCAGGAATCGCCGCAAATTGAGATTCTAAATGTAATTTTAATTCGGCTACAGTGCACCCTAACAAATCTAAAGTTCTATATTCTTTTTTATGATCTTTAATAGCATTCCATACTCGAGAACGAACTCTATTAATCAGAACTTCTTCGGGATTACAAATTATGCAAGAATGGACTCTCAAATTATGATCACAAAGTTCAGAACCATCACAAATAGCACAACGCTCTTGGCGTAAGTTATGCTTACAAATACGAGCGGCTCCTTCACAAATAGTGCAACGCCATTTTTGGCTGCCGTGAACGCAAAAATAATCTGCTACATTGCATTGTTTACAAAAATGTAAATTCTTTTTGTGCGGGACGCAGAGCCAACGAGGTCTTTTGGTTTCAATCTGAGTGTCTCCTCTTTTATTGTCCCACACGGCAGGAATATTATAAGTCGGATGCAAATAAATTTTCCCTAAAATTCTTTTTTTAGAACCTGAATCCTCGGGAGGCGTTAACTTTCCAAAAACTTTTTCAAAATCTTTTTTCTTCATGTAACTACCTCAGTTGGATTAAATTTGTTTTAAAAGTTCTACAATAATATCTACTGTCCATGCATTGCCCACATGAAAATGACGACTAGATTCTGCTAGTTTAGGAAGTTCAGTATAATTGTCTGGAATAGTTAGCATTCTTTCGGCTTCGACCGCAGATAAATATCTCCAATCTACTCCTCGAGTTTTAGTATTGTATACATCAATATATTTTGTTCCTGGTGGGTGCACAGATAAAATGGTATCTTTTTGGACTGTAGTCAAACAGTTTAAAAGTTCTACATTCTTTCTTACAGTTAATACTTGTGTAATTTTAATATTAGGGTCATGGTCTTTGCGAACTCCTTTACTATCTAATTTTCTCCCCACAATGTTGGCGGGTTTCCAACTTCTTCCAGACTTGTCCTGGGAAGGATCCAAGTAACTAGAAAAACTTTTTTTATTCTTTGGAGTTGTGATAGTAAAATTTGTTGGAAGAAAGTTACTCCAATAATTTCTTTTTCTCATAGAGGGTGCGAGCACAGCAGAATCAATAAAAATTGGTTTGGGGTTTCCTGGAAGGTGTTGAGTAATGGTATCTCTCCAAACATCTTTCATAATTACATTTTCTAGCAACCAATAGTCTGGTTTATACTGATTTAAAATATCTACAAAAGTAAAAAATAACTTCGATCGAGGATCCTGAAAATTTAAACCTTTTCCAGAATGTGAAAATCCTTGGCAGGGTGATCCACCTAAAATAATTAATTTATCTCCAGGATCTAGATCTATATTCCATGATTTCCACTCATTTACATCTCCCAATTGAATTGTATTCGGAAAATTCTTCTGCGTAATGGCAATTGCAGTTTTGCTTATCTCTGAAGCATAATAACGTTTCACTGAAATTCCGGCTTTTTGTAAGGCTATTTGGCCACAGGAAATACCATCAAATAATGATATTACCACGTAGCCCATATTTGTTTTAGATAAGCACTACCTATTTATGGGTTCTCTTATTGAGAACAAAATGTATCAAAGACCTTATTCATCCCATAGGGGATCTGGAGGTGGCCTCGGCAGTGGGGGAGGTGGAACTTTGATATGCTCATCATGAAAAGTGAACATTCCTGTTTCGGGAACTACTGAGGGAGAATCAACTGGTATATATTCTGATTTTAATATATTTAGTAATTCTTTTATCATTCGATACCCTGCCATGCAAAATGCAGTTATTACTATCGCAATCCAAATATTAGCCATCAAATAATAGTCCATAATCATTCATCTCCTATTATTTTTAAATGCTATAAAACTCCAGACACAAGATAATAAAAATATTATCAATGTTATCTGAGCGTCACTCATGCTACATCCTCCAAATGAGTGTTATCAAAATCAGAAAGTTTCAAGTTAGAATACAAAAACTTTTCATTACTGACTATTAGATCAAATTTGTGGTTATCTAAATTTTTTCCTTCTTTATCAGTCCAATGTGGTAATTTTCGAGGATTATACATAAGTGCATTTTTACCGTATGGAGGAGTTTTAGCCGTAGTGACCCCAACCCAATCACATTCGATCCAAGCACAAACTGTTTTATTAGCACCCTGACAAATATTTTTGGCAACATTGGTTCGGTTGTGCAACCGAGCATTAAGCATTACTAAACGCACAACAGAGGGATCGTAATAACTAACCGTGCCGGAAGGATTTTTAACTTGCCATTTCAAATAATTGGCTCCTCGACCTAAATGAAATCGAACTCTATATTTACCTTCTTTAGTAGAATTCATATTATTTCTCTCCTACAGCAACCACATATATTTTGTTTAATTTCATTTCTGGTAAAAGAATCTTCTGGGCAATCACAAATCATGCTGTCACCTCCACACCACACTTTTCACAATATACTGAAACTAACTCTACTAACCAATCGCTATTGAAGTCGGTAATTATACCATCCTTGATATCTACTCTACCACCTGTAATAGTATTGATACGTGCCGTTGGATATTTACAGTTACACCATGAACTCATGCATCCATCTCCGCATCTCTTCTTTCAACTTCTTTACGAACTGCTTGCATTGTTCTTTGTAATGGCCTTCGACCCATTCTGGTGAAGGCATGATATGCTTCCTCATAACCAATCTCTTTGACACGCATATATTCCAACACTTCTGCTTTCATTGCTCTTTTGTAATATTTACTCATTTTTGTTTCCTCCTTTTGTTTGTAGATCTTATAATTTATTATCGCATCACTACCCAACGACAACAATCTTTCGTTTTGATTCTTAATTCTGACAATTGACAGCCACAGTTTTCGCAATTCATGTATTCAAGACCCCCGTATCCTTTCCATCAATCGGCCACTGACCTTTACTTTCATTGGCATAGTGGAGATATTTGTGAAAATCGAGGACACCGCCATAAACGAAGATGAGGAGTCCATTGCATTGTGCACAGTCATAAGTGCAACCTTCTCTTTCTGACTCTTGGTGGCCGCATTCATATCTTCCATCACAAATAGGGCAACGGATCGTAGTAGATAAATTGTTGTGAATATCATTTTCTTCCTCTCCTATGTTATCGGTTTGTTCCCTGGTGCTAATCTCATCTCCGTTCTGCGTCATTAATATTAACTCCTAGTAGTGTCTTCCACTAATCAGTAAACAGTGATAAGTAGTATATATACTTATCGGTCAATGAGCGTAATTACGCCCGATTTGGACTATTTTACGCCATCTTCCGCAAACTTTATAACCCTACTTTGACGATTTTGAATATTATATGCAGTCAGATATCCTATCTTGGGTTTATTTCCTAGCATTTTCATAAAATCTGTTAATCCTTGGAAGGTAGAAGAAACAATTAAAGGCACTCCTCGATACCATTCTACTTGATGAGCATGAGTGTGTCCGGTTACAAAAATATCGGGTTTATCCATGATTACCATTTGATCTTCTTCTTCGGGAGATAAAGCATTTCTTTCTCCCCAAAGTGGAGCCATATGTCTTTTTCTCAACATTTCTTTCATGGCTTCAGCCGGACGTTCATAAGTTACGTGATTCATTAATGGAACCATATCATCTATACCTTTTCCATGATAAGTAAGAACATCTAATCCAGAAAGATTTACTCGACCTGGATTGCCAGTATGGATAGCAGAATTAAAATCTTGTTGAATGTCGGCTTCTAAGACAGGTTGTGGTTCGGCGGGGCGAACTGCATCGTGGTTTCCAGGCGAAAGAATTGGCGTAATATGATCTGGTAATTCATCTAACATGGCAGCCAGAGTAGAATATTGTTTGTAAACATCAGTTTCAATTAAATTGTTTTCGTGTCCTGGATAAATTCCGATCCCATCTACTCCATCTCCAGGAATAACTAAATATTTTAGATTTTTAGCCGTCTCGGCGGAACTATTCAACCACTTCATCATTTTATTCCATTCTTTTTCCTTAAAGTATTTGGATCCATAATGTAAGTCAGAAATAAATCCAATAGATACGGGATCAAATTCAGCACCTCCTTTATTCATATGCCCAGGAAGGATGTCAGGATATTGAACTTCATTTACCCAAAACATTTCTCCAGTTTTACTTTCAAACGTTCCGGTAACAGCGACTACATCGTCATGTAATAAAGTTCCGGCAGCCGGATCGTCAGCACGAATAAAAACAGTTATAGTAGTTTCCGAAGTATCTTCGATTTCTACCATTCTGCCTCCAGATTTAGTTCGGCGAATATTCATTACAATTCCTAATATAGTAGCCGGTGATCTAGTATAATCTGTCCAATTGTTGACGATTTGTTTAATCGTTCCCGATGGATGCTTGCCCGATTCATGAATCAATACTCTAGATAACTTTTCATATCTATCGTGAAATAATCCTACGAGATCGTCAAAAGAACCGGCTTGTCTAGTTTCACCGACTCGATATCCAGGTATAATGTCCGTAGTATAATCATCGGCTTTAGCCGACCATGAAGCAGATAGGTCTGGGATATCACTATCTATGCGGCGAGGACCATAATCAAACTTGGATCCGATTTGTCTATCTAATCGCTTATCTGCACTCATATAGTCTCCTCCTATTTAGATTCTATAGGGGAGGACATATATAAGATTGCTGAATATTAATTCACTCTAATTGATAGGGAGTAGGATTCGTCATCAGAGACATAGCCGCCATGATTTCATCATGGACTTGTTCGGTAGCAATTTGAGCATCTCCTATTGACTTAGTGCCAGTGATAACACATTTGCCGCTACTGAATATTAAGCATACTGCGGAAGGATTATCGATTCTATAAATCAGACCTGGGAATTGCTCTGGCTCATACTCGGTCTTATCCATAGGAAGTGTAAATGATAGGGCAGGTAATTGCAGTGGGATTCCGACATCATATGTGACTACTAAGTTTTGAAGTAAAATAAATTCATCAGCAGGGAATGCAGATGGATTATAGCCATGCTTGGTTAAATCATCATGTAACGTTTGGAAAGCAGTTCGAGCATCATCATAAGACTTAGCACCTGTAGCCACAACTTTACCAGAACGGAAAACTAAAACACAAACTCTTGGAGAGGCGACTCGATAGACCATTCCTGGAAACTGCTCCGGTTCATATTCTATATTTAGATCGATGGCGAGTTGAACTACATCAATCGATGGAGCCAAGCGGGTGCTGGCTACTAGGTTTACTACGGTGGGCTGTATATTGGTCGCTGTGCTAGACATATTTAAAGGTCGTTTTATCAAGTATATATACCTTTCGGTCATTTATGCCTAATTAGGCACTCTCAATTCTCTCTAGGCGTATCACAAGCACAACAGATATTATCGCTCAGAGGCGTTATTGCGTAACACGTATCACAGCGAGTTAAGCCTTGTAAGCGTAATATATCATTATCGAATCTAGAGTCATCAGCATAACTAGTCATTTTTTTAGCATTCTTTCGCTTAAGGTCTATGTCTGATCTAGGCTTACGAGCATTACCTTTATGCTTGTCAGCATTATTCTTAGCGTTACTATTGTGTGCTTTATAAGAAATAGTGATCACTCCAGCGTAATTAAGTGTAAATTAGTGTAAATTAGTGTAAATTAAATCATTCCTCTTTGAATTGAGCGTAATCATTAGGCGTAAAAAAGTTTTCTAGATTATCTGTATCTATCCAGCGGGGTCCAATATAATCTGGTAAGCGTATATTAGGCCAGACAGGATTCTGAGGATAAAGATTTCTAAGCGTTAAATAAGCCTCTTTGACTTTATTAAGCGTAATTAGAACTCCACCCAATTCTGATAATATATTACTATTAGTAGGATCTTTTTGCTCAGAATGAGAAATGTTCGCTTCCGCATTAGATATTTCAATATCTAACCAATCTAAAAATGGATCTCTCATAGCGTAACAATTATGAAACGAGGATAACACCTATTTATAATTAAGCATAAAAGTAATTATCTTCTGGTTCGGGTCCATCTGTAGACTTAACAGAAAAAACTTCTGAAAAGACCACGGTCATAAAGTGTTCTACAAAGGTCATAATGAATAATATATGCACACCAATAGTTTTCTGATCGATCCATTCAATTAATTTATGATGACAGATCTGGACTCTTTGTTCATAATCTTCAATAGAAAGGGCTTCATCAGTTACAATATTATTTTGAATAAGATCTAAAACCTCATGATTAATATTTCCTACGAAGGATCCGTCTACGTAATCCTCAGTAGAATCAAAAACTGCTTCTTTAATTCTTTCACCCCACCTCTTCTTTTGAGCAGAAGTAAACCTAATTACTACTTGATCTTCTTCATCATTAGAATCTGAATTCTCTGAAATATCTGACATTACTAATAGTTAGGCACTCAAACTATTTAATACAAGCCACTCTTTCCAAGCAGTAGTGTCAATTGAAATCTTTTCTTTTGATTTGGAAGGTGGACAATCAATTTCATTCAAAGGAGTTTGAAAAAGTTTTGCAGTTAGATGACAGTCCTGTAAACAATAATCAATTACTTTTTGGTATTCACCATTCGCCCACGCAATAGGGGCTTCTGAGGCTTTCATAGATTTATTGTCGGAGGAGTGAATAGCAGAAACTAAATCTGTCAAATGAAATCTTTTTCCATATCTGTTTTGAAGATCCTCTGCTGTATCAAATAGTAAATTATTATTTTCTAAATATTCATAGGCATTAATTAAGGGTGAATTATTTGAGTCTCCAGTATAAATGGCTCCTCCGTCAGACCATTTCTTTAAAACAATAGGCCAATCAAAATTGTTTCCATTATGCGTAACTATAGGAATATTGAGCGGAACTACAATCCACTTCATAAAGTTTTCAAACTCAGAAAGTAAAAAGTATCTTTTATCATCTTGAAGTTTTTTAGGCATAAAAGACCAATAGTCATCGGCTACAAAAACAAATTCATTAAGCCCAATTACGCTAAATTCTTGAGAAGTGGTTAAACATAGCGTAGAAATCTGCCACCCCGCAGGATCTCCAAAGTTTACGCCCTCTCCTAAATCTAAATTGAGCGTTTCAATATCTAAAACTAAAAAATTATAATTCATTTTTATTACCCCTCGGCGTAAATATCCTCATTTATGCTTGTGTTGGCTTCAAGACCTCGAGGGACTACGCTTAAAGATACATCACAGGAACCATATTTTTGATCACCCCAAGCCACAAACCGGCGTAAAGCACCAAATATAGGTGTAGTAAAGATTCCAATGGTTCGGCGTAACTTACCTCGATTATCGATTACACAGACTGGTGAATTATGCTCAGAAAAGTTTTCTGCTACAGGATCCGAATTAGGTTCTAAAAGATTTTTAGAACTGTTATGGAGCGTAATTTTGTCCATAGTTTTCAAATATAGTCCAACGTTTCCAGCGTAATTATTTACATTAGAATCTTCTGCCAAAGGTGTTCCTTCTGATAGAGATAGACTTATTATTCTATATTTGTTATCTTCATCAGGTATACGAAAAGATATATTATAGGCTGAACTTTCTTCATCCCATAAAACTATATCATCTATGTTTTGTAGATTACTATTTCTCACTGTTTTGAATATCTCGAAGGGAGCCCCAGACTCATCTGGTGTGGACTGCTCGGCCATATTATTCTTCCTCCGATGAAGGAGGTTTTACCAGACTTTCTTTTATAGAAAGACTAGAGATTAGTGAATTATTTGAGTCTCCAGAATATTTAGCGTAGAATTCTTGAGCAGATAGAGAATCATCGGGGATAATCAGATCAATTTTTTCCTGGTCCGATCGGTATCCTTTCCTCATCAAAAATAATTCTGATAAGATTCCAGCCAGACTTAAACAGACTATTGCCGAAGAAATTATTTGCCCATTCTGGAAAATCAATTCAGCATTAGTATCCGTTATCTGTCTAATCTCTAGTTTAGTGCTATTAAACAATCCTAAACCGCCTACAAAGGCAACGGACATAAATCTAAACAATCTTTTGAATCCCATATTTATCTCTCCTCATTTACTTCAGAATCCTCTACGGACTCTCCAAACATAATTTCTCCAGAAGACTCATCAACCTCATTAACTTCTGCAACAGCGGCCACATCAGCGGAGTCTAATTTTTGAGCCTCCTGCATAGCCTTAATTTGTTTATTAGTTTTCTTTTGTTTGCGGCGAGCATTAGTAAAGTGATTTCTCATACTTTCTGCATCGAATCCTTTAAGGTTAGGAGTTAATTCAGTATTAGCCTTAATGTAAGGTGAACCGTCAGCATTTACACGCACACGATGAACGTAAACGCTATCGGCAGTATTACTGCAATCACGGCATAGACCACGATAATGAGTCGATGATTCACATTGGGGACATTGCCAATGTTGAAGTGCTGCAGAACTCATGCCTTCACTTCCTTATTATTTTCTACAGTCATTTCTTTTATCATAGACGCACGGAAGTCCTTCAAGTAGAAATCGGCTACAGTATCTTCAAGAGTCCAACCAGACTCATCTTCTGAAATCATAGACACGATCGTCTTATCATCATTTTGAAGAGAAAGAATATAATGGAAAACTATTTCTGGAAGTTCAGCATCGTCTTCCTTAAAAAGAGAAAAGGGTCCCATAAAAGAGAAAATACAACCTTCAGACTGATTGCGTAAAACGCCAGTATCCTCATTCCAAGTGAATTTGTTCTGCTTAAAAAATTGTCTTATATTTTCTACTTGGTGCAAACCAGATGGTTCTTCATCGGCAAACTTGATGGCTATTATCTCTGTCATATTTATCTCACCTAATTATCAAGTATTTATAGTCTTCGGTTAATAAGTTAGTGTTTATAGATTATTCCAATAAGTTAAAAATATGATAGCCGAAAACGTGCTAGCAATTAGAATAAAATGAATAATTCTCATAAAAATATCTCCAATTATATTATATCTGTGGATCCTTCGGACTCATCTAGGATAGACCAATAAACACCATTATTAATAATTAATCCTACATTACTAAGCATACCTAATGCATCTTTTATTATGCGGTGTCCTTTAGAATTATTATAAGTTAATAACTTTACTAAAGAAGTCTGAGTAGAAGGATTATGTCTCAAATGTTCATAAATTTTACGGTGGATATCATTTTCTATAACTATTTCATGATATTGAGGTCCGTAATACAATTCATTTCGACCCACTTTAACTTTATAAACTAATTGACTATCTATCATAGATTGGATCACTGATTCAAATGAAGTCCTCCAACGAGAAGTATCTTTATTAATATATCTTAATATTTGAGTTTTAGTGGCTCCCTTGCTATTGAAGTGAATTAATGATTTTTTAATTTCTGATATAAGAACTCCTTGTCTGATATTTTCTCTCTTAGTCATACCAAAGTTACGCCCAGCAGGACTAGATTTATTTATTTTTAATAATGTAGGCATTTCTATTAATGGAAATACGCTCGCTATTTGCTTTTCAGTAGGCATCCATTGTGATACTGCAGCGTAAGTAATATTTTCCTTTTCTAATCGGCGGCGGCGTAAATAGGCAATAGCAATGTTGCGGCGAATTAGTTCTTGCTCTTGAATAGCCCAAGAATCAATTTCCCATTGAGAATCAATCGAGGATGAAGAATCTATAGGAGGTTCTGAATTGACCTTAGCCAAACGGACAATACTGTCAATATCTTTATTTTCTCTAGCAGAGATGACTTCTACTGTTTTTTTAACTACTTCGGGAGTAACCTCTATTCTTTCAGAGACTTCTAAAACCCAAGCATCCATCAAACTAGGACTTTTTAAAAGTAAATCAAACATATGAGGATCTGTATTTTCATACTCTTGAAATACTCCTTGGTGGATCTCCATGTCTAGAACAACACTAATTACCTACTTAATACTTCTGAACAAGATGATTAATGAGATTCAACCTTGATGTGAAATCTATATGTTGGCCTTATTAATATCCCTCTTTTTAGGAATAATCTTAGCAGAAATCATAACTGGTAGACCGGAAGGGCCAACTTCTGCATTGACAAATTATCCGAACCAAAAGTTTCCTAGTTTATTCCTAGGACTAGGAGTCAGTAATATCGAACACATTTATCATGTTCACCATTGGATGTGGTCTTTGTTTATCTCTCTTATTATGTTCGGAGCAGGTCAATTAGAAATTACGGCATCACTCCATTAGCATAATTGATGTTAATGGAGGTATTGTTGATTGATAATTATCTGTGCCTCCCTTGTTAACAAATAACATAAGTAAAATTATATTTTTGATTTCAATTGGCATATTCTCTAGTTGAGGCATTATTTTCTTTTTTAGACTATTGTTTCTAGACTCTACACTCTCATCAGGATCATAATCTATTTCTCCCATAACATTATTCATTAATTCTATCATTTCTGGACTTTGATCATTTTCATAGATAAATTTGTTATTTTTAATTTGATAAATGCCAGCGAAACCATTAGATGGTTCAAAATACATCAGAGTAAAAAATAAATTGGGATATAATCTAGATCCTTTGAAAAAGGCTCCTAAAGGAGGACCCCACGCAGTATTAAATGTAAAGAGAACTCTATTATCATGAAAGTGTGGAAGGAATAATTGATTACAATCATAAGAATTCCATTTAGTCCCCCAATTATCAGCACGGTCAGAGTTAGTTGCATCTTCTGCTAGCGGAACTAATTGATTAAAGTCTAAGTAAAACTCTGAGGATGTTCTCTCAAATTGCTGACCTTCTCTAATGCAAGAATTAAAAAATCTATTAAGTTCAACTTTTGGTCCAGCAATAAGTAGAGCATTATTACAATGATTAGGCATTAACTCACCTCAGTTATGGAGCATAAGTTTGTCTCTAGTTCTTAAAAATTCTTATTCTGATGAGAAGCCACTGTGGCAGCAAACCAACGACCCCACGCTTCGGCTTCTCTTGCGGAATCAAAGCGAACTGTGTAGGCTGAAGAAGTAGTATGGATAGATACTGTATAAGGATCATATTTCTCTATTCTATCTTCAATAATGATTGATTCTATGGCGTCCAATTTAACTCGACTAATTCCTGAAGAAGTATCTAGCCAATTGGTATATCCGTCAATAATTGTAAATAATTCAGAATTTTCACCTTCATAAAGAATCTGTGGTCTGAGTGCACCTTCATAATAAGCAATTTTACTTTCAGTCATTTTAATCACCTTCAAAGATTACTAGACAAAGCCTTTTTTACAAATCTCTTTCTTTGAGAATTAGAATAAGAAGATAAATCATAAGTAGCAGTTCCATACTTATTTTTAACTCTGTATATATTTTTTTGTCCACGAGTAGAATACTGTCTAACTCTGATATAATCAGAACCTACCTCTCCATTATCCCAATGATTTATACAAGAAGACATATTCACTCCTCCTCCAAATGTGCGACACGATTTACAATCTTTCTAGGAGATGACCTTCCATGATGATTATTATTGCGAAGGCGTGGTGGATAGAACCAACCCACAAGTTGATCTGAACTGGTTGTAGGTGTCTTTTTCTTATAAGCAGCCACACCATTAGTCCAAGAACCCTTACTTCTCTTGGAAGGAACGCAATCTATTGCGTGAACAGTTAGTTCTAGGTTATCTTCGACATACATTTTTGTATTGCGGCCACTACGGTTAGTCATAATTACCAATGAGGAATATCAAGTATTTATACCTTACGGTGAATAATACTCTACCAACCAAACATTAATGTAAATCCTATATACGTTATAAATATGGCAGTAATCATCACACTCATCTGAGCACCCCACTTAGAAAATATTATTTCTAATATTTCATCTTCAGACAAAGGGCGACTTCCAGGACCACGATTAGAGGGAGTCATAGTAGTAATTTACACTTTTCACTTATTTAATAGTTTATTTATTTTAGGATAGCATACAATAGGGGATTTTCCCGAAATACCACAATTAAGGGTGTATTCAAGACCTTTTGACTTTGCACCAAATTGTGGTATTTTAGAGAGGTAATTGTGGTATTTGGCCTCAAAAGTGCCGGTGGCGGCGATAAATCGCCGGTAGCGGCGATTTGGTGACTTTATAATCGCCGGTAGCGGCTGTCAATCGCCGGTAGCGGCGATTTGTTACTTCGAAAATGTGAAATATAATGTCCAAAAACTCCGAAAAACGGAAACTAATTACTGGAATACAGTAAAATCGCCGGTAGCGGCGATTACGACTGAGATAGCGGCGATTACGACTGGGATAGCGGCGATTTATTTTGAGAACAGATGTGTAGTGTCATTTCACTCGGTTCCAAGACCCTAGAAATACCACAATTAAAAAACTCAAAAGAGCCTGATTTTATTATCAATCTCTATTGAATATCGAAAAAACGAAGGGTTTCTTGCATCCTCTTTACTCCGAAGGGGAGTTTTCTTGGGATTGATCGGAGGCTCACTCCAACTCCGATCGAAGATCGTTTCCGTTTCCATTTCGCCTGGTTACTCAAAAGTTTTCTCCTGAGCAATAAGAACACACTCGTATACGCTTTCTACCGGAAAATTTTGTCTCCAACTCCGATCAAAGATCGTTTCCGTTTCCACCAAAATTGAATCGTTAGAAATACATACTCCACTTAGTTCTTATTCCTTACCCTTTGGCACACCGAAAATTTAGGTATTAGAACGCAGGGGGCTGCGTCTAAAACTACAGTAACGAAGATCAATCCTCCTGGCAACTCCCCGAATGTCGTAAAGAGTCTGTCTCCAAGAAACCCGAACTGTTTTTTCGTATTTATTTCCCGCTGGAGCCCGTGCTCCAGAGTAACTCTTCCATAATTTTAAATAAAATTCTTTAAAGTGCCCTTCGAAAAACATTTTAAAACATTTTAAAGTGCGCCCCGGGTAAAAAACATTTTAATTTAATTTAAATTCTACCAGGTTACACGCGCAGGACTGCGCCAGAAAAACATTTTTAACTTTTTAGCGCAAGAAAAACATTTTAAAGTTATTTAAACCGCTGGTAACTTAAAAACATTTAGAGTTACGCATCTACTGCGCCAGAAAAACTTTTTTTAATTAAATTGTCACTGGTGACACGTCAGGGAAAAATAAACTTTTTAATTCTATTTAAACCACCCATCCAACACCCATTAAATTTAATTAATTTGGGGGAAGGTTACCATTTTTTAAGTGAGGGAAGGTCGGATCCATGTCTAGCCGGGGGTGCACCCCCCCCCCGTGT
>Ga0208543_1000003_pt1 | contig 90503 bp, 91 predicted proteins | sample DEB08_DNA_14_FD_185497 | JGI IMG/M metagenome (GOLD analysis project Ga0208543, IMG submission 185497) | Aqueous microbial communities from the Delaware River and Bay under freshwater to marine salinity gradient to study organic matter... | ecosystem: Environmental > Aquatic > Marine > Coastal ...
TAGGGCTTCCTGAGAAAGTGAGTTACAGGAGAGATGAAGCAGAACGAACTGGCCTGAGCAGCAATTGAGCGATCCTCAAGCCCCGTTCACCTGATAACTCAGCCCTCTGTTGTTGGAGCTCAAAGCCCGTACAGCAGAGACCATGAGTTGCCAGCAGAGTGCAAAAAAGAGATAAAGAAGCTCCAGCAGCTTCTCGAGGTTCATCACCAGCACATTCAGTGCAATCATTGAACCCTGGGTGATGGTGAGCTTCTCACGGATCAGACCCAATCCAAAGCGCCGCTTGCCTTGTCCAATCTTGCCTTCAACGGCATTCCTTTGGCGCTGGTCATCGATGAACTGCTGCTTCTCGGCGGCTACCAACTAAGGATCGTTCTTCGGCCGTCCCAGAGGCGGGCCGCTTCAACGGATTCCATGACGCTGACAGAAAGCTCGATTGGCGCGGGTTCGGTAGATCTGGTCAGCACAGATCACTTCCGGGTAATGACCGTGACGGCGGCGATAGGCCATTGCTTGAGCCTTGAGGTCTTCTCCTTCGTTGTAGGGGTCATAACTCAGGCGATCGAGAAAAGTGAATCCCTCGCTGCTGACAGAGATTGAGATCTACCGCAACCGGAAGCCCTTTGGGCTAGGGCTCCGAACTCAACATTGCAACGAGCTTTCCCACGAACAATCGGCCTGATATGGGCCTGGCCGAGACTGACGATGCGATCAGGGATGCTTCTACTGTCTGCGTGATAGAGAATTGTCTGCTGGCGGACCAGCTCGCTGATCACCAGCAACTTCTGATAGATATGCCGTCCGGCGGCCAGAAGGCATCCACCACAAGCGATCAGGCTGTCGATGCTCGCCAGATTCCGCTTGAGGTAGCCAAGCTGCTGCTTGATGGCCTTGCGTATCTTGTTGATACGGGGTCTCTTTTTCTTCTCAACAGCAAGAAACTGCCGCCTCGCCTGTTTGCGGTGCGTACGCGGCTTATGGCCAAAGCTTTCTCAGACCTGAGGATGCATCGCATCAATCAGAATCTCAGTCGCCTCCCTCGCTTCATTGAGCAGTGATAGATCTGTTGGGTGACGGATATCTGCAGGCGTACAGGTGGCATCGATCAAAAGTGAACCCTGATTCAGCTGCTTCTGCGAGGATGATTTTGGCCGGGCTGCAGAACTGGTTGATCCACCACCACTGCCATTGGTATCGCCTAGGCCCTGGGAATCGGATAAGCGAATCACTTTCAGGCCATGGCGCACAATTCGTTCATTGCAGTCATTCACAACCGCTTCCGGTAGGCGCTTGCGGAAATTCACCATCATCGATGGATCAAACGGCGCCGAATACTGGAACGCTTCCAGTCCTATGAGAACTGGAGGGATGGGTTTTCTTTGATCTGCTTGATCAGTTCTTCATCCATGAGCCCGAGACGGGCCTTGATGATCAAGGCACCCAGTGCCATTCGAAAGGGTTTTGCTGGGGCCCATAGACGAAGTCTTCCGCGAAGCGGTGGCCCTTGCAAAATTGCGCCGCATAGTCGTCCTCCAGCGCGTCCCACAGGATCAGCTAAACCAGCTTGATCCAGCGATTGTCACCTGAGAGTTGTCCACCAAATGGCAGGAAGAAATCCTTGAACGAGAGCTGATGACGATGCTCGCGCCGATACATGTGGAAAACTCCGGGCGGCTTTTGGGCGCAAATGGACCCGTTTGCGTACATTTTACCGCCAGAAATTGCTCAGATCCATTGGGGCGCAAATGGTCTGGCTTTATTCAGGAGACCCTTTTTAAAGAAGCGTGATGATGCCCTGGGCCTTGCAGGTGGACATCATCACGAGAGGAATCAAGACAGCTGCCGTAGCGATTCACTGGAATTGAGGAGAACCAACCCGTTCGGCATAGGCCTCTTCTCCATGGGCCTGCACATCATTCCCAGGTTTTCTGCTTCTTCTGACACCCGGAAGCGCAGACCCAGACACCTCAAAACGAACGCGATCAAGAACGTGCCAACAGCTGCCAGGCCATAGGCCACCAAGACGGCTTGCAGTTGCCCAACAATCAGAGCACCCCGTCCCTGTTCGATCAGAACGTTGGCAGCAGGATGCCCAGCAATCATGTCAGAACTGGCAAAAACACCCGTTAGCAAGGCGCCAATCGTGCCCCCCACACCGTGAACCGCATAGGTATCGAGAGAATCATCGAATCGAAGTCTCACTTTGAGCTGAACTGAGGCAAAGCAAAACAACGACGTGATGGCACCAATGGCCATTCCCGCACCGGGGGTGACAAACCCAGCCGCCGGGGTAACACCAACCAAGCCAGCGACAGCACCTGTGGCCATACCAACAACGGTGGGTTTGCCACTCCTCCACGTCTCGATCAAAGACCAAGCCACAAAGCCCGCGGCTGCTGAGATGTGTGTTGTCGTAAACGGCAACTCTGCACCGGCTACCGCCAACTGACTTCCACCGTTGAAACCAAACCAACCAAACCAAACCAAAGCAGACCCGTCCCCAGAAGAATCTGACTGACATCGTGAGGAGGACGCACGGCCTTAGGCCACTGACGGCGCGAGCCCACCAGCCCAGCGAGCACCAAGGCCGATACGCCAGAACTGATATGAACCACCGTCCCACCGGCGAAATCAAGATCTTTACCAAGGAAGCCCCCACCCCAAACCATATGGGCCAAAGGGGCGTAGACCAGCAACAACCAAATCGGGCTGAACACACACCAAAACTTGAAACTGATCCGCTCCACCAGCGCACCCGAGATCAAAGCAGGCGTGATGATCGCAAACATGCCCTGAAAGAGCGCAAAGGTGAGACCTGAGATCGCCAGTCCATCCCAGACGGGAGGCACGTTTCCAACAAAGCAAAGGAGAACGGATTAGCCACCACAGCTTGCAAGGCACCCCCATCGGAGAACGCAAGACTGAATCCAAAGGTGACCCACACCAACGTGGCAAGTCCCATCATCACGAAGCTCATCGCCATCGTGTTCAGTACGTTTCGAGATTGGACAAACCCGCCGTAGAAAAACGCCAAACCAGGCGTCATCAACAGCACCAAAGCCGAGGACGTCAGAATCAGGTTGTTGTCAGCTGCCAAAAGGGCCGTCTCTCCGGCGTAGGCAGGAAGCAAGGCAGCACTCAATAGTTGAAGTGCTGGCACCACCCATAGGGCGATGAGGAATCGACGAAGACGGGACGACAAAAGAGCCCTTTTGTATTCAGATACCGACGCAAGCCAAAGCTTGAAAAATTGTTCAGAGTGAACAATTTTTCAAGCTTTGGCGAATCGAACGACCCTGATCAGATTTCATCCTCTGAAGGCGTCAAGCTGCGTAACTGATCGCCCCCGCCATTAAAAAGGCACCCGTGAAGGCGCCAGATATGTTGCTAGTTGGTGTCTGATCCGTATCAGAGGGTGTTTCCACCCCCTCATTAGGGTCAGTAGTCGAAGTCGCCGCCCATACCACCGCCACCAGCAGCAGCTTCTTTCTTCTCAGGCATATCAACCACGATGCATTCGGTGGTTAGCACCATGCCAGCGATCGATGCAGCATTTTGAAGACCAGAGCGGGTCACCTTGGCCGGATCAACAATGCCAGCTGCAAGCATGTCGACATACTCACCATTGGCGGCGTTGTAGCCCTCGTTAAAGGACTTGGACTTGACGTTTTCAGCAACGACAGCACCGTTCACACCTGCATTTTCAGCGATACGCATCAGAGGAGCGGTCAACGCTGAGGCCACGATGTTGGCACCAATCAGCTCCTCGCCTGAAAGGTTGGCGGCTGCCCACTCTTCCAAGGCTGGTGCCATGTGAGCCAGGGTTGTACCGCCACCAGGAACGATGCCCTCTTCAACAGCCGCCTTGGTGGCGTTGATGGCATCTTCTAGACGAAGTTTCTTGTCCTTCATCTCGGTTTCAGTGGCTGCTCCCACCTTCACAACAGCAACGCCACCGGCCAATTTGGCGAGACGCTCCTGAAGCTTTTCTTTGTCGTAGGTGGAATCGGTCTCATCCATTTGCTTCTTGATCTGCTCGCAACGCGTGCTCACAGCCACCTCATTGCCTTCGGCAACAATCGTGGTGGTGTCTTTGTTGATGGTGACGCGGCGCGCAGTTCCCAACATCTCCAGCTTGGCATTTTCAAGCTTGAGACCTTGGTCTTCCGTGATCAGCTGACCGTTGGTCAGGACCGCCATGTCTTCGATCATCGCTTTACGGCGATCACCAAAACCAGGAGCTTTAACGGCCGCCACATTGAGCACTCCGCGCAAGCGGTTCACCACCAAGGTGGCGAGGGCTTCTTTCTCGATGTCCTCGGCAATGATCAGAAGAGGCTTTCCGGTACGAGCGATTTGCTCAAGAACAGGAACCAAATCCTGAACCAAACCGATTTTCTTATCGGTTAAGAGGATGTAAGGCTCATCCAGAACCGCTTCCATCCGCTCCGTATCTGTTGCGAAATAAGGGGAGATATAACCCTTATCGAAACGCATACCCTCGGTGACCTCAAGTTCTGTCTCCATGGATTTCCCTTCTTCAAGAGAAATCACACCTTCTTTGCCAACTTTATCCATGGCATCAGCAATCATCTTGCCAACTTCTTCGTCGTTGCCGGCAGAGATTGTGCCAACCTGAGCAATCGCATTGCTATCGGAAATTGGCTTTGCATGTTCTTGGATCTTGCCAACCAAGAATTCAGATGCTTTATCAATCCCCTTTTTCAAAGTGATTGCATTGGCGCCGGCTGCCACATTGCGCAGACCTGCTTTAACCATGGCATGAGCCAAAACGGTGGCCGTTGTGGTGCCATCACCAGCAGCGTCATTCGTTTTGGATGCAGCCTGACGAATGAGCGCCACACCGGTGTTTTCGATGTGATCTTCGAGTTCGATCTCTTTGGCGATCGTCACTCCATCATTGATGATTTGAGGAGCACCAAATTTCTTTTCAAGAACCACATTGCGACCCTTAGGGCCAAGGGTCACTGCGACGGCTTCGGCGAGAATGTCGATGCCTTTTTCGAGAGCACGACGAGCGTTCTCGTTATAAATAATACGCTTAGCCATAAGAGGTAATTAATAAGGATGTAAAAGGAAAAGTTTCAGTCGTTTCTGAGATGAAACTCAGAGGGATTGCTGTCAACCCACAACAGCAAGAATGTCTTTCTCGGACAACAGGACGTACTCGTCGCTGCCAAGCTTGATATCTGTACCGGCGTATTTGCTGTACAGAACCTTGTCGCCGATGCTGACTTCAGGAGCCTGACGGCTTCCATCGTCGTTGGACTTGCCAGGACCCACCTGGACAACTTCGCCCACCTGAGGCTTTTCTTTGGCAGTATCAGGAAGAAGGATGCCGCCTGCAGTCTTCTCTTCGGATTCAGAGATTTTTACGAAGACGCGGTCTCCAAGGGGCTTAACGGTGGAAACGCTGAGAGAAACAGCTGCCATAGGTATTTGAGAAGCAGGGACAGGGCGCTAGGCGCCGCTCGATCGACGCGAGTTAGCACTCGGGATCGATGAGTGCCAAAGCTAGGTCCGTGCATGGGTGAAGCACCAGCGGTGACCTGTGCGGGTGACCGAACAGCGAGAGCAACATCAAGACGGTGTTAAGGTTCTGCCGCTCAGGAAGGGATCGTCCTGTTGCGCGTCCCTCTCACTTCTCCTTACTTATGGCCGCTGCTGCTCCTGCCTCTACCGGTTCCAAGGGCGTTGTCCGTCAGGTAATCGGACCGGTTCTGGACGTGGAATTTCCAGCCGGCAAACTCCCCAAAATTCTCAACGCGTTACGTATTGAGGGCACCAACACTGCTGGTGAAAAGATCGGCCTAACCGCCGAAGTCCAGCAATTGCTTGGTGACCACAGAGTCCGTGCGGTGGCCATGAGTGGCACCGATGGTCTTGTGCGCGGAATGGAAGCCTTGGACACTGGCTCACCCATCTCTGTCCCTGTGGGAGAAGCCACCTTGGGCCGAATCTTCAACGTGCTCGGAGAGCCCGTTGACGAGCAAGGCCCTGTCAATACTGACCTCACTTCCCCCATTCACCGCGAAGCTCCCAAGCTCACTGAACTCGAAACCAAGCCCAAGGTGTTCGAGACAGGCATCAAGGTGATCGACCTTCTCGCCCCTTACCGCCAGGGAGGCAAAATTGGCCTCTTCGGTGGTGCCGGAGTGGGCAAAACCGTCTTGATTCAGGAGCTCATCAACAACATCGCCAAAGAACACGGCGGCGTGTCTGTGTTCGGCGGTGTGGGTGAGCGCACCCGCGAAGGCAACGACCTTTACGAAGAATTCAAGGAGTCCGGTGTGATCAACGCCGACGATCTCTCCAAGTCGAAAGTGGCCCTCTGCTACGGCCAAATGAATGAGCCTCCCGGCGCTCGCATGCGCGTAGGTCTCTCAGCTCTGACCATGGCCGAGCACTTCCGCGATGTGAACAAGCAGGACGTTCTGCTTTTCGTGGATAACATCTTCCGCTTCGTGCAAGCCGGTTCTGAGGTTTCCGCTCTCTTGGGTCGGATGCCTTCGGCTGTGGGCTACCAGCCCACCCTGGGTACGGATGTGGGTGCTCTTCAAGAGCGCGTCGCTTCCACACTGGAAGGTTCCATCACCTCCATTCAGGCCGTTTACGTCCCTGCTGACGATCTCACCGACCCAGCTCCTGCCACAACGTTTGCTCACCTCGATGCAACAACGGTTCTGAACCGTGCCTTGGCTTCGAAGGGTATCTACCCCGCGGTGGATCCTCTCGATTCCACAAGCACCATGCTTCAGCCAGCAGTTGTGGGTGATGAGCACTACCGCACAGCCCGTGCTGTTCAATCCACCCTTCAGCGTTACAAGGAGCTTCAAGACATCATCGCCATTCTTGGCTTGGATGAACTGTCTGAAGACGACCGTCAGACTGTGGATCGTGCTCGCAAAATCGAGAAGTTTCTATCCCAGCCCTTCTTCGTTGCCGAAATCTTCACCGGAATGCCTGGCAAGTACGTGAAGCTTGAAGACACCATCAGTGGCTTCAATCAAATTCTTGCTGGCGAGCTCGACAGCCTTCCAGAGCAGTCTTTCTATCTGGTCGGCAACATCGACGAAGTCAAAGCCAAGGCCGAGAAGATCGCGGCTGAAGCCAATTGATCCCAATCGGGGCGCTTGCGCGCCCCGAACATGATCAACAACTCGCTTTCCAACTCTCCGCAGTCTTCTTTCCATGTCCCTCACCCTCCGCGTTCTGGCACCAGACCAGAGCGTGTTCGATGGTTCGGCCGATGAGGTGATCCTTCCCAGCACCACCGGTCAAGTCGGCATTCTTCCTGGCCACGTTTCCTTGCTCGCAGCGCTCGACGTTGGAGTTTTAAGAGTGCGTACCGATAGTAATTGGCAATCCATCGCCCTGATGGGTGGCTTTGCTGAAGTTGAATCCGATGATGTCACCGTTTTGGTGAACTCAGCCGAACTCGGCGTCAATATCGATTCCACATCAGCTGAAAGTGATCTTTCCGCTGCACGCACTGCTGTCACCAAGCTCGAAGGCCAGCCCTCCACTCCTGAAAAAGTGAAAGCGCAGCAGCTTTTTGAACGAGCCAGAGCACGCGCCCAGGCAAGCAAATCAACCTAAGTTGTAAAAGACAACGCCTGTCTGAATCAAGCACCCTAAACAGGGTGCTTTTTTATGGATTGAATGTGTCTCCCAAAACTGATTTCAACATTCAACATTCCCCGTCGCAAAGACATAAAAAAGCCCCGTCGAAACGGGGCTGAACACTTAATCATTAAACGAAGAGCCTTCGTTCCGTTCCAATCAGGCAGTACCGCAAAAAGTAACGTCGGGGAACTTGAGTTTTGCTTCGTCAAGGCTCTTGCCTTTGCCTTCTTCTTGCCAGTAGTTAATGACCTCAGTGGCCTTATTCAAAACTTCAACACGCTCGTTATCAGTGATCCAGCTTTTGCCTTCCAACTCACTTTTGAGAGTCTCCCAAGCATCTTCACGAGGCCAGAAGAAATAAGCCGTCAGGGGGCTGGGGCCACCGCCAACAATCTGATCAACTGCCAAAGCAACGTTGTCTGGAAGCCAGAGAATCTTCAGCAGGAAGCGTCCCTCATCGGCTTTTGGGGTGTAGCCAGAGGGAACTCCATCTGCATCGATCGTGGCAGAAGCAAGTGCTGCACTGCCGCCGCGCATCACTGGACGACCTTCTTTGGGCTCCTGCTGCTGATCTGACACTTCACCCTTAGGAGTTGCATCTTCGCCCTGGGGAGCGGCATCACCCGCGGGTGTTGCGCCGGCCTGGGGTGCTGCATCAGCTGCTGCTGCCTCTGTTGCGACCTCCTGGTCGACGGCTGCGCCTTCGGAAACCGTCATGGTGTCAGGGCTCAAGGATGAAGGACAAAGAACTAACTTACCAGTTGCTGAAGCCAAATCCCCCTGCAATCTTCAGGATCAAAGCCACAAGCAATCCTGCTTTTCGACATTGATGGCGTTATTCGGGATGTGGCAGGCAGTTATCGCCGTGCACTCCAGGCCACCGTGCATCACTACTGCGGGTGGAAGCCTGGTCACGAGACGGTTGATGCCCTGAAGGGTGAAGGACGCTGGAACAATGACTGGGATGCAAGCCTTGAACTTTTACGTCGGCACGCGCTGACCCATCCCTCACCCACCTCGTCCTCCCACTCAGCGGCCCTACCCAGTCGCGCTGATCTGATTAACGTTTTCAGCCGTTTTTACTTCGGATCTGAACCAGAGGGCGATCCCTTTGCTTGGGATGGATTTATTTGCGATGAGCCCCTCCTCGTCGATCGAAACTTTTTTTCAGACCTGACGAATCGAGACATTCTTTGGGGATTCGTGAGCGGAGCAGAGCCCCCTTCTGCTCGCTTCCTGCTGGAGCAACGTCTCGGCTTGCAGAACCCTCCCCTCATAGCGATGGGGGATGCGCCAGACAAACCTGATCCAGAAGGGCTCATCAGGCTGGCAAGCACCCTTGTGGATGGCAACCTCGGTTCCGACGCACCACTGATTGCCTATCTCGGTGACACCGTGGCGGACGTCAACACCGTGATTCGAGCCCGGGAGCAGGTCCCGCAACAACGCTGGATAAGCTTGGCGGTTGCACCTCCCCACCTACAACTCCCAGGGCAATCTGAGGCGCGAGCGCACTACGAGCAGACCTTACGGGCTGCAGGAGCAGAGTTGATCCTCACCGGTACCCAAGCGGTACTCAACTGGAAGCCCACTCAGCGTTGATGCGCAAAGAATGGCCCTTGCTTGTTGGAGCGGTTGTCCTCATCGGTCTCCAAACCACCCATCTCCTGGATTGGCTCTTGCTGCAATCGGCAACGCTCGTCTTAGGCGGATTAGGGGGACTCAGCCTCTTGATTTTGCTGCTGGCGAGACGCATTGCCAGCCAAGCCGATCATCTCGCCGAAAAGCTCGGTGAACCGCTTGGAACGCTTGTGCTCACAGGTTCCGTGATTTTGATCGAGCTGGCTCTCGTCACCAGCACCATGTTGAGCGGCGAAAGCAATCCCACGTTGGCGCGGGATTCGATGTTCTCGGTGTTGATGATTGTGCTCACTGGGGTGAAGGGAATCACCTTGATTTTGGCTTCGCGATTTCAAACAGCGGGGATCACGGAACCCTTCCAAGCAGAAGACATGGCCACCGTCAACCAAAGCGGTGCCTCCACTTACATCAACTTGATCACGACGATGAGCGTGCTTGTGTTGGTGCTCCCTAATTTCAGTGCTGACAGCACAGAAGCCAACTTTTCCCTCCCGATCAACTGGCTTCTCACCGTTGTGGCCATTGGGCTATACGCAGCTTTCCTGCGCTTCCAAACCGGCTCATACCGCAATCTGTTCCTTGAGGCCTCCCAGCGGCTGGAGTTGCCCAAAACCAAGGAGAAAAACGGGCTGACCCAGGCATCCAATGGCGATAACGACTCGGCTCTTCGGAGCGGCGTTCTCATGGCGCTCGGCCTCTTGATTTTGGTTCTGATCGCAGAATCGATGGGGAGCCTGATCGACATTGGCATCAGCGACCTCGGGCTCCCAAGCTCCCTGGGTGGTGTGCTTGTTGGCCTCCTCGTCGTGGCTCCGGAAGCGCTGAATGCCTTCCAAGCGGCCAATCGAGGGGAAGTGCAACGATCTCTCAATACCCTCTATGGATCGTCCTTATCGACGCTTTGCCTCACCGTTCCGACCGTGCTCTTCGTTGGAGAACTCACCAACACCAAGGTGATCCTTGGCCTCAATCCAATGGAATCCGTGTTGCTTGTTCTCACACTGATCTTGGTCCGCCCTCTCAGCGGACGGGTCAGCGAGCTCGATGGCCTGATGCTCTTGTCCGTTGGTTTGGTCTGGATTTCCCTGCAAGTGGTGAGCTGAAGGTCATCCACGCTCCATCGAGGCAACATCCTTCAAGGCCGTAGCCGTCAAGACCTCATGACCATCCTTGAGAACGGCCACATCATCTTCAATGCGGATACCAATGCCTTTCCAGCGGTCATCGATTTCCGGCTGGCCATCCGGAACCGGTAAGCGGTCACTGACATAGAGACCAGGTTCCACGGTGAGCACCATGCCTGGCTCCAGTTCGACATGGTGCTCACCAAGCCTGTAGGCGCCAACGTCGTGCACATCCAACCCAAGCCAGTGCCCCGTGCGGTGCATGTAGAGGTGGCGGTAAGCACCCTGCTCAATGATTCCGTCAGCCTCTCCAGCCAAGAGTCCAAGATCCAACAGACCCTCCACAAGCGCTCGCAAAGCGGTCTGATGCACCTCCTCCGCTGTTCCTCCAGGCCTCACGGTGGCAATGGCCGACTCCTGAGCGCTCAGAACCAATTCATAGAGCGCGCGCTGTTCACCGCTGAAGCGGCCGTTCACAGGAAAGGTACGGGTGATATCACCGTTGTAGTAGTCACCGATTGAGCACCCGGCGTCGATCAGCAACAGATCACCGTCCTTGAGCGGATCCTGATTGTCGATGTAATGCAGGACGCAGGCGTTATCACCTCCCGCAACGATTGAGCCATAGGCAGGGCCCCGTGCCCCTTGATCAAGGAAGTGAAACTCGATGAGGGCTTGCACCTGTCGCTCATTCATTCCGGGCTTCACAGCGGCACGCGCCAACTCATGAGCCTGGGCTGAAATGCGGCACGCCTCGCGCATCCGATCCAGCTCCGCCGGATCTTTGCGCAAGCGAAGTTCATGCAGAACCGGGCAGGGCGCCACCAGCCCTAAAGCCGCGGCACCCCGTCGCGACGCCCGATCCAATTGTTCAGACCAAACCTCGAGCACCACGGACTCCACCGCCGGGTGATGCCCCGTGCGGAAGGCAATGCCCTCGGCATCTTTCAGATACCCACGCAGATGTTGGGCCAATTCAGAGCGGGGATGGGCCACATCCGCGCCGAACTGATCCACAGCCCCCTCAGTGCCCCACCGCCGTCCTGTCCAGACCTCGGCCCCTGGCTCACGAGGGTTCACAAACAACACGTAGCGCTCGCCTTCAGGCCGATGGGGCAAAAACAGGGCGACGGCATCCGGCTCATCAAAGCCTGTGAGATACCAGAAGTCGCTGTTCTGACGAAAGGGCCACTCACAGTCGGCATGGTGTGTCACCAGGGTTGCCGCTGGAATCACAGCCGCCGCACCGCCAAGATGGGCCATGAACCGCTGACGCCGATCGGCGTAACCCTGAGCATCAATTGGGAGCGAACTATGAACCACGACGGAGACAGGGCACCAGGTAAACGTCAGGATGGCAGGCAAAGCATCCAGGCATGACTCACGACCTGCTGATCCTGATTCTGCTTGTGGTCGTGGTCCTCACAGGATCCGCCTTGTGTTCTGGCGTCGAAGCTGCTCTGCTCTCCGTGAACGCTGTTCGCGTTCTCGAACTCGCCGGTCGATCCAAACCGGTGTCCGGTGCACGGAGATTGGCCCAGCTCCGTCAGCGACTCGGCCGGACCTTGTCGGTTCTGGTGATTGCAAACAACGGCTTCAATATTTTCGGCAGTTTGATGCTCGGTGGTTACGCCGCTTGGCTGTTCGAAGACATGGGCATCAGCGCCGTCGCTCTGCCCCTGTTCTCCATTGGTCTCACCGTGCTGGTGATTCTTTTGGGGGAGATCCTCCCCAAGGCGATCGGAACCCGCCTGGCGCTGCCTGTTTCACTCGCGAGTGCTCCGGTCTTGCACCTGCTTGGCGTTCTCATGCGTCCGCTCGTCCTTCTCCTGGAAAGACTGCTGCCGGCCTTAACCCAGGAAAGCGAACTCAACACAGACGAAGAGGAGATTCGACTGCTTGCCCGTATGGGGTCCCAAACCGGCCAAATCGAAGCGGATGAAGCCGCGATGATCGCCAAGGTGTTCCAACTCAACGACCTCACCGCGCGGGATTTGATGACACCAAGGGTTGCTGCTCCGAGCTTGGACGGAGCGAGCACACTGATGCAGCTGAGGTCCGCCCTGCTCGAAAACGAGGCGCAATGGTGGGTGGTCCTGGGTGATGCCGTTGACAAGGTTCTGGGTGTCGCAAGTCGAGACCGATTGCTGGCGGCACTCGTTCAAAATCAAGGTCAACTCACCCCAGCCGATCTGAGCGAGCCCGTCGAATTTGTGCCTGAAATGATTCGGGCCGATCGCCTGCTGACAGCCTTCCGTCGCGACAACAGCGGGGTTCGTGTTGTGGTGGATGAATTCGGAGGGTTTGTGGGCGTGATTGGTCCTGATGCGGTTCTGGCCGTGCTCGCTGGCTGGTGGCGCAAGTCAGCAGGAGCCAATGGGGCGTCATGACGACGACCTCGCCTACATCCACCACAGAGCGCTGCCTTTCACTGCTGCAAACCTGGCGATCTCAGCTCCAGCTCAACCGCCGGGAACAAACCGTCTTGGCTGGTTCGCTCAGGAGCTTGGACCGGCAACTGGAGCGCTTATCAACTCGGAAGCTGCGCGTCGCCGTATTCGGCCGCGTGGGAGTGGGAAAATCAAGCCTCGTCAATGCGCTGATCGGTCAAGACCTCCTGGCCACCGACGTCGCTCACGGCTGCACGAGACAACAACAAGCTCTGCCTTGGACGATCTCCATTCCTGGTCTCCACGCGATTGAACTCGTCGACACACCAGGAATCGATGAAGTTGCAGCGGAAGCTCGCGCGCGACTGGCAGCGCGGGTGGCCCTGCAGTCCGATCTTGTACTTCTCGTGTTGGATGCCGACATCAGCAGGGTTGAGCTCGATGCCTTGGAGACCTTAATCAGCAGTGGCAAGCCGGTGCTTCCCGTGCTGAACCGCAGTGATTGTTGCCCCCCAGAGCAACTCGACAGCCTCCGGGAAAGCATCAGCCACAGGATCCGGGAGCGGTGTTACCGCAACCATCACGCAAGGATTCCTCAAGCGATTGCCGTTTCAGCCGCCCCTCGCAAAGCCTGCCAACGCTCGGATGGCCGGGTGCGCAGCGAGCGACAGCCAGCGATGGTGAAACCACTACGCACTGCTGTGATCAATCTGCTGAAAGAGCAAGGCCAAGCCCTCTTGGCCTTAAACGCCCTCCGCCAAGCAGAACGGCTCCAACAACAACTGGAATTAGGGCGACTGGAGCGCCGACGACAAGATGCGCAAGGCCTGATCGGCCGCTACGCAGCACTCAAGGCCACAGGGGTTGCGGCCAATCCTTTGGTGTTGCTCGATCTAGCCGGAGGCTTGGCCTGCGATACCGCTTTGGTGGTTCAGCTCTGCAAGCTCTATGACCTGCCGATGGGAGGCCCAGCAGCACGACGGCTGATGCAACGGCTATCAGGACATAACGCCATGTTGGGAGGCGTCCAACTGGGACTTCAGCTGGCGCTCTCTGGACTTCAACAGCTGTTGCTGATCGCCGCACCCTTTTCCGGAGGCTTGAGCCTGGGTCCAGCGGCCCCCGTCGCCGTCGCCCAGGCGGCTCTCGCTGTGCACACCACGCGCAGAACAGGTCGGCTCACAGCACGTTGGCTGGTCGATCAACGCGGTCGTGGCAGGAGGGGCAATCCAGCACCGACGACCCTCATGCGGCGTCTGGTACGCAGCGATACCGGCATGCAACGTCTGCTTGCCGAGTGGCCACAGCCGCCCAAGCGGCCCCGGCGTGACGGGCTCTTGCCATGACCGCAACCATCGCCCTGCTCGGCACGAGCGCCGATCCACCAACGCTTGGGCATCAGGCTCTGCTTGAAGGCCTTTTGGATCACTTTCAACGCGTCGCTACCTGGGCTAGCGACAACCCAATGAAACGCCACGATGCCTGCCTTGAGCTCCGCAGCGAGCTGCTCCAGGCCTTGGTGATGGCCATCGACAACCCACGGGTGAGCATCGACCAAACCCTCAGCAGCCCGTTCACCATCACCACGCTTGAACGGGCAGCACGTCGATGGCCCCATCACGAACTGTGCTTTGTGGTGGGCAGTGATTTGGCCGCTCAGATCCCCCATTGGAAACAAAGCGAGCTTTGGCTCAAGCGCTGCCAGCTGGGGGTGGTGCCGCGGAAGGGTTGGCCGTTGGAGCCCGAACACCTCGAACGACTCCGCCAGCTCGGCGCCCAGATCACCGTGTTGCCCTTACAGATTCCTGAGACAGCCAGCTCAAGCATTCGCAAAACGAGCGCTGCGGATCAAATCCCAAAACCGCTTTGGCCCCTCCTCTTGCAGCACAATCTTTATGGACTCCAAGACGCTCCTTCCTGAATTGCCATGCGCATCGCCCTGGCCCAGACCAATCCTCTGGTGGGCGATCTGTCCGGGAACGCCGAACGGCTTCTAGACGCTTGTCTCAAAGTCAGCCATCAGGCGCAGGGCACCGCTCCCGCCCTTGTGGTGAGCCCAGAGCTTTCCCTTTGGGGATACCCACCCCGAGACCTGCTGCTGAGTCCTGAGCATCTCCAGCAGCAGAGCGAGGCCCTCAACCAGCTGCACCAGGGACTTAGGGAGAAGCTGCCGCAAACGGCACTGCTGGTGGGGGTTGTGGAACCAGCCCCAGACCAGCAACATCCACGACTCTTCAATGCGGCAGCCCTCGTAGAGGCCAACGGTTGGCGCGTCGTCGCCCGCAAACAGCTCCTTCCCACCTACGACGTCTTTGATGAATCGCGTTATTTCAGACCTGCCAACCAACCCAGTGTTCTGAGTTTTGAATCGGAAGGGCAGACTTGGCGCCTGGGGCTCACCATCTGCGAAGACCTGTGGGTTGAGGATGCGCTTCAGGCACAACGCCTGGTGGGACCAGATCCGATTGCCAATCTCATCCCGGAGCAAGTGGATGTGTTGCTGAACCTCTCCGCGTCCCCCTTTGGAAGAACCAAAGCATCCATCCGACATCAGCTCAGCGCCCGCGCTGCCAACCGTCTTCATTGCCCAGTGATTTATGTGAACCAGGTGGGGGGCAACGACGAATTGGTGTTCGATGGCGGCAGTTTCGTGATGACAGCCAGCGGTGAGGTGGCGTTGCAACTTCCCACCTGCCAGGAAGCCATCGCCTGCTGGGACAGCAGTGAAAGGGGTTCTGATGCATCGGCAGGCACGTCGGCCCCCACGGAAAGCGCTGATCTTGAGCAACTGTTCCAAGCCCTTGTGCTCGGCGTGCGGGATTACGCCCAAAAATGCGGTTTTCAACGCGCCCTGCTGGGTCTGAGTGGCGGCATCGACTCAGCTCTTGTGGCGGTCATTGCAGCAGCTGCACTCAAAGCAGACCGCGTGCAGGCATTGCTCATGCCCTCTCCCTGGAGCTCTGTTGGGTCGATTGATGATGCAGAGGCGCTTGCAGAACGTCTGGGAATTTCCACCACAACCATGCCCATTCAAACCTTGATGCAGGGCTTTGAAACCACCCTGACCCCGGCACTGGATCAAGCACCGTCGGGCGTCACGGCAGAAAACCTGCAGTCGCGCATTCGAGGCACCTTGCTGATGGCTGTTGCCAATCAGCAAGGACAGCTCCTGCTCTCGACGGGCAACAAATCAGAACTCGCCGTGGGGTATTGCACCCTTTATGGCGACATGAATGGAGGGCTCGCGGTGATCGGTGATCTCTACAAGTCCACGGTGTTTTCCCTCTGCCGCTGGTTAGACAGCTCTGATGCCATGGCCTGTCGCCAAGAACTTGGACTTCCAGAGCACAGCGACTTGATCGGACGAGAAATCCTGACCAAACCACCGAGTGCTGAGCTACGCCCTGACCAACAGGACAGTGACTCCCTTCCCGACTACGCAACGCTCGATCCGCTTCTGAATGATTTGATCGAGAAGCACAGCTCGGGCACTCAATTGATCGCAGCTGGGCATGACCCGGCGGACGTGAAACGGATTGAGCAACTCTTTCGCCGCGCGGAATTCAAACGCCGCCAAGCGCCTCCTGTTCTGAAAGTGAGCCGACAGGCCTTCGGGACCGGTTGGAGGCTCCCAATCGCCGCCCGCTGATTTCAAGACGCATAGACCAGTGGCCAATCCGGCTGAGCAGGGTCAGATTGAAGGATCGTCTTCGGCAGCCATGGCTCAATCCGTACTGACGGCTCCGATGGCCACCATCGGAGTCCCCACAGAGATCAAGGTTGATGAGCAACGCGTCGCGCTGACACCGGATGCCGTCAAAGAACTCGTCACCCATGGACTGGAGGTGCGTATCCAGAGCGGTGCCGGCTCCGGAGCAGGCATTGACGACGAGGCCTTCGCCGCAGCAGGCGCAGAGATCGTGGATCAAGAAGAAGCCTGGGGTGCTCACTTGGTTGTCAAGGTGAAGGAACCACAGCCGGAAGAATTCCGCTTTTTGCGGAATGACATGGTGCTGTTCACCTACCTGCATTTAGCTGCTTACCCAGAGGTGGGAGAAGCTCTTCTCGCAGCTGGCACCACGGGGGTTGCCTACGAAACAGTGCAACTGGAAAACGGAACCCTGCCGCTGCTGGCGCCCATGAGCGAAATCGCTGGCAGGCTTGCCGCACAAGTGGGGGCTCGCTTGCTGGAGCGCCCCCAAGGAGGCAGAGGTGTGCTGATCGGAGGCTGCACTGGTGTGCAACCAGCCCGGGTGGTGGTCCTGGGTGCAGGCACGGTGGGTTGGAATGCGGCGCGTCTGGTGGCTGCCATGGATGCGGAAGTGATGCTTCTGGATCGCTCCCCGGAACGGTTACGCAGCCTGGAGGCCTATCGAAGCGGACGCCTGATGAGCGTGGTGAGCAGCCGCGGTCTGCTCGAGCGCTTAATCCCCACTGCTGATCTTCTGATTGGCGCCGTCTTAACCCCTGGAGGCAGGGCACCAACACTGGTCGATGAAGCGATGGTGAAAGGAATGAAGCCAGGCTCAGCGATCGTTGATGTGGCCATCGATCAAGGCGGCTGCATCGCCACGAGCCGCGAAACAACGCACACCAACCCCACCGTGACCATTCACGGTGTGCAGCATTACGCCGTGGGCAACATGCCTGGCGCCGTGCCGTTCACCTCCACCGAAGCCCTGGTGAGCGTGACCTTGCCTTACATCGTTGGCATCGCAGGGCGCGGCCTGGAGGAAGCGGTCACGGAGCGACCTGAATTGCTGTCTGGTCTCAATACGGTGCAGGGCTCCGTCTGCCATCCAGGCGTCGCCAAAGCCTTAGACGTACCACCTCGTCATCCCATGGCCTGCTTGCGTTGATCAAACCCAGAAACAGTTCAAAGCAAGCACAGATATAGGCCCCAAACAAATAACTTCAAACCCATATATTCCAGCAGTTCGCCTCAAATCAAGAGACAAAGGACACAGACATGCCCAAATACTTATTTCGAGAAGGGGTAGACGTCAGCACAGATATTAACGACATTGTTATCACAACTCCCTATGCCACGCGATCAAATCCCCATCGCCAAACATTTCGCCTCAAAAACGCAAAAGAGCCCCTAAAAAAACTGCTCGCAGCACTTTCTCGAGAAGGAGTCCAAAGCAATCAATATTTAGCATTACCAGAAACAACAGAATCTGCCGCCACGCATTTAGATCTTGGACTGCAACTCAATAACCTTTACGAGAAGGGCTTACTGATTCACGCAATCGATGGATGCAACGGCAGGGCAATATGCCTGCTGCCAATGAAACCAGGAATCAAACAACAACCCTGCCCAGACGACGGAAAGGCATTCAAACTTTCGAAATTTGCCAGCATTCACCCCTGCCTTGAAGGCCTCGATGTCACAACCCCCTTATCACCCACAACGTTGCGACTACAAGACCATCGGCTCTATCCACTCATCCAGAAGCTCCTATCGCCCTGCACAACAGACATCATCAGGAACGTCCTCCCTGAAGATCTACGCATTCACCATCGAGAGCTTATTTCCCTCTTACTTTCATCTGGCGTGGCCGGAATCTGCAATACAAATCACAATGCAGACATCGACCAGGAGGCCATCGAAGCTGGCTGGAACAGGCAAGACCTGAGCTTCCATCAACAGACGCGGCGCCATATTGTTGACTTCGAGGCACAAGAGTCTCTGCCAAAGCAAATCGACAGGAAGGCCCCACCAGCGAAGCACCAAAGGATCATCCTCAGCACAGTCTCCCTACCAACACCATCGATCGACAATCAAAAAACAAATTTTTACCAGGTCATTCAACAAAGACAATCGATTCGTGCCTACGACTCCAATCCTGTCAGCGCTGAAGCTTTAGGCAATCTGCTCTGGTATTCGATGCATACCCGAGAAGAGATTCTCTGCGACCCAGCTCTACCTCGATCCTATGAAGGCTTACTGAGACCTGTCGCCAGCGCTGGAGGCCTTCATTCCATTGAGCTCTATCTATGCATTCATCAATGCATCGGCATCAGCCCAGGCCTTTATCATTACGACTCTTTTGAGCACTCACTCGGAAAGATCAGCGATCTCAACAGACCATGCGAAAGCATGCTTGAAATGGCAGTCAATACAACATGCCGAGCACCTCAGGCTTCCTCAGTATCACCTGGCTATGGACAAAGGCCCGACGTCCTCATCGTGATGGCCGCGCGCTATGCAAGAAATGCAAGCCTTCATTCTGAAACCGGGCTGGCCTATGCCCTGATTCTTAAAGATGCAGGGTCGCTCTACCAGCAGCTTTATCTTGTTGCCACAGCTCTTCAGCTCGCCCCCTGTGGGTTGAGCTTCGGAAGCAGTGAATTGTTCGAACAAGCTTCAGGCATCTCCAGCAAGGCTGAATGCTCCGTAGGTGAATTCATGATTGGCAATCCCAAGTAAGCCATCAAAACAAGGCCCCCATCCCCCATGGCTTAAGTGTGTTTTCTCACCAGGTCATTCAGTAGCCCGTAACCAGCCGAGCTGCTGAATGGGAGTGCGGCCCGCCAAGGCCATGTGGCACCTGCGGCCGTTATAGATCGCCAGATAGCGCGGCAACCACCGGTTCCGTTCCCCTGAGGTCTGGAATGGCATGGAGTAAGCCCATTCAGCCAGCAGGGTCTTGATGAACCGCTCCGCCTTGCCGTTGGTTCTGGGTGTGTAGGGCCGAGTGCGTTTGGGCGTCAGGCTCAGGGCTATGCACGCCTCTCTCCAGGGCTTGGAGCGGTAGGCGCTGCCGTTATCGGAGAGCACACGCTTGCAAGTAATCCCTTGGGTATCGAACCAGGCCACAGCCCGCAGGAGGAATCCGACGGTCGTGGCCTGCTTCTCATCCGGCAGCACTTCGACGTAGGCAAGGCGAGTGGCATCGTCGATGGCCACATGGGCTTTCTCATAGCCCGCGCCACGGCTGGATCCCAGACGCCGATCACCCGTGATCCGGTGCCCGATGCGTTCAAAACGGGCTAGCTGTTTGGTGTCGACATGAATCATGTCGCCGGGCTTGGCCCACTGGTAGCGGCGAACGGGCTCGGCGGGTTGCAGATTCCTGAGCCGACCGAGACCCAAGGCCTTAAGCACCCTCCCCACGGTGGAGAGGGGTGCCGATAAAACCCGGGCGACGCGACGGAGGGTGCAGCGCTCATGGCGGAGGGCAACAGCGTGCTGCAGTTGCTGTGGATTGAGCGTCCGCCGCTGAGTGCGGCGAACACTACGTCGATCCACCAAAGCCGCTGCACCGCCTGAGCGGTAGCGGTCCAGCCACTTGTAGGCCGTTCGCAGGCTGATCCCAGCCTCCGCTGCGAGAACCGAGAGAGGGCACCGATCGTGAATGTGTCGACGCAACAACCGTTCACGGCCGAGAGGTGTCAGCCGAGCATTCGGGTGGGTATGCATGGGGTGTGGGGTCTGTGGGTCGGAGGTGACACCCGGACCATGACGACCTCACACCCCTTTGTCAGCTGAACAACCTGGTGGGACTACACACTTAAGAATGGCCAAAGAGCAAGACGGATGAAAACCAGGAAGGGGAAACAGGAGCCAGGGGATCCAATCCCAACAGGGCAGGTAACAACCTGTTACGATTGGTGAAATAGCGTTAATTCAGATGAATGACTCCAAATTTGGTTTCTCATCCTTTGCTGAGAAATGGAACGGAAGACTGGCAATGATGGGTTTCGTGATTGGCTTAGGCACAGAACTGCTCACCGGAGAAGGCATCCTTTCCCAAATTGGTCTCGGCTGAAACAGCTAGTTCGATTAGACAATCGAACACTGACGACAAGAGCTGGGATTTTCCAGCTCTTTTTTTTATGGAAAGGCAGCAGCTGTCGGCATTCCTTGAAGTCAACCAATGGTCCTTTGCGATCATTGATAGATCAAGATCGGTGCATAAGGTCGTCCGTACCAAATGGACCACCAGCGCGTGGCACGAGCTTCCGCAGCTCGCCGAGCCTCCACCGCCATGCGGTATTGGTGTTCCCTCTCTTCCCGCAGCTTGCGTTCACGGAATGCCTGCTGGCGATCATCGTTAGCCGCGCCTTCTCTCTCCATCTGGGCTCTAGCAGCTGATTTAAACCAAACCGATTCAACCCCCTACAGAGGCTTGATATAAAGCCAATGGCCTTTTGGATCCCTATCCTTGCGCTGGAAGAGCGACGTTTCAGTCATCACATTGCGTTGCCCCCCGGCTGCAAATGTGGCCTCAAATGTCACTGTGCCCTCAAGATCATTCACACCGCCAGCCTCCACAGCCTTGATTTTCAGGCCTAACCAACGCGCTTCGCGACAATTCTTCCGCAACTCTTTTCGGCGTTGAAGCAAAGGCGTCGCATCATCGGGGTGCGTTGCGATCAAATAATCCACGTCTGCAAACGCGAAAGCCGAATAACGCGAACGCATCAACTGTTCAGCAGTCGCAGCCCATTGCTCCCCGAGATGCAGAGGTTGGCAACATCGTTCGTAGCTCATTCCGCTCAAGCAAGGGCATGGCTCTCTACTTTTTGATGATCCAAAGCCAGCAGCTCTTGCCATTACGTCAACTCCTTCAAAGCAGGTAAGGGTCGCATCAAGGCGGATAAGGCCACACCTTCGCGTAAGGCCAGCACCATGCCAGCCGCTTCTGCATAAGAGCGCGCCTGCAACACCTCATGTCCCAGGCCAAGCGCCGTTGACGTGACTTGCAACACGGACGGATTGGCCACACTGATCACAGGAACCCTGCGCTCAAGACAAGCCAACACGGCTTCTCCACCCAGAGCCCCCTCTGGAGCAACCAACACTCCCAAATCATCAGCCACAAGATCCTGTGAATGAGCAGCTGCACGCTGGAGCAAATCTGGTGCCTGACTTAAACCCACCAACACGCATGCCAAAAAGGTGTAACCCAACTCTTCGCCTGCAGCACGAGGATCCAGCTGCTCATCCAGCGACAACGCTGATAAAGCCGGTGCATGAGCACAAGGAATCTGCAGGTGCCGCACCAGTAGATGACTGATCACGGCTTCGGCACCTGCAAGCGCATCCACGCCGCTGCCATGGCGGTAGGCCTGCAATGCCTCACTTCCCTGGTCGTCGGGGAAGCGGGCAACCACCGCAATCGCCGTTGCTCCATGGGCTCTTAAGCGTTCCCCCGCGCGCAATAAGGAATCCGGGCGCTCAAGGGTGCCCCAACTCGCACCGCTCTGGCCCAATCCCATGTGCACCCCTAACGGCACATCACTCGACACCACAGGGCCGATCTCAATGCCCAGCGTTGCCCTGCAACCATCGGCCACTTGAAGGTGACGTTGACGCAGCTCCGGTTCGATACCAGCATCCAAAAGCAAACCAATCCGCTGCTGACGAGCAGGCCGTAGAGCCCAATCGCCGACGGCAAAGCGATCGAGGCCATACCCCTCCACATAGCTAATGCGAGGGTCTTTCCAGTACAAGGACGCCCCATTCATCACGTTGGGGTGGGTGATCAAACAGCCGGAGGCCGAAGCGAGAAGCCTTGCACTGGGAAGCGCATCACCCGCATAGCCGCCGATCGCACATCCAATCCCCGTCGGCACCACCATCAACGTGGGCAGGGGAGATCCCAAAGACAGCCCCTCCTTCACTCGATCAACACCGCTTCAATCTTCAAGACAGCACTGTCTTCCTGCGTTGAATGATCGACAGCGGTAATCGCCCAACGCAAGGGATCACCATGAGCGCGTAATTGACCTTTCACCCAAGCGCTCAAATCCGCCGCCTTGCAATCTTTAGGCCAAGGCAAAGTCAACGTTTTCGACGTCAACCTCATTTTTGGTACTGACCAAACTGAGCCTCATAGAGCGCATCCTCCTGACCTGCTAACAGCTGAAGATCAGAACAAGGGAAGGCAACACAAAGCAAAGTAAATCCTTCGGCGCGTAGGTCCTCCTTGACACCCATCGCATCAGATTGTTCCACCGAACCGCTTTTTAAACGGGCGGCACACGTGGTGCAAACGCCTGAGCAGCATGAACTCGGAAGCATGACTCCTGCTTCTTCCGCCGCCGCCAACACCGTTTGATCAGATCGACAGGAAAAGCTGTGTTCAACAGCATCCACTTCGATGCTGACTTTGTAGGTGGCAACAGCACTGGCTTGATCGCTCATCCTGAAAGAGAAGCCTTGGTCATTCATCTTCTCAGGGCAAGAGGCGTCATGACGACAAATCCGAGCAGGGACTCCAATGAGAAGGATGGGGGGCAAGGTATTCCGGTGGGTTGCCCTGCTCAGGAGCCGTGAGCACAAAGTCGAAACTGATCGAGCAGCGCAGCGACTCAGGATCGCCATTGGGCAACACGCTGTGATCAAGCCTGGAAGGGAATAGCACCAGCAGGCCAACCTCCGGAGCCAAGTCCCAGCTGTCTGCATTGAAAGGATGATCAATCGCAATCGGCCCTGCATGGCCAGCGGACAGTCCTGGCAAGAGTTCATTGCTTTGCAATGGCGAATGAACACGAAGCACACCCTCCTCACCTGAGCCAGCCCCCGTGAGATACAACACGGCGCTGAGGTGGGCATTCGGATGGTGATGGCGGCCAACCAGCTGATCCCAATCGCTCAGCACAGGCCAGCAGCGCTGAAGATGCAAAGCCACCTGGCTGCAATCAAACCCAACCGCCGCCAAATAACGCTCGGCCTGGGCTGACACCTGTTGAACCAACGGAGCAAATTCAACTTGACGATGCAATTGCCAAACGCCGTTGATATCACCTGTCCAAGCGCAACCTTCACTCGGGTTGCCAACGGCCTCACCCCTAAGCGCTATCAGCGTCTGCAAATGCCCAGCAAGGTCGAGTGGATCGATTGCCAACTTTGTTGTGGCGACAACCGTTGGGAAAAGCTGGTGAAGGGTCAAAGTCATCACCCCATTAAAAAAGCCGGCCCAAAGGCCGGCTCAATCATGGTGAACAGAAATTTAGGCGCCTGCTGCTGCAGATCCACCCACCACTTCCAGAATTTCCTGGGTAATGGCTGCCTGACGTGCCTTGTTGTAGTCAAGCGTCAGAGTCTTAGCCAACTCCTTGGCATTGTCACTGGCATTGTTCATTGCCGTCATTCGGCTTGCCAGCTCGGATGCTGCTGATTCCTGCAGGGAACGCAAGAGTTGATTTTGTAGATACAAAGGCAACAACGCATTCAACAATTGATCAGGACTTTGCTCGAAGACGATGTCGGAAGGCAAAGGAGGCTGTGAATTATCAGGAGCACTTCCTGTTTCAACAGACAAACGACCTTCTTTTGTTGTAAGCCTGAAGATTTCATCTTCGGCCTCAGCAATCCCTTGGGGATCAAGAGGCAGAAGCGTTTGCACTACTGGCTTGCAGCTCACCAAGTTGATGAACTTGGTGAAAATAATCTCAACTCGATCTGATGCCTGAGAAAGAAACTCAGCAAAGATTTCGCTAGCAATGGACCCAGCTTCATCAGCAGTAGGCACTTGCTCCAAGCCCGTGAAGGTAGCTTGGATGGGATAACTACGATTGGTGAAATAACTGATTGCTTTGCGTCCAATCAACACAAGAGTCACCTTGTAACCCTGGCTCTGAAGCTCAGCGAAACGCTTTTCAGTGCGCTTGATGATATTGGAGTTGTAACCACCGCAAAGACCACGATCGCCAGTAACGGCCATCAAGGTGATGGTTTCAACAGGACGCTGTTCCAGCAAGGGAGCATCCGCATCTTCAAAGCGCATCCGCGCTTGGAGGTTTTCAAGCAAACGTGCGAGCCGATCAGCAAACGGACGGCTGCGCAGGACTTGCTCTTGGGCTCGACGAACTTTGGCCGCAGCCACGAGGCGCATGGCCTCGGTGATCTTTCGGGTGTTCTTGACCGATTTAATCCGGTCCCGGATCTCTTTGAGATTTGCCATGGCTTAGCCCTCAGTTGGCGGAGGCCAGCATGGTGGACACAACTTCAGCAATCGCCTCTTTGAGAGTGGTTTCAGCTTCAGGGCTCAAGACCTTCTCCGTTTGGATTTTGCTGATGAACTCTGGCTTATTGCTCTTGAGGTACTCACGCAGTTCACGGGAGAACTGAACAACCTCTTCAACGGGAACATCATCAATCAGGCCCTTAACACCTGCATAAACAATCGCCACCTGCTCGGCCAAGATCAGTGGGCTGAACTGCGACTGCTTGAGAAGCTCACGAAGACGTTTGCCTCGGCTGAGCTGCTGCTGTGTCGCAGCATCGAGATCAGAAGCAAACTGGGAGAATGCCGCCAGTTCATCAAACTGAGCCAATTCAAGCTTAAGTGTGCCGGCAATCTTTTTGATCGCCTTGGTCTGAGCTGCACCGCCAACACGACTCACCGAGATACCAACGTTGATCGCTGGACGAAGCCCGGAGTTAAACAAGTCAGAACTGAGGAAGACCTGACCGTCCGTGATCGAAATCACGTTTGTAGGGATGTAGGCAGAAACGTCACCAGCCTGGGTCTCAATAATCGGCAGGGCGGTCATGGAACCTTTACCCATGGCATCAGAAAGCTTGGCAGCACGCTCAAGCAAACGGCTGTGGCAATAGAACACGTCACCGGGGTAAGCCTCACGACCGGGTGGACGACGCAATAGCAATGACATCTGGCGATAAGCCTGGGCTTGCTTGGTCAGATCGTCATAGATCACCAAAGTGGCCTTGCCCTTGTACATGAAGTACTCAGCAATCGAGGCTCCGGTGTAGGGAGCCAAGTATTGAAGAGCGGCAGGTTCGGATGCGTTAGCTGCCACCACGACGGTGTAATCAAGAGCGCCGCGCTCGCGCAGCACCTCTGTGACCTGTGCAACAGAAGCGGCTTTCTGTCCGATCGCCACGTAGACGCAAACCACATCCTGATCCGCCTGGTTCAGGATCGTGTCGATACAAATAGCTGTCTTGCCGGTCTGACGGTCACCAATGATCAACTCTCGCTGACCACGGCCAATGGGAATCATGGCGTCGATGGCCGTGATGCCCGTCTGCATTGGCTCATGGACAGACTTACGCTGAATAATTCCCGGGGCAGGAGACTCAATCAGCCGGGATTCAGTGGTGGCGAGGTCACCCTTGCCGTCAATCGCCACGCCGAGTGGATTCACCACGCGGCCAAGCATGGCATCACCGACGGGGACAGAAGCAATCTTGCCCGTTGCTCGGACGGTACTTCCCTCCTGAATGCCAAGGCCCTCGGCCATCAGCACAACGCCGACGTTGTCGTCTTCGAGGTTGAGGGCAATCCCTTCTGTGCCGTCTTCGAACTCAACCAGCTCTCCAGCCATCACCTGCTGCAGGCCATAAACGCGGGCGATTCCATCGCCTACTTGCAGGACTGAGCCGACGTTGCTTACCGATACGGACTTGTCATAGTCCTCGATCTGCTGCTTGAGAATGGCGCTGATCTCGTCGGGTCTGATGGAAACCATGGCGGGAAAACCCAGGGGCGGGTGGTGAGTGGAAGGGCGAGATGAAGGTGTGGCTTAGCTCAGCTCGCCTTAGCGAGTGCAAGACCAAGGCGACGAACCTGACCGGAGAGGCTGGCATCGATCACCTGAGAACCGAGGTTGACGACAAAGCCACCAATCAATGAAGGATCGACCTTGAGATCGATTTCAACAGCATTGGTTCCAGCCATTGACTGGACTTTGGCGGTCAATGAGGCCTGCTGCTCTTCTGAAAGAGGCTGAGCAGCACGAACATGAGCTAGGGCAATATTCCGAGACTCCCTATAGAGCTCGAGATAACGGCGAAGCACTGCCTCCAGAGCCGGAAGACGTTGGCGATCTGCCAAAACCTTGAGCAAGTTCAACAGCGAAGGCGCGACTTGTTCTGAAAGAAGGCTGGTTAGAACGCTCTTCTTGGCATCAGGCTCAAGGACAGGAGATGTCATCGCGTCACGAAGAGGCTCTGAAGACTCCCAAGCAGCGAGAAGGTCCTTGCACTGAGAGGCAACTTCTTCAGACTCCTGACGAACGTCAGTGACCTGAAGCAGGGCATCTGCGTAAGGGGTTGCAAGAGAATTTAAAAGAGGCATCAGACATCCTCCAAATTAGAAATAGAAGTGTCGATCAGCTTGGCTTGAGCTTTGCTGTCGAGGCGATTAGGCAGTTCAGTCAAGGCCTTATCAATGGCGGAAAGAGCCGCTTCTCTACGGAGTTGTTCCGTAAGTCGAACACCCTCTGCAGTGAGGTCGGCTAAGGCATCTTGCTTGAGAGCAGCCATGGCCTGAATCGTTTTCTTCTCACCATCAGCACGAATCGCTTCAGCACGGGCCTTGCCGTCTTGACGGATTCTTTCAGCCTTTTGCTGGGCTGCCGATAGCTCCTCTTGAGCTTTCGACAGTTCAACCGTGGCCGTCTTCAAACGCTTTTCAGCATCTTGAAGATCTTTGAGAATGGCCTCGCGTCTGCGCTCGAGCATCCCCCCCAGAAATCCCTTCAGGAACCAATACAAAACACCGATCACAATGACCAGGTTGATCAGATTGGTTTCAAAGAGATTGAGGTTGATTCCGAATCCACCCTCAGTAGCGATCAAAGGAAATAGGATAGTCATCAAGCAGCTAGCAGTCGTTCAATGATCTGGGAGCTGAGCTGATCAACCTGAGCCATCAACTTTGACTGAGCAGATTCACGTTGAGACTCAATTTCTTTACGAGCTTGTTCTCGGGTGCGATTCGCTTCAGTTTCCGCTGTAGCTAGTGCCTCGCGGTAGAGAGCGTCAACTTCCGTTTCTGCTTCAACAATGGCTGACTGCGCAGCCTGTCTAGCGCCTCGAAGTTGATCTTGAAGGTCGGCCTCGAGACGACGAACTTGCTCAAGCTTTTGCTTGGCGTCAGCACGACTCGTATTGATATATCCCTCACGATCTTCCACGACCTTGCCAACCGGCCGGAAGAACAGAGAATTGAGCAGAAAGGTTAGGAGAACCACTTGAAGAGCCATTAAAGGCAAGGTGGCATCGAGGTCAAAGAGACCTCCCTCCGGAACCGCCGCTTCAGCGAACAGAAGCCAGGTCATGGAAGAGGTGGGCTGGAGAGGAGCGAAAAATTGCGTACAGAGTTATGCGGGGAGCGACATCACGGGAGACGCTCCCCAAATCTGCATCAAGCGAATGGGTTGGCGAACAGAAGAACCAGGGCCACCACAAGGCCGTAGATCGTCAGAGACTCCATGAATGCCAGTGAGAGCAGCAGGGTGCCGCGGATCTTGCCCTCAGCTTCAGGCTGACGAGCAATGCCTTCAACAGCACCTTGGGAAGCGCTGCCCTGACCGATACCAGGGCCGATGGCAGCCAGACCTACGGCCAGACCAGCAGCAACGACGGAGGCTGCAGAAGTGATGGAATCCATGTTGAGTGCGTTTGGGGGCGCGCCAGAAGGCGCTGAGAGTTATGAAGTGGGAGTTAGATCACCCTGCGCAGGGACACCGTCACTAAGGAAAGTGGGCCCGAATGTTGATGGTCGGACCTGCGCACAAGATTTTCTAGCAGACGAGCCTTTGAAAAGGCCGTGAATCAACTAGTGCGCTTCGTGAAGACCTTCACCGATGTAGAAGGCCGCAAGAGTCGCAAAAATAAGAGCCTGAATAGCACTGGTGAAGAGGCCAAGCAACATCACCGGAAGGGGAACAATAAGGGGCACAAGATAAACAAGCACACCTACCGCTAATTCATCAGCAAGGATGTTTCCGAAAAGACGGAAAGAAAGAGATAGAGGCTTGGTAAATTCCTCGATGATTTTGAACGGGAGCATGATGGGAGTTGGCTCCACGTAAAGCTCGAAGAATCTCCAACCCTTCTTGCTCAAACCAGCATAGAAATAAGCCAGTGTCACAAGCAGAGCCATCGCCACCGTGGTGTTGATGTCTGCGGTTGGAGCTCCAAGTTCTCCTTCAGGGAGTTCGATCACCTTCCAAGGGATCAGTGCACCACCCCAATTACTGACAAAAATGAACAGGAACAGGGTGCCAATAAAGGGGAGCCATTCGCGGTAATACTTCTCTCCGATCTGATCACGAGAGAGATCACGAATGTAATCCCACAAGAACTCAAGAAGGTTCTGCGCACCTTTTGGATCGCGACTAAGATTTTTAGTACCTACAAGCACAAAGGCGAGCAGGGCACCGATCAAAATCCAGGAGCTGAGGAAAATCTGGCCGTGCAGATTGAGGTTACCGATCTGCCAATACAGATGGTGACCAACCTCCAGTTCGGCGAACGGCAGTGTGAAAGGCAGCAAAGCCATGAATGCAGAAGAGGGAAGCGCGAGATCAGCCGTCGAAAACGGTCTGAAGAATCAAGGCGGGCTTGTAAAGGAGAAAACCTACAAATGCAGGTAAGAGGTCGAGCTGGGGAAATCGAGCTGCTGAAACGATGAGAACAATCGGAACAACGAGCTGAAAACGACCAACTTGACGGGAACCTCCACCGAGCCGGGCCACGCTGCGGGCGAGTAGACGCAAGTAAAAAAGACCAGCGACAGCTCCAACAAGCAGGCTTCTGGCTACAAAGAGATCGAAGTAAAACGCTGTGAACAAAATCGCAACGACAGACACGATCACTGTGGCCAGCATCAGACGCACTTGAAGCCGAGCGAAAGACTCCATTCCATTTTCAGCTGAGGCGTTCACCGCAGCTGAATCTGAGGAGGGCAAGGCTTGCAAATTGCGCCTGAGAAAGCGGCCGGAATCTATCACGTGATTCCGCTGAGTAACGCATCGTTAGCCTCGAGCAAAAGCAATTTTTTGCTCATGAGGCCTCTGGCTAAAGAAGCAGTTGTTGGGTCTCCACTCAGGATTCCTAGGGGAACGTCAGGGTTTTCATCCACTAAACGGAGCAGGCTCATTTCCTCATCTGAAATGGAGATGGGTTCGAGATCTGGGCCCAACATGCTTCTGGAAGGCCACCCCCACAGACATGACTGGCGTCGACCAGACGCTTGGAGCAGCGTTTTGTCGTTGGGCCAACGCCAAGGCTTTATGGGTTGTGCGCTCACAAAAAACTCAAAGTGGCTGATGTCGGGGTCGAGCTGCTCGACCAGTGCCCATTGATCCGCTGGCGATAGAGCTTGAGCACGGGATAGCAATTCACCCTTGAGCAATCGAGCGGGGTCCCAGACAGAAGGATTGGAGAAGCCAGCGAAATAAAGCCCCGACGCCTTGATTAAGGCCATCAGCCTCCCGAGGTCGTAGCTGGTCTCCTGAGGGTGCAAATACATATCGGCAAAGTTGGCGTCAGCTTGGGTATCAAGCGCCCAACGTTGGTCGTGGGTGCGGCGCAAACGGTTGGTCTCAGGCAAGTCTGAAAACAACTCACGCCCCAACCTCAATCCGTCCGAACCCGTCCCAGCGTCCAATAGCTCCAGAGCTTTCTGCGTGCGATGAATCTCCCAACGGCCAGCGTCGGCATAGAGAAATAGATGCAAAATCCCCTGAGGAGCCAGTCGCTGGCCCAGTGCTTTCAATCCAGCCAGTGGGTCGCGCAGGTGATGCAAAACCCCTACGGAGTTGATGTAATCAAAAACACCTTCATCTTGAAGATCCAAAAGGCTGCGCTGCTCTTGTCGTAGGGATCGGACCTGTTCAGCACCTCCAGAACGGCGCAAGCGCTCCCGCGCCACATCGAGTGCTCCCGCACTGATATCCACGGCCAAAATCTCTGCGCCCGGATTGAGGTGACAGAGGTAGTCCGTACTGACTCCTGTGCCACACCCCGCATCAAGGATGCGAATCACCTCATCCTTGGAATCCTGAGCTTTGAGCCCTCCCTTCACCGCAGCGAGCACGCTGTCGTGGCACCAGCGCCAGTTGTATCCAGGAGGCGGACCGTCTTGAAGGGGGTCTGCTGGATAGGGGAAGCGGTCATAAAAGGCGCTCACCACAGGGGTCGCCACATCCGAGGGAGGAGTGTTCATAAAGCCACCAGTTCTGGAAGTAGACGCTCAAGCGAGCATTTCACGGGACATTGCCCTTACAGCCAAAACCTCATCCGAGCTGCAAACATTTGTTCATGGCTGCCCAGAAGCTCGAGAGATGGGCCGTAACCTGACGCAATCCGGCTTGCTCTCGTTCATGACAGTGACCGCTAGTAGCGGCAGCCCAAGGGTTTCCCCTCAGCTGTACGACACCCTGCCGCTCTCCAGTGTCCGTCAGGCTGAGCAACAAGACCGCTTCCCAGACGGCGGTGAGCTCGACACTCTGATCACTTTTTTCCGAAGTGGAAACGATCGGCTTGACGCAGCCCGACTCCTAGCGAGCAACGCGGAGTCCATCGTGGCCCGTGCCGCCAATCGAATTTTTGTAGGTGGAACTCCTCTCTCGTTTCTGGAAGAACCTCTAAGCACTGGAGAGGTGGCAGCCACGGACGCCACTCCTTTGGCCGCTGATCAGGTTGCATTCCAAGACTCGGTTCGCACCTTTACGGGCACTGAATCCGGCAATACCAGGGGTAATTTCATCAGCAGACTGCTTCAGGGCAGCGACGACGGCGATGTACGCGTCGTTTTACCAACGGGCTTTACCGCCATCAGCGTGGCGAAATATGGCCCAGGGAATATGCGCAAATCGGTGCGCGACCTGGGTTGGTTCCTTCGCTACGTCGGCTACGCCTTAGTAGCCGGAGACCCCAGCATTCTCGCGGTCAATACAAGGGGGTTGAGAGACGTGCTCGAAAAGGGCTGCTCTCTCGTCGCAACAAACGTGGCACTGCAAGAAATGCGTGCTGCTGCTGCGGCCCTTTTGAGAGAGCGCCCTGAAGCACGCCGACTCGCGATCGAATGCTTTGACGTTCTGCTCAAAGAGCTTGCTATCGCTACGCCTTCGACGCGCCAGAAGCTCGGAAGCGCTGTTCGACAAGGGCTGCAACTCCCTGCCATCTATGCCTTAGCCGCTGAAACGGCTCAGCGCTTTGAAATGCGGCCTGGACTCTCTGGAGCTGAAAAAGCAGAGGTTGTTCGTGCCGCCTATCGGCAGGTGTTTGAACGTGACATCGCCAAGGGCTACTCACAAACACCCTGTGCAGTGGAAGCCAGCCAGCTCGTCCAAGGCAAACTTTCCATGCGCGAATTCATTCGTGCGCTCGGAAAGAGCAAGGAATACAGAACTCAGTTTTACGGTCCCTTCGTCAACAGCAGGGTCGTCGAGCTGGCTTACAGGCATTTCCTTGGACGAGGGATCAGTTCTCTCGAAGAGTTCCGAAAAGCCTTCTCGATCGTCAGCAACCAAGGTCTCAACGGTCTTGTCGATGTGCTGATTAATGGTGCGGAGTATGCCCAAACCTTCGGAGAGGAAACCGTTCCTTATCTGCGTGATCTCGGGGAAGAGGCCCAGGAAAGTGCTGGCTGGGGTTCCAATCGCCGCTTGTTCCGATTCAGCGCTCCCTTCGAATCTGCGCCGCAATACGTCACCCTGTATGCGTCGTACCGCCAACCCTTAGGAGACCAGCACGTCTACGGCGGCGGCAATGATCCGATTGGCAATCAATACGGAGCCATTTTCCCGTCTGCCACGGCATCTGTTTCCACACGCCCAGCACCTTTCGGATACGACACCCGTCGTCTGCTTGTGAGCAATGGGCTTGCCCAGCCTGGGCAAATGGACAGTCCCCAGTTCCGCGGCAGCCGACCACGCCGACTTGGGCCCACGGTTGTCCGCTTACAACAGATCGCCACTGGGGGAAATTCCGTGCCCCGTCGGGGCGGACAACCCAGCATCCGTGGGACAGAGTCCAGCACCCAGGCTGTCATTAAAGCCGTCTACGTGCAGGTTCTCGGAAACACCGGATATTCCGGAGAGAGGGTTGAAAGCGCCGAAAACAGACTCGAAAATGGCGATATCAACTTGCGTGAGTTCATCCGCCAAGTTGCCTGCTCTAACCCCTTCCGACGTCGCTATTGGGACGGCCTTTACATCACGAAGGCCATCGAAGTGATGCATCGCCGATTACTTGGTCGTCCCACCTTTGGTCGTTGGGAAATTGATGCGCTGTTTGACACCGCAGCTCGCAAAGGCTTCTACGGAGTTGTTGATGCCCTGATTAGCAGCAAAGAGTTTTCCGACTGCTTCGGAGATGACACGGTTCCCTATGAACGGTTCATTACTCCGAAAGACCTGACTGTGAGGCGCGCTCCTGGGCTTTGCCGAGAAGTGAAGGTTGAAAAACTGACTGATACAACCTTGCGCCAGCGGCCTGATCCCATTCGAAACAACAAGTTCCTTGGCACTGCAGACCTCACGACACGCAATCTGAAGCCAGTGGGATCTATCCCTTCCCTTTGGAGTGCCAACGTCAGCAACGCAACGCCTTCAGCGCAGTGGACAAACCTGATGCGTTCCCGTGGGGCACAAAGCACCTCAGGAACATCCCCGTTTGCATCACCAATCAGTCGAACGATTGGCAGCTCTACCCCCAATACATCTGAAGCTCGTCTGCGTGCAGCCCTAGCCACTGGCGAGCCCGACGGATATCGCTTCCGTGGAGGATTGCCAGCACCGGCCATGCTGCGAAGACCCGCTGATGAAAGCGAGCTGCGCCAAGTAATCAATGCTACTTACCAGCAACTTCTCAATAGGGTTCCACTCGAAAATCAACGGATGGTCATCGCCGAGTCCAAACTGCGCGATGGTCAGATCGACCTTGATGAATTCGTTGAAGCCGTTGCCCTCGGAGAGGACTTCCAAGAGCGCTTGTACTGCATGGCACCCCTGCGAGCAGCCACCGCTGCGTCGTTAGCCCTTCTCGGACGAGCCTCAACGCCATCTGAAACGAGTCGATTCCTGAGAATCAGATTTGAATCAGGTCAGCCAGCAGCCGTCAGTGAAGTCTTGGCCCAGAGGAGTGAATCCAAGGAGCCATCAAGCGTTCCGAGTCTCGATGGAATGAACACCCAACCGGGTGTCCCTCAGGAGACAATCACCCGCACTGCATCTCTTTACCGAGGCCCAGCGGGCATGTCGCCGCCACCACGAAAAGCCCTTTAATATTATTTATTGCTTAAAACAGCTCTGAAAACAACAAACAAAGCCGGAATTAAATCTCCGGCTTTTTATTGCCTTGTTATCATAAAAACAATGCAAAAGCCCTTTAGCTGCATCAGTTTTTCGCTTTCTGAGCAAGCAATGAAGATCTGTTACCGACGTCAATTCAGACGGGCAGATTGCACGAAAATATCCTTGGCAGAGACCGGTTCCACTTCGCGAAGTCGACCCAGCCTTGGCCTCGAAACGTCAACAGATACAACATCTGCGGGCCTTTCGACTCGGATCTTCCGATCCAACCCCCTTGCGGCCCTTAAGCTGCTCCACGATCTCCTCGGAGATCTCCCCCCACACCCATCACTCACCGGATATCGGTCTCCTACGGGCGGCCGCTTGTTTCGAGGTAGAACTGCATGAGCATCGTCTCCAACTCGATCATCAACGCGGATGCCGAAGCCCGCTATCTAAGCCCTGGCGAACTGGACCAAATCAAGTCCTTCGTCAGTGGTGGCCAGCGTCGCCTGCGTGTTGCCCAGGTTCTCAGCGAGAGCAGGGAGCGCATCGTCAAAACAGCAGGCGGCCAGCTTTTCCAAAAGCGTCCTGATGTCATCTCTCCAGGCGGTAACGCCTACGGAGAAGAGATGACCGCAACCTGTTTGCGGGACATGGATTACTACCTTCGCCTTGTCACCTACGGCGTCGTGGCAGGCGATGTCACTCCGATCGAAGAGATTGGCGTCATTGGTGCCCGCGAGCTGTATCGCTCCCTTGGCACTCCTCTCGAAGCCATGGCTGAGTCCGTGCGCGAAATGAAGTCAGTCGCCATGGGCATCCTCACCGGCTCAGACGCCGAAGAGGCTGGTTTTTACTTCGATTACGTGATTGGCTCCCTCGCCTAAATCAACGAAACCATCTCTCTCCACGTCATTCCTCTGATCCATGCAAGACGCGATTACCAACGTCATCAACAAGTCGGACGTTCAGGGCCTGTATCTGGACACCACGTCCATGACCAGCCTCGAGTCGTATTTCGCCAGCGGCGAACTGCGTGTCAAGGCTGCCGCCACCATTAGCGCTAACGCCTCTTCGATCATCAAAGATGCGGTTGCCAAGGCCTTGCTGTACTCGGACATCACACGTCCAGGCGGCAACATGTACACCACCCGTCGCTATGCAGCTTGCATTCGCGACCTGGATTACTACTTGCGCTATTCCACCTACGCGATGCTCGCTGGTGATACCTCCATCCTTGATGAGCGTGTCCTGAACGGTCTTAAGGAGACCTACAACTCCTTGGGCGTGCCGATCGGCGCAACCGTCCAAGCCATCCAAGCCATGAAGGAAGTCACGGCTTCCCTGGTCGGCCCTGATGCCGGCAAGGAGATGGGTGTCTACTTCGACTACATCTGTTCTGGTCTCGGCAACTGATGCGTCTCTTCAAGGTCACAGCCTGCATCCCCTCACCCGAGAAGGTTCGTTCACAGCGTGAGCTGCAAAACACCTTCTTCACCAAGTGGGTGCCCTACGAGAGCTGGTTCGCTGAACAACAGCGAATCCAGAAGCAAGGTGGCCGCATCATCAAAGTTGAACTTTGTACCGGTGGCCGTCAGGTCAACGTTGGTAACTAACCACCGAGGCGTTTCATTGCATCACTCCAACCCGGCCTTGGCCGGGTTTTTTGTTGTCTTGGCTTGGCAAAACGTTCAGAGGGCGGCTCAATAGGAGCTGTACTCTTCATCTCTTCATCTCTTGAGCGACACCAGCGTGACCTCCAGAAGGAGCCGACCCACGCGGAAGGGGGCTGGGGCTTTGAAAGGCCCTAAGGACTCAACGTCTCGTCCGCGTGGATTCTGGCAAAGGTTGCTGCCTCTCGATTGGTCCCTTTGGCCAACAGAGGCGAGGCTCCTCCTGAGCCTGACTGCCATCTGGTGCATTGCTGGATTGTTGGTCCTGGCATCCGCCAGCTGGTGGGTAGCCGCTCGCGAGCAAGGAGAAGGGGCTTACTACCTCAAACGCCAACTGGTCTGGATGGTGGCTAGCTGGAGCCTGATGGCCTTCGTTGCTTCCACTACGCTGAGACGTTGGCTCAAGATCGCCGGTCCTGGCCTATGGATCGGCTGCCTGATGGTGGCAGCCACATTGGTGATGGGAACCACGGTGAATGGAGCCAGTCGCTGGCTGGTGATCGGTCCCATCCAGGTCCAGCCTTCAGAGTTGGTGAAACCATTCGTCGTTCTTCAAGCTGCCAATCTCTTCGCCCATTGGAAGCGAAGCGCACTCGATCAAAAACTGATCTGGCTAGCAAGCTTCGCCATCCTCGTTCTGCTGATTCTTAAACAGCCGAATCTGAGTACCGCAGCACTGATCGGTCTGTTGATCTGGTTGATGGCGTTTTCAGCGGGGCTTCCCTTGCTTCAGCTGTTTGGAACCGCACTAGCTGGAGGCATGCTCGGAATCAGCAGCATCCTGATTAACGAGTACCAGCGGATCAGAGTGATCTCGTTTCTCAATCCTTGGAACGACCCCCAGGGCGATGGTTATCAACTCATTCAAAGCCTGTTGGCGATTGGTTCAGGAGGCATTTTTGGCCAGGGATTCGGCCTTTCAACCCAGAAACTGCAATACCTGCCAATCCAAAGCACAGATTTCATCTTCGCTGTCTACGCCGAAGAGTTCGGTTTCGTGGGGTCTGTGATGTTGCTGGTATTTCTGATGTTGATGGGCTTCTTGGGTCTTCGTGTTGCCTTGCGTTGCCGAAGCAATCAGGCAAGGCTGACAGCCATTGGCTGTTCGACCCTTCTGGTTGGACAATCACTGATGAACATTGCCGTGGCATCCGGTGCCATGCCCACAACAGGCCTCCCTCTCCCACTGGTCAGCTACGGAGGCAATTCATTGCTCTCGAGCATGGTGATTATTGGCCTGTTGATCCGCTGCTCACTCGAATCCACGGGCTTGATCGGTGGTCGCAGCCTCCGAGAGCAACAGCGTCGTGGATAAGGTGATCTTGAATTGATCCCGGCCTCACCGGTACAACCATTTTCTCATTCGAGCTGGCACTGTCCGACCTTGCCCGCAGCAGCGAGCAACTGCTCAGCCATGCGCTGCAGCAGCCTGGTCCCATCACGGTGGCTCTTGTCTTTGCAGGAGGAGCTCTAACCAGCCTGGGCCCCTGTTCCCTGTCGTTGCTGCCAATCACACTCGCCTACTTAGCTGGCTTTGATAGCCAGCAGAAACCTTGGCAACGCAGCCTGTCCTTTTGCGCTGGCATCGTTGGCGCCCTGGTCGTGCTGGGAAGCCTGAGTGGTTTGCTCGGCCGCATTTACGGTCAAGTTCCCGGTTTGATCCCAACCCTTGTTGCAGCGTTGGCAGTGGTGATGGGACTCAATCTGCTTGGAGTGGTTCGAATTCCCCTTCCAGCCGGGCCTGACCCGATGCGTTGGACCAGCAGGGTGCCCGCTCCGCTTGCCCCGGTGGCAGCCGGGTTGGCATTTGGGCTTGCTGCTTCACCCTGCACAACCCCCGTACTCGCCGTCCTGCTCGGCTGGATTGCCAGCACGGGACGCCCCCTTCTCGGCGTGCTGATGCTGACAAGCTTTGGGATAGGTCAAGTGCTGCCTCTCCTGCTTGCGGGCAACTTGGCAGCCTCCCTGCCGCGCTTGCTGGCGTTACGTCCCATCGGCCGGTGGGTTCCACCGATCAGTGGCGTGATCCTTCTTGCCACAGGCACTCTCACCTTGTTAGCGAGATTGACCTGATCCGATGCCTGCACTTCGCCGACTCTTCGCGCTGCTCTCCGATCTTCGTTTGGCGATCCTGCTCCTTCTGCTCATTGCAGGAGCCAGTGCCCTTGGGACCATTCTTCCGCAGAACGAAGCGCCTGATTTGTATCTCGAGCGTTTCAATGCGGACCCATGGCTCGGATTGATCAACGGCGAGCAGATGTTGCAACTGCAGCTGGACAGCATCTATTCCAGCGTGTGGTTTTTAAGCCTTTTGGCTTGGCTGGGGTTGGCCTTGATCCTCTGCAGCTGGCGTCGTCAATGGCCAGCGCTGCTCGCCACCATGCGTTGGATTGACTATCGCCAACCCAGGCAGCTGAGCAAGTTGGCACTGGCCGAATCAATTCGCTGTTCCAACGGTGCATCGGCCCTAGACGCGCTGAGTTCCCACCTCCAGCAGCAAGGCTGGGCGGTCCAGAGGCATGAGGATCGCCTTGCGGCGCGCCGCGGCGTGATTGGGAAGGTAGGCCCCCTGTTGGTTCATACCGGCTTGGTCCTGCTGCTTATCGGGGCTGCATGGGGAGCACTGGCTGGAAATCGCTTGGAACGCTTCCTTGCCCCTGGCCGAGCTCTCGATCTTCTAGACCCGTCTGGAAACAACAGGCTCTCGCTCACCCTCGAGCGCTTCGCGATTGAGCGTGATCCAGCAGGACGCACCGAACAATTTCGCTCAACGCTGAGGCTCGATCCGCCAGGAGGCCCCTCAGAGCAGCGCATGATCAGCGTGAATCATCCACTCCGCTATCGAGGGATGACGGTCTATCAAGCGGATTGGTCGCTGGCTGCGATCACCGTGCAAATCGGTAAGAGCCCTGAATTGCAATTACCTCTTCGGAGTTTTCCCGAACTCGGTGAACAAATTTGGGGTCTGGTGCTTCCCACACGGCCGGATGGATCTGAGCCAGTGCTGATGAGCACAAGCAGCGAACAAGGCCCTGTTCAGGTGTTCGATGCCGACGGGTCACTGCTCGGCAACCTGCGACCTGGCGGAGCATCCACTGAAATCAAAGGATTGCCCCTGAGGGTGGCCGACATCATGCCCGCCAGCGGACTGCTCCTTAAGCGTGACCCTGGCGTCCCACTGGTTTATGCAGGCTTTGCGATCACACTGCTTGGCGGAGGACTCAGCTTGATCGCAACCCGACAACTCTGGGCCGTGCTTGACCCAGAAACCTTGCAGCCATCCCACAGAAAGCTGCACATCGGCGGACTATGCAATCGCAATCTCGCTGGCTTCGCTGCTGAATTACCAGTCCTGATCAGCAGGGTTGACGGCTCCCATGACTGACCCTCACAACCGTGTGAACGTTGCCACGAGGGTTGAAATCAGCTTCTAGCTCCATCCATACAGGGGCACAGGCCGCGACGAGATCATCAAGAATTTTGTTCGCCACCTCTTCATGAGAGATCGAAGTGTTGCGGTAATGATTGACGTACAACTTGATCGCTTTCAGCTCGACCACCCGAGGTCCCGGCTGATAAATCAAGCGCAACACCGCGAAATCCGGGTAACCCGAGAACGGGCAGAGGCAGGTAAATTCCGGCAATTCGATCGACACCTCATAAGGGCGCCCAGGCCTTGGGTTGTCGAAACAGATCAACTCGGCATCTGCAATAGCCCTTTCGCCATACAGCGGAGTTTTGGTGAGCTCAGTGCCGGGGTTGCTCATAAAACGAATACGGAAATCTTCAGCGCTCGACCTTAAAGCCAGCCATCCACAACCGCTGCGTGGACCTCTATGCTGGTTGATTTGGTATCGATACGTACAACACGTGGGCCGAAATGCAGGCCTAATGGTTATCAGATGGATATGTATGCGATGGATCTCAGACTGATTAGCGAAGGACAGGCCTTCCGACTCCAGCCTGAGAGTGTCCACGGCATGCTCTGGCTCCAAACGCATTTTGAAAAGTCCCATTGGGAGCTTCTGGCTGAGGGCCTTGCCACGCTGAGCCCAGCCAATGTCGACGAGCTGATTGAGGACGCTTCGAACGCCGGATTGAACCTTTCTCCTCTTCCGGCCCTGTCATCTCAGCTCAATTCCTGACACACTCTAAAGACCGATTACTCAACAATTCCATGAAAAAGGTCGAAGCCATCATCCGTCCCTTCAAGCTTGAAGATGTCAAGTTGGCTTTGGTTAATGCCGGCATCGTCGGCATGACCGTGAGCGAAGTGCGCGGATTCGGTCGTCAGAAGGGGCAAGTGGAGCGCTATCGCGGTTCTGAATTCACTGTTGAGTTTCTGCAGAAGCTGAAAGTTGAGGTTGTGATCGACGATGACCGCGTCGATGATGTGATCAACGCCATTGCAGAAGCAGCAAAAACAGGCGAGATCGGCGATGGCAAGATTTTTGTCTCCCCAGTCGAAACCGTGGTACGCATTCGTACAGGCGATCGCGACAGTTCAGCCCTCTGATTGCAGAGTGTCCTGAACCACCTTCCGAACCACTTCATCAGAGAGGTGGTCTTGATCATGCTCGCCCAACCACAACAAGTACTCGTGGTTGCCGGCTGGACCGGTAATCGGAGACCCCACAACTCCCTGGGCATTCCAGCCCAGGGAGTGTGCCGCGGAGATCACTGATGCAATGGCATCCCTGTGAGCCAAACCATCTCGCACCACTCCGCCCTTCCCCACCCGTTCGCGTCCCACCTCAAACTGAGGCTTAACCAGCACCAAGGCTTCGCTTCCCTGCGGTTCCAACAAGGCGCGAATCGCCGGAAGCACGAGTGCCAAAGAGATAAACGACACATCTGCGACAGCCAGGGTGGGAAGAACGTCATCAGGCCCGTAAAGCTCAGCTGCGCTCAATCGACGCAAATTGGTGCGCTCCCTGAGCACAACCCTTTCATCCGTGCGCAAACTCCAGGCCGTCTGGCCATAGCCAACGTCGATGCCATACACCTGACGGGCACCATGTTGCAGTAAGCAATCGGTGAAGCCACCCGTCGAAATTCCCCCATCAAGGCAGGTGCGCCCCTCCACCTGGACAGGGAAAGCCTCCAACGCTGCCAGCAACTTTTCACCCCCTCTCGACACAAACCGAGGAGGCTGCTCCACGATCAACGCAAGATCGAGCAAAACCGTGTGACCTGGCTTATCGAGCAGCTGGCCGCGATGGTCTCTGACCTTGCCGGCGCGAATGAGTTGTTGTGCTTGCTGACGAGATGCCGCCAAACCCAACGTCAGCATATGGAGATCTAAGCGCTGTTTACGAGCCATTTCGACATGAAAGCACCGTGAAACCGAAACAAATACCGGAGTTCCTCCCCGGGTTCAGCAGACCTCCCTGAAGATCTTCGCAAGCCGCACGCAAGTCCGTGTCAGCCAACAACGTCTTCAATATCAAAAGCGGACTCCGCCCATCCCTTCGGGCCAGATTCTGTCGCAAGTCCAGCGAGGCTTCGAACCGCGTCCTCGAGCTCTTGGCCCCAGGCTCATTCGTCACCCTCGACAACCACCCCAAGGATCTCCCCCCCTTTCAAGTGATCGAATGTCGGGGAGGCCTGTGCTGGGTCCGTCAGCAAGCCTGGGGACAGAATGTTCAATGGGAAGTGGAGCATCGCCGCCTCACCTCTGCTTAACGCCACACGCCATATCCCAGCCTTCAGCGCCATACATTGGTTGAGTTGTCGCCACGCGCTGGCCCTTGATCGAGAGATACACCCTGCCCGAGATGGGCGAGATCTGGACAGACCGGGCCAAATACCAAAGTTGGCTGGATGTTGAGGTTGCGGCCTGTGAGGCCAACTGCAGGCTTGGTCGTGTCCCCAAGGACGCGATGCAAACGATTCGCGAACAGTCGGCGTTTGAACCGGAGCGGATCCTTGAGATCGAGGCCGAGGTCCGCCATGACGTGATCGCCTTCTTGACCAATGTGAACGAGCACGTTGGCGATGCAGGGCGTTACATCCACGTCGGCATGACCAGTAGCGACGTCCTTGATACAGGCCTAGCGCTGCAGTTGAAAGCCTCCGTCGCTCTCCTGCGCCAAGAGTTGGCGGCCTTGGACGCCGCGATTGCCAAGCTGGCGGTGGAACACAAAGCCACCGTGATGATCGGCCGTTCCCACGCGATCCATGGAGAACCGATCACCTTTGGCTTCAAACTGGCTGGCTGGCTGGCTGAAACCCGCCGCAATGGTGAACGTCTGGCTCGCCTGGAGCGTGATGTGGCCGTAGGCCAGGTGAGCGGAGCGATGGGCACCTACGCCAATACGGATCCAGAGGTGGAGAAGATCACCTGCGACATTCTCGGCCTCACTCCCGACACGGCGAGCACCCAGGTGATCTCTCGCGATCGCCACGCGGACTACGTGCAGGTCCTAGCCCTGGTTGGGGCCTCGCTCGATCGCTTCTCCACCGAAATTCGCAACCTGCAGCGCACCGATGTTCTGGAGGTCGAAGAAAGCTTCGCTAAGGGGCAAAAAGGCAGCTCGGCCATGCCCCATAAACGCAATCCGATACGCAGCGAACGAATCAGCGGGTTAGCGCGCGTGCTGCGCAGCTACGTGGTGGCAGCCCTGGAGAACGTGGCTCTCTGGCACGAACGTGACATCAGCCACAGCTCAACGGAACGGATGATGCTGCCGGACTGCTCTGTGACCCTGCACTTCATGCTGCGTGAGATGACCGCCGTCATCTCTGGCCTCGGGGTTTACCCAGAGAACATGGTCCGCAACATGAACGTCTACGGAGGCGTGGTCTTCAGCCAACGGGTCCTGCTCGCCCTCGTGGATGGGGGAATGAGCCGGGAGGATGCTTATCAAGTGGTTCAGCGCAACGCCCACAGCGCTTGGAACACCAACGGTGGTGACTTCCGCGCCAACCTTCAGAGCGATCCTGAGGTCAGCAACAAGCTCAATGCAGACCAACTGGCGGAGTGCTTCAGCACCGAGCTGCACCAAGCCAACCTGGGGGTGGTCTGGGACCGACTCGGACTCTGAGTGAATGTTCTGGACTCCTTATGCCGACTGGATTTATGTGGTGGTGAGCGTGAGTGGGATGCTGCTCATCATCGTGCTGGTGCTTCGCCCTGACGCCAAGTCATGACCCAAACAACTAGGACCGAACACGACAGCATGGGACCGGTCAAGGTCCCCTCTGAGGCCCTCTGGGGGGCACAGACCCAGCGGTCTCTCCAAAACTTCGCCATCAGCGATGACCGCGTTCCTATTGATCTGATCCATGCCTTAGCGCAAATCAAACAGGCGGCGGCGATTGTGAACGCTCGCCTGGGCGTGTTGGATGACCACCGACGCGACCTGATCGTGAAGGTGGCTGCTGACATTGCCAAGGGGCATCACGACGATCAGTTCCCCCTGAGGGTTTGGCAAACCGGTAGCGGCACCCAAACGAACATGAACGTCAATGAGGTGATCAGCAACCTGGTATCCCAGGGCGAAGGAGAGCCTTTAGGCAGCCATCAGCCTGTTCATCCAAACGATCACGTCAACCGTTCTCAGTCGACCAACGACGCCTTCCCAGCAGCGATCCACATCGCTGCCGCCGCAGGCATTGAGCACAGACTGTTGCCGGAAGTCCAACGTCTGAGCGAAGCTTTTGCCGCCAAAAGTGAGGCTTGGCAAGACATCGTGAAGATTGGCCGCACCCATCTGCAGGACGCGGTGCCGCTCACCCTTGGCCAAGAAGCGTCGGCCTGGCGGGATCAACTCGGCAGTGCCGGGAAGCGCATTGAAGCAGCGCTGCAGGAGCTGTACCCACTCCCGCTCGGCGGCACCGCCGTTGGAACAGGCCTGAACGCCCCGGAAGGATTCGCCGACCAGGCAGCGACTGAACTGGCGCGGCTGAGCGGCTTGCCCTTGGTCTCGGCACCAAACAAATTTGCGGTGATGGCAAGCCATGACGGGCTGGTGAATGCCATGGGCCAGTTGCGACTCCTCGCGGTGAGCTTGCTGAAGATCGCCAACGACCTCCGTCTCCTCGCCTGTGGCCCACGTGCAGGCCTAGCGGAGCTGCACCTACCTGAGAACGAACCCGGTAGTTCGATCATGCCTGGCAAGGTGAACCCCACCCAGTGCGAGGCGATGGCCATGGTTTGCACCCAGGTGATCGGCCTCGATGCAGCCGTTGCGATGGCCGGTGCCGGAGGCCACCTGCAAATGAATGTCTACAAACCCCTGATCGGCTTCAACCTGCTGCAAACCATCAAGCTGCTCACCGATGCCTGCCATTCCTTCCGAGTGGCCATGGTGGAAGGCATTGAACCCAACCGCAGTCGCATCCAACGCGATGTAGAGCAATCCCTGATGCTCGTGACGCCACTGGCCCCTGTGATCGGTTACGACAAGGCCAGTGCGATCGCAAAATACGCCCACGAGCAAGGGACAAGCTTGCGCGATGCAGCCCTAGAGCTGGGCTATGTGAATGCGACGGAGTTCGATCGAATTGTCGATCCCGCGGCCATGACGAACCCTTGACCCGTTCAGGCCGCCCGTTCAGTCGCTGCATTGAGGCCACTGGATTCGGCAGCCGCGGCCTTGAGCAGCTGATCAGCCTCCGCCACGGGGAAGCGATTAATCGCGGTTAAGGCCGCACGGGCGTTCTTGCGCAGCTGCTCACTAATCGCCTCGCAATAAGGCACCTGGGCCAATAAATCCACCGTGCGCCGCATGATCCGCACCACATCTCCTTCATCCAACGAGGTGTTAGCGATCAGATCATTCCAGGTTGTCCCCTTGGCCCAAGCCTCCACCAATCCCATCAATTCAGGCTCCCACCAAGCTGGCACCACCACCTTGAAGCGGTCCTGAGCCCGCAAAAGCTCCCGACGGATCCCCGACAAATCATGCAGGGCCTCTTCTGCAAGAGGAGGCGCCGGGAATGCGCTCCAAAGATCTGGCCGATTCACCTCCGTGCTGATGGCCTCAAACACTGCGGCCAGTTCTGCTGGAGGCAACTCGTCGAGATGACCGCTCATCAGTGCCAGGCCAAGCCAGAGCTCGTTATCGCCACGAAGAGCGGCAACGGTGCGACCGATCTCCGTAGGTTCCAACGCATCCAGGCAGCCAAAGTGCCGCAGGATCTCAATGAGAGCCAAAAAGGTCTCCCAGTGCCGGTTGGAGCGGTGATGGAGCAATTGCTCGCGCTCACGAATTTCATGTTCAAGATCTTCCATGCGTCTCCGGTGCTTCTTGAGTTGCTTGCGATCCCCCCAGCGATGAGCCGGATGCCCCTCTAGCTGATCCTCCAACTCCTGGACGAGGCGAACTTGCGACAACACTTCGCCAGCCAAGTCGTACTGAGCGGTGGTCATGTCATGACGCCTTGCCATGTGAGCCACCGCCAAAGCCAAACGGCCACTGTCCTGATCGCCATGACGGAGCTCACCAGCACGGCTGAGATCAGGCGACGTCACGCCATCAACCTGCAAACAACTCAATTCCGCATGCAAACTCACCACCCCCTGGCAGGGCAACAGCATCCAGACGTTGTCCTGCGTTAGGCAAAGCAACAATGGGAACTGCCCTGGGCCATCGCATTTCTCCACGATCACGGCCGGCGTGACCCCTCCTCGCAGCCGTGGAGATTTAAGGCTCACCAACGTTCCAACGCTTGCGAACTGGAGGGCAATCGTGAGTTCGTGGGCCAGGGTTTCTTCTGCCTGCTGCTGAAGAATCCTGAGCAGTCGCCTCTCCTCGCGGACACGGCCACGCTGTTTTTCGTAGTCCTCAAAGTCTTCCCAAGGCACGTCACCAGCCGTGCCTTGCAGTTGGGCAAGCTGCATCTGCAACGCACCCAGATGGTCTTCTTCCTCCACCAAATCCAAGCTGGCGAGGTAGCGACCAAAGCTCCGCTCTACCAGCTCTCTGGCCTTGGCCAAGTCATGTCGCTGCAGCAGGTTGAGCACCATGCCGTAGCTGGGGGTGAATTGACTCACCAAAGGATCAGAAGGGCTCGTGGCCAGCTGAGCCGCCTCACGCACCCCCTCAAATCGACTCTGAACAGTCACCACATAGCCCTGGGTATCTAAGCCGCGACGGCCGGCGCGCCCAGCCATTTGCAGAAATTCACTGGCCATGAGGGGGCGATGCCCCCGTTCGGTGCGCTTCGAAAGGGATGCGATCACCGTGCTGCGCGCCGGCATATTGATGCCCGCTGCCAATGTTTCGGTGGCAAACACCACCTTCACCAACCCCTGCTGAAACAACTCCTCGATCAGCTCTTTCCACGCAGGCAGCACGCCGGCGTGATGGGATGCGATCCCACGCAGCAAGGCATCAGCATGCAAACCATCGCGAACGGCCTCCGGATTTGCGGCTGTGTAAGCCTCAAGCCGGTCCCGAATAATGGCTTGCTCAGCCTCGCTGACCAGGCACTGCACCCCTAGGTCGCGAACAGCCTTGTCACACCCACGGCGACTGAAGATGAAATAGATGGCGGGGAGCATCTCCCGTTGCGCCATTTGCGCCACCACAAAACTGATCGGCGGTGCTTCCGGCTGAGGCGGTCTTGGCGAGCGACCTTTGCGCTTGTGCCCTTTTGGCGCACGCCAAACCTTGCAATTGGGATGGATTCCAGTCCCCTGTTCATTCAAAAGTGGATGGAGCCCCTTGGCACTACAAAAACTGAACTGCAGAGGGACAGGACGAAAATCACTGAGCACCAGACGCGTTGGACCGTGCACCTTCTCGATCCAATCGGTGAGTTGCCCCGCATTGGCAACGGTGGCGGACAACGCCACCAGTTGGACAGAAGGCGGACAGTGAATGATCGATTCTTCCCAGACGGTTCCCCGCTGGGAATCATTCATGTAATGGCACTCATCGAGCACGACCGACTCCACATCGGCAAGCGGATCGTCATGCTCATCCGCTTCTGCGTACAGCATGTTGCGGAAAATCTCGGTGGTCATCACCACCACCCGTGCCTCGCGGTTAACGCTCAGGTCACCGGTCATCAGGCCAACATTTTCAGCCCCAAACTGTTCACGAAAATCGCGCAGCTTTTGATTGGATAAGGCCTTGAGCGGTGTTGTGTAAAAGACCTTTTGGCCATGGGCAATGGCCCGATGAATCGCGTACTCGCCCACCAGCGTCTTGCCTGATCCCGTGGGCGCACTCACAACAACGGAATGCCCTTGATTCAAGGCATCAATTGATTCCAACTGGAACCCATCCAAAGGGAATGGGAACAGCTGGGAAACATCCGGTGACACCATGTTCGGATCCTAGGGATTGTGCGATCAGAGAGCAGCAAACTGACTCCCATGAGCAGCCCGTCTCAAGCACGCCGACGCCAGCTACGCACCTGGAGGCCCAATCCAGATGGATCAGGGCTGCTGCCGGTCAACGCAATCGATCAAGAAGGGGAAGCGTCGCCGTGTCTGGTGGATTTAGCCAGCAACGATTACCTCAATCTGGCTCAGCACTCAGAGCTCATCGCGGCAGCGACAGAAGAAATCAAACGAAGCGGCGTGGGGGCCGGTGGGTCCAGGCTGGTGAGCGGCAGCCGCCCGGTGCATGACCAACTCGAGCAAGAGCTCGCGCACTGGTTGAATCGAGATCGCGTTCTGCTCTACCCAAGCGGCTTTCAAGCCAATCTTGCCGCCGTTCTTGCCCTTGCCGACCGCCATACGCCAGTTCTGGCGGACCGGCTCTGCCATCACTCCCTCCTCACAGGCGTGCAAGCCAGTGGTGCCAAGCTTCAGCGCTTTGCCCACAACGACCTCATCGATCTGAACCGCAAGTTGGAGCGCTGCCGGGATCGACACCCAGAGCAGCAACCCTTGGTGATCACGGAGAGCCTGTTCAGCATGGAGGGCACCAGTCCCAACCTGAGTGCCATGGCAGAGCTCTGCTCCAGCCATGCTGCCCGACTCCTGGTCGATGAAGCCCATGCCCTGGGCGTCCTGGGGGATGGGGGACGTGGTCTCAGCCATGCCTTACCGACCAAGGCCGTCACCCTGCTCAGTGGCACCTTCGGCAAAGCCTTTGGAAGCGGCGGTGCGTTTCTGGCCTGCGATGGAGATCTCGGCGAAACCCTGCTCCAAACCAGTGGCGCCTTTCGCTACACAACAGCGTTGGCACCACCCCTTGCCGCGGCCACTCTTGCTGCATTAACGCTGATGCAACGCCATCCCCATTGGTCGACAGAGCTCATCGCAACGAGCCAGCACTGGCGCTCCGCTCTCGCTGCCGCTGGTTGGACGCGTCCAGGTGGGGTCGGTCCGATTCTCCCCCTGGTGATCGGTCAAGACCAAGCAGCCCTCGACCGCCAACAAACCCTGGAAGCCGAAGGGCTGTTGAGCATTGCCATCCGCCCCCCCACCGTGCCCGAAGGAACGGCACGACTCCGTCTGGTGGTGCGTCGGAACCTGCCCGATGGGACATTGGACGCACTGCTGCACGCCCTTTCTTTGGGCTGATAGGACCCGATGAAACAGGTCATCGCCATGCATGGCTGGAGCGGGGACAGCCATTCATGGGTGTCCTGGATCCGGCATTTCAACCATCACCACTGGTCTTGGCAAAGCGGTGAACGGGGTTATGGCCAGCGGCAGGAGCACATGCCCTTTTGGCAAGACGACCAAGAGCCAACAGAACGGCAACGCCGCGTGGTGATTGCTCACTCCCTAGGACCGCATCTGCTCCCGGATGCCGTGCTCGCCCACGCCACCGATGTGGTGTTGCTGGCAAGCTTTTGCAGATTTGTGCCGGAAGGGCCAAAAGGTCGTGCTCTCAAAACCGGTTTAAAAAGCATGCGCCGCTGTCTTGGCAGCGACGCTGAAGCCGAGATGCTCACGAACTTTTTAAGGCGGGCGGCAGCGCCATCGCCAGCAGACGGCCTTCCACGCGGCCCCATCCATGAGGGGCTGTCGCACGAGGGCCGTCAACGCCTAACCGACGACTTGGATCTGCTCATCGCCAGCGCCGAGTTACCGCTTGGGCTGCAGGCATCCAGCAGAGTGCTGGTGGTCGAAGCAGAACAAGACGCCATCGTGGTGCCTGCCGCCAGACAGGAACTGCGCGATGCCATTCAGACCCGCCTCCAGCATCCAGCGGAGCACTGGTTCATGCCCGGCAGCGGGCATGCCCTGTTGGTGCCAGATCTTCTGATGCGCATCCAACGCTGGCTTGATCAGCCCCCTAGAGGGCGATGAGCAACACCTGGGGAGAGAAGGTTCTACAAAGCTTCGATGGCGCCGCAAGCGATTACAACCGGGCCGCCCGTCTGCAAACGGCCATGGCCTGGCGACTCGCCGGGCACTGCCAGCGACTCCCCATTCCAGCCGGACGATGGCTGGATCTCGGGAGTGGAACGGGATTGCTTGCCGATTCCATCGAACAACGCAACCCCGGCAGGGTGGTGGAGCGCATCGATGGAAGCCCGTCCATGCTGGCCCGCAACTCCCGTCCAGACCACACGCAGCTGTGGGATTTAAATCAGTCCCTCCAAGCCTGGGACGACGCTCCAACGCTGATCGCCTCCAGTTTCTGCCTCCACTGGTTGTCCGATCCCGGCATAAGACTGCAGCACTGGTTCGAGTGTTTAGCCCCAGGTGGCTGGTTAATCGTGGCGCTGCCGGTTGAAGGTTGCTTCCCGCAATGGCACGCGGCCGCACGCCAAGCGGCCGTCCCCTGCTCAGCACTGCGCTTCCCAACCAGCGAAGCGTTGATGGCGTCGTTACCCAAACAGCAGATCAGACGCCAACAGCAGCTCCGCTTCAGCGAACAAGCGAGCCAGATCACAGCTCTATTGCGGCCCATGCAAACCATTGGCGCGGGCAGCAGCACGCGCTCCGCTCTCAGCGTGAAGCAATGGCGTCAGCTGAGCGCCCACTGGCCTGAGCGTTCTGCTCAAGGGCAAGTCAGATTGACCTGGTTGATCCAAGTCCTGGTGCTCGAGCGATGACCACGCCTCCGCTTCGATTGGTGATTTGCGGAACCGACACCGATGTCGGGAAAACGATTGTCAGCGCCCTCTTTGTTCAAGGCTTAGAAGCCACCTATTGGAAGCCGGTCCAAAGCGGAACCGAAGGCGGTGGTGATCGTCAACGGGTGATCGATCTTCTCGAGCTTCCACAGGAGCGATGGCACCCAGAAACCTATGCATTTCAAGCTCCCGTCTCTCCGCACTGGGCTGCGGAACGAGAGGGAAAATGCATCGATCCAGACCAACTCCAACTGCCAGCCATCGCTGGGCCGTTGGTCGTGGAGACCGCTGGAGGCCTGATGGTGCCACTCACACGCCAGTGGTTACAAATCCAACAATTGGAACGGTGGCAGATTCCGGTGGTGTTGGTAGCCCGCAGTGAACTGGGCACCTTGAACCACACGCTTCTCAGCCTGGAAGCCCTAAGGAAGCGGAACATTCCGATCCTTGGGCTGGTGATCAATGGTCCTGCCCATGCCGACAACCCCCGCACCCTGAACGAACTCGGCCAGATTCCTTTGCTGTGCGAATTACCACCGCTGGAGCAACTCAATGCCGCGGCCCTTGCTAGGCAATGGCATGTTCAGAATGTGAAAGCTAAGGTCGAAACCGAGATCAATCGTTTACAGGCTTCGAGATGAATCGCCGTCAGACCGGAGCCGCCGTGGCTGTAGCCCTCCTTTGCGCGGGGATTTTGGTGTTATTCACCGACGTCGAAGTCGGACTGGTGCGTTGGTTTAACTGTGGCCCGATCGCCACGGAAGCGGAACAAAACAGTGAGATGTGCCGCTGACATCAGCAGAGACGAATCCATCCACTGGCAGCTGCGACGACGAAGTGCCTCAGAACCACCATCCCCACCTTTGGCCTCCGTTCACCCAGGTCTCGACAACGCCTCCCTTAGAGAGAGTGCTTCGCGGAGAGGGTGCCCTTCTTTATCGCGATGAAGGGCCTCCGTTAATCGATGCAATCAGCAGCTGGTGGGTCACCTTGCATGGGCATGCCCACCCTCATGTCGCAGCTGCCATCGCTCGTCAGGCCGAAACCCTTGAGCAGGTTATTTTTGCTGAATTCACGCACCCTCAAGCGGAACGGCTCGCCGATCGCTTAGCAGCCAAAACCCGATTGGAGCGGGTGTTTTTCTCCGACAACGGTTCCACCGCCGTTGAGGTGGCACTCAAAATTGCGATTCAGTGGTGGCACAACAAGGGAGAGCCAAGGCAGCAGGTCATCGCATTCGACGGCGCGTATCACGGAGATACGTTTGGAGCGATGGCCGTCGGAGCACGCAGCCTGTTCAGTGAACCCTTTGACCCCTTGTTGTTTCCGGTCGCCCGCATCCCATGGCCGGCAACATGGTGGGACGACGATCAGGTTGAACAGCATGAACAAACGGCCCTGAACCAGCTCGAACAAGCCCTCAAGACACCCACCGCGGCGGTGATCCTCGAGCCGCTTGTCCAGGGCGCGGGAGGCATGAGCATGGTGCGTCCAACCTTTCTGCAAGACGTAGAAAAGCGTGTTCGCAACGCTGGAACCTTGTTGATCGCCGACGAAGTCCTGACAGGATTTGGGCGTTGCGGCGATTTTTTGGCGACCCAACGGGCAGGGGTCAAACCCGATCTCGTCGCGCTATCCAAAGGCCTGACCGCTGGATTTCTTCCCATGGGAATCACCATGGCCAGCAGCGCTGTTTTCGACGCCTTCGTTGGCAAGGACCCGAGCTTGACGCTTTGGCATGGCCACAGTTTCACCGCCAACCCCCTGGGGTGTGCGGCAGCGAACGCCAGTCTGGATCTCCTCGAAGCAGAACCAGAGAAATACCTGGGGTTTGAGGCGAGACATCAATCGCGCCTAGAGGGATTGGCACGCCACCCAGGCATCAAGCGTGTTCGCGTAACGGGGACCATCGCAGCCTTTGATCTCGTCGTCACAGACCAAGAGGGTTACCTCAACCCTGCTGGGAAAGTGCTGCGCCGGCTGGCGAGAGACCGGGGCGTCCTGGTTCGGCCTCTCGGTCAGGTGGTGTATCTGCTTCCACCGCTTTGCATCAGCGATGAGCAGCTCGATCACTGCTACTCCGTGCTCCAGGAAGCGCTCGACATTCTGCAAACACAAGCCACGAACTGAGTTCTCAGGGCCCTAGACGCAGGGCCGCCTCGACATCAGCGCGGGACAGTCCATAGGGGAACAGGCAGGGGCGAGGCGCCTCATTCGGACTCCAGATCACCGCGAGATCCGTTTGTTGCAGACGGATCTCAGCCGTCCATCCCTCCTGCTGCCATGACCAGCCACACGGATCGTTGTCTAGCCGCTGCGCTCCAAGCTGCTGGAGCCAATGCTCAAGAGCTTGGAGCGAGTGCTGATTCAAAGGAGTTTCGGCTGGAGGCATCGACACCATCAAGGACTTCCTTAATCAACGGCTCGTCTTGAGTCTGCTCGGCCACCAGCCAACTGGGCTGAACCTGAAGCTCCATGCCCCGACTCCAGGCGACCCCAACTCCCAGCGATAGGCACAAAAGCAAGGCCCCGAGCAACATCAACAGCGACAACCACTCCCCACCTGAAAGGGGTCGCCGCTCACCAATCGCCGTTGCAGAAGACACGGCTGGGGATGGCAGCGGAGCGTGCTGCTGTTGCCAGAGCTGATCCTGCTGGATTAATTGAGCGTCATAGAGCCGCCGCAACGAGGGATCCGCCAACTGGTCATAGGCCTCACGCAACAGCTGAAATTGGCGCGCTGCTTCCGCGGCCGGCAAGGTCGTGGTGTCGGGATGAACCGACTTACTGAGCCGTCGAAAGGCGCGACGTAGCGTCTCGGCGTCGACTCCACGGCCGACTCCCAACCGTTCGTAATGGGTCGAGGCCGACATCAGGTCTTCTTCGAGCCGAATCACGAAGGTGCATTGTAGGAAGAGTCGCTGCCCTGGCAGCCATGCCAGAAGCAAACACCTTTTCTGAGGCCGGGCCTGACCTATGGCACTGCCTGGGTTGGCAACCCAATGACACCCAGCTCTCGCAACTCAAAGAGCTGCAGGCCCTGCTGCGCCATTGGAACAGCAGGGTGAACCTCACCCGTTTGGTGGAGAACGAAGAGTTCTGGATCGCCCAGGTGTTTGACAGCCTTTGGCCTCTTGAAAAGGAGCTACGCACCCCCGATCTGACCCGTCGCTGCATCGATGTAGGAACGGGAGGTGGGTTCCCTGGACTGGCTGTCGCCATCGCCCTACCTGGGACCACGCTCACCCTTGTCGATTCCGTCGGCCGCAAAACTGCGGCGGTGGAAGCCATGGCCAACGCGCTTGGATTAGGAAAGCGCGTGGACGTGCGCACCGAGCGCGTAGAGGTGACCGGTCAGGAGCGGGCTTGTCGTGGGACGTTCGATTTAGCGATGGCCAGAGCCGTCGCCAAACCCCCGGTGGTAGCCGAGTATCTCGTGCCCCTTTTGAGCCTTCAAGGCCAGGCGCTGCTCTATCGCGGCCATTGGAGCGCCGACGACGAAACAAACCTCAAACGAGCCTTGGTTCCACTCAAAGCCAAACTTGCCGACTGCATGCAAATCAACCTGCCGGCTGGTCGAGGGCTGCGCACGTTGGTTCGCATTGAGCCCTTGGCACCCTGCCCCAAGATCTATCCCCGACCCGTTGGTCTACCCAGCCGTCTGCCCCTGGGGGATCAGGCTGACGACAAGCGTTCCTGAGGAACGCCTCCCACCCGTTCCTTTAACCCCCTCAGGATGCCTGGAATCGTTTCAGCCCAGGGGCTTTGGTTCAAAACAGAACGGAGCTCACTCTCGCTGACCTCCTGATCGAAAGCATCGGCGTTCGCACCAGGGGCCCAATGTCCTGCATGACCAAGAATTCCATAACGAGCCTGGGCATAACTCTCTAGATCCCAAGCTTCCATCAAATTGTGGAGCCAGAGCAACACAGGGAGGTTGATCCCCCCTGGCGTGTCTTTCCAATGGGGCAACCCCTCACGCCAGGTCATCAGCCAAGGTTCACCAAGAGCCCGCAGAGCTTGCGCATGCAAACGGTCTTGAATCGGAGCGATCAGCGCTTCAGCGCTATCGAGTTGCCCCACAGCTTCAAGATGAAGATCAAGATCACCCGGTCTAGATGCGCCAACACTGATGGTGTGAACGCGGGGATCACGCAGGCAGAACAGATCGTTAAACACGATCGGGTGCAGGGGAGCGCAGAGCTGCTTCAAAAGCAGTGAAGGGGTATGCAGATGGCCACCTTTATCGGTGGGGCTAATGATGAACACGCCCATGTCGTGACGTTGAGCTGCGTTCAACGCGGGGGCGTTGTCTTGCCGGATGTAATACCAATGCAAATTCACGTAATCGAAGGCATCGGAGTTGATCGCAGCTTCGATGACACTGGTTTCGCCATGGGTCGAGAAGCCCACATGGTCGATCCGGCCCTCTCGCTGCCAGCGGCGAACCACCTCCATACAGCCCCCTGGTCGCAGCGTTTGCTCCAGATGATCCAAGCGGTTGATGCCATGGATGGCCAACAACTCAATGCGCTGAACGTTTAAGCGCTCCAGGCTGAGTTCAAGCTCGGCTTCAAACACCGCAGGGTCCTCCCTAGGCGGCACCTTGGTTTGAAGGATGCGATCTGGATCAGGGGCAAGGGGAAGGGCCCAGCCCAGTTGTCGTTCGGAGCTGCCGTAATGACGCGCGGTTTCCAGATGGTGAAACCCAAGCTCTACCGCACGGCGGAGGATGACCTCCACCGTGCGTTGAGACTCCTGAGTAATCCCGTTCGCCTCAAGATCCGACCAGCTTTGCTGAAAGCGCATGCCCCCCAAGGACAAAACGGGCATGGCCAGCTCTGTGCGACCAAAGCGTCGTGTTGGCAAAGCCGGGAAAGCCAGGGATGACATCGCAGTTCAGTCTTGAGACTGCCGAGGAAGAATCCGTCTTGGACGAGCCGGTGAGGGAAGCCCTAGGGGAAGAAGCTCCTGAGAATCCAGCTGCGCTTGGAGGCCCTTGAGGTCGTCAAAGGCAACCCAGTGAATGCAGTCCACAGGGCAGGTTTCAATCGCCTCTTGAATTCGCGCAGAACTGTCCCCGTCCTGGCGAACCGCACGGGAGCGCCCCAAATGCGGCTCAATGATGAAGGTGTTGCAGGCCACATGAGCGCAGTACCTGCAACCGATGCAGACAGCCTCGTCCACCCAGACAGCTTTTTCGGCGAGGGCACCACCCAGTACGGGTTCCATCCCTGTGGATTGCTGATCATCCTCTAAGGAGGACGCGCTGTAAGCAGCAGCGGGATTACCGGTCGAGTCGTTCACGGATTGCCCCCCGCCCGCTGCGAATCAGGCATCCCAACGGGTCACGACCAGTTCGATTGATCCATCCTGGCAATCGCGCTGTTCGGCAACAGCGAAGCCCTCGGTGAGGGAAGCCTTCAACACCGTGTTGAGGGCATAGCGCTGAGTGAGACGAGACAAGAATCTCTCAACTGGCATGGACTGGCGCCACAAATCCAGATCGGTCACGAACTCATAGGCACCATTGGCTTCGTTCCAAACGAACCCGAAATCAGCAGAGTCTTGAACGGTCACCGATAGCTCAGCCTCCACGGTTTGGCCGCGATATCCGCGAACGGAATGGCCTCCCTGTTTGGGCTCATAACCAAGATCTTCAAGAGCGGAGACCAAAGACTCCCGCTGGCGAAGTTCGGTTTTGACAGTACTGAAATGGGACATCAGGAGGGCTCGACGAACTGGGACTGGGACTGGGTTTGGGTTGTGACGTAGGCATCAGACGTTGGCTGCCGGCGTTCCACCGTGCCTAAAACTGATTCCAACCGTTCCGTCAGTTGCAGACAAGCGTCGCCTTCAACGCCTTCCACCTGCTCCTCGACGCGGCCATCCGGACGAATACGGAAACGAAGCGTGCGCTCAGGCATGCACCAGACCCAACAATGAACAGATGTTAAAGGCGAGAACGCGAAGCTGATGGGGGGTCGTGTCAGTTCGTCCGATCAGCTAAACAATCCCTCGTCCATCAAGGTCTGCAGTCGATCCAAAACATCGGGGGATTCCATCTGCTCAAGAGCCGTGCGGGCTTCATCGCGAACAGACCTTTCACAATCTTGCAAAAGGGCACGCACAAACACCTCGATCACCTCGAGGCGACGGGGTTCAACAAGATGCTCCAGCAGGCGGCCGAGAGCCCAGATGCAATTGCTTCGCACCACGGGTTCACTGTCGATTCGCAAGCTAATCAGCAACTGGCCAGCCGCCGGATCGGCCTTTGCCGCCGAGGTCACACCGGCTTCAGCAAGGGACACCGAAGCCCACAAGCGCACCGCTGCCACATCGGTTTGCAAGGCGCGAATCAAGGGATTCAACACCGGTGCATCGGGGTAATTGCCAAGGCTCCAGGCCGTGGCTTTGCGCACATAGGCATTGCTGTCATCTTGCAGCAATTTCAAGAGGGGTCCTACAGCAGGGGGGGAGGGATTCCGGCCGAGGGCGTAGACGGCGCTCATCCGCACAACGGGGCACACCTCTTCAAGGAGAGGCAGGAGCAGTGGAACCGAGCGGGGATCTCGATGTTCACAAAACACGCGCAACCCTTGGAGCCGCTGGTCATGCCCTTGCTGCAACCAATTCAGGGCCTCATCACACTGGCGAATGGCCTCTAGGGCGTCCTGCTCTGGATCGTCGAGATCGATTTCATCGAGGGGATCACCCACCTCTTCTGCTTCAAGCTCACGGGCGAGCACATCCGGATCGATAGCCAGATTGGCCACACGTGGTTCACGATCCAGGGGCAGGCGATCGGTCATGGCATTGATCGTAGAAGCATCAGGTCAACTGACCGGAGCTGGCGCAAGCATGTCACCAGGCAACCAGATGCGGGCGCTCACTGCAAACAAAGCGAGGCCAAATAAAGCCACGATCAGAACAGGAAGAATGGTGCTGCGAAAAAAACTCACGGTTCCGGTTTTCAGTTCATTGTGAAGGGTGACTAAACGGCTAGACGGGAATGCCGCCCGCGCCAGAGCAGCGAGAGGGAGACAACCGTGAGGATCAAACCGGACCAACCGGCCACTTGCTGATGAAGAAGGAAGGCACCCGACCCAAGCAACGCCCCGAAGAGAACACAACCACTCAGCAAAAAACGAGTGAGCAGATCTTGCAGCGATTCAGAGGCCTCCACCTCACAGCGACGCCTCCAACGACTCCAGCCAGGCCCAGGGGGCTGAACGCGCTGCACGAACCGCTCCAGCACCTCCGCTGATTCCGGAGGGGTGATCAACATCACCACCACCCAAACCACAGCGGTGATGGCCGTGGTGACCATCAACCTGAGCCCGTAGTCAGAAATTTGAAGAACGGGAATCACAGACGTGGCCAAGCCAACAAAAAATCCACACACCATCGATGACAGCTCTGCTGCAGCATTGACGCGCCACCAGAACCAACGCAAGACCAGGACCACTCCAGGTCCCGTACCGATCGCAATCACCAACCGGAACACGGTGCCGATGCTGTCACTGATCAAAGCCGTTAACACCCCTAACACCAACAAAAGAACGCTGGTTCCCTGTCCCACCAAGAGCAGCTCTTTCTCGGAAGCGTCAGGCCTGACAAAACGCTGATAGAGGTCATGGGTGAGATAACTCGCGCCCCAGTTCACAGATGTGCTCACCGTGCTCATAAAGGCCGCCACCAAGGAGACCACCACCAGGCCAAGCACAACAGGGGGGAGGTAGGCCACCGCCAAAGCCGGATAACTCAATTCCCAGTCGGCCTGATCGGGCAGCAGTACCAGAGCCGCTAAGGCCACCAACACCCACAACCAGCTGCGCAGCAGGTAATTGACCACCAGAAACACCCAGCCCGCCAACCGCGCCTGGCGTTCATCGCGGGTGGCAAGCATCCTTTGAATGAATTCACCACCGCCATCACTGCGTCGGAAACTCCACCACTGCACCGTGAGGTAGGCCAAGAAGGTGGAAGCACTGATGCCCGCCCCACCAATCCAATCGAAACCAGCATCGGTCCAGCGCCAAGGAACCAATGACAACACCTCGGGACGACCCAAATCGTTGAGGCTGCTCAGCAGAGCATCCATGCCACCGGCGGCATGGATGGCAGCCCAAGCCACAGCAAAAGCACCCAGCATCGCCAAAATCAGCTGAACAAAATCAGTGATCACAACGGCCCACAGGCCACCGGCCACCGTGTACACGAGGACCAAAACAGCCACGATCATGAGCAACAGGACCGTGTCGGGGAGACCGCCGAGTGCTGGAACGGGCTGATCGGACACAATCCCTAGCGCTTGCACCACCTTTCGCATCGCCAAGAACGCATAGCCGATGCCGATGCAATTGATCGGAAGAGCAAGCAAAAAGGCTTTTGTGCCCCGCAGCCAAGCCGCCGTGGCTCCTCCATAGCGGAGTTCGGTAAAGGCAGCGTCTGTGATCACACCGCTGCGCCGCCACAGGGGCGCAAACACCACCGCCATCGCCACATGAGCAAGGCCAAACCCCCACCACTCCCAATTCGCCGCCAGGCCTCTGGTGCCAACCAAGCCCGCCACATATAAGGGTGTGTCGATAGAGAAGGTGGTGGCCGCCATCGAAGCGCCTGCCAACCAACCGCTCAAGCTGCGCCCAGCAACGAAATAGTCCTCTTCACCCTGATTGCGTCGAGCCAACCAAAGCCCGAGGAACAACGTTCCGATTAGGTAAAAGACCAGCAAAAACCAGTCAATCGGTGCCATCGGATCCAATCAAGTCTGCTTCTGCAGTCTCCTCTAAGACCGTCGATTGCGACGCAACTGTCCACAAGCTGCATCCTGATCCAAGCCGCGGCTAGCGCGCAAACTCACCGCGACGCCACGACGCTCGAGGACGCGCCGAAACCCCTCAATCCTCTGGGCTGTTGGTCGCTGAAACTCCTCTTCCTCAATGGGGTTGTAGGCAATCAGATTCACGTGGCTCTGGAACCCGCCCACCCGATCGGCGAGTTCGGCTGCGTGGTGCGGATGATCATTGACTCCACCCAGAAGAATGTATTCAAAACTCACCCTCCGACCCGTCTTTTGGAGGTAGTAACGACAATCATCCAAGAGGGCCTCGTAGGGATAGGTCTTGGCCGTGGGAATCAACTCCTCTCTTAAGGGTTGGTTGGGGGCATGAAGGCTCACGGCTAAGGTGAACTGAGCGCGCCCCAACTGTTGGAGGGCTAAGTCAGCAAGCCGGGGAAGGGTGTGTGGCACGCCAACGGTGCTCACGGTGATCCGACGCTGACCGATGCCCAGATCGTCATTGATGCAGCGAATGGACTCGAGCACAGCCTCAATGTTGAGCAGGGGCTCACCCATGCCCATGAACACCACATGGGAGGGACGACGCTCCATCACCTCTCGAATACTGAGCACCTGGGCAACAATTTCATGGCCCGCTAAGGAACGTTGCAAGCCTCCCTTACCCGTCGCGCAAAAACGACAGGCCATCGGGCATCCCACCTGGCTCGATACACAGACCGTGAGGCGTTGATCAGTAGGAATACCTACCGTTTCCAAGGTTTCGCCGTCCTCGGTACACAACAGCAATTTTGTAGTGGCATCAGCAGCGACCCGTCGCTCTTGCTCATGCAAACGGCCCACGGATATCCCCTCGTCTTGAAGGGATGCGCGCCAAGCCTTGGGGAGCACCGTGATGCCTTGAAGATCCCTAGCCCCCTTGGCGTAAAGCCAATCATGGAGCTGCCGACCGCGAAATGCGGGCTGGCCCTGAGCGACAGCCCACTCCTCAAGCTCGGACTTGCTTCGACCGAGAAGGGTGTTGATCACCAGATCAACAAGCCATGACCAATTTTGAACTCCACAACCAGCAAGGCAATGAAGCCGAGCATCGCAGCACGACCATTCAGCTTTTCAGTGTGAGTATGAAACCCAAAACGAGGGAGTTTCCGCTTGGGGATCAAAGAGGGCTCAATCATGAGCGACACCGATAAAGAGCAACATTCTGGAGCGGCAAGAGCCGCTCATGCGAACGGGAACGAAAGAATCATTCATCGCTTAAGAGACCCTGCTCCTGCAGATTCTCCACAGCAGCCGGATCCAAAACTTGCTCTTCCGCAAGCTCGTTATCGGCATCTGGACGTGTAAAGGCAGCAAAATTGCTGGCCTCTGCCTCGATGCCATGGCGGCTGCGGGTGGCCTCTAGGTCTGCGGCACTGGGATCGTCAAGCAAAGCCGTCGATTTGGCGGCAGGAGCTGCCGGCATATCCACCGTGTAGTCAGGGCGAAGGTTCTGCATACGGCGGTAGCCAGCAGGATCCTCCGAGAGGATGTCGGGATGAGGACCAGCTTCCGCTCTCAACTCCTCTTCAAAACCACTGAAGCCTGTACCGGCAGGAATCAAGCGACCGATAATCACGTTCTCCTTGAGGCCCCGTAGCCAATCGCTCTTGCCTTCGATCGCTGCTTCAGTGAGCACGCGAGTGGTTTCTTGGAAAGAAGCCGCAGAGATGAAGCTATCGGTGTTCAGCGATGCCTTGGTAATACCCAGCAAAACTGGCGTGAATTCGGCAGGCGCTCCACCCGTAATCGACATCGCCTGATTGGTGTTTTCCACCTGGCGGAGTTCGATCAACTCACCGGGAAGCAGCGTGGTGTCACCAGCATCCTCGATCCGAACTTTGCTGGTCATCTGGCGAACAATCACTTCGATGTGCTTGTCGTGAATCGCCACGCCCTGCGACTTGTAGACGTTCTGCACTTCAGTCACAAGGCGATGCTGAAGCTTGGCGATCGCTTCCTGAGCCGCATCCATCAAGGGCTTGCGGCTGCGCAGGTCTTCAAAGAAGCACTCCAGCAACTCATGGGGGTTGATGGGCCCGTCTGTCAGAAGCTCACCAGCTTTCACCTGCTGGCCATCACTCACCATCACGTTCCGACCAAGAAGAATCGGATACTCAGCGATCGCGTCGTCGGACTCGATCACGGTCACCGTGGTGAACTCGTCGTCTTCGCCCTGTTTGATTTCAACGGTTCCTGGCTTTTTGCAAAGAATCGAAGACTCGCGGGGACGCCTCGCCTCGAGCAACTCCTCAATACGAGGTAGACCCTGGACAATGTCACCGGTCTTCTGACGTTCAAAAACGAGAAGAGCTAATCCGTCACCGCGTTGGACGAGATCGCCATCGCGCACATGCAACAGCGAGTCGGGCGAAATCATGTAAGGACGGCCCAAACGCATCGTGATGGAGCCGTTTGAAACCTGCTCGACTTCACCGCAGCAATCGGAGGGCTGACCAGGAGCCAGCTCTTCGCCATCCACGACGCGCTGACCAACGGTGACGACGGGGGCTCCAGATGTATTGATCATGATCGTGTCCTCAGGCCTTTCAACGATCAAACGCCGAACGGGCTCATCTTCCGTCGCTTCTGGCATCTCAGCGACACCAGCCTGCTTACAGAGAATCTGGGTGGTGGCAACAACATCACCCGCCTTAATGGACTGCCCGTCTTCCACCTGAAGTTCGGTGTGAGTGGAGCCATGGCTGGAGTCTGAAATGGTGTCGCGACGCACCAAAATGCTTTCCAGAATCACGAGCTGGAGTCGTTCGATCGTTTTGGCCCTCTTGTCGGGCACCGCTTCCACGTCCACAGTCATCTGCGGTGTGGTGTCAAACGTTTCCAACATCAATTGAGTACGCAGCAACTCAACGCCCTCAACCGATTTGACCAATTCGTTGTCTTTGAAAGCCAAGCGTTGGGTGGCTTTGATCCCGAGATGGGGTCCATTGGGTTGCTTGACATGACCCAGATCAGGAAGCTGGGCCTCATTTGGAATCGTGTATTCCTCCACAGGACGGAGGAGCAGGCCAGTGCCCTCAGGGGTTTCAACCGCTTGGACAAACACCATCGTTTCGGTACTGATGCCCTTAGCGATCGCTTCTCCTGGATTCACCATGACGCCATCGCCCTGGAAACGCTCAAGCGCTTTCTTTTCCGTACAGAGATGGAAACTGCCGCTACGAACAATAATTTCGCGAAGAATATCGTTCTTCTGAGTCACACTCACGATCCCTGCAGTCTGGCTGAAAATATCCTTCACCACTTCGGTGCCGGCTTCAATCCATTGACCGTCAGTAATCATCAGCAAAGAAATATCTTTGTTGATTTCATGGGTTTCCTGAGGGATCCACAACAAGGTGCCCCCCTTATTGACCTCATAACCATTTTTGGCTGAGCGCGCTTTCTTAATCGCAAGCCCCGGTGCGAATTTGACCAGGCCACCGGTTTGTGTACGGAAGCGATCATCAGCGAGTTCGGCAATCACTTCAGCGTTGCCGATTTTGCTTCCAGGGATGGTGTTCAGGCGATACCGCGTTCCATCCTTAGCCTCCAGATTCCAGATCTCACCAGCATGGGTTGATTCGCCCAGAAGCTTGAAATCGCGGAGTGTCATTGAAGTGGTGACGATCTGCACTTCACGAGAATCTCCCAGAGCTTCTCGCAAACGAATCGCACCGCCATACTCACTGGCCTGACTGGCTTCAGCCAACACTTGAGCCTCGACAACAGAGCCTCCCGCCGAGACAACAGGCCGAGCGTTTGGCGGCAAGTTGTAGACATCCCCGGCAAGAACCCACATCCGGCCCAGACGCTGAGCTTTGTGGGTGATGTTGCCCTGCCTGTCAGTTACCTCGCGGGGCTGAATGGTGGGGTCATAGCTGACCTGTCCAGCCAGGTCGCAGATCACATCTTTGGTCGCTTTCTCAACGCTCTTCTTAACAGCGCCAGCCGCAATGGTTGCCACGGTCACGTCCGAGGCAATCTGCTGACCGTCATCTACAAACAGCAACGAACCATTGGTGATTTCGATCTTCTGTGGCTTGCCACTTCCGCTGGGCTTAATCGTGAGCAAAAAGTCCACATCGGACTGCTGTGCATTCACACCATGGGGGGTGCGGTAGGGGCGAACTCTTGCCTTGGAACCAAATTCAACGGTGCCTTCCACTTTGGAACGCACCACACCACTCTCAGCCGTTGACACACCACCGGTGTGGAACGTTCTCATGGTGAGCTGAGTACCCGGCTCTCCAATGGATTGAGCCGCGATAATTCCAACAGCTTCACCCAAATCAACCAGCTGATTGTGGGCAAGAGCCCAGCCGTAGCACTTACGGCATACGGAGCGATTAGCTTCACATGTGAGCGGAGAGCGGACCATCACCGTGGTGACACCAGCTGCCTCAAAACGTTTGGACAGCGGTGGATCGATTTCGATATTGCGTTCAGCAATCACCTCACCATCAGCACCAAGCACCTGATCAGCGGTCAATCGACCAACCAGGCGATTGCCAAATCGACCGTCCTCTCCCTTCACCATGATCGAGCGCATGGTGCCGCAGTCGTCCTCTCGAACGATCACGTCCTGTGCGACGTCCACCAAGCGACGGGTGAGATAGCCGGAGTCAGCTGTACGGAGAGCGGTATCAACCAGTCCCTTACGGGCTCCGTACGAAGAAATCACGTACTCCGTAACCGTGAGACCCTCTCGGAAATTGGTACGGATCGGAAGGTCAATGATCTCCCCTTGCGGGTTCGCCATCAGACCGCGCATACCCACCAGCTGACGGACTTGGGACATATTGCCCCTAGCCCCAGAGTTGGCCATCATCCAAACCGAGTTGAGCGGATCGTTGTCGTTGAAGTTCTTTTTGACAGCATCAACCAAGCGCTCATTGGTCTCAGTCCAGGTGTCGATCACCTTGGTATGACGCTCAACCTCTGTGATCACCCCAAGTCTGTAGGACTCTTCGGTTTCAGTAATCAGCTCCTCAGCCTGAGCCAACAGGTCTTGCTTGGCTTCAGGAACTTTGAGGTCATTCACTGAAATCGACACGGCCGCCTGGGTGGCGTACTTGAAGCCGAGATCTTTCAGTTGATCCGCCATCGCCGAGGTGGCAGCGGTTCCATGGTGCTTAAAAGCCCAAGCAACCAGCTGTTTCAGGGCCTTCTTGTCCACTACGCGGTTGCGGAAGGGAGGTGGCGTTTTGGCCAGTGCTCGAGATTTTGCAGCGGCAGCAGCGGCAGCCTTGGCGGCCTTGGTGGCCTTGGTGGCCTTAGCAGACTTGCGGGATTTGGAGGGAGTGGAAGTCATGACAGCGCTTGGATCAGGTTGAAGGGGTAGGCGTTACGAGAGGGGCTTCAGGTGGCTGCCACCGCGTCGATGATCGTGTGATTCATCACCACGCGTCCCACTGTCGTGAGGATGTAACGGCTGATCAGGGCACCGTCTTCGTCAAAGCGATCACGGCGATAGGTCCATTGTTCAAAGCGAGTGCCGTCACTCAGGGTCTCGCTGGTGATGGGCTCTTCACGCTCATCTTCATCTTCAACCTCGCCGTTGAAGCGAACCCAAACCCAGTCGTGCAAGGTAATTCGATTGTCTTCAAAGGCATGAATCACGTCTTCAAGACAGGAGTAGGTGCGGGAGCGATCACCAAACTCAATGGGATGCATGTCGGGCTGCAGTGCCGTTAGGTAGTAAGAGCCCAGCACCATGTCTTGGGATGGCGTGATGATCGGATCGCCAGTTGCTGGAGACAGGATGTTGTTGCTCGCCAGCATCAACATGCGGGCTTCCGTTTGTGCCTCGATCGCGAGCGGCACGTGGACGGCCATCTGGTCACCGTCGAAGTCGGCGTTGAACGCTGGACAAACAAGGGGGTGAAGCTGGATCGCTCTGCCATCCACCAACTTGGGTTCAAAGGCCTGAATCCCAAGACGGTGGAGTGTTGGAGCTCGGTTCAGCATGATTGGGTGACCATCAATCACCTCCTGAAGCACCTGCATCACTTCATCGTCAGCTCGCTGAATCAGCTTCTTCGCTGCCTTGATGTTGTTAACGATGTTTTGACGAATCAGGCGGTGAATCACAAACGGCTGGAAGAGCTCGATTGCCATTTCCTTAGGCAATCCACACTGATGCATCTTCAGCTTGGGTCCCACCACGATCACAGAACGACCGGAGTAATCGACACGCTTACCAAGCAAGTTTTGGCGGAAACGACCTTGCTTACCTTCAATAATGTCGCTCAAGGACTTGAGCGGACGATTATTAGCTCCAACAACCGTGCGACCGCGTCGTCCATTGTCGATGAGGGCATCAACCGCTTCTTGGAGCATCCGCTTTTCATTGCGAACAATGATTTCCGGAGCAAGAATTTCCTGAAGACGGGCGAGACGGTTGTTGCGGTTAATGACCCTTCTATAGAGATCGTTGAGGTCAGAGGTTGCAAAACGTCCACCATCCAACTGCACCATTGGGCGCAGATCTGGAGGAATGACGGGGATCGCATCCAACACCATCCAATCAGGACGAGCATCGGTCGCAATGAAGTTGTCAATCACCCGAAGGCGCTTAATCAGTTTGGCGCGTTTTTGCCCCTTACTGCCAGCAATCTCTTCACGTAATTGTTCAGCAACAGCATTGAGTTCGAGATCTTCCAGGAGCTGCTTCAGCGCCTCAGCACCAATTCCAACAACAGGTTCGTTCTCAATTTCTGAATCTTCTGCATAAATCTCGTCTTCAATTTCAAGCCACTCATCTTCTGTGAGCAACTGCTTGTACTTCAGATCTTTATGATCGCCCGCATCGAGTACCACATAGCAGTTGAAATAAACAATCTGCTCCACATCCCTAAGAGGCATGTCCAAAAGGATGGCCACATAACTAGGGATCCCTTTGAGATACCAAACATGGGAGACCGGGGCTGCCAACTTAATGAAGCCCATGCGGTGACGTCGCACCCGGCTCTCGGTGACCTCAACGCCACAGCGCTCACAAACGATGCCGCGGTGACGGACACGTTTGTACTTACCGCAATGACATTCCCAATCCTTGGAGGGACCAAAAATCTTTTCGCAGAACAAGCCGTCCATTTCCGGCTTGAGCGTGCGGTAGTTGATGGTTTCAGGCTTGGTCACTTCTCCAACCACCTGTCCATTCGGCAAGGTGCGCTGGCCCCACTCCATCACCCGATCGGGTGATGCGAGTGTGATTTTGACGTAGTCGAAGTGGTTCTCTGTACGCAGATTGCTGTTGGTCATTGGCGTTTAAGAAAGAAGGCGGTTGTGTCGATTCGTTCGTTGATCCGTCAGTCCTCGTCGTAATCCGCGACGCCTAGGGATTCGTAGGTAGGCCTGCTTGGGGTGCTGCGGCGTGGATTCACGTCTTGCATCAGGTCGACTTCCTTGCCCTCATCGGTGAATACAGCGATATCAAGACCAAGAGACTGAAGTTCGCGCATCAAGACCTTGAAGGACTCGGGTGTTCCAGGCCGTGGAATCGGCTTGCCTTTCACGATCGCGTTGAGAGCTTCATTACGGCCCTGCATGTCGTCTGACTTAACCGTGAGCAGTTCTTGCAGGGTGTAGGCGGCGCCGTAGGCCTCAAGGGCCCAAACCTCCATCTCACCCAAACGCTGACCACCTTGCTGGGCTTTACCACCCAATGGCTGCTGAGTCACCAAGGAGTAAGGGCCGGTGGAACGAGCATGGATCTTGTCGTCGACGAGGTGGACCAGCTTCAGGAAGTGGGAATAGCCAACAGCCACAGGTTGGTCAAACGGTTCGCCTGTCCTTCCATCTCGCAGCAGGAGTTTTCCTGGATCTTCAGGGTTGTAGATCCAATCTTTTCCTGGCTGACCAGCCGCTTCCTTGAGATAGGCCTGAACCGTTTGTTGAGACTTTTCAGCGCCATACATTTCGTCAAAGGGAACGATTTTGACGCGGCAATCAAGGTTGTGAGCAGCCCAACCCATCAGCAACTCAAACACCTGTCCCACGTTCATGCGACTCGGCACGCCCAAAGGGTTCAGAACAATGTCTACCGGTGTGCCATCGGGCAAGTAAGGCATGTCTTCGCGGGGAAGAATGCGGCTGATAATGCCCTTGTTGCCATGGCGACCAGCCATTTTGTCGCCGACCTGAATTTTGCGACGTTGAGCGACATACACCCTCACCACCATGTTGGCGCCAGGTGGCAACTCATCACCTTGTTCACGGGTGTAAATCCTGACATCAACAACGCGGCCGCGCTCAGTACTGGGGACGCGAAGGGAGTTGTCGCGAACGTCACGGGCTTTCTCACCAAAAATCGCTCGAAGCAATTTTTCTTCCGGGGGCTGGTCGGATTCACCTTTCGGCGTCACTTTGCCAACAAGAATGTCTCCACTCTCTACAAAGGCTCCGATACGAATAATCCCCATTTCATCGAGGTTGCCGAGACTTTCTTCGGCAACATTAGGAATCTCCCGGGTAATCTCTTCCGGCCCTAATTTGGTTTGACGAGCCTCAATCTCATACTTCTCAATGTGAACAGAAGTATAAAGATCATCATTCACCAAACGCTCACTCACAAGAATTGCATCCTCGTAGTTGTATCCCTCCCAGGGCATGTAAGCGATCAGGACATTCTGGCCAAGAGCAATCTCTCCGCCTTCACAGGCTGAACCATCGGCAAGGACTTGGCCGATGATGACCGGATCACCCTGTCGGACGATCGGACGCTGGTTCAAGCAGGTGTCTTGATTGGAGCGCTGATATTTCTGAAGGAAATGGGTGTGGTCGTAGCCCTCTTCATCTCGCACCACGATCGCCGTCGCATCCACGAAGGTAACAGAGCCATTCACCCGTGAGATTGGGACCATGCCTGAGTCACGGGCCACCTGAGTTTCAAGGCCAGTGCCAACGAGAGGACGTTCTGGACGGAGCAAAGGCACCGCCTGACGTTGCATGTTGGAGCCCATCAAGGCACGGTTGGCGTCGTCGTGCTCCAAGAAAGGAATCAGTGATGTCGCCACCGAAATCACCTGTACAGGCGACAGCTGCACATAATCGACCTGCTCAGGCGGAACTTTCTCGAAGTCCTGCCGGTAGCGAACGGGAATCAGCTCAGCCAAGATTTGGCCATCCGCATCGGTCGCAACGTCACCGGGAGCGACGCGACACTCATCTTCAAGGTCAGCAGAGAGATAAATCGGGTCTCCGCTCTTTTGAACGACTCCGTTCTCGACTCTCCAGAACGGAGTCTCAATGAAGCCATATTCATTCACTCGGGCATGGGTCGCCAGAGAGTTGATGAGTCCAGCGTTCGGGCCTTCTGGGGTCTCAATCGGGCAAAGACGACCGTAATGAGAAGGGTGAATGTCTCGTACAGCAAAGCCTGCGCGTTCACGGGTGAGGCCACCTGGACCAAGCGCCGAAATCCTGCGCTTGTGCGTGAGCTCAGCCAAAGGATTTGTTTGATCCATGAACTGGCTCAACTGGCTGGAACCAAAGAACTCTTTGATCGCTGCCACAAGAGGTTTGGGATTCACCAATTGAGCGGGAGTGAGCGAGTCGGTTTCCCCAACCGTCATCCGCTCCTTGATGATCCGCTCAAGACGATTCAAGCCAACGCGAACCTGGTTCTGAAGAAGCTCTCCAACAGAACGAACGCGACGGTTACCCAGGTGATCGATGTCGTCAAGACTTGCGCCACCCACATCAAGCTCGAGATTGATGAGGTAATCGAGGGTCGACAGAACATCCTCATGCGTGAGGGTGCGAACCGAGTCGGGAATCGTGAGCCTTAGCTTTTTGTTGATCTTGTAACGGCCGACGCGACCAAGGTCGTATCGCTTGGGGTCAAAGAAGCGGGTTTGCAACAGCTGCTGGCCACCACTCACAGAAGGTGGTTCACCTGGTCGCAGCTTTTTGTAGAGCTCAAGGAGCGCTTGATCCTCGGAACTAATGCCTTCGTCGTTGGCAGCCTCGATCGATTTCTTGTAGTACTCGGGATGCCTGAGCTTGTCGACAACATCGTTGTCAGACAGGCCCATCGCACGCATCAAGACGTGGGCATTGATTTTGCGTGTTTTATCAACGCGAACATGCAAGAGATCATTTTTGTCGGTCTCAAACTTCAACCAAGCCCCACGATTGGGAATCACGCTTGCGTTGTAAGTACGACGGCCATTCTTATCCTGCTCATCCTTAAAATAAACGCCAGGACTACGAACGATCTGATTAACGATGACTCGCTCAGCACCATTAATGATGAACGTTCCACGTTCAGTCATCAAGGGGAGTTCTCCAATAAAAACTTCTTGCTCCTTGATCTCACCGGTTTCCTTATTAACCAAACGGCAAGTCACATACATCTGAGATGCAAAGGTCGCATCACGACGTTTTGCCTCTTCCACATCGTGGCGAGGACGCTTCAGGCGATACTCACTGCCTACAAAATGCAGTTCCAGCTTGCCGGTGTAATCCGTAATAGGCGAGAAACTCTCCAGTTCCTCGATCAGGCCCTTATCCAGAAACCACTTAAAACTTGCCCGCTGCACCTCCACCAGATCGGGCAGGTAGGTGACGGTCTTGGCGACTTGAATCGCGCTGCTGCTCATGCGGAGACCTGCAGTTGAAAAGTGGGAACAAAGGCCTGAAGAATCGTCAAAGATTCAGAAAACCAAAATCTCGTCGCTACAAGAACAGGCAGCCATCCCAATCAAGGAACGACTGCCGTACTCAGTGGCTTTAGAGGTTTTTGATCTGAACAGATGACGTCGTCAATGAACCGGAAGAAAATGGACGCTTCTGGGGCCGAAGACACAGAAATGCATCTTGGCCAGGCCGATTAAATATCTTACACTTTCGTATCGACTCCAAAGGAGCCTTTGTCAGGGAAGCCCGAACAAGCTTCTGGCGTTGGCGGTGCTGGCATCAGCCACTTCAATCACAGTCTGCCCCCTTAGCTCGGCCACGCGTTCGGCAACTGATGCCACAAAAGCAGGTTCATTTCTCTTTCCGCGCCGAGGGACTGGGGCCAGGAACGGGCAATCGGTCTCCACAAGAAAGCGATCCTGCGGAACGTCTTTCGCGCAGAGATGCGTGTCGACGGCTTTCGGGAAGGTGACCGTTCCACTGAAACTGATGTAGAAGCCAAACTCAAGAAAAGCTGCCATTTCCGAGGGAGTCCCGCCCCAGCAATGCATCACGCCCCTGGGGCAATGGCCGTGGAGTTGTCTTTCACGCAGTTCAGCCAGCATCGGTTCAGCAGCATCCCGGCAGTGAACAATCACGGGCAAATCAAGCTCCACTGCGAGATCCAGCTGAGGCCTCAACACGGAGAGTTGCTGATCCAGATTCTTATCTCGAAACAGATCTAGGCCAAGCTCCCCAATGGCCACAACACGAGAATCGTCTTTCGCAGCGGCGCGTAAAACGTCAACAGTATCGGCGGCCCAATGCTCCGTATCGAGAGGATGCACGCCGACGGAGTAACGCATCTCAGGGAAGCGATCGGCTAAAGCACGAATCGCCGGAATCTCTGAAGGCTCCACGCAGGCATGCAACAGAGAAGTAACCCCGGCCTCTCGCCATCGGGAAGCCACCTCATCCAGATCGTCATCAAACGTGCGAAAGACGATGTGACAGTGGCTGTCGATCAGGGTTGGAGTGGACATCAGATCAGGACCCGAAACGCGCCTTCAGGCCCCATTGTGCCGGGATGGGATCAGCTAACGCTTGGCTCGGTAGCGCGCTTGACAGCCGTACTCAAACGAGACTTTTGATGCGCTCCGGTGTTGCGGTGCATCACACCACGCTTGACCGCTTTATCAATTTTGCTGAATGCTGCATTGAGGCTGGCGTTCAACGTGGTTTTGGCCTCATCGCCTGGGGCCTCGCTGTAAGCACTGCATGCAGTGAAACAGCGCTTCATGAGGGTACGCAGCGCTGATTTATACGCCTTGTTCTGTAAGCGATTGCGCTCGCCGATCTCGACGCGCTTTTTCGAAGACTTGTTATTGGCCACAGAGCCGGATTTCAGTTCAACAATCCGTGACCATAACCCACCGCGCTGCAAATCATCGAGCACATGGTTCAAGGGCCACGTAGTTTGAGCAAGAACGACGATGAGGTGACGAGAGTGCTGAGCAATGAGCATCCGCCTGCCGGTCTCATGCGCTGCATCAGCACCGCTGCGCAAGCCGAGCAGGAGCTCGATCGGATCGCGACCAGAACCACCGGAGCGACCCAACGCGAGGCGGAGCAACGGGTCCAAGAGATTTTGGAGCAGGTCAAGAGGGAGGGAGACCAAGCTCTCATCAGCCTCACAGAGCAATTTGACGGCTTCCGCCCAGAACCTCTTCGCATCGATTCAAACCTGCTGGAACAAGCCTGGAAGGACACCCCTGTCAATCTTCGCGATGCCTTAGATCTCGCGCACCGACGCATCCAAGATTTCCACCAGCGCCAACGTCCCACTGACCTCAGCGTTTCCGGGGTTCACGGAGAGCAGCTCGGTCGACGTTGGCGCCCAGTCCATGCAGCCGGCCTCTACATCCCAGGGGGTAGAGCGGCCTACCCCAGCACGGTCTTGATGAATGCCGTGCCAGCCAAAGCTGCGGGCGTGAAGCGAATCGCGATGGTCACCCCTGCTGGGGCCAACGGATTGATCAACACCACCGTTCTGGCAGCAGCTCACATCGCTGGGATCCGCGAGGTGTATCGAGTGGGCGGTGCACAAGCGATCGCAGCTCTCGCCTATGGAACAGACACCGTCCAGAAGGTCGATGTCATCAGCGGACCAGGAAATCTTTTCGTGACCTTGGCCAAAAAATCGGTCTATGGCCAGGTGGGGATCGATTCTTTGGCAGGTCCGAGTGAAGTTCTGGTGATCGCTGACCAAACAGCAAAACCAGAACTGGTGGCGGCTGACCTCCTAGCTCAGGCAGAACATGACCCGCTTGCTGCCGCCATCCTTCTCACCACGGAAGAGGAGCTCTCTCGTTCCGTCCCAGAGGAGATTGAACGTCAGCTTGCCTCCCATCCACGAGAAAGCATTTGCCGACAATCCTTAAGCCAATGGGGTCTGATTGTGACTTGTGACAGCCTTGAAGATTGCGCCAGTCTCAGCGATCGCTTCGCTCCAGAGCATTTAGAACTCCTGGTGGAGCGACCAAGAATGATGGCTGATCGCATTAACCATGCAGGGGCCATTTTTATTGGCCCATGGAGCCCGGAGGCTGTCGGGGACTATCTAGCAGGGCCCAACCACACACTCCCCACCTGCGGCGCCGCCCGATTCAGTGGGGCACTCAGCGTGGAGACGTTCATGAGTCACACCTCCCTGATCGAGTTCAACAAGGAAGCCCTTGATGCAACCGGGGTGGCGGTGGAAACCTTGGCCATGAGCGAAGGTCTCCACAGTCATGCCAATTCAGTGCGGATCCGGCTTCAGTGAACAGCCTTAACCCACACGCTCCAAGCTGCGGACTCCGGCAACGCCATCACTGATTTCACCCACAAGCACTTCGTCAGCCAGGTTGACGAACAGTCCGTTCTCCAAGACACCTGGAAGGTTGTTGATGTCACGCTCGAGAGCAATCGGATCAGAGATTCCAGCTTCAAACCGAACATCCAGAACAAGATTGCCCTGGTCGGTCACCACAGGGCCCGCTTTACGCGTTGCCATTCGGAGCTCTGCAACGCCTCCCATGGATTTCAGACGGGATTGAACTTGCACCCATGCGCCTGGAAGCACTTCAACAGGCAAGAGGAAGTCGAGATTTAAACGCTGCACAAGCTTTGTGGAATCAACCACGACGATGAACCGTTCGGCGTGGTCAGCGACCAGCTTCTCTTGCACATGGCAAGCTCCACCACCTTTGATCAGTTGGAAAGCAGGATCCACTTCATCGGCACCATCGATCGCCAAATCAATGCGATCAATCGCGTTCAAAGCCCGCAAAGGAATCCCCAACTCAGCAGCAAGAACCTCTCCTTGAAACGACGTGGTCACGCCGACAATGTCATGAAGCTCACCTGCTGCCAGTCGCGCCCCGAGGCCTTGAATCATCAAAGCGGCAGTGGAACCCGAGCCGAGGCCAACCACCATGCCGTCACGAATCTGTGCAACGGCCGCCTCCGCGACGGCCTGCTTCATTTGAGTTTGGAGATCCGACATCGATCAGCTGCTGAGGGCGAGACGGTAGCAAGAGTTCTCAGCTCATTCCTGGCAAAGGAGCCGGTTTCACCGACAGCTGCAGATCTCCCCCATTGCGCAGAATCTGCAACAGCAACGGCTGATCAATTTCCGCTTGGTCCACCTGTTTCAACAAATCCTGAGGATCTCGGATGGTGTCTTCTCCAGCATGAACAATGAGATCACCGCGCCTTAACCCGGCACGTTGAGCAGGGCTGTCGGGCAGAACCGATTGCACCAAGGCACCAGAGCGTTCCGGCAATTCAACGAGAGCATTCGGATCACGGTTGTGATCTCGCGCAATACGAGCGGTGAGAGGCACAAGTTGGACTCCCAAATAAGGATGCACAACCTCACCATCTTTTTGGAGTTGCTCAGCCACTCGGGAGGCCAAATTGATCGGGATCGCGAAACCCAATCCGGCCCCAGGACCAGAACGCACCAGCGTGTTGATCCCAATCACCTCCCCGGTTGCATTCACAAGGGGTCCACCGGAATTTCCAGGATTAATCGCGGCGTCGGTCTGGATCAGATCGAGACGCTTATCGGAAAAGCCGAGGCTGCTGATATTGCGATGAAGACTGCTGACAATGCCCAACGTGACCGTTCGTTCCAGGCCGTAGGGAGTGCCTAGCGCAATGGCCCAATCACCAACTTCCAAGGCCTCAGAGTCTCCCAACGTTGCCGGAGAGGGCAGAGCCCGACCAGACAGACGGACCAGCGCGAGATCGGTGACAGGATCTTGACCAATCACTTCCCCGTCTCTCTGTTCCCCATCAGACAACGTCACATTGACAGTGCTGACTTGATCAACGACATGGGCATTGGTCAACACCAGGCCACGGCCATCGATCACAACCCCTGACCCCTGACCCCGCTGACGCTCAGGGCCGATCCCATAGCCGGGTTCTCCCAGGAGGTCTCTCAGGAGAGGGTCAATCAAGTTCGGATCAAAAGGCTGCCGTTCGATCAGGCGCTCAGTGTCTATCCGAACAACCGAAGGTGCCACTTCTCTGACGGCATTCGCCACAAAACTATGTCCATCGGCTGAGAAGGTCAGTTCGGCCGCTAGAGCGGGGAAACAAGAGCCGGTGAAGAAAGAAACGATCAACAAGGTTGCGAAAAAACACCCTCGAATCAATGGGAGAGACTTCATACCAGCGGCGAAGGGCGCTAACGCATTGGATTATCACGCTAATGGCCATGCGCAAAAGATCAGAGTGGAGCCAGCTCTCCATGAGCATCTCGAAAGAAGATGACTTTCACATGCAAATCCAACCCTGCATGGCCACACAGCAAACAAGAGAACAGGTTGTAGGGCAGAAAACCCCAAATCATTGCTGAGCCTAATCAAAGCGGTTTGCTGCCACCAGATGAATCAAGGTGCCCCACAAATCATGGTTGAAAGATGGTTTGACATAAAGGAGGAGATAACAAGACTCCTCCTACACATCACGCCTTGGGAAAAGGAGAAACAGATCAAACTTAACCAGAACTCCCCATCAAGCTGAAAGGAATCGTTTCCAAAAGCAAAAAGGGAAACAAAAAAATCAACAGACTCCGAAACATCAGCCAAACAAGTCAAACAAAAAAGTTGTCACCTGTAATCTCAACACCACTAGCTGTAATATCCGAAGATACAGCATTAAAGTTAACGCGAATCTCTCCATCCGCTGGAATCATTGAGGTCCAAGATTTTGGAGTTAATGTGACTTGCGTTGTACCATTCCCAAGATCCTCCGTTTGAAAATCACCACCCCAACCCTGGAAATTATTTGCATTGGCAGCGAAGGAAACACTCCAATCCTCTATGTCACTATTTGTAGTATTGGCAAGAATCAGATCTGCGCCGAAGCCACCTCCAGACCAAGTCATACCCTCAATATCCAGTTCAATTCCATTCTGAGAAGGGTTCATCATCATTCCAGTAATTGGATCTGACGCCGAACCTATTACAGGCATATTCATCTCTCCCTGTTCCATTCCTGGCATCGTCATACCCCCCAAATTCATCCCAGACATATTCATTGAAGACGATGTCTCATTAAAGAAATTAGCTGGAGTAATCGCGACGTCACCAGCTGTTATATCAGTAGATTGAGCATTGAAATTCACGCGAATTTCACCATCGGCAGGGATTGTTGCATTCCATGCTTTGGGCGTAAGAGTCACCTGCGTTAAACCATTTCCAAGATCCTCCGTTTGAAAATCACCTCCCCAACCCTGAAAGCTATTGGCTTTAGCCACGAATGAAACACGCCAATCCGTCAAAGACTCATTAGACGGATTTTTAAGAATCAGATCAGCACCAAAGCCACCACCAGACCATGTCGTTCCCTCAATATCTAATTCGATTCCATTCTGAGTTGGCCCCATAGACATCATGACATTCTGCATAGCTTGCTGAAAGCCATCACCTCCAGGCACACCCGTAACCGACTCGGAATTCATCATCATTCCGGCAGGCATATTTCCCACGGTCATCAGCAACTCGGCGCTTTCTTCCTCTGTTTGAGCGACACCTGGGATCGTTCCATCGTTGCGAACAAACTGGCCTAAGCGCTCCTGAAAGCCATCCGTAGGCCCGCCCTCAGGCGTAAAAAGACCTTCTCGACTCACCAAAGTCAACTGCTCTGGAGTAAAACTAAAGGCGCGATCTAGAAGATCTTCAACAATTTGATCAAAATGAAATTCTATATTTTGACCGATGAGATCCTCTCGCTGAACATTAGTAAATCTGAAGCTTTGACCAATAGGCTCTGAACTAATCACCATATCAGGACCATCGTTTTCGACCAAAAGCCGCTCACGGGTTCCGAAATACAAAAAACTAATCTTATCGGTGATTGGATCAAAGCCATCGACAACTGTTTCGCCGATGTTTTTTTCATGCGAACGAATATATACCGTGTCACCAGCAATTACATTACCGCCAGCATCAAAAGCAGGCCCTAGCTTATTTTCCCATGAATACACACCACCGATATCTCCCCTGAGATGTTCATTTCCCACATCAGCAAAATTAGCTGGAGAAAGATCACTCCAACGAACACCCTCAATGCGCTGAAATGAGTTCGGCTGCCATGGATAAACGATCGTAGCCGTGCCGTCTACATCATTCCCAAGAATCAGACTATGAACTGAGATATTGCCAAAATCCAGCTGATCAGACGATGGATCGAATCCAGTGATGTCTTGACTGAAATTCCCAACAGTGAAAATGGCCATAATCCAGAAGTTCACTTAGAACATATCAATTGTGCTGACTAACAAAAAATTTTTAAACCCTTCATTCGCAGGGTTTATCGAAGCACTTGAACATACCTATAAGCTGCACAGTCACAGATAAGACGTCTCCGAGAAATGTCCTGTCACATCCCATCAACACACCGTTAAGCGTCATGAGCAGGAACCAGTCAGCAACAAAGAATTGGGCATCCCTTGAATAAATCTGCTGGGTCATCGTTCAGCAATCCCATCCAAAAGGAGCCTTAGCTGACCAAGCGACGCCGTATCCCTTCGACGGCGGCCGCAGTCCGATGACGCACATCAAGCTTTCGCATGATTGATTGCACATGGCCCCGTGCCGTCGTTTCCGCAATTGTCAGCTGCTCAGAAATTTCGCGATTCGTCAGGCCATCACAAATCAATTGCAAAACCATGCGTTCACGTATTGATAAGCCATGCGCATGCGGATCACCTTGTTGAAACAAAGACGCACTCAAAAACGGATCAACAAATCGTTCCCCATTCAAAATCGAATCCCATGCATGAATAATCGCGTGCAAATTGAGACGTTCTTCTGCGAGAACCACATTGGACGGACCAGAAAGGGCCTCACGGACGAGAGTGGGGTCCTCACTTTCCAGCAGCAAAACCGTTTCGATCGGAGCCTGAGGCAAAGACCGCAACTTGAGATCCTTGACCAAGTCCACCCCACGACCTTCATCAAGAACCTCGCTCACGCACACCAAAACTGGTCCTTTCGCTGAATCGAGACTGTCCAATGCGTCCTGAGACGTTGTTGCAACCCCAATCAAACAATGAGATTGCTGCTTTGAAAGTTTAAAAAAGAGCCATACCACGAGCCAAGCCAAAGGGCGGTTGGAGGTCGCCACCAAAATGCTGTGTGGACATGGAGAGATCTCTAATTGATCAATCAAAGATTGAATGCTGTCATTTAATTCAATCAGCACGCTCTATTACTCTCCATATCAAATTTCAAAACAAGACAAAAGAGCTTGGGGAAACAACTGAGAACCAGCTTTGATGCAAGGCATTCCTAAAAACAAGTGTTCAACCGGGGAAAGCCTTTATTAATCGCACCGCTACCAAAAAGCGGTGCAGAAAAGCAATGGGGAAAAGAGATGGAGAAACCTGCTCAGAAGCAGGGACGACACTGGTCAGCGGAACCGTCAAAAAATCGAGGCCAATTTAAAAAACATCCCCAGCATACCAACCGAATCAAAATAGCACAAAAATGCATCACTATATTGTCATTTATTTTTTAGCTTATCGCAATCATGCCGCTATTCTATTTCGGCAACCACGTCAACGTGCCAACAACTCAAAGCAGCAATAAAAAGAAAGCCGCGCAGGATGATTCAGTTGATTTTGCCAGAGCAAATATCGAAATACTTTAGAAGCTATCAGCTGTTAAACACAACCTAAAGACCGAGAAATTACATCTTCTGTTGAGAACAAGACAGCAACACAGAGAGGGGAGGCATCTTCGTTCACTCTTGACAGCTCAGCAGCACTAACTTGACCATCCATTCATCAAAGGAGAGAAAGCACCATGCCTTCAAGCCAACGGCTGAGATGCGAGCTCTGTCAGATCGAGATCAATGAAAATGCTGCTCAAGGCGATGAGGTCAAGTTCAGTCGTGGTGCCACCGGGAGTCGCAGCAAACTTTGGGCCCGCGTCTGTCAGTACCTGAAAACAGATGAACAGAAGGCTGCTTGCATCAATCAAGACGCATCCCAACGCGGCACCGAGAAGCCTGGTGATCGCTACGAAGAAATCGCACCTGTCGAGGTCGGAGGCACTCAGGCCAAAAACTGATCCCGATCGTGCATGATCCAATCCTCAACTGGCGTCTATCTAAATTCATGTCTATGACTACCTTTAGGTACGATGTCAACGACCGATCATGCGCTTGCTCAAAGCGGCCGCTACTGGCCTGATCGCGCTCACTTCGGTGGGCCTTGTGGCTTGCCAAAAGTCAGCTCCCACCAGCGACAAAGGAGCTTCAAGTCAGGCAGGTAATGTATTTGAGACAGGAAAGCTCAGGGCGGTCGTTCTTGACGATGTCCTCCCCATGGTTGACGAGAACGATGGGAAATATGAAGGCCTTTCTTTCGTCGTGCTCAACGCGATCCGCGATCAGCTGAAATCAGCCTCGGAGAACACGTCCGATGACATCGTGATCGAGCCTGTTTCCATCAAGTCTGCACAGGATGGACTGAACAAAATTCGCTCCGGAGAAGCCGATATTGCGTGTGGCGTTGCCTTCACATGGGAACGACAAAGAACCCTTACTTACAGCTTGCCTTTCGCAACAAGTGGCGTTCGTGTCTTAGCCCCTAAAGGCAATGACGGAACACCAGAAAGCCTCAAGGGCAAAACAATTGGTGTCGTGAAAGACACGGCAGCAGCAGCCGTGCTGGCTAATTCCGTTAACGATGCCCAATTCCAATTCTTCTCAACCCCCACAGAGGCCCTTGCAGGTCTTAAGGACGGAACCGTTGAATTCCTGGGTGGCGACACCCTTTGGCTGAAAGCAAGCCGTCAAGCCACAGCTCCGGATGCTGATCTTGTCCCCACATTCCCTTACGCAAGATCCAGCGTGGGCTGTGTTGTCGCGGACACCACTCCTCACCTTCTGAATTACAGCAACTTGGCCATCGGTCGCATGCTGACCGCTTACGTGGATGACAACAAAGACGTACGCACAGCCGTCAATCAGTGGATTGGTCCTGATAGTCAGGTTGGACTCAGCGAAAACATGATTGGCGATTTCTTCACCATCGTGCTCGCAACGACAGCTGAATTATCCAAAGGCTCCTGAGCCCTAGTCCCTAACTCCATTCACATTTCACGTCACCCATGAACAAAACAACCCTGCTGAGCATCGCTGCAATCCTCGCCTCAAGCTCAGTGCTCACTGACGCCTCCCACTCCGCTGTTCTCAGTGAGCCCGACCTCGGGAATGCTCTTGAACAGCGCATTGAAAAACTCTCCCATAACGCTTGGGCACGCTTGGAGACCAGTGATCACAACACTGGACAGTCGATTGCCCGCGCTTGGGGCAACGGCAACGGCCGTGCCTTCGCTAACGGTGGTGGTGCTCGTCGAGGCTTCGCTAATGGCGGCGGCGGCGGCTTTGGCAATGCCTATCGCGCAGGTTTCGCCAATTGGTGAACCACGCTGATTACGGACCCATTGGCCTCTTGGTGATTCAGGCCACATCACTCTGCAATCTCGATTGCAGTTACTGCTACTTGCCTGATCGCCAAAAACGCCGGATCTTTGATCTCAATCAATTACCTGTCTTGCTGAACAGGGTGTATGAGAGTCCCTTTTGGGGCCCTCATCTTTCAATCCTTTGGCATGCAGGCGAGCCCCTGACGTTGCCCTGCAGCTTTTATGACGATGCCACTGCCATCGTGCGTGAGCAAACGGCTGAGCTGCAGGAGCAAGGGGTTCAGATTGAGCAGCACGTGCAAACGAATGCCACGCTGATCAACGACGCCTGGTGTGAATGTTTTAAACGCAATCGCATTGTTGTTGGGGTGAGTGTTGATGGGCCGGAAGAGATCCATGACTCCCATCGCCGATTTCGGAATGGGAAGGGCTCTCAGGCTCTAACCATGCGTGGCATTCGCAAGCTTCAAGAACAAGAAATTCCCATCCATGCGATTGCCGTACTCACCAGTGCTGCCATGGAAGATCCAGAGAAGATTTACTCCTTTTTTCGGGACAATGGGATTCATGATCTCGGCTTCAATGTCGAAGAGCAGGAAGGCGTCAATGCCAGCTCTTCCATGCAAGGAATCAGCCGAGAAAAGCAATATCACCACTTTTTAAAATGCTTCTGGGAGTGCAATCAAAGGGACAGTTTTCCGATTCGGCTTCGTGAATTCGATCAAATCACCGAGATGATGATCAGCGGTCAAAGACTGCTTCAAAACGAAATGAATCGCCCATACTCGATCTTGAGTGTGGATTCAGCCGGTAACTTCTCCACGTTTGACCCTGAACTGTTATCCGTTGAAACCCAAAAGTATGGGTTATTCAACTTAGGCAATATTCGCGATCAATCTCTTGTCGCAGCCACTGAAAGCGAGACATTTCAGCAATTGCTTCAAGACATGACCGCGGGCACAGCGCTTTGCAGAGATCAATGCGATTACTACGGCTTTTGCGGAGGCGGAACTGGAAGCAACAAGTATTGGGAGCATGGAACCTTGGCCTCAAGTGAAACCTGCGCCTGCCGCTTTTCAACCCAAATTCCAGTTAAGGTCCTTCTCGAACAAATTGAAGATCAGGGTGTAAAAACACCCTAATTATTTCAACAGCAAATATGTTTTCTCTGGCACTCAAAAGCCGTCGATCCACATCAGCCATCGGCGTCGTCGCGGCTTGCTCAACGCTCATTTTTGCTCACGCACCAACAGCTCAAGCAGGTTGCACGTTCCTCATGCCAATTGGTGGCAATGGCGACGGCCCCAAGCCTTACATCGTCAAAAAGAAAGTTGAGCGTCCGAAGGGCCTCATCGGAAAGGCGGTGGGTCGGACTAACTGGAACACCGATTTTGTGGTGAATCAGCCTTTTGCCTCTTACAAACTCTTCTTCACAGCAGATTCAACCGATAGCAACCCTGGCTCTTACCCAATCGAAGCCTTCCTGAAATTTTCAGACGGCAGCAATTTAAAAGTTGTCAACGAATTCATGAAGCCACCAACGGGCACGGGAGCCCAGTTCGGGCCATTTCAGTCTCCTTCCGGGAAGGCCGTGAGCCAAGTGAATTTCAGAATTGGCGCCAACAACGATCCTGGGGCGACCGGATTCAGTTATCGCATCTCCGTACAGGGCTGCGACTGATGGAGGAAGGGGCAATCAACTACATTGTTGATCGGCTTGGTGAGTTCCTCTTTTAAGGGGGTGATCGCAGTATCAACCATCGGGCCAATGCCCGACTCTCCCTCCGATTGTCCTTGCCCCATCCTCTGCTCCCAGCACTCAAGGAATTGGCCTCTGCCACAGCAGTAGGCCACGGATTTGAGCTGGCTAACTTGCAGGTCTTAGCCCACATGCAACCCATGACGGTGCAGATCCAAATTCGCCGTTCCAGCGGAAAGGATGTGACCCTCGATGATTGCGCCGGTTTCAGTGCACCGATGGGACAAGCCCTGGAGAATTCTGCTGTTCTCAGCGAGGCTTATGTCTTAGAGATCAGCAGTCCAGGGATCGGAGAACAGCTTCAGTCGGATCGCGATTTCCAGACTTTTCGTCGCTATCCAGTCGACGTGATTCAACGTGATGCCGAAGGAACTGAGCAGAAACATTCCGGGACCCTCTTGGAGCGAACGGAAGACCACGTAAAGATCAGTATTCACGGGCGAATTAAACAGTTTTCGCGAAGCTCCATCATTTCTGTAGTGCTCACCAGTCCCACAGGCTGATGCTTTAAGCCTCTTTCCAACCTCACTCTCCTCCAAGACTTTCATTCCCGTCCTCGATGGCTCTCGTCCTTCTCCCCGGCCTCAGCAACCTGATCGAAGACATCAGCGAGGAAAAGAAACTCGCCCCTCAGGTCGTTGAAGCTGCCTTGAGAGAAGCTCTCCTCAAAGGCTATGAGCGCTATCGACGCACTCTTTACTTAGGGATCAGTGAAGATCCTTTTGACGAGGAGTATTTCAGCAATTTTGATGTCGCCCTGGATCTCGACGAAGAGGGCTACAGGGTCCTCGCCAGCAAAATCATTGTTGACGACGTCGAGAGCGAAGACCATCAGATTGCCTTAGCCGAGGTGATGCAGGTGGCTGAAGACGCCCAGGCCGGCGATACCGTCGTCCTGGACGTCACGCCCGAGAAAGAGGATTTCGGTCGCATGGCAGCTGCCACGACCAAACAAGTGTTGGCTCAAAAGCTGCGTGATCAGCAGCGACGGATGATCCAAGAGGAGTTCGCTGATCTTGAGGATCCGGTCCTGACCGCACGCGTGATTCGATTCGAGCGTCAATCGATCATCATGGCTGTGAGTTCAGGCCTCGGCCGCCCCGAAGTGGAGGCTGAATTACCCAGACGCGATCAGCTCCCCAACGACAACTACCGAGCCAACGCCACCTTCAAAGTCTTTCTGAAAGAGGTCAGCGAGGTCCCACGCCGTGGGCCTCAACTCTTTGTGAGTCGAGCCAATGCGGGATTGGTGGTCTACCTCTTCGAGAATGAAGTTCCTGAAATTCAAGAGGGCTCGGTACGCATCGTTGCTGTCGCCCGCGAAGCCAATCCTCCATCGAGGTCGGTAGGACCTCGTACCAAGGTGGCTGTCGACAGCATCGAGAGAGAAGTCGATCCTGTTGGAGCTTGTATCGGAGCCCGGGGCTCGCGCATTCAACAGGTCGTGAATGAACTCCGAGGCGAAAAAATTGATGTCATCCGCTGGTCCCAAGACCCCAGCCAATACATCGCCAACTCGCTGAGTCCGGCGCGCGTTGAAGTAGTACGACTTGTGGATCCCGAGGGGCAACATGCCCATGTTTTAGTGCCACCCGATCAATTGAGTCTTGCGATCGGACGAGAAGGCCAAAACGTTCGTCTTGCGGCTCGATTAACGGGTTGGAAAATCGACATCAAGAATTCAACGGAATATGACCAAAGCTCAGAAGATGCTGTTGTTGCTGAGCTCATCACCCAAAGAGAAGAGGAAGAAACCCTTCAACGCGAGGCGGAAGAGCGCCTTGCCGTGGAACAGGCTGCCAGGGCCGAAGAAGATGCCAGACTTCGTGAGCTCTATCCCCTTCCTGAAGACGAGGAGGGATCCACGGAAGATGGAGAGTATTACGAAGACACCGAAGCGTCAGCTGAGGAGCCCTTGGCCGAAGCCAACGAGGAGTCAGTCGAAATAGCGGACACCGAACGACAGGCTGAAGAAGAGACCCCAGAGCCCATTGAGCAACAGGACACTGAGCTCGACTCTGAAGTTGCCCCCAGCACAAGCGATGACGAGGAAGGAGCCCGGTGAACGATTCGCGCCCCGTCCTCCGTCGCTGTGTCGCTTGCCGACAGCTTCTTGATCGAAGCCTGCTTTTGCGAGTGATTCGTGACCATCAGGATGGGGTCCTCTTCGATCAGGGGATGGGCCGATCGGCCTACCTCTGCCCGACTGAGGCCTGTTTTGAAGAGGCACGCCGCCGCAAAAGGCTTCAGAAATCCCTGCGTTGCCAGGTTTCTGACGACTTACTGACGGCGCTGCAAGAGCGGCTCACCGAACCTCGTGTAGCAGCCGCTGAGGCAAGATGAACATTGGCACCACGCGTGTGGAGCCCCGAGGCACACCGTGCCCGGACCGACCGGAGACCTGAATGACCAGCAGCGGCAAAGTCAGAATTTATGAGTTGTCCAAGGACCTTGGCTTGGAGAACAAAGATGTCCTGGATGCCGCCGAGAAGCTGTCCATCGCGGCAAGGAGCCATAGCAGCTCCATCAGCGAAACAGAAGCCGGCAAAATCCGAAACCTTTTGAAGCAAGGTGGGAGCCCAGTTACGTCTGCTCCTGTCAAGCCCGCGCCTGGAAAAGCAATTCTCTCGGTCAAAAAGGCATCCAGCCCAGCAGCCCCGTCGATGCCCAGCAAACCTGCGGCTCCTACGGCAGCAAAACCATCTCCGAAACCTTCTGCACCTTCACGACCAGAGGCGCCCCTGCCCTTGATCGTGCAGAAGCCCGTGTCGCGTCAAGCCGCACCACAAAAACCGGTGAGCCGACAAAGCGCCCCCGCCGCGGCCGCCCCAGCACCGTCTGCTGCAGCACCGTCTGCACCCACACCACGGCCCAAGCCTGCGGTCTCTCCTGCGCCCTCAGCGCCCAAGCCCTCATCCCCTGCGCCGACAGCTTCTGCTCCATCGGCTCCTGCAAGGCCTAGCTCGGCCAGACCGACACCAGCCCCTGCCCGACCCACAGGCACCGCTCCGGTGAAGCGCCCTGGCAGTGAAGCCAGTAGCCCGAGACCAACGGCTCCTCCAGCGCGTCCGCAACCAAAAGCCCCAGTCAACCGAGGGGCACCACAGCGCCCTGCCCCCAAACCAGAACTCGTGGGCCGGCCACAGCCCAAGCGAGCTGCACCTGGTGCCCCCGTGCGCCAGATCGGACAACGCCCAGGCGTGAGTCCTCGGCCAAGCGGGCCTCCGGGTCAGCGGGCAAACATGCCGCAGCGCCCCGCCGGTGCTCAACGTCCTGGGGCCCCAACACGACCTGGAAATGCCCCATCGAAGCCCGGGCAACCCCGCGCAGGTGCGGGATCACTTGAATTGGTCGGCAAACCCATCCGCAGAGACGGCAGCAATGATGGCGCCGGTGGCCGTGGCGATGGACAAGGGCGTCCCCCTGGTGCAGCCAGACCTGGAGCCCCCCGTCCTGGTGGCATGCCTGGGATGCGAAAGCCGGTGGCCCCCGGTGAGCTCATGCAGCTCCAAAAACCGAACAGCCGCCCATCAGCACCACCGCCGAGACGCGTAGATGGCACTCCTGTCGCCACCCGAAGCGGTGGTGAAGCTGCCGCTGGAGGAGCCAAAGCCACTCCTCCTGTTTCCCGTCCTACCGCCACTCCCCCATCAGCACCCAGGCGTCCAGGCTTCAGACCTGGCCCAGGCGCTGGTGGTCAGCGCAGGCCTGGACGGCCTGACTGGGATGACAGCGCCAAACTGGAAGCGCTGCGCAGTAAATCGCCTCAGAAACAGCGCCAAAAGGTTCACATCATCGGCGAAAACGATGATGCCCTAACCGCTGAGACCGGAGGATTCGCTGGCGAACGCCAGGCGATGGTGCTATCCGCCAGCTTGGCCCGTCCCTCCAAACCAAGGACCAAGCACAAGCCAGCGCCCAAGCCAGTTGCTGCTATCAGGAAGCGGCGTAAGGAAACCGCACGTCAGCGTCAACGTCGCCGCGCGATGGAGCTGCGTGCAGCCAGAGAGGCCAAGCAGGTACGGCCAGAAATGATCGTGGTCCCCGAGGACAATCTCACGGTCCAAGAGCTCGCTGACATGCTCAGTATCGAGAGCTCTGAAATCATCAAATCCCTGTTCTTCAAGGGGGTCATTGCCACGGTCACGCAGACCTTGGACATGCCAACTATCGAAGCTGTGGCACAAGAATTCGGCGTGCCTGTACTTCAGGACGATGTCGAAGAGGCGGCCAAGAAGACCGTCGAGATGATCGAAGAGAAAGATCTCGAGCATCTCATTCGCCGTCCCCCTGTCGTCACCGTCATGGGCCACGTCGACCACGGCAAGACCAGCCTCCTCGATGCGATCCGTCAAGCTCGCGTCGCCGCGGGAGAAGCCGGTGGCATCACCCAACACATTGGTGCTTACCAAGTCGAGATTCAGCACAACGACGCCCCTCGGAAGCTCACCTTCCTGGACACTCCTGGTCACGAGGCGTTCACCGCCATGCGTGCTAGGGGCACCAAAGTCACTGACGTTGCCGTCTTGGTGGTTGCGGCAGACGATGGGGTGCGTCCTCAAACCTTGGAAGCCATCAGCCATGCACGAGCGGCAGAAGTGCCGGTTGTTGTGGCGATCAACAAGATCGACAAAGAGGGAGCCTCCCCCGATCGCGTCAAACAGGAACTGTCTGAACAGAACCTGCTAGCGGAAGAATGGGGAGGCGATGTGGTGATGGTGCCCGTCAGTGCCCTCCGCGGAGAGAACATCGACAAGTTGCTTGAAATGATCCTCCTCGTCACCGAGGTTGAGGATCTTCAAGCCAACCCCGATCGCCTCGCTAAGGGCACTGTGATCGAAGCCCATCTCGACAAGGCCAAGGGCCCTGTGGCCACGTTGCTAGTTCAAAACGGCACATTGCGTACGGGTGACGTGCTCGCCGCAGGCCCAGTTCTGGGCAAAGTGCGCGCCATGGTGGATGACGGAGGCGGCCGCTTGAAGGAGGCAGGTCCTTCCTGTGCTGTGGAAGCCCTTGGCTTCAGCGAAGTGCCCACGGCAGGCGACGAGTTTGAGGTCTATCCCGATGAGAAGTCAGCACGCGCCGTGGTCGGCGATCGTGCTTCCGATGCCCGGGCGAGTCGTCTGGCTCAACAGATGGCCTCCCGTCGCGTATCCCTCACAGCCATGTCTGGCCAAGCGAAAGAGGGCGAACTCAAGGAGCTCAATCTCATTCTCAAGGCCGATGTTCAAGGCAGTGTGGAAGCGATCCTTGGCTCGCTTGAACAGCTACCGAAAGACGAGGTGCAGGTCCGTGTGTTGCTGTCCGCTCCTGGCGAAGTCACAGAAACGGACGTAGATCTGGCGGCAGCCTCTGGCGCAGTGATCGTGGGCTTCAACACCTCGATGGCATCAGGCGCCAAACGGGCAGCAGATGCCAACAGTGTTGATGTTCGCGACTACGACGTCATCTACAAGCTGTTGGAGGACATCCAGTTGGCGATGGAAGGTCTCCTCGAACCAGAACTTGTCGAAGAATCCCTTGGAGAAGCGGAGGTTCGAGCCGTTTTCACGATCGGCAAGAGCGCTGTGGCTGGTTGTTATGTCACGACCGGAAAACTGCAACGGAACTGCAAGGTACGGGTGCGTCGCGGCAAAGAAATCGTCTTTGCTGGAGACCTCGATTCCCTGCGTCGCAACAAAGACGACGTCAAGGATGTGGCCACAGGCTTCGAATGCGGTATCGGCTGTGATCGCTTCGCGAATTGGAAGGACGGCGACATTGTTGAGGGCTACAAGCTCGTGACCCAGCGCCGCAAGCTCGCCACCTAATGTCACCGCGCAACGAGCCGCTTCTCTGGCTCCAGTTGGTGGCGATTGGAGCCATTCCACTGGAGCTACAGCTGCTTCGCTTGATCCTGGCTGGCTCGGATCTTGGTCCTGTGCCCTCTGTGGAACGCCTTCTTTGTTGGGGAATCGCCGTTGTTGCTCCTGCTGTGTTGTTGTGGAAACGGCCTGTTGATTGGGGCTCCCTGCTCCTCGTGCGTCAACCCCTCAAAGGGCGGACAAGCTGGCAACGAAAAATCAGTCAATTCCAAGAAAATCTGCTCTTAAAACTGGTGGGAGCAGCAGGAGCTGTTCTTTTGCTCGCCGTGTTCTGGTCGATCGATCGATCCTCGCTGCTCATTGCGGATTTATCGCCTTTCAACAGTGGCTATCGCCTTCAATGTCTGCTGATTGCAACCCCGCTGCTGGCAATCATTGTTTGGCAATGGAATCAGCTGGTGAACGCGATCTGGCTGCTCACGCGTCCGTCAACGGCCATTGAAGGGGCAATAGCGCTAAGCGACCGACAGCTAGAAGACGCAAGGTGTTCATTCGGCTTGGACCTTCTCCGCCTCGAGACGTTGGATTGGCACACTCCGGATCGCAAGACACCAACAGTTGAGGAGCCGAAGGAACCTCAAAAGACCATCGAAACGCCTCCAGCTCCTGAGCTATCGATGGAGGCGGAAGAAGAGGAACTCTCAGACCATGACTCCAACGCCTTGAACGGCCCAAACGCAGAAGAACTGAATCTTCCTTCCGCACCAGACTCAGGACTCTCGCGTGCGATCGAACCAGAGCAAGCTGCCGAACAGAACGACAGCGCCGATCTGGATCCCCAGGTCACTGAGGACAACAGTGTCTCCAGCGGTGACCTTGAAGGTCATGACGAACAGACCAAGCCCGCCGGAAGCGAAGAGAGCGACCCAGAGCAAGCGCCTTAGAGAACGCCAGGGGGTTCGTGCTTCCTGTAGGAGCCGCGCCTTCAATTCTGGATCCAACTGTCTTTGAGAGTCGCGGTCGCTCAAACCCTGTGCTGCGCAATGCCAAATGTTAAGTTCCTAAAGATGCCGATGTAGCTCAGCTGGTAGAGCAACGCTTTCGTAAAGCGTGGGTCGCCTGTTCAAGTCAGGTCATCGGCTTAAGACATCAAGCCAGTTTCAGCATGAAAACGTGCTGTAGCTGGTTTTTCATGGCTCGAACCCGCCTAAGAGCAACATCAAAACTGATGTGCGTTAGCTGATGAGATCCCATGAACCTATTCACTCGCTTATGCACGGCCTACGAATTCAGATCCATGGGCATAGCGCACATTGACAGGAACCCCAGCCTGACAAAGAGGGCAGTCATCAGCAGGCCAGGACGGGAGGAGGACTTCATCTGAAAAAATAAAATTTTCTACCCCGAGATCTGCCGCCCGAACATTGCCCCTATTCACATACGCTGCAACACCCATAGGATGACCGCCTGATTGAACAACCGCCTCATACGCAAGGCGAACTGAAAATCCAGTATTAACAACATCGTCAACAATCAGGACAGATTGACCTCGAACAATCTCATCATATCCCCACTTAATTTCAAACCTTCCTGTTTTTCCTGTGTCATCAAACACACGTTCTGCAAATACGCAACGAGCCTTAAGAGCCAAAGCCACATATTGGGCACAAATAACACCACCAATCGCAAGACCACAGATCAAGTCAGGTCAGAAACCTCGATCTTGAATGTCTTCGCCCAAGAGTTGACCTAGCTGATGGGCAAATGCCACACGGTCTTACAACAAAGTGCGAGCAAGAACCAAAGCGATGGCCAGAAAACCGCTGCTCTGGCATCACTCCCTGTTTGGGGGAGAAGGCATGATCCAAGACTCCAGATCCGTAGCAGTGCATTGAGGTTCTCGCCGACGTGCCATCAAACTGAACCCATCCACCTCAGAGCTCATGGCCAGCATCGAACCCAGCAAGCTCGATCGCATGAAACGCAGCTTTGGGAGCGATGCGGAACTCGATGAAGTGTTCATCGTGCTGAGTATCGGCGCAGGGCTCATCGCAACCCTGGGATTACTCGCCAACAGCCCCGCTGTCGTGATCGGCGCCATGGTTGTCGCTCCATGGATCATGCCCCTGAGAGCCGCAGCGTTTGCAGTGCTCTTTGGTGACATCCCACTGCTCACCCGCGCTTTACGAACGCTATTGGTGGGCGTGTGCGCCACCACTCTCCTGTCCATTGTGCTCGGGAAGCTGGCCGGGTTGCCTCAATTTGGCTCGGAGGTAGCAGCGCGGACATCGCCAAACCTTCTTGACCTCGGGATCGCTCTTGTGGCCGGTGGACTCGCCACTTACGCCAGGCTAAGAAGTGATGCGGTGAGCTCACTGGCAGGAACTGCCATTGCGGTTGCTCTTGTCCCACCGATCTGCGTGATGGGCCTTCTCCTCTCCAATGCTTACTGGGAAGAAGCCGTTGGAGCCGGTCTCTTATTTACCACCAACCTTCTTGGAATTTTGACCGGCGGTTTGGTGCTGATGGCCTGCAAAGATTCCTACTTTCGCCACGAACTCAAGCGAAGCCATTTAGGGGCCGCAAGCTTTGCACTCACCGGCCTACTACTGATTCCCTTAGGAACCAGTTTTATCAATCTCCTTGTCCAAGCGAGAAACGAGAATACACGCGAATCAGTGGAAAAGACCATTGAACAATTTCTAACCCGCGAGACATTGACCTTTGGAGATAAAAAGAAAGTAGATGTCGAGAGAGTTGATATCGACTGGAATCAAAACCCACCGGTCGTAAGGGTGATTGTGCGTGTTGCAGATCCAGAGCTTCCAACCTTCAAACAAGTTTCAGCTGTTCAAGAAGAGATCAATAAACGGCAAGGACTGCGATTTCGGCTTGTCGTTCAACGCACTGCGGTGGATGTGGTGGGCCCCAAAGAAGCACCCAACCTTCAAAGTCCAATCTCCAAACGACTGATCGATTCAACGATTGAACCAGTGGATGCAACAAAACCCGTTAAAGACAGGAGACCCTTCCAACAAGTCCCCCGAATTGAGCAATTGCCTTTTCTTGACAACATGCAATTCGTTGAAAAGGGAAAGGAGAAAGAGAAGGGAAAAAGCAAGAACAACAACCTCAACTCAACATCTGAGCTTGAGACGATCAAGGCACCAGAGCTGCCTTTGGAAAGTCAAACGCCGGCTCAAAACTTGGATTGATATGAGTTGGATCCATCCATGAAACCGCTCTGAGTTTGAAACCGAGCAGCCATCAGAAATTCATCCACAGCGTCAGAGCCGACAGGGTGCTCACGACCTGCTTCTACATCGCGATAGAGATCAGCAACACTCCAGGCCGCACTGCGCTGATCTGCCTGAAAACGAGGAATTAAATGCAAGTGCAGATGACGCGCTCCCTCCCCGAAGGCAATGGCATACACCCTGTCGCAGCCACTCACCGTCTTAACGAGTTTGGAAGCTTGCCTCACCACTTGTCCCCATTCATCGGCTTCATCGTCCAGAAAATCGATCGGTCCACCAAGATGGCGACGCGCATCGAGCAAACACCAACCAAGCAGCGGAGAAGGATGGGGATGATGACGCAAGAGCCAATGGCGATTCCGCCAGATCTCTACTTCACGAAGATGCTCAACATTGGAATGAAGCTCACAAATCGCACATTGTTCTAAACAATCAATCAAATCAACAGTTGGAAGCATTCCTGGATTGATTGTCATCGCTTAAGGCCTGTGATCACTCCATGATCCTGATCGCAGCCCCATCACCATGGCTGGGATGCTGCTGGTGATTGTCACTTCAAAACCGTCCATCAAACTTTCCAACTGAACAAAAAAGCCCCCTCTTTGAGAGGGGGCTTTCTAGTTCAGTTGATCTGAACTTTGGATGGTTTCCAGATCAACCGATTGCAGGTGCTTGGAGAGCCACAGGTGTGGACTCAGCAGCTGCCAGGTCGAGGGGGAAGTTATGAGCGTTGCGCTCGTGCATCAC